>Ga0182736_1000185_pt1 | contig 123168 bp, 119 predicted proteins | sample eDN5th30CKraftBY_FD_128882 | JGI IMG/M metagenome (GOLD analysis project Ga0182736, IMG submission 128882) | Enriched backyard soil microbial communities from Emeryville, California, USA - eDNA 5th pass 30_C Kraft BY (version 2) (version 2) | ecosystem: Environmental > Terrestrial > Soil >... | reverse complement strand
TCACCAAGTCGCCGATGGTGAAGAAGGCGCGCGAAGGCGTGATGGAGTTCCTGCTGATCAACCATCCGCTCGATTGCCCGATCTGCGATCAGGGCGGCGAGTGCGATCTGCAGGACCAGGCCATGGCCTATGGCGTCGACAAGAACCGCTTCGCTGAGAACAAGCGCGCCGTCGAGGACAAATATATAGGCCCGCTCGTCAAGACGTCGATGAACCGCTGCATCCATTGCACGCGTTGCGTCCGCTTCACGACCGAGGTTGCCGGCATCTCCGAGATGGGCCTGATCGGTCGCGGTGAGGATGCCGAGATCACCACCTATCTCGAAAAGGCGCTGTCGTCGGAGCTGCAGGGCAATGTCATCGACCTTTGCCCGGTCGGCGCGCTGACCTCGAAGCCGTATGCCTTCCACGCCCGTCCGTGGGAACTGGTCAAGACCGAGGCGATCGACGTCATGGACGCCGTCGGCTCGAACATCCGCGTCGATGTGCGCGGCCGCGAAGTGATGCGCATCCTGCCGCGTCTCAACGAGGCCGTGAACGAGGAGTGGATTTCCGACAAGTCGCGTTTCGTCTGGGATGGCCTGCGCACGCAGCGTCTCGATCGTCCTTATCTGCGGGTCGGCGGCAAGCTGCGTCCGGCTTCCTGGGGCGAGGCCTTCGCGGCGATCGCCGCCAAGGTCAAGGCGACGTCCGGCAATCGCATTGGCGCGATCGGCGGCGACCTCGCTTCGGTCGAGGATCTCTTTGCACTGAAGCAATTGCTCGTCTCGCTCGGCTCCGGCAATTTCGACATCCGCCAGGATGGCGCCGCGCTTGACCCGTCGAAGGGCCGCGCGAGCTATGTCTTCAATCCGACCATCGCCGGCATCGAGCAGGCCGACCTGATCCTCATCGTCGGCGCCAATCCGCGCCGCGAGGCTTCGGTGCTGAATGCGCGCATTCGCAAGCGCTGGCGCGCCGGCGGCGTCCGCATCGGCGTCATCGGCGAGCAGGCCGATCTGACCTACCCCTATGAATATCTGGGTGCTGGCACCGACACGCTCGCCGAAGTTGCGGCTGGTCGTCTCGCTTTTGGCGAAGCGCTCGGCAAGGCCAAGCGCCCGATCGTCATCGTCGGGCAGGGCGCGCTTTCCGGAGCGGCCGGCGCTGGCGTGCTCGCCACCGCCGCTGCCCTCGCAACGGCTGAGGGGCGTGACGAAGGCTGGAACGGCCTTGCTGTTCTTCATACAGCGGCTTCGCGCGTCGGCGGTCTCGACATCGGCTTCGTGCCGGCGTCGGGCGGGCTCGACACGGCGGGCATGGTCAAGGCGGCCGGGGCAGGGGAGCTCGACGTTCTCTTCCTGCTCGGCGCCGACGAGATCGACACCGAGGCGCTCGGCGCTGCCTTCGTGGTCTATATCGGCACGCATGGCGATCAGGGCGCGCATCGCGCCGACGTCATCCTGCCGGCGGCGGCCTATACCGAGAAGTCGGGCACCTATGTCAACACCGAGGGCCGCGTCCAGCTCTCCAACCGTGCTTCGTTCCCGCCCGGGGACGCGCGCGAGGATTGGGCGATCCTGCGGGCGTTGTCGGACGTCGTCGGCCACAGGCTGCCTTACGACTCGCTGGCCGAACTGCGTCGCACCCTCTATGCGGCCTATCCGCATCTTCAGATGATCGATCATGTCGAGCCGGCTGGGCTTGGCGATGTCGCGGCGCTGGCCAGTTCGGCCGGCAGCCTCGCCAGCACGGCGTTCAGGAATCCGATCGCCGATTTCTACCTGACCAATCCGATTGCCCGCGCATCCGCCGTGATGGCGGAATGTTCCGCGCTGGCGGCCGGCCTGGTCGCGGCGGCAGCGGAGTGAGGGGCGCATGAACGGTTTCGTCGACAGCTACCTGATCCCGGGTGCCATCCTCATCGGCCAGAGCCTTCTGGTCCTGGTGCTGCTGCTGGTCTCGATCGCCTTCATCCTGCTGGCCGATCGCAAGATCTGGGCTGCGGTGCAGATGCGCCGTGGGCCGAATGTGGTCGGGCCGTTCGGCCTGCTGCAGTCCTTCGCCGATCTGCTGAAGTTCGTGTTCAAGGAGCCGGTGATTCCGTCCAGCTCCAACAAGGGCATCTTCCTTCTGGCGCCGCTCGTCACCGTGACGCTGGCGCTGGCCGGATGGGCGGTGATCCCGTTCAATGCGGGCTGGGTGATCGCCAACATCAATGTCGGCATCCTCTATCTGCTCGCGATCTCCTCCCTCGGTGTCTATGGCATCATCATGGGCGGCTGGGCATCAAACTCGAAATATCCGTTCCTGTCGTCGCTGCGTGCTGCCGCCCAGATGGTCTCCTACGAGGTCTCGATCGGCTTCGTGCTGGTCGGCGTGCTGCTCTGCGTCGGTTCGCTCAACATCTCCGATGTCGTGCTGTCGCAGCAGACCGGACTTGGAACGAAAATCGGCCTTCCCGGCAGCTTCCTCGACTGGCACTTCGTGCCGCTGTTCCCGCTGTTCATCATCTTTTTCGTCTCGGCGCTGGCCGAGACGAACCGCCCGCCCTTCGACCTCGTCGAGGCCGAGTCCGAGCTCGTCGCCGGCTTCATGTCGGAATACGGCTCGACGCCGTACATGATGTTCATGCTCGGCGAATATGCGTCGATCTGCCTGATGTGCGCGATGACGACGATCCTGTTCCTCGGGGGCTGGCTGCCGCCGTTCAACTTCGTGCCGTTCACCTGGGTGCCCGGCATCATCTGGTTCGTCCTCAAGGCACTGCTCTGCTTCTTCATGTTCGCGATGGTCAAGGCCTTCGTCCCGCGCTATCGCTACGATCAGCTGATGCGCCTCGGCTGGAAGGTGTTCCTGCCGATTTCGCTGGGCATGGTCGTCGTGGTCGCCGCCGTTCTTCAGATCATGGGATGGGCTCCCTAATGCGCCTCGACCAGACCGCGAAATCCCTCTTCCTGACCGAGTTCGTCTCGGCCTTCTTCCTGACGATGCGCTATTTCTTCGCGCCGAAGAAGACGCTCAACTATCCCTATGAGAAGGGCGCGATCAGCCCGCGCTTCCGCGGCGAGCATGCGCTGCGCCGCTATCCGAACGGCGAAGAGCGTTGCATCGCCTGCAAGCTGTGCGAGGCGATCTGCCCCGCTCAGGCGATCACGATCGAGGCCGGCCCGCGTCGCAATGACGGCACGCGCCGCACCACCCGTTACGACATCGACATGGTGAAGTGCATCTATTGCGGCTTCTGCCAGGAAGCCTGCCCGGTCGACGCCATCGTCGAGGGTCCGAACTTCGAGTTCGCGACCGAGACGCGCGAGGAGCTTTACTATGACAAGGAGAAGCTGCTTGCGAATGGCGACCGCTGGGAACGGGAAATCGCCCAGAACATCAGCATCGACGCGCCGTATCGGTGAGCGATCATGATCATTCACACCCTCTTCTTCTACCTGTTCTCGGCGATCACCATCGCTTCCGGCCTGATGGTCGTGTCGGCGAGGAACCCCGTCCATTCGGTCCTGTTCCTGATCCTAGCCTTCTTCAATGCCGCAGGCCTGTTCGTGCTGCTTGGCGCCGAATTCCTCGCCATGCTGCTGGTCGTGGTCTATGTCGGCGCGGTCGCGGTGCTGTTCCTGTTCGTCGTGATGATGCTGGACGTCGATTTCGTCGAGCTGCGGCAGGGCTTCCTGCAATATCTGCCGGTTGGCGCGCTGGTCGGCATCGTGCTGCTGGCGGAACTGCTGATCGGCCTCTCGGGCTGGACCTTCGCGCCTGAGGCGATCGCAACTGCCACATCGCCGATCCCCAATCCGGCCGAGATCTCGAACACCGCGGCGATCGGCCATCTGCTGTATACACACTACATCTTCTTCTTCCAGGTCGCGGGCTTCGTGCTGCTCGTCGCGATGATCGGCGCGATCGTGCTGACGCTGCGCCACAAGCCGAACGTCAAGCGCCAGGTCATCGCCGACCAGGTGTCGCGGTCGCAGAAGGTCGACATGCACGCGGTCAAGCCCGGCCAGGGCGTCTAGAGAGGGAACGGATCACAATCATGGAGATCGGTCTCCCCCACTATCTGGCGGTCGCGGCGATCCTGTTCACGATCGGCGTGTTCGGAATCTTCATCAACCGGAAGAACGTCATCGTCATCCTGATGTCCATCGAGCTGATCCTGCTCGCCGTGAACATCAATTTCGTGGCCTTTTCCTCCTTCCTCGGCGATCTCGTCGGCCAGATTTTCGCGCTGTTCGTGCTGACCGTCGCTGCGGCTGAAGCAGCGATTGGCCTCGCCATCCTCGTGGTCTACTTCCGCAATCGTGGTTCGATCGCGGTCGAAGACATCAATCTGATGAAGGGCTGAGGCTCCGATGTATTCCGCGATCGTCTTCCTTCCGCTCATCGGCGCCATCATCGCCGGCGTGATCGCGCTTTCGGGCAGCTACCGCGCCGCGATGGTCGGTGCGCCGGCCGAAGGCAGCGACGCTGGCCACCATGATCATGCCGCCCTCGCGCATGACGACCATGGCCACGATGCGCACGCGCATGACGATCACGGCCATGGTCATGACGATCATGCTGCGGCGGCGCCCGGCTCGCGTCCGGCCGAGATCATCACCACCGGCTTCCTGTTCGTTTCAGCCATTCTCGCCTGGATCGCATTCCTGACGGTGACCGCGCCGAGCGGCGAGCCTGTCTTTGTGAACGTGCTGCCCTGGGTGACGTCCGGCACGCTTTCCTTCAACTGGGCGTTCCGCATCGACACGCTCACCTCGGTGATGCTCATCCTGGTGACGACGGTCTCCTCGCTCGTCCACCTCTATTCATGGGGCTACATGGCCCATGATGAGCATCGGCCCCGCTTCTTCGCTTATCTGTCGCTGTTCACCTTCGCCATGCTGATGCTGGTGACCTCCGACAACCTCGTGCAGATGTTCTTCGGCTGGGAAGGCGTGGGCCTTGCCTCCTATCTGCTGATCGGTTTCTGGTTCAAGCGCCCGTCGGCCAATGCTGCGGCGATCAAGGCCTTCGTGGTCAATCGCGTCGGCGATTTCGGCTTCGCGCTAGGCATCTTCGGCATCTTCGTCCTGTTCAACTCGGTCGATTTCCAGACGATCTTCGCCAATGCCGGCGGGGCCGTCGGCACGAAGCTGCATTTCCTGTCCTGGGATTTCGACGCCCTGACCGTCGTCTGCCTGCTGCTGTTCGTCGGCGCGATGGGCAAGTCGGCTCAGTTCCTGCTGCACACCTGGCTGCCGGACGCGATGGAGGGCCCGACCCCGGTCTCGGCGCTCATCCATGCCGCCACAATGGTGACGGCGGGCGTATTCATGGTCGCGCGCATGTCGCCGCTGTTCGGCCTGTCGGAAACCGCGCTGACCGTGGTCACGTTCTTCGGCGCCACGACCTGCTTCTTCGCCGCGACGATCGGACTGGTTCAGAACGATATCAAGCGTGTGATCGCCTATTCGACCTGCTCGCAGCTCGGCTACATGTTTGTCGGCCTCGGCACGGGTGCGTTCTCGACGGGTATCTTCCATCTCTTGACGCACGGCTTCTTCAAGGCGCTTTTGTTCCTCTGCGCCGGTTCGGTGATCCATGCGGTCAGCGGCGAGCAGGACATGCGCAAGATGGGCGGTCTGCGCAAGCATCTGCCGATTACCTATTGGGCGATGATTGCCGGCACGCTGGCGATCACGGGCTTCCCATTCACCGCCGGCTATTACTCGAAGGACGCCATCATCGAGGCCGCCTATGTCGCCGAGAATCCGCTGGCGGGCTATGCCTGGTTCCTGACGGTCGCAGCGGCGCTGCTGACGTCGTTCTATTCCTGGCGCCTGATCTTCATGACCTTCCACGGCAAGCCGCGCGCTTCGGCCGAGGTCATGGCCCATGTGCATGAGTCGCCGAAGTCGATGACGATCCCGTTGATCGTGCTGTCGATTGGCGCGCTGTTCGCTGGCATGATCTTCGAGAACCGCTTCATCGGCGAGGGCTATGCCGAGTTCTGGAAGAGCGCGCTGTTCACCAATCCGGACAATCATGTCCTGCATGCCATGCATGAAATGTCGGAATGGGTGAAACTCGCGCCGACCTTGATGATGGTGATCGGTTTCGCGCTCACTTACTGGTTCTATATCCGCTCGCCCGAGGTTCCGAAGCGCCTCGCCGAAGAGCAGCCGCTGCTTTACCGCTTCCTGCTCAACAAGTGGTATTTCGACGAGCTCTACGATTTCCTGTTCGTCCGTCCGGCGAAGTGGCTCGGTCGCTTCCTCTGGAAGAAGGGCGATGGCTGGCTGATCGACGGCTTCGGGCCGGACGGGATTTCCGCCCGCGTCGTGGACGTCACCAAGCGCGTCGTCCGTCTCGAGACTGGCTACGTCTACCACTATGCCTTTGCCATGCTGATCGGCGTCTCGGCGCTGGTCACATGGATGATGTTCGCGCGCTGAGGATTTGACCTAAATGACCGACTGGCCGATCCTTTCGACCGTAACCTTCCTGCCGACGGTCGGCGCGCTGCTGCTGCTGACCATCCGTGGCGACGACGCGGCCGCGCGGCGCAACATCTATTGGATCGCGCTCTGGACGACGATCGTCACCTTCGTGATCTCGCTCCTGATCTGGAAGGATTTCGACAATTCCAGCGCCGGCTTCCAGTTTGTGGAGCAGGCCGGCTGGCTCGGCGGCAGCATCGGCTATTCGATGGGTGTCGACGGCATCTCGATGCTGTTCGTCATCCTCACCACTTTCCTGATGCCGGCTTGCATCATCGCGTCGAAGTTCTCGGTCCAGAAGCGCTTCCGCGAATACATGATCGCGTTCCTGCTGCTCGAGACGCTGATGATCGGCGTGTTCTGCGCGACCGATCTCGTGCTGTTCTACGTCTTCTTCGAAGCCGGCCTCATCCCGATGTTCCTGATCATCGGGATCTGGGGCGGGCCGCGCCGCGTCTATGCCGCGTTCAAGTTCTTCCTCTATACGCTCGCCGGTTCCGTGCTGATGCTCCTCGCCATCATGGCGATGTATTGGCAGGCGGGCACGACCGACATCCCGACGCTGCTCAACCACCAGTTCCCGGCCTCGATGCAGACCTGGCTGTGGCTTGCCTTCTTTGCCTCCTTCGCCGTGAAGATGCCGATGTGGCCGGTGCATACCTGGCTGCCCGACGCGCATGTGGAGGCGCCGACCGCCGGTTCGGTTATCCTGGCCGGCGTGCTGCTGAAGATGGGCGGCTACGGGTTCCTGCGGTTCTCGCTGCCGATGTTCCCACTTGCTTCGGCCGATTTCGCACCCTTCATCTATACGCTCTCCGTCGTCGCCATCATCTACACCTCGCTGGTGGCGCTGATGCAGGAGGACATGAAGAAGCTGATCGCCTATTCGTCCGTCGCCCATATGGGCTATGTGACGATGGGCATCTTCACGATGAACCCGCAGGGCGTCGAAGGCGCGATCTTCCAGATGCTGTCACACGGCATCGTCGCGAGCGCGCTGTTCCTCTGCGTCGGCGTCATCTACGACCGGATGCACACCCGCGAGATCAGCGCCTATGGCGGTCTGGTCAATCGCATGCCGTTCTATGCGGCCGTGTTCCTGCTCTTCACGATGGCGAATGTCGGTCTGCCCGGCACCTCGGCCTTCGTCGGCGAGTTCCTGACGCTGCTCGGCGCCTTCCGCAGCAACACCTGGGTCGCCTTCTTCGCGACCACGGGCGTCATCCTGTCGGCGTCCTATGCGCTGTGGCTTTATCGCCGCGTGATGCTCGGGCCGCTCGACAAGCCGGCACTCATGTCGATCTTCGACCTGTCGCGCCGGGAGTTGACGATCCTGGTGCCGCTGGTGGTGCTGACGATCTTCTTCGGCGTGTACCCGACGCCCATCTTCCACGTGACATCGGCTTCGGTCGACAATCTCATCACCAATTACCAGGCAGCCCTCTCGGCTGCAGGCAAGCTCGCCGTCGCGGCCAAGTGAAACTGATGACAAAGACCGCCCCCATGACGAACCGAGTGACGAACCAGGACGCATTATGATGGAACTCGCGCCTCTGCCCGTCCTCTCGCCCGTGCTGCCGGAGCTCATCCTGGCGATCGGTGCGCTCGTGCTGCTGATGATCGGCGTCTTCAAGGGCGAGCGCGGCACCGCGCTGGTGACGTCGTTGTCGGTGGTCGTGATCGTCATTGCCGGTCTCGCGCTTCTGTTCATGACGCCGGATGGCGTCACGTTCTCGGGCGCGTTTGTGCTCGATCCCTTCGCGCGCTTCATGAAGGTGCTGTCGCTGATCGGCGCCGGCTTCGCCATCCTGATGTCGGCGGATTATGCGCGCCGCGAGAGCTTCGACCGGTTCGAATATCCCGTGCTGATTGTCATCGCGACGCTCGGCATGATGCTGATGATCTCGGCGAGCGACCTGATCTCGCTCTATCTCGGCCTCGAGCTGCAGTCGCTGGCGCTCTATGTGGTCACTGCGATCAACCGGGATTCGGAGAAGTCGTCCGAGGCTGGCCTCAAATATTTCGTCCTCGGCGCGCTCTCCTCGGGCATCCTGCTCTACGGCGCCTCGCTGGTTTATGGCTTCACCGGCCATACCGACTTTGCGGGCATCGCAGCAGCGCTTTCGGGCGGCCTGGCTTCGGTTGGGCTGGTGTTTGGCATCGTCTTCGTGATTGCCGGCATTGCCTTCAAGGTTTCGGCCGTGCCGTTCCACATGTGGACGCCTGACGTTTATGAAGGCGCGCCGACCCCGGTCACCGCCTTCCTCGCTGCGGCACCCAAGGCCGCTGCGATGGCCATGTTCGTGCGCGTGCTCGCCGGCGCCTTCGGTCCTGCAGTGGCCGACTGGCAGCAGGTCATCACCTTTGTGGCGCTTGCGTCGATGCTGCTCGGTGCCTTCGCGGCGATCGGGCAGCGCAACATCAAGCGACTGATGGCCTATTCATCGATCGGCCATATGGGCTTCGCGCTGGTTGGCCTCGCGGCTGGCACGCAGGCCGGCGTTCAGGGCGTCATCGTCTACATGACGATCTACGTCGCCATGACGCTCGGCGTGTTTGCCGTCATTCTCTTCATGCGTCGCCAAGGCCGCGCCGTAGAGGAGATCGGCGATCTCGCCGGCCTGTCGCGCACTCATCCGGTCATCGCGTTCATCTTCGCGATGCTGATGTTCTCGCTCGCCGGCATCCCGCCGCTCGCCGGGTTCTTCGCCAAGTTCTACGTCTTCCTGGCGGCGATCGAGGCGCATCTCTACATGCTGTCGATCGTCGGCGTGCTGTCCAGCGTCGTCGGCGCCTTCTATTACCTCCGCCTGGTCAAGGTCATGTATTTTGACGAACCGGCCGGTGCCTTCGAGCCGATGTCGGGTTCGCTTCGGGTCGTTCTCGGTCTTTCGGGCGCCTTCGTCATCCTCTATGTGGTCTTCGCCGGTCCGCTCGGGCAGGCGGCCGCTGCCGCCGCCAAGACCTTCTTCTGACGTGGAATTCGCGCTCGGACCCTCGGCACTGTCGGCCGGCTATCGGCTCACCGCCTATCCTGCGATCGGCTCCACCAATCAGGAGGCGATCTTTGCTGCGCGTGCGGGTGATCCGGGCGCGCATTGGTTCGTCACCGCCGAACAGACATCCGGTCGCGGCCGCCGTGGGCGGGCGTGGGTGGCGCCGGTCGGCAATCTCGCCGCAACGCTCCTGATCGTCACGCCGCACGACCCCGCGACCGCGGCAACGCTCGGCTTCGTGGCCGGTCTCGCGCTCGACGAAGCGCTCCGGGCCGTCGCGCCCGACCTCGCAGTCCATATCGGGCTCGACGCCTTTGACGGTGTCGGCGCGCCCGGCCGAGCCGATCGGCTTCGCCTCAAATGGCCGAACGATGTGCTACTGGATGGTGGCAAACTGGCCGGCATCGGCCTGGAAGCGGAGCGCCTCGATGGCGGCCTGCTGGCGGTCGCCATCGGCATCGGCGTCAATGTCGTCGCCGCGCCCGAGGGCTTGCCCTATCCCGCGACGTCGCTGGCGATGCTGGGGCTGCGCATCGCGTCACCGGCCGTGTTCATTGCATTGTCGAACGCCTTTGCCGGGCTCATCCGTATCTGGGATGGCGGACGCGGCTTCCCCGTGATCCGCAAGCTCTGGCTCGAACGCGCCGCCGGGCTCGGCGAACCGGTCGCGGTGAGGGTGGGCGAGGACGTCTTCTCGGGCGCCTTCGAGACGATCGACGAGCAGGGCCGTCTTGTGGTCCGCTCGGCGAGCGGACTATCGCGGACCATTGCCGCCGGTGAAGTGCATTTCGGCGCGGTCGCCACGGTGCGCGCATGAAGGCCGCGCGCTCGAAGACCGACGAATTCGTCTTCCTGCCGCTCGGCGGCGTCGGCGAGATCGGCATGAATCTCGCCGTCTATGGGCTCGGCCCGTCGGATGCGCGCACATGGCTGGCGGTCGATTTCGGCGTCGCCTTTGCGGGTCCGGATCTGCCGGGCGTCGATCTGATATTCCCCGATATCGCCTATCTCGAGGAAGAGCGGACCAATCTCGCCGGCATCGTGATCACGCATGCCCATGAGGATCATTTCGGCGCGCTGCTCGATCTGTGGCCGCGCCTGCGCGTTCCAGTCTATGCGAGCCCGTTCACCGCGGGGTTGCTGGCCGCGAAGCGCGCGGGGCACCCGGGCGCACCCGAAATTCCCGTCACGATCGTGCGTCCGGGCGAGCGGCGCAGCATCGGTCCGTTCGACGTCGAGTTCATTGCGGTGGCCCATTCGATCCTCGAGCCGATGGCGCTGGCGATCCGCACGCCGCTCGGCACGGTGATCCACACCGGCGACTGGAAGCTCGATCCCGAACCGGTGATCGGCCCCGTCACCGATGCGGCCCGGCTTTCGGCGATCGGCGATGAGGGCGTGCTCGCGCTGGTCTGCGATTCGACCAATGCCCTGCGCGAGGGTCGCAGCCCGAGCGAGACGGAAGTCGCGCGCGAATTGACCAAGCTGGTCTCAGAGGCGGAGGGGAGGGTCTTCTTCACGACCTTCGCCTCGAATATCGCTCGGATCCGCTCGATCGCGCTGGCGGCGCTAGCCGCCGAGCGGCAGGTGGTCCTTGTCGGCCGTGCCTTGCATCGCGCCTGCCAGGTCGCGCATGAACTCGGCTATCTCGAAGGTTTGCCGCCGTTCCTCGACGAGGAATCCTATGGCTATCTGCCGCGCTCGAAAGTTGTGGCCATCGTGACCGGCAGCCAGGGCGAGCCGCGGGCCGCGTTGGCGCGCATCGCCGCTGACGATCATAAATTCATCGGCCTTTCGCCTGGCGATACGGTGGTCTTCTCGGCCCGCCCGATTCCGGGCAACGAGAAGGCGATCAACGGCATCATCAACCAGCTCGCCTCCGACGACGTCATCGTCGTGACGGATCGCGACCGCCTTGTGCATGTGTCCGGCCATCCGCGCCGCGACGAGCTTGCCGAGATGTATCGCTGGACTCGACCTCAAATCGCAATCCCGGTGCATGGCGAGCCGATGCATCTCGCCGCCCATGCCCGTTTTGCGAAGGAATTGGGCGTTCCGCGCGTCATTGAGATCGAGGACGGCGTCATGGTTCGCCTGGCGCCCGGTCCTGCCGGCGCGATCGACGATGTCGCGGTCGGCCGTCTCTACAAGGATGGCAGCATCACCGCCGATCTCGACGGCGTTGGCGTGCCGGATCGCAAGAAGCTGGCCTTTGCGGGCCATGTGGCGGTGTCCGTCGTGCTCGACGGCAAGGGCGGGCTCGCCAGCGAACCGGAGGTCGGGCTTGTCGGACTGCCGCTCATTGGCCCGACCGGCGAGCCGTTCGAGGCAACGGTGATGAGTGCTGTGCTCGGCACGATCGAGAGCATTCCGCGCGCACGTCGGCGCGATGTCGAACTCGTGCGCGACGCGCTTCGGCGGGCTGTGCGGGCCGCCGTCCGCGACATCTGGGGCAAAAAGCCCGTTTGCACGATCTTCGTCGCAGCCGTATGAGGCTCTGCTGACGGCCGCCGCAATGGCGTCCGCGACAAGGAGCAAGCCATGATCGGGCGGCTCAATCATGTGGCGATCGCGGTTCCGGATCTCGGCGCCGCCGTCGCCATCTATCGCGACACGCTCGGTGCGCGCGTCTCGGCGCCGCAAGACCTGCCGGAACATGGCGTGACGACCGTGTTCGTCGAATTGCCGAACACCAAGATCGAGCTGCTCGCTCCCCTGGGCGGTGGATCGCCGATCGCGGCATTCCTGAAGCGCGTTCCGGAGGGCGGGGTGCATCATCTCTGTTTCGAGGTCGATGACATCGCCGCCGCGGCTGCCCGGCTGACCGCGGAAGGCGCCCGCATTCTCGGGGATGGCCAGCCGCGCATCGGGGCGCATGGCAAGCCGGTGTTGTTCCTGCATCCCAAGGATTTCATCGGCACGCTGCTCGAACTCGAGGAGGCCTGAGACGATGCGCATCTACAGCCTGATTGCGATCTATTTCATCATCTGGTGGCTGGTGATCTTCACCATCCTGCCCTTCGGCATCCGGACGCAGGAGGAGGAAGGCGAGGTGACGCTCGGCACACCGCCGAGCGCTCCCTGGAAGCCGATGCTGGTCCGCAAGGCTATCATCACGTCGATCGTCAGCGCCATCCTGATGGCTGGCCTCTGGTACGCATACAATGTTCTCGGATGGACGCCCGAACGGCTCAGCAACATGTTTGGAGCCTGACCCGGTCGATCAGATGCCGGCGAGCCGCGCATTTTCGCGGCCGGGCTGCTGCCCCCGCCAAGGGGTGAGACGCGGCAGCGCCTGCTTCGGGCCGGTGGGTTCGACCCTCGTGCCTTCGCTGCCGCGCTCACTTTCCTCATCGGCCACCAGCGACAGCACGCGGCTGCTGAAGCGGGTTTCCGAAATCGGCCTGTATCCCATCATGATCCGCGTGGTGAGTTCCCGCAGCCATTCCGGCTCGCGGACGGCGCGCGTCACCGCGGCCGCCCAGCCTTCGACATCGCCGCTCTCGATGACCGGCATCAGGCCTTGGGTGGCTTCGGCCAGCGAGGGTGTGTCGGAAATAAGAACGGGCAGGCCGAAATCGAGGCATTCCGCGGCACCGAGGCCCCAGCCTTCGGCCAGCGATGGATAGAGGCCGAAATCGGCATTCGCATAGAGCCAGCCGAGCTGTGCGTCGCTCATGTCCTGGAGCAGCACAAGGTGGCTCTGGAGTTCCGGATGGGCGGCGAGATAGGCCTCGACCTCCTCGTTCATCCAGCCCCAACGGCCGCAGAAGACGAGTTTCGGCAGCCTCTCGCCGAGAAGCGGGATCAATCGCGCCCATGTCTTCAGAAGCGTGATGTGGTTCTTGCGGATCTCGATCGTCGAGCAATAGAGCGCGAAGCGCTGGCCAACGAGCGCGCCGACGGGATCGAGCGCCTTCTGCTTCAGTCCCTCCTTGAGAAAGGAGCCGAGCCGCGACACGGCGACTTCCGGCGGCCGATCCATTCCCTGCCGCGCGGCATAGCCTCGTGCCGCTTCCGCGGTGTGGGCTGAAACCGTGATGATGCGGTCGCAATGCGCGAACATCCATTCGACGTCGCGCTCGAAATTGCGGGCATGGCTGCGGTCGACGAGATCGGGATGCTCGAGTGGGATCAAGTCGTGGAGCACCGTCGCGAGGCTTGCGGCGATGCCGTCCCGGTGCGTGCCGCTGGCAAGGCTGTGGAGTCCCGCGGTTGAAATAAAGCAATTCGCGCCCGGATCGGTGAGTGGATCGGGCTCGGGCAGACGCTCCGCCGGCCGGCCGGCGACGAGCTTGGCGGCGCGGATTAACGTCTTCGCCGTCTGATAGCCGAGGCCGCGGCGATCATTGCGCCCGGAGATATAGGACGCGGAGACTCGATCGAACTCCTTGCCGGAATTCATCGCCCCGGAGCGGATCGCCTTCATGACCATTTCGATGCGCTTCGACAGGGTCTCGCCGGCGCCCGACTCGATCGCCGAGACGCGGCCCTCGACCAGATCGCCGAGATAGGCCAGTTCGCGCCGATCGAGGAAACGGGCCTCGCCATTGCGGTTGATCATGAAGAAGCGGACCGCGCCGGGCTTGCCGGGACGTGCGCCGCGCATGGCCTGGCGCACGATCGCCGTTTCGACGCGTGGAATGCCCACCGGGGGATGGGGACCCCAACGCAGGGGCACGGTCGCGTCGATATAGAGCTTGTCCAAAGCCGTTACTCCGAAAGTGTTCGCGTCAGGCTCGGCGCCGGTCCCATGCGTCAGCCACGGCCGGATTGATAAGTGGGAAAATTTCCCACGTCAATTGCGGTCAGTGGGATTGTGGGAATTTGTCACACGGTCTATAGGAAGGGCATTGGTGCGCAGCCGTGTCGCCCCTAGACAGCGAGCGGAGGCTTCGGCCATGCCGGGGACAATTGCCGGACGAGGGATTGTCTCCCGGCCACGGCTCGATAGGAATGATCGGATGACGGAGGAGGATCGGACAGGCCTGGACGCGGGGCGGCTGCAAGCGCCACTTGCGCGCTTGCTGCGTCCGCTCGTCCGCCTGGCGATCCGCAGCGGACTCACATTCCCCGCTCTGGTCGATCTGCTGCGTGAGCTCTACGTCAATGTCGCCGAGAATGATTTCGCACTGACGTCGAAAAGCCAGACCGACAGCCGTGTCAGCCTGCTGACCGGCATCCACCGGAAGGAAGTTAGCCGGCTGCGTGGTGCGGGCGCGCCGGTGAATGTTGTTCCAGTCTCGATCTCGCGCACCAGCCGCATATTGGCGCGCTGGCTTGCCGACAGCGATTTTTCAGACGGGGCCGGGCGGCCCCGCCCGCTGCCTCGCACGGGCAGCGATGTCGAGCCATCCTTCGACCGGCTGGTCGAGTCGGTGACGCGCGATGTCCGGCCGCGTGTGGTGCTCGATGAATGGCTGGATCGCGGCCTCGTGACCCGTGATCCCGACGACCGGATCCTGCTCGCCGAGCAGGCCTTCATCCCCAAGAGCGGCAGCGACCAGCAGCTCTATTATCTCGGCCGCAACCTGCATGACCACATCGCGGCGGCCGTTGCCAATGTCGAGGGTGAGCGCCCGCGCTTTCTCGAACGCGCGGTTCACTATGACGGATTGACACGACCGATCGCGGAAATGCTCGAGCAGCGTTCGCGGGAGATCGCGATGGAGGCGCTGACGACCGCGAATCGCGAGGCGCATGCGGCGACGGAAGGCGTCGCGGACGGCGGATGGCGCTGGAATTTCGGCGTCTATGTCTATTCCGAGCGTGTCGGCGGCGATGGTGATGAGCCTGCCGGCCAAGACGAAGGGGAGGGCACGAAGTGAGTCGGCCACTCGTCGTGTCGCGCCGCGCACTGCTGCTCGGACTGGCTGGTTTCGTCGGCATGCGTGCCCTGCCGGGGCTCGCCGATGAAACGCCCCCGTCCGATCGCGGCATCGGCGGAACCGGCATTTCCGGGCAGCCGGATGCCATCGGCTTCCTCGGCTCCATCCAGCGGTTTGGAAGCATCTTCGTCAATGGCGACCGCATCGCCTATGCCGGCGATGTCGCCGTGACCATCGACGGGCGGCGGAGCCGACCGACCGATATGCGGATTGGCCAGGTCGTCAGCGCCGTGGCGCGGGAGCGCAATGGAACGCTGCGGACAGACCGCATCGACATTCTGAGCGAGGTCGTCGGTCCGGTCGAGGCGCTCGACGGCGAAAGCATGGTCGTGCTCGGTCAGCGCGTTTCCCTCGGCACGACCGGCAGCAGCGCCTTTGTCCTCGGCCAGCGCGTGGCGGTGAGCGGGCTGCGCCAGCCGGATGAGACCATCATAGCCCGCCTTGTCGAGCCCGCTGGCGGTCGTTCCGATCAGGTCGTGGGGACGAGCACCTACCGAGGCTGGACGCTGCACATCGGCGGGCTGACCCTCTTCGGCCCCGACGCGCGCTATGACGGTCGTCGGGTCGTCGTGCGAGGCCGCCGCACATCGCGTGGATTGATGGTCCGAAGCATCGCGCTCGCCGGGCTGCCCGATGGTCCCGGCGTCACGCGGCTGTCGATCGAGGCCTATGTCTCACGCCATGGCAGTGAATTGCAGACCGGCTCCGGCTTCACCGTAGATGATCCGTCCGGAAGCGTTGCTGCCATGGCCACGGGCCAGCCGGCGATCCTCAATATCGATCTTGGGAGAGCGTCCGGCGGCCGCTTCGGCAACATCCGCGGCGGTGCAGGCAGCGGCGATGGGGACGGCCTGACGCTCCGCGAGGGCGTGCTCCGCCGGATGCAGGACCAGTCTGCGGGGCAGTTGCCACAGCAGCCGACGGCGACGCCCGACGGCGGGGCAGGCATCGGCGGCGGCATGCGCGGCCGGGCACCGGGCGCCCTCGGCGGCGGCTGGAGCGGTGGCGGAGGTCCCGGCGGTCCGTAAAGCCTATTTCTCGACGATGATCGCCGTGCGTTCCATGCCGATATCGGCAACGGCGCGGAAGAACACCGCCGCATTCTCTGGATCAAGCCGGACGCAGCCATGCGAAGCCGGGCTGCCAAGCCGCTTCAGCTCCGTCGTGCCATGAACGGCGATGCCATCATTGAAGAACACCGAATAGGGCATCGGCGCGTTCTCATATTTCGTCGAGTGGTGCAGCTCGTCGATATAGTCGGGCCGGAACTGGCCGGGCGGGGTTTCGAAGCCCTTGCGTCCCGTCGAAACCTTCCAGCTATAGGTTTCCTTCTTGCCGTCGCCACGCTTGATCACGACCTGCATGCGCTGGTCGGCGATCGAGACCTTGGCGTAGACGCTGGCCGGGCCGGGAAACAGCACATTGGCTGAGGCGGGAGCGGCGAGTGTTGCGAGGAGAATGGCGGAAGCGGCGAGACGAGCTGAAAGGGAGAAGCGGACGGTCATGGCGATGCGGTGTGCCGGCTGTGAGGTTGGAGGAGGGGACTTCGAGGACGAGGGCGCCTGATCAAGAAACTCTTATGCGAAGCGTTGCAGTCCAGTCAGTGACAATCGTCACAATTGGTGCCGGTTTGCTTCGATTTTCCTAACGTGTGATCACAATGCGCACATTGCCCATACCCTGGTCGGAAACCAGGCTGTAGAGCGTGCGCGCGTTGTCGGGATGAAGGCGGATGCAGCCATGCGAGGCCGGCCGGCCGAGCGCTTTCAGATGTGACGTGCCATGCACGGCATAGCCGCCAAGGAAGAAGATCGAACTCGGCATCGGCGCGTTGTCGTATTTCTTCGAATACCACATCCGATGCATGCGGGTCGGCCGGAACGAGCCGGTCGGCGTGCGATAACCGGGGCGCGCCGTCGAAACGGCCCAGTCATAGCGCGGAATGCCGTCGACATAGACGACCATGGCCTGTGAGGCGAGGCTGACCCGCGCGACGACCTCGGCCCGCGCCAGCGAAGGCAACAGAAAGACGGCGAGGAAGACCGCGACGACGGCGGAAAGAGTCGAACGCCCAAAGAACATGCGCATGAAAGTAAACGCCAGCTCGGCTTGCACGATGATCGCAGACGTTGCGTGAAAATGTTGAATAACTCGTAAGGAAGCCCGGGCATCTGCGGGGGGGCGGGCAAGCTTTCGGGCTGCCATACGGCTGCGCTGGCGGCATGGCAGCCTGCACAAGAAAACGCTTCGGCTTGGCGGCCTTTCACCCTACTTAAGGCGCAACAAGATCGCGGCGCCGCCGCACCGGGAGAACGCTGATGTCCGTCGAGGTCAATACCCGCCGCCTGACGGCGATCGATATCCGGGGCCGCAAGGGCGGCGAACCGATCGTCTCGCTTACCGCCTATCACGCCCATACCGCATCGATCATCGATCGCTTCGTCGATTTCATGCTGGTCGGTGATTCGCTCGGCATGGTCATGCACGGGCTCGAGACCACCGTTCCAGTCACGCTCGACATAATGATTTTGCAAGGGCAGGCGGTGATGCGCGGCTCGAAGCGGGCGCTCGTCGTCGTGGACCTGCCGTTCGGTTCCTATGAGGAGAGCCCGGCGGCGGCCTTCCGCTCGGCCGCGCGCATCATGAAGGAAACCGGATGCGGCGCGGTGAAGATGGAGGGCGGCCGCCACATGGCCGATACCGTCCGCTTTCTCGTGGAGCGCGGCGTGCCGGTGATGGGCCATGTCGGACTGACGCCGCAATCGATCAATACGATGGGCGGTTTCAAGGTGCAGGGTCGCAGCGAGGAGAGCGCGGCGGCGGTTCTGGCCGATGCGGATGCGATCGCGGCGGCCGGCGCCTTCTCGATGGTCGTCGAGGGCGTCGTCGAACCGCTCGCCCGCGAGATCACGACGCGCGTGCCGATCCCGACCATCGGAATTGGCGCTTCTCCGGCCTGTGACGGGCAGATTCTCGTGCTGGAGGATATGCTCGGCCTTTCGCCGCGCGTGCCGAAATTCGTCAAGCGCTATGGCGCGCTCGGGGCGCTGATCGAAGAATCGGTGGCCGCCTATGCCGAGGATGTGCGCGCGCGTTCCTTCCCCGGCGAAGACAATGTCTATCAGCCGAAGCGCTGAGAAAGCCGCCGGATTCATCGCGGAATCCGGCCATTTGCCAGCCGGTAGGCGCTTCTATATGGTGCCGGCCGCTGACCGGCGACCGGACGGGGAACGATGACCGATATCTTTCATGAAGTCGAAGAGGATCTGCGCAGGGAGCAGGCGAAGCGCCTCTGGCGTCGCTTTGGACCCTATGTCCTCGTCGTCGCGGTCCTGATCGTCGTCGGGACGGCCGGCTGGCGTGGCTGGCTCTATTGGCGTGAGCAGCAGGCCGCCGCGACGGGCGATCGCTTCGTCGCCGCGCTGCAGCTCGCCGAGGACGGCAAGAAGGACGAGGCGCTCAAGGCGCTGCAGGACCTCTCGCAGACCGGGACCGGCGGCTATCCCGTCCTGGCGCAGTTCCGCGCCGCGGCCGAGCTTGCGGGCACGGGCAAGACCGACGATGCCGTCAATGCCTTCGACGCGATCGCTTCGAACGGCTCGACGCCCCCGCTGTTGAAGGCGATGGCGCGCCTCCGCGCCGCCATGCTGCTGGTCGATACCGTCGATCTCGCGGGCATGAAGACGCGTCTCGACGATCTCGCCGCGACGGGCGGACCCTGGCGCAATTCGGCGCGCGAACTGCTCGGCCTCACGGCCTGGCGGGTTGGCGATCTCGAGGCGGCACGCGGCTATTTCACCGAAATCTCGGATGATCCGACGGCGCCGCAGTCGACCAAGGCACGCGCCAATCTCATGCTGGAGCTGATCCGCTCCAAGGTCGGCGACGTCAAGGCGCCCGCCAAGACGTGATCGACTGAGGACGACCCGGCGCGGCTTCGCACAGGCGAGGCTGGCGTTGCCGGCTTGGCCGGCGGCGCGGCGGCGGGCTATGATGATCGGGAACGCCCGGTCCAACCGGAAGCACGAGATCATGTCTTTCACCGCCGCCATTATCGGCCGTCCCAATGTCGGCAAGTCGACGCTCTTCAACCGTCTTGTCGGCTCGAAGATCGCCCTGGTCGACGATACCCCGGGCGTCACGCGCGACCGCCGTCCGGGCGAGGCGAGGATCGGCGATCTCACTTTCACGATCATCGACACCGCTGGCCTCGAAGAGGCCGATCCGGCCAGCCTCGAAGGACGCATGCGCGCCCAGACGGAGGCGGCGATCGCCGAGGCGGATGTTTCTCTCTTCCTCATCGATGCGCGCGTCGGCGTGACGCCGGTCGACGAGCATTTCGCCGATCTGCTGCGCCGTGTCGGCAAGCCTGTTGTGCTCGTCGCCAACAAGGCGGAGGGCAAGGTCGGCGAAGACGGCGTGATGGAGGCCTACAGCCTCGGCTTTGGCGAGCCTGTCGCCATCTCAGCCGAGCATGGTCAGGGCATGGCCGATCTCTTTAATGCGCTCCTGCCGTTCGAAATTCGCGAGGAAGAAGCGGACGCGGAGGACGGCGAGGACGAAGTTCTGATCGGTCCCGATGGCGAGGAGATCTTCCCGGAGATCGACCCGGCCAAGCCGATCAAGGTGGCCATCGTCGGTCGCCCCAATGCCGGCAAGTCGACGCTGATCAATACGATGCTCGGCGAGGAACGACTGCTCACCGGGCCGGAAGCCGGCATCACCCGTGATTCGATTTCCGTCGACTGGGTCTGGCGCGACCGTCGCATCAACCTCTTCGACACCGCCGGCATGCGCAAGAAGGCGCGCGTCGAGCAGAAGCTCGAAAAGCTCTCGGTCGGCGATGCGCTGCGCTCGATCCGCTTCGCGGAAGTGGTCGTGCTGATGCTCGACGCCACCATGCCATTCGAGAAGCAGGACCTGCAGATCGCCGATCTCGTGGCCCGCGAGGGCAGGGCGCTGGTCATCGCACTCAACAAGTGGGATCTGATCGAGGATCGCCAGAAAGCGATGGCGGAGCTGCGCGAGATGGCCGAGCGGCTATTGCCGCAGGTGCGCGGCGTCCCGCTTGTCCCGCTGTCGGGCCTGACCGGCTCGGGCATCGACAAGCTGATGACCGAGCTCATGAAGGTCTATGCGACCTGGAACAAGCGTGTCCCGACTGCGGCGCTCAACAAATGGCTGGCCGGCGTGCTCGAGCATCATCCGCCGCCAGCCGTCTCCGGCCGCCGCATCAAGCTGCGCTACATGACGCAGCACAAGGCGCGTCCGCCGACCTTCGTCGCCTTCTGCTCGCGCCCCGAAGCGCTGCCCGAGGCCTATACGCGCTATCTGATCAATGGCCTGCGCGAAGCCTTCGATCTGAAGGCCGTGCCGCTGCGCCTCGTGATGCGCAAGGGCGAAAATCCCTATGACGACAAGGACAAGCGCCGCTGATCGAGGCGCTTTGACTCAATCATGCGTGAGCAGGGCGCGCAGCCGGTCCGGCTCGCGCAAGATGACGCGGCGGTAGGTCAGTTCCACGAGCTCGGCTTCGTTGAGCTCATGCAGGATGGCCGCCACAGTGGTGCGAGAGAGATTGGCCATCGCCGCGAGATCTTCATGGCTGAGATCGATCGGTGGTGGCACGGGATCCAGACCCGGAGCCAGGCGGCAGCCGCCGAGCCGCAGCAGCGTCGCGATCAATCGGCGCCGGTCGTCGCGGATCATCAGATCGTTCAGCCCGGTCAGCGCGGTGTTGACATGATCGAAGGTCAGGCGGGCGACCGCCTTCCAGCCGATCGGCTGGCTCTCCAGGATCGACTGGATCGCCGGCAGCGGCAGCAGCAGGACCTCGCTGAGACGCCCCGCCGAGAGACCGACGACGCGCGGCCCCCGCGAAATCAGCGGGCCTTCGCCGATCCAGATGCCCGGCTGCATGATATGGGCGAAGAACGGACCATCCTCGGCTGAAGCCACGCTGACGCGGACGCTGCCCGAGATCAGGCAGTAGATACCGCCGGGCCCGTCGCCGACCGAATAGATGACCTGAGACGGATCGAACCGCTGCAGCACGCAGCGCTCGATCACGGCGCGGCGAAAGCTCTCGGGCGCTTCACGAAGCCAGGTATCGCGTATCGCGATCTCACGCGCGGCCTCGATCGACGTCATCGATTTTCCTCGCATTGTCCGTCGGCGCACAGTCTCCCACCGACCGTCATGATAGGCAACGACGAGGGCGGACGCCGGGGGCCCGTAAAGGGGTCGCGTTTCGCAAGAGGCGCGGGCAGCTTGGGAGGCGTCCGCCCCACATCACTGTGGGAGACAATCATGAGACGATCGTTTCGAGGCGGCTGGCTCGCTGCCTGCCTCGCCACCGCGGCCGCGCTGGCCGCGTCCGCTGCCGGAGCTGCCGACAAGAAGCCCAATATTCTCGTCATCTGGGGCGATGATATCGGCGGCTTCAACATCAGCGCCTACAATCAGGGAATGATGGGCTACCGGACGCCCAACATCGATTCGATCGCGCATCAGGGCGCGCTGTTCACCGATTGGTACGGCCAGCAGAGCTGCACGGCCGGCCGCGCCGCCTTCATCACCGGCCAGTCGCCGATCCGCACAGGCCTCACCAAGGTCGGCCTGCCCGGCTCGCCAGAAGGCATGAAGGCTGAAGACCCGACCATCGCGACGTTGCTGAAGCCGCTCGGCTATGCGACGGGCCAGTTCGGCAAGAACCATCTCGGCGACCGCGACGAGATGCTGCCGACCGCGCATGGCTTCGACGAGTTCTTCGGCAATCTCTATCATCTGAATGCCGAGGAGGAGCCGGAGAATCCGGATTATCCAGCCGGCGCCGACTTCAAGAAGCGTTTCGGACCGCGCGGCGTGATCCATTCCTGGGCGCTACCCGATGGCGGCCAGAAGATTGTCGACACGGGTCCCTTGACCCGCAAGCGCATGGAGACGGTCGACGAGGAGGTCACGAAGTCGGCTCTCGACTTCATGGACAAGGCGCATCAGGACGGCAAACCGTTCTTCGTCTGGTGGAATTCGACCCGGATGCATGTCTTCACGCACCTGAAGCCCTCGTCTGAAGGCAAGACCGGGCTGGGCATCTATGCCGACGGCATGGTGGAGCACGACGGGATGGTCGGGCAATTGCTCGACGAACTGAAGAAGCTCGGCATCGAGGACGACACCATTGTCATGTATTCGACCGACAATGGCGCCGAAACCTTCACCTGGCCCGACGGCGGCACCACGATGTTCCGCGGCGAGAAGAACACCAACTGGGAAGGCGGCTACCGCGTCCCTTCGGTGATCCGCTGGCCCGGTGTCATCAAGCCGGGAACGGTGGTCAACGACATCGCCGCGCATGAGGACATGCTGACGACGCTGGTCGCCGCCGCCGGAGATCCGAACGCCAAGGATGAACTCCTCAAGGGCAAGACCATCAACGGACGCGACTACAAGGTCCATCTCGACGGCTATGATCTCGGTCCGGCGCTGAAGGGCGATGGCGCCTGGCCCCGGCATGAGTTCATCTATTGGACCGATGACGGCAGCGTCGCGGCGCTTCGTTACGACAACTGGAAGGTCACGTTCCTCGAGCAGGATGCGCTCGGTCTCCGCGTCTGGCAGGACCCGTTCAAGGAACTGCGCGCACCGCTCCTGACCAATCTCCGGATGGATCCGTTCGAGCGGGCAGAGGAGGAGAATGCGATGGGCTATCAGCGCTGGTACATGGAGCGGATGTTCGCCATGGCTCCGGCCGGCGCCTATGTCGGCGCCTGGCTGCAGAGCTTCAAGGACTTCCCGCCGCGCCAGAAGCCGGGCAGCTTCAATCTGAGCCGTGTGATGGAAGCCGTCACAGCCGGGTCGCAGGGCAACCAGTAGGAGCCGGGCAGCATCATCGATCAACAAGCAGCAGCGGACGGGGAAACCCGGCCGCTGTTTTGCTTTGTCTGGTCATGCGCAGAGCCGAGAACCTCTGTGGCGACATGGACAAGCGCTGCCGACAGGTTTTGTTTCGCCGTGATTTCTTGATGAAGAAGTCAACCGGGCGCAGCCGATGAGCATCACTTCTACGATTGGCCGCTAGCCGCTTAAAGTGTATTTGTCAATTACAACAACGTATGAGAGCAAGTTGCCGTTGATAACGACTATCATGCGCCGGAGCGGCTGGGCGCTCCGCCCGGACTGCGAGCCGAGGGGGAATTGCCATGTCGTTGATCATCGATGCATCCCAGCCATGCGGCGCGAAGGCACAGGCGCTGGCAGTTGCCGGCGTGAAGACCGTGATCCGCTATTATTCCCGCAATACGCTGAGCACGAGCAAGCGTTTGACCGAACAGGAGGCGGCCCGGCTGACCGATGCCGGATTAAGGCTCGGCGCCGTGCACGAACAGAGGCTCGGCAACAAGCTTGCGAGCTTTGACGCAGCCTCCGGAGCCGCTGACGGCGCCTATGCCCGGCACTATGCCGCATCGGTGATCCGCCAGCCGGGTGGCACGGCGATCTATTTTGCAGTCGATCTCGACGTCAATCCCAGCGATATCGAGGATCGCATCCTGCCCTATTTCAAGAGCGTGGCAGCAGCATTGGCCGCGCCTTCGATTGAACCGCGCTATGCAATCGGTGTCTATGGCAGCGGCCTGACTTGCGCCGCCATCCTGGGTGCTGGCCTCGCAAGCTACACATGGCTGGCGCAGGCTACCGGCTGGCGGGGCTACAAGGAATTCAAGGCCTCGGGGCGCTGGTCCATGCTGCAGGCCATGCCAACCGATATCGCGGGCATTGAATGCGACCCGAACGAGGCAGGTGCCAGCGGGGACATCGGTGATTTCTCGTTGCCGGGTGGTACTCTCGCTGCGGCGGTGCCGCTTGCCGCGTCAGTTCAAGCGCGGTCTCTTTTCGTCAACGCGCGCAACGGCCTGCGCTTGCGCGGCGGTCCAGGTGTTCAGTTCGATATCCTGAAATCGCTGCCTTTTGGGACTGCCTTGGCCAGCCTCAAGTCGTCCGACGGCTGGGCAATGGTCGATCTGCACGGAGACGGAGTTGCCGACGGGTTCGTGAGTTCCGCCTATCTCGCGGACGCGCTGACGCCCGCCACACTCCGTTCGGCCGCTACCACGTCCATGCACACTGAAGATGCGATCCATGTCGCGGCTCTGGTCCAGCAGGGAAGTAGCGAAAACGGGCTGAAGGCCGCTCGTATCACAGCTGAAAAGGCTTGGAAGGACTACCCGCACAATGGCTGCGCAGCACATCTCAGCGCGCTGCTGGAGCACGCCGGCATCGACGTTCCAATGACGCTCGGGGCGGGGAAGCTCGCCCACATTCTCATCGATCGCGGCTGGTCGAAGATCGGCGTTGGCGACCAGATCCCGGGCGATATCGGAGTCTGCTACGACCGGGATCCGTCACCTGCTGGCGCCGATCACATCTATCTCGTCGTGAAGACAATCGATCGGGACGAGATGCTCATTGCCGACAACCAGAACGGAGACGTTAACGCGCCCCACGCCCGCTTCGCCACCGGTCACGGTACGACATCGACGGAGTATTTCCTCCGCGCCGTGTGAAGCGGGAGCCGGCTGACGCGATTATCCCAGCAGTTGCTGAACGGTCCGCGTCGGAAATTCGAAACGCGTCCCATGATCCATGAAATTAGGCGCGAGCATGCGAACGATGTCCGGTGCGACGACGCTCGGATGCTGGATCGTCTCGGGATCTTCGCCCGGCGCCGCCTTGGCGCGCATCTGCGTTCTGAGGCGGCCGGGATCGAACAGGTTGACGCGGATCGGCGTCGTGGCGACTTCGGCGGCATAGGTCCGCACCAGCGCTTCAAGGGCGGCCTTGGAGGTCGCATAGGCGCCCCAGAACGGGCGCAGGTTCGTGGCGACGCTCGATGTCATGAAGAGCGCCCGGCCGGCGTCGGAACGCTGCAGCAAGGGGTCGAGCGATCGGATCAACCGGTAGTTCGCCGTGACGTTGACCGTCATGACGTCATTCCAGTCCTTCTGGTCGAGATGCGCCACCGGCGTGATCAGGCCGAGTAACGCGGCATTGCCGAAGAGCCCGTCCAGTTTGCCCCAGCGCTCATAGATGGAGAGGCCGAGCCGGTCGATGGCGTCGAGATCGCGGAGGTCGAGCGGCACCAGCGTCGCGCTGCCGCCCTTGGCCTTGATCGCATCATCAAGCTCTTCCAGCGCGCCGACCGTCTTGGCGATGGCGATCACATGGGCGCCGGCCGCGCCGAGCGCGATCGCCGCGTTCCAGCCGATACCGCGCGACGCGCCGGTAACGACCACGATGCGGCCGGAAAGATCGGGAGAGGTCATGGAGGCTTGCTTCGGCTAGAGGGCATTCGCGGGGCTGGCGTCGTCACGGACCGAGCCGCAAGCCGCAATACCCTTGTGGCAAAATGAAAAGACACCCCGCTCGCGGCGGCGGCTCAGCTCGCCTCGGCCAGGCGCGGCAGGGCCTGAACCTTGCCGCGGTCCTCATAATCGGCGAGGCGGGTCGGATAGTCGCCGGTGAAACAGGCATCACAGAACTGCGGCGCCTCGCCATTGCGCTTGGCCTCGCCGACGGCGCGGTAGAGTCCGTCGATCGAAATGAAGGCGAGACTGTCGGCCTTGATGTAGCGGGCGATCTCGTCGACGCTCATCTGGGCGGCAATCAGCTTCGACTTTTCGGGCGTATCGACGCCATAGAAACAGCTATCTGTCGTTGGCGGGCTGGCAATGCGCATGTGCACTTCGCTGGCGCCGGCCTCGCGCACCATCTGGACGATCTTCATCGAAGTCGTGCCGCGCACGATCGAATCATCGACCAGGATCACGCGCTTGCCGGCGAGGATCGCGCGGTTCGCGTTGTGCTTCAGCTTGACGCCCATATGGCGGATGGCATCGGTCGGCTCGATGAAGGTGCGGCCGACATAGTGATTGCGGATGATGCCGAGATCGAACGGGATCCCGGACTCCTCGGCATAGCCGATTGCGGCCGGCACGCCGGAATCCGGCACAGGCACGACGATATCGGCGGGAATGCCGCTTTCGCGCGCGAGTTCCTGGCCGATCCGCTTGCGCACCGCATAGACGCCGCGCCCGTCGACCGCTGAATCCGGCCGGGCGAAATAGACATATTCGAAGATGCAGAAGCGCGAAGGCTGGCGCTCGAACGGATAGAGGCTCTCGATGCCCTCATCGGTGATGATGACGACTTCGCCGGCGTTGATGTCGCGCACATAGCTGGCGCCGATGATGTCGAGCGCGCAGGTCTCGGAGGCGAGGATATAGGCATCCTCGAGCTTGCCGAGCACCAGCGGGCGTACGCCGAGCGGGTCGCGGCAGCCGAGCATCTTCTTTTCCGAGAGCGCCACCAGCGAATAGGCGCCTTCGATGCGCCTGATCGCGTCGATGAAGCGGTCGAGCAGGCGTCCATGATTGCTGGTCGCGATCAGGTGGATGATCGTCTCGGTGTCGGATGTCGACTGGAACAGCGAGCCACGCCGCTGCAATTCCCGCTTCAGCGCCATCGCGTTGGTGAGATTGCCGTTATGGGCCACCGCGAAGCCGCCACCGGCAAATTCCGCGAACATCGGCTGCACATTGCGCAGCCCGGCGCCGCCGGTGGTCGAATAGCGATTGTGGCCGATGGCGCGGATGCCGGGCAGGCGATCGATCACCGCCTTACGGGTGAAATTGTCGCCGACCAGGCCGACATGGCGTTCGATCGAGAACTGGCGGCCATCATGGGCGGCGATGCCAGCCGCCTCCTGGCCGCGATGCTGCAGGGCGTGCAGGCCGAGCGCCGTGAGCGCGGCGGCGTCGGGATGGCCGAAAACGCCGAAGACGCCGCATTCCTCGTGGAACGCGTCGTCGTCGGACGGGGCGGGCAACAGCGAGAAGTCGTCCATGATGTCCTATCCGCGCCGACTGTCCGGCCGCGCGCCTCTTACGGTTTCGCCTGTCCCCCGGTGGTCCCGTTCGGTGCCGCCGGTTCTTCTGCCGGCGCGTCGCCATTATCGATCAGCGAATCGAGCCCTTGCCGTTCCTTGCCGCCATAGGCCGGGGCCTGCTGGTCGGTCGCTGCCGGCGGAATAGCGGCCGGCGGCGTGGTCGTGGCATCGGGCGAATCCGCTGGAGCGTCGACCGCCGGCGTCGCCTCTTCGGGCGCCGTGCCGTGCAACCGCTCCTGGATCGTCTTTTCGATATCCTCGGGAAGCGCCGCCACGAGACGGTCGCCCAGTCTCTTCAATATGGGGGCTGTCTGCGCCTTCGCCACCCATTCCGGCTGCTGGTCGGAAAGGATCCAGTTGAGGAAGGCGAACGCAATGACGACCAGCAACACGCCGCGCGCGGCGCCGAACACGAAGCCGAGCGTCCGGTCGAGCAGCCCGACGCGGCTGTCGACGACGAAATCCGAAATCCGCATCGCCAGATAGCTGACGATGATCAGCGCGATGAAGAAGATCGCGGCCGCCGTCGCGATGATGGCGATGTTCTTGTTGGCGATATAGGGCTCAACATAAGGCAGCAGCGGCTTGTAGAAATAGAAGGCCGCAACCGCCGCCAGCACCCAGGATGCGACGGACAGCACCTCGCGCACGAAGCCGCGCACCATCGCAAGCAGCGCCGAAATGAGGACGACTACTACGACTACGCCGTCGAGGATGGTGACCGACATCGTCCCGTTGACCCCCAGAACCGCCCCGCTCTGGAGGCATCACCGACCAAGTTTCGCTAGTCCGACCCTGTCGTCCCAGTCCGTCGCGTCGACGGTCGCCTGTCGACCGCCTCGCGCATCAATTCCCGTGCGACCGGCGGGCCGGAGGCCGCGATCGAGGCGACGAGGCCGGCAAGCTGATCTATCCCGACAAGTCCCGGTGTCTCGCCCTGTTCCTTGTCGATCGACTGGACTGGCAGCACGGCTTTTGCGAAACCCAGCTTCTGCGCCTCTTTCAGGCGCTGCGCGGCATGAACGACGGGCCTTACGGCACCGGAAAGGCTGACCTCGCCGAAATAGACGCAATCGGCGGGGAGAGCAATACCGGACAGCGAGGAGACGAGCGCCGCCGCGACCGCAAGATCCGCTGCCGGCTCATTGATCCGGAGCCCTCCGGCGACCGCGAGATAGACGTCATGCGGCCCGAGCTTCACCCCGCAATGCGATTCGAGCACGGCCAGCACCATGGCCAGCCGCCCGCCGTCCCAGCCGACCACGGCGCGCCGCGGCGTGCCGAGCGGCGAGGGCGCGACCAGCGCCTGGATTTCGACCAGGACGGGCCGCGTGCCCTCCATGCCGGCGAAGACGGCAGCACCCGGCGATGCGGCATTGCGCTCGCCGAGAAAAAGCTCGGATGGGTTCGGCACTTGGCTGAGGCCCCCGCCGGTCATCTCGAACACGCCGATCTCGTCGGTGGCGCCGAAGCGATTCTTCACCGCGCGGAGAATGCGGAAGTGGTGACCGCCTTCGCCCTCGAAATAGAGCACGGCATCGACCATGTGTTCGACGACGCGCGGGCCGGCGATCTGGCCGTCCTTGGTGACATGGCCGACGAGGATGATGGTCGCGCCGGATTGCTTGGCGTAGCGGATCATCGCCTGCGCCGAGGCGCGCACCTGCGTCACCGTGCCCGGAGCGGATTCGACGGTCGAGGTCCACAGCGTCTGCACGGAATCAAGAATGACCAGCGCCGGAGGCTTGCCGGCCTCGAGCGTCGCGAGGATGTCCTCGACGCTGGTCTCGGCCGCGAGCGCGACCGGCGCCGCCGAGACGCCCATGCGCTCGGCGCGGAGCCGGACCTGTGCCACCGCCTCTTCGCCCGAGATATAGACGACGCGTTCGCCGCGCGCCGCAAGCGCCGCCGAAGCTTGCAGCAGCAGTGTCGACTTGCCGATGCCGGGATCGCCGCCGAGCAGCAGCGCCGAACCGCGGACGAAGCCGCCTCCGGTGACGCGGTCAAGCTCGGCAATGCCTGAGGCGATGCGCGGTGGCGACTTGCTCTCGCCGGCCAGAGCCTGCAATTCGACCACGCGTCCGCGCGCCGCGACCTTGCCGGGCCCGCCGCCGATGCCGCCGGACGTGTTCTCCTCGACGAGCGTGTTCCATTCGCCGCAGGATTCGCAGCGCCCCTGCCAGCGCGGGCTGACCGCGCCGCAATTCTGGCAGATGAATTGAAGACGAGCCTTTGCCATCAAAGATCCTTGGCCATCAGAAACCCTCGGCCATCAGGATGCACAGGCCATCACGCCCCTCCCAGATAGTGTCGGCGGTAACGTTTGCCGAGGCTGGTCAGGAGTTCATAGCCGATCGTCCCGGCATGGGCGGCAACCTCGTCGACCGGAATGTTGGGGCCGAACAGTTCGGCATGATCGCCGCGTCGCGCCTCCGGAATATCCGTCACGTCGATCGCCAGGAGATCCATCGAGATCCGGCCAATGAGCGGCGCCCGGCGGCCATGCAGGAAGGCGCTGGCGCCGCGCGCATTATCGCTGGACCCGGCCATGCGATGATAGCCATCGGCGTAGCCGGCCGAGAGGATGGCGATCCGGCTTGGCCGCGTCACATGCTGCGTCGCGCCGTAACCGACCGACTGCCCGACGGCCACCTGGCGAATCTGCACGATCCGCGCTTCGGCGCAGACGACCGGCTCGAGCGCCGCGAGGGCATCCCCGAACCGCCCGCCATAAAGCGCGATGCCGGGGCGCACGAGATCAAAATGATAGTCCGGCGAAAGATGCAGGCCGGCCGAATTGGCGAGCGAGGCGGGGAGGCCTGGAAAAAAGCGCGACGCCGTCCGGAAAGCGGCGAGCTGCGCGGCATTGAGCGGGTGATCCGGCTGATCGGCACAGGCGAGGTGGCTCATGACCAGCGATAGGCCGAGCGCCTCGGCGCGGTCCGCGAGCCCTGCCGCCTCATCGAGCGTGACGCCGAGCCGGTGCATGCCTGTATCGACATGCAACGCCGCGCGGCCGTCCCCTCCAGCCGCTTTGTAGGCCGCCCATTCGTCGATCTCGGCCATGGAGCCAAGCACGGGCTGCAGCGCACGTTCTGCCAACCGCGCCGCCGTTCCGGGAATGAGGCCGTTCAGGACATAGATGGCGGCGGCCGGCGCAAGCGTGCGGAGCTGCAGGCCTTCCTGGGGCAGGGCGACGAAGTATGAACGGCAACCCGCCTTCGCCAGAGCCGGCACGGCCTCTGCGAGGCCGATGCCATAGGCATCTCCCTTGACCGCTGCGGCGGTCTCGGCGCCGCCGGCTCGATCGGCGATGCTGCGCCAGTTGCGCGCCAACGCACTCAGATCGACGGTCAGGCGACCGCCGCTCCCCCAATCCTCGGCGGCTGCGTCTTCAATCGATTCCATGGCGGCGACTTTACACGGGAATTCGCGGCGAGATTATTGCGGACCCATCTTCCGCCGGTGATTTTCACCCCGACTATCCGCAGGAGTTTTGACATGCCGGGCATGAGCATCGCGACCGTTACGCTCGTCGTCGACGACTATGACCGGGCGATCGCCTGGTATACGGAGAAGCTCGGCTTCCAACTCATCGCCGATACGCCGCTTGGCGGCGGCAAGCGCTGGGTGCTGGTCGCTCCGGCCGGCGGCGGAGCACGGCTGCTGCTCGCCAAGGCCGAGGGCGCAACGCAGGTGGCGCGCATCGGCGACCAGACCGGCGGCCGTGTTGGCTTCTTCCTCGAGACCGACGATTTCGCCCGCGATCACGCGGCGTTTCTTGCCGCCGGCGTCACCTTCCGCGAGGAGCCACGCTTCGAGGTCTATGCGACCGTCGCGGTGTTCGAGGATCTCTATGGCAACACCTGGGATCTGCTGCAGCCGAACGGCTAGCGGGGAGGAGGCGGCGCAGCGCGGGGGCACCGGTGGCGGCCGCGCGCCCGGCAACAGGAACAGCGTCTCCAGCAGCCGTCAAACGTTAGCTTCTTCGCCGCTTCGGCTTAAGCGACTTCAGAAGCAGGTTCGCCGCGGCAGCGGCGGAACCCTCACCCGTGAATGCGACTGCCACGATCGCCTCGTCGGCGCGGGAATAGGCCGCCAGCGCACCGACGCCTGGGGCGCCCCCGGCATGCCCGATCCACTGCAATGTGGATCGGCCGTCGGGAACCTCGAACAGCATGATGCCGAGCCCATAGAAGGTGCCGGCATCAAACATGGGATAAAGCGTCTCGGTCATCTGATCGAAGAGTTGCTTCTTGAGCAGACGGCCCTCGAAAAGAGCCGCCCACGCCATCGCCATGTCATGGGCATCGCTCACGATCGCGCCGGCCGCGCCCGCCCAGCGTGGATCGATCGTCCCACCCTTCGCCGCACTGGCGGGCGCGACGTCATCGATGCTCGCTCGCGCTGACAGCGCCCGCATCGACGCGAGGCCGAGCGGCGCGATGATTCGCGCGGTGATCGCCTCATTGATCGGGCGCGCATCTACGCGCTGCACAATCTCGCCGAGGACGTCATAGCCGGTGTTCGAATAGCGCCATCGCTCGCCCGGGCAGAACATCGCGCCATGACGACGCGCGATCGCCAGCATCGTGGCCGCGTCGCGGTAGCGGGGATGGGCGCGAACGACGCGATCCTCGTTGGCGCTGAAAAGGCCGGACGTGTGCGCGAGAAGATCGCGCGGGCTGACGACATCGCCATTCGGAACGCCGCTGACCCACTGCGAGACCGGGCCGTCGAGCGACAGCTTCCCTTCCTCGACGAGCTGAAGCACGACGATGGCCGTGAACGTCTTGCCGACGCTCGCCCACCAGAACGTCGGATGACCCGCGGGAGCCGTCGTTCGGTGCCAAAGGCCTTTCCCGGGCCGTGCGACGGCGGCGGTGAGCGCCGGAGCCGCCGTATAGGCCGCGATCCTGGCAAAGGCCTCATCGAGCCGCCTTGTCTCGGATTCGGCGAGAGGCGCGTCGTGCACGGGCTTGATGCGCGCCGGCCTGACCGACACATGAACTGGCGGGCCGGAATAAGCGAGGCGGGCGGCGCAGCGAACAGGCTGGTAATCATCCGCCTCGGCGCGCGGTCCTAGCACGGCCGCGCCGGTCACCGCCAGCGTGCCCCGCAGAATGTCGCGGCGTGACCAGGCCGATGGGCTGGCGCCGGTCATCCGCGGCGGCATCCAGCCCGCGCCAGCATGTCGCGAACGATGAGCGGTGTCGCGGCAAGGGTTCTCGCCTGGCCGGCGGCCGATGCGGCGGCGATGGCGTGACGCGCCTCCTCCGCCGAGAGCGAGAGCGGGCGTCGACAGGCTGCGCTGCCGAGCCCGACCAGAACTCCGGCCGTCTCTCCGATACCTCCGAGATAGGCTGTCAAAACCTGCTGGGCGGTCCGATTGCTGGATGCCTGGTCGAGCATCTCGGCGACTTGCGCAACGGATATGGCGCCGCCCGGCGTCGATGGTGCTGCCTGGGCGGGCGCGATGAAGGCAAGCGTAGCAAGGGTCAAGGATGTCTTTCGCAAAGTGTGCATCACGGTCTCCTGAGTGACGGCGATGACCGTTATGCGAAAAGAAATTATTGTCAAACAATAATATCGACGATAAGGTCTCGGTATGAAGGAGATCCGGCATGACCAAGATTGTTATGAGCAGGCATGAAGAACCCGCCCCGGCGCGATCAGTCCGCCTCAATCGCCTGCGCGGCTTGAGCACGGTACTGGCGCGCCTCAGCGTCCTGTTCGCGGCGCTGCTACCGGTCCTGATGCTGGCCTATTGGTGGCTGACCCCGACAGAAGCGCTGTTCCGTCAGGCCGGCCTCGTTCAGGTGCCTCCGGCCTGGATCGGATTTCCGATGCGCCTCGCGGGCTTCGCGCTTTCCATGATTCCGCTGGCCGCTCTGGTTCTCGGCCTTTTAAGCGCCCGCGGCTGTTTTACTTCCTTCGCGGCTGGCCGCGTCTTCTCCAGCGAAGCGGCGCGGGGCCTGCGGGGTCTCGCTCTCGGCGTAGGCGCTTCGGCTCTGCTCAGTCCGCTGGCAGGCGCCGCGCTGAGCCTCCTCCTGAGCACGCAATCGCCGGTCGGGATGCGGAGCGTGGTATTCAGCGTCGGATCCGATTCGCTTCTGTCGCTGTTGTTCGCCGCGATGGTCGCGGCCATCGCCTCCGTGCTGGTCGAAGCCGCCGATATCGCGGCCGAAAACGAGCAGTTCGTCTAGGGGAGGGCGAACATGCCGATTCAGGTCCGGTTGGGTGTCATGCTGGCCGAGCGCAATCGAACGTCGAAGGATCTTGCCGACTATGTCGGCATCACCGAGGCCAACCTGTCGCTGCTCAAGAACGGGCATGTGAAGGGCGTGCGCTTCGAGACGCTCGAGCGCATCTGCGCGTTCCTGGAGTGTCAGCCGGGCGATCTGCTGCGCTACGAGCCCGGCGGACCAGCGAAGGGATGAGCCCGACCGGCGATCCGGGGCGAAGCGGATCGCCTATTTCTGGACCGGTTTGCCGATGTCCGCGCCGCTAGGCCGGGAAATAAGGCGCGAGATTGGACCGGATGCGGTCCAGTATCGTCGGCATCGACGATCCGGGTACGAACGTCCTGCCGGTGATCATTTCGAATGACCGGATATAGACCTCCGACGTCCGTGCGATAAGTTCGGCCGGGATCTCGGGGATCGGGTCCTTGTAGGGGTCGCAGCGCGCTGTGACCCATGACCGCACGAAATCCTTGTCGAAGCTCGGCGGCCGTTCGCCGCTTTCGAAGGCGGCCTCATAACTGTCGGCCAGCCAATAGCGGCTGCTGTCGGCCGTATGGATCTCGTCGGCGAGGATGATGCGGCCTTCCCGGTCGACGCCGAATTCATACTTTGTGTCGACGAGGATCAAGCCGCGCTCGGCGGCGCGCTGCTGGCCGCGGGTAAAAATCGCCAGCGCGTAGCTGGAAACCGTCTCCCACTGGTCCGGCGTCAGCAGCCTCTGCGTGAGGATATCTTCAGGAGAGAGCGGCTCGTCATGGCCGCCGTCAAACGCTTTGCTGGTCGGCGTCAGAATCGGCTGCGGCAGGATCTGGTGGTCGCGGAGCCCGTCGGGCAGCCGCAAGCCATACATTGCGCGCTCACCCTTCCGATATCGGGTCAGGATCGACGTGCTGGTCGTCCCGGCGAGATAGCCGCGCACCACCATCTCGACCGGGAGAATGTCGAGCCGCGTGCCGATCACCACATTCGGGTCTGGATAGGCCAACACGTGGTTGGGACAGATGTCAGCGGTTTCCTCGAACCAGGCGCGCGCCGTCTCGGTCAGCACCTGGCCCTTGAAGGGGATCGAGGTCAGGATCGTGTCAAACGCGCTCAGGCGATCGGTGGCAATGATGATGCGCCTGCCATCGGCGAGATCATAATTCTCGCGAACCTTGCCTTTGTAGTGGTTCGGGAGTTCCGGGATGAAGGCGTCGGTGAGAATGGGCAGGGCGGTCATCGGACGGGTCCGCTACTCATAGGCCTCAGGCAATTGATCGCGGCGGACGAGGTTCGAGAAGCGCGTGACCTCCGCCTCGAATTGCAGCTGGACGGTGCCGGTCGGGCCATGGCGCTGCTTGCCGACGATCACTTCGGCGACGCCGGCGACCTGTTCCATCTCCGCCTGCCACTTGAAGAATTCCTCGGTGCCTTCCTTCGGCATCTTGCTCTTCAGGTAATATTCGTCGCGATAGACGAACATCACCACGTCGGCGTCCTGCTCGATCGAGCCGGATTCGCGAAGGTCCGAAAGCTGCGGCCGCTTGTCGTCGCGCGATTCGACCTGACGGGAGAGCTGCGACAACGCCAGGATCGGCACGGCCAGCTCCTTTGCCAGTGCCTTCAGGCCCGTGGTGATCTCGGTGATTTCCTGCACGCGGTTGTCGCTGCGCTTGCCGGAGCCCGAGAGGAGCTGCAGGTAGTCGATGACCAGGAGGTCGAGGCCGCGCTGGCGTTTCAACCGGCGGGCGCGCGCGGTGAGCTGCGCGATCGAGATGCCGCCGGTCTGATCGATATAGAGCGGGATGCGCGCCATCTCGCGCGCTGCCGCGACGACGCGGGCAAACTGCCGTTCGTCGATCGAGCCGCGGCGAATATGCGAGGACGAGACGCCGGATTGCTCGGCGATGACGCGCGTCGCCAATTGCTCGCCCGACATTTCGAGCGAGAAGAAGCCGACAATGCCGCCATTCACCGTCTTCATCGCGCCATCGGGCTGCAATTCGCCGCGATAGGCCTTGGCGATGTTGTAGGCGATGTTGGTGGCGAGCGAGGTCTTGCCCATGGCGGGACGGCCGGCGAGCACGATCAGATCGGAAGGCTGCAGCCCGCCCATCTGCTTGTCGAGATCATCGAGACCGGTCGCGATGCCGGAAAGATGGCCATCGCGCTGATAGGCGGCGCTGGCCATGTCGATGGCGTTCTTCAGCGCTTCCTCGAAGGAATGGAAGCCGCCGTCATAGCGCCCGGTCTCGGCTAGCGCGAACAGGCGCCGCTCGGCGTCCTCGATCTGCGCACGCGGTGGCATGTCGATCGGCGCGTCATAGGCGATGTTGACGACATCCTCGCCAATGCCGATCAGCGAGCGGCGCAGAGCGAGATCATAGATCGCGCGGCCGTAATCCTCGGCATTGATGATCGTCGTCGCCTCGGCGGCGAGGCGCGCGAGATATTGCGCGAGATTCATGTCGCCGATGGCGAGCTCGGCCGGCAGGAAGGTCTTCAGCGTGACCGGCGTCGCCACCTTGTTGGCGCGGATGATGCCCGACGCGACTTCATAGATCTGGCGGTGGATCGGCTCGTAGAGATGAACCGGCTCAAGAAAGTCGGAGACGCGGTAGAACGCCTCGTTGTTCACGAGGATCGCACCGAGAAGGGCCTGTTCGGCCTCGATATTATGCGGCGGCTGGCGATAGAAATCCGCGGCCTGCTGCGGCAAAGCTCGTGCTGGAAGGTTCATCGTCCTCGCTCTCAATCCCGTAGAGTCCATAGGAGCCGGGGGAGTGGCGAATGCAACGCGGTGGCGCACGAATCATCGCGCCTGACGCAGGACATCCCGCAATCAACAGCATGTCTGATGGCTTCGCAATGCTTCTTGCGCGTGTCCGAATCGTGACACCGCCATCTGTGGAGCGTAGCGGGGATAACAGTCCCGCGCGATTTTTTTCCGGGCCCCGCGTAGGGAGGCCCGGTCAGCACGCGTTACGTCACCGGGACTGGGCAGCTTTCACTCGAAGAGGCAGCCGATGACACTGGAACAAGCGATCTTCGCGCTGAAGCGATTTGGGCTCGGGCCGAGGCCGGGCGATGCCGCGCGCATCGCCAGTGACCCGCGCGGCGCGCTCCTGGCCGAGCTTGCGATGCCCCCTCCGGACAATCTCGGCCCGGAGGCGAGCCCTGATGCGACCGACGTCTTCATCGCCATTCGCGCCGATCAGGAAGCGCGCAAGATGAAGCGTGACGCCGATCGGGTAGCGATGGCAGGGCCCGTGGGGCCGAACGGCATGGCGGACGCCAAGGGAGCGGTGGCAAAGCCGAAGGACCCCAAGCCGGCCCCGAGCGTCGCCAGACAGATTTATGTCGACGAGATCGGCCGCCGCATCGCGGCGGCTGACAGCGCCGGCATCGGCATCACCGAGCGGCTGGTTCAATTCTGGTCCAATCACTTCGCCGTCCAGAGCGATAAGGACGAAATGGTGCGCGGCCTTGCCGGCAGCTTCGAGCGCGAGGCGATCCGTCCCTTTGTGCTCGGCCGTTTCGAGGACATGCTGCTCGCCGCGACGCGCCATCCGGCGATGCTGCTCTCGCTCGACAATGCCGGTTCGGTCGGACCCGATTCGCCCGTCGGCAAGAAGCGCGGCCTTGGCCTCAACGAGAACCACGCCCGCGAACTGATGGAACTCCACACCGTCGGCGTTGGCGGCGGTTACTCGCAGGCCGATGTGACGTCGCTGGCCGAAGTCCTGACCGGCTGGACCTTCGTGCGCGACCGGGCCCGGCCCAGCGCTGGCGACTTTGCCTTCAATCCCGGCCTGCACGAACCGGGCGACAAGCGCGTCATGGGCCGGACCTATCGCGAGGATGTCGTCTATGCCGTGGGAAATGAGGGGCAGGGCCTCGCGGTCCTGCATGATCTCGCTGTGAGCCCGGCAACGGCCAAGCACCTTGCGTTCAAGCTGGCTCGACACTTCGTCGCCGACGATCCGCCCAAGCCGCTGGTCGACCGTCTTGCGGCGACCTTCACGTCGGCACGCGGCGACCTCAAGGCCGTCACCGAGACGCTGCTGAAATCCGACGAGGCCTGGGCACCGACGCGCAAATTCGCGACCCCGCAGCAATTCACGATCGCGGCCATGCGGGCGCTCGACGCCTCCGTCGATGCGCCGATGCTGATCCGCACGCTGGACGTGCTCGGGCAGCCGATCTGGGCGCCGATCTCGCCTGAAGGCTTTCATGATGACAAGGCGACCTGGCTCGCGCCCGACGCGATGACCAGCCGGCTCGATGTCGCCGACCAGTTTGCGCAGAAGGCCAAGGTCAACCTGCCTCCTGCCGATCTCGTCGAGGCTGTGCTCGGGCCATCCGCTTCGGCGGACACGTGTCAGGCGATCGCCCGCGCCGAATCAGAACGTCAGGCGCTGGCTCTCGTCGTGATGAGCCCCGAATTCCTCTGGAGGTAGCCATGAGCGACCACAATCCCAGCTCGATCCGTTCCCTGGCGCCGACCCGCCGCCTGTTTCTCGCCTCGGCAGGGGCCTTCGTCGCCTGGGCGCATATGCCCCGCGCCGCCTTTGCCGGCACGCGCGATCCGCGCTTCGTCGTCGTCATCCTGCGGGGTGCGATGGACGGGCTCGCTGCGGTGCCGCCGATCGGCGATCCCGACTACGCCAAGCTTCGTGGCGATATCGCCATCGGCAGCCCTGGAATCGCCGGAACGGTTCCGCTCGACGGCTTCTTCGCGCTCAACGATGCGATGCCGAAGCTGAAGCAATTCTATGGCTCCGGCGAAGCGCTGATTATCCACGCCGTCGCGACCGCCTATCGCGATCGCTCGCATTTCGACGGGCAGGATGTGCTGGAGAGCGGCCTGACGCAGCCGGGCGCCAGCCGCGACGGCTGGCTCAATCGCGCCGTGGCCGCCCTGCCGCGCGGCGAGGCGGTGCGGCCGGCGAGCGGGCTCGCGGTCAGCCCGACCGTGCCGCTGGTGCTGCGCGGCGGCGCGCCTGTCTTCACCTGGATGCCGGACGGATTGATGCCTGTCGGCATGGACACCGCCGATCGTCTCGCCGGCCTTTACGACCATGCCGATCCTGAACTTGCTGGTGTGTTCAGTGCTGGCCGCACGATCGACCGAATGGCGGCTGGCGGGACCGCGGTGAAGGGTGGCGATATCGCAGCGAATTTCCGCCGAATCGCAGTCGGTGCCGGGCGCTTGCTGGCCGAGCCCGACGGGCCGCGAATCGCGGCGATCAGTTTCGACGGCTGGGACACCCATGCGAGCGAAGGGCCTGAAAATGGCCAGCTCGGCCGCCGCCTCGGCGCCCTCGATGGAGCCCTCGACGCCCTGAAGGCGGAACTCGGCCCGGCCTGGGCCGATACCGTCGTCGCGGTCATGACGGAATTCGGCCGCACCGCACATGTCAATGGCACCGACGGCACCGATCACGGCACAGCGACGACTGCCTTCCTGGTCGGAGGGGCCGTCAAGGGCGGGCGCGTGCTGGCTGATTGGCCGGGCCTGGCGCCCGATAAGCTCTACCAGCAGCGCGACCTCGCCCCGACCACGGATTTGCGGGCCGTGCTGAAGGGCGTGCTGCGCGATCACCTCGGCATCGCCGAGCCCGTGCTCGCGACGACTATCTTCCCCGGCAGCATCGGCGTGCGCCCGATTGCGGGGCTCGTCGCCTGAGGAGAAGAATCGCCGGCTATTCGCCGGCGATCTTCAGCGAGGGGCGCTGTCCGGCGTGGTCGCGACGACGCAGCGCCTCTTCCGCATGCCAGATATAGTCGCGCGTCAGCGGCAGAGCGTGTTGATCGCGGACAAGCTGGATCTGGAAGATCATCATGTCCTGGTAGCGGAAGGCTGTCTCCGACGCCGCGAGGTAGAATTCCCACATCCGACAGAACACTTCGTCATAGAGCTTCAGGGCCTCGTCGCGCCGGGCCATGAAGCGCTCGCGCCATTCGCGCAGCGTCTCCGCATAATGAAGGCGCAGGATCTCGATGTCGGTAATCTTCAGGCCGGCGCGCTCGATCTCCGGAATCACTTCCGAGAGCGACGGGATATAGCCGCCCGGGAAGATGTATTTGTGGATCCAGGAATTCGTCTCGCCCGGCAGGTCGAACCGGCCGATCGCATGCAGCACCATGACACCGTCGTCGGCGAGCAGGTCGCGCGTCTTCTCGAAGAACTCACGATAATGCCCGACGCCGACATGTTCGAACATTCCGACCGAGATGATGCGGTCGAAGCGGCTCGTCAGATGACGATAGTCCTTGAGCAGGAAGCGCGTGCGGTCGGCGACGCCCTTCTCGCCGGCGCGGGCGTTCGAAACCTTGTGCTGCTCTTCCGAAAGCGTCACGCCGGTCACGTCGATATCCGCGTGGTCGGCGAGGTAGAGCCCGAGACCACCCCAGCCCGAGCCGATATCCAGCACCTTCTGGCCGGATTGCAGCGCGAGCTTGGACGCCAGATGCCGTTTCTTGGCAACTTGCGCCTCTTCAAGCGACGCATCGGCCGTTTCGAAATAGGCGCATGAATATTGCTGGTCGCTGTCGAGGAACAGCGAGTAGAGACGACCGTCGAGATCGTAGTGGTGCGCGACATTCTGCCGGGCGCGGAACGGCGTGTTCCATTGGCGGAAGCGCCGCGTCCAGACCCGAACGCGATAGATGGCGCGCATCCACCATGATCGGCCCGTGCCGCCGATATTCTGCAGCACGACGGCGAGGAATTCATAGATCGAGCCCTTCTCGATCACGAATCCCCCGTCCATGAATGCTTCCCCAAGCTTCAGCTCGGGATTGAGCATGACGCCGCGTTCGGCCGCTTTCGATGTGAAGCGGACGCGAACCGTATCGCCGCTGCCATCGCCGAAGCGATGGAGCCGACCCTTGGCGTCGATGATTTCAAGCGAGCCCTTCTTGAGCACGCTCGACATATAGTTGGTGAGCAACCGATTCATGGTGAAGACCCGCTGCCCTTTCGGATGATCCCGGCTGAGCGGGAGAGGCTTCGGCTGTGAGCGGCGCACTATCTTGGCGTCAGGGAGATGTTAGCCCCGATTTTGCCACGATTTCAAGCGGCTAGCTGAGCGGGCTGAAAGTGGTTCCAGAGAATGCAAAAGGGGCGCGCGGCGAATGCCGCGCGCCCCTTCAAGAAGTAAGGCGTCCTTTGGGTTTTGTGGCCCCTCAGACCTCTTCGGCGTCCTCGTCGAGGGCCGCCTCGAGATCTTCCTCGTCCTCGAGCGGCTCGAGTTCGAACTGCTCGCGGACGGTCAGATCTTCACCGCGGGCCTGACGCTCGGCCTCGTCGGCGCTGCGGGCGACGTTGATCGTCACAGTTGATTCGACTTCCGGATGCAGCGCGATGGCGATCTGGTGCAGGCCGATCGTCTTGATCGGATGCTCGAGCACGACCTGATTGCGGGCGACCGAGAAACCGGCCTCGGTGACGAGGTCGGCAATGTCGCGGCTCGAAACCGAACCATAGAGCTGGCCGGTTTCGCCGGCCTGGCGCACGACGATGAACGACTGGCCGTTCAGCTTCTCGGCGACGACGTCGGCTTCCTTCTTGCGTTCGAGATTGCGCGCCTCGAGCTGGGCCTTCTGGCCCTCGAAGGTCTTCTTGTTGGCTTCCGTCGCGCGGAGCGCCTTGCCCTGCGGCAGCAGGAAGTTGCGAGCAAAGCCGTTCTTGACGTGCACAATCTCGCCCATCTGGCCGAGTTTGGCGACGCGTTCCAGCAGAATGACGTCCATGTTCAGTTCTCCTTGTTCAATGATTTCAGAGTCATGTCGAAGCACCCGTCCCACCGGCGGACCGGCGGAAACGGAAATTGAGAACGGTGTCGGCAACGCCCAGCACGGCCATCATCACGATCGGCAGCATGAAGACGAAGCTCGCCGCATAGACGAGGAACAGCATGGCGAATCGCCCCGGCTTGCCGCGCAGGAGCGCGTGCACCGCGCCATATCCGGCAAGGGCAAAGGCAAAGCCCAGCGCGCCGGCGAAGGCGGCGGCGATATGACCGGCACCGCCGGGAAGAATGCAGCCAACAAGCGCGACGCCGAGCGCGGGCACGAGAAACGCGGGCGGCACGACGGTCCACATCGGTGTCCAGCCGCGCCGCAGCAATCCGGACATGCGCGCAATATGGCCGCCGAGCCACAGATTGAGCACCGCTGCGCCGAGCGCGAAGCAGCCGGCGGTGGCCGGCATCAGCGCGACGGAGAAGCTGACGATCGGCGTCAACTGCTCGGTCGTCGGCGCGTCGGAACCGGCACCCCCCGCGTCGAGCCAGGCCTCGAATGCCTTGACGGTCTGTGTCACCAGCGTCGCCGGATCGAAGCCGAGCATGACGCCGGCAGCGATGATGCCGATGGCGGTTGCGAGTGCCAGGCGGGCGAGCGCCATGCCGAGCGGAAACCACTCGACCGCCTCCGGCTCACTGTCGTGCGGCCGCGACAGGCCGACGAGATGAGCCGCCCAGGCAATCGGCGCGCCGAAGACGAGCAGATGCAGCAGTCCGGCGAGCGGATTGAAGGCGGCGCCAATGATGGCGGCGGCCACGAGGGAGGCCGTCGCGCCCGAAAGCGTGCCGAAGCCGATGCCTGCGATGGCGACGGGGAGGGGAGAGAGCAGGAAAAGCGGCAAGGCCAGCGCGGTGCCGCTGATGACGCTGGCAAACAGAAGCGCGGCAGCGAGGCCGGCGCCGAGGCCAATGAGGATGTTGCGCGTCATCATGCTTTCGCTGTCCCGCTCGTCGGAGCGGTTAGAGGCAAGTCGCGGAATGCGCCGGCCCCAACCAGGTCTCGCCTCACGAAGACGAACGCGTCGTCCCGGAGACAGGATGATGGCCTCCCGGCAATGCCGGAAGGCCTTGTTCGCGCCGGCTTCAGGCCGGCAGGCGTCCTACTTGATCACGTAGGGCAGCAGGCCGAGGAAGCGAGCGCGCTTGATCGCCTGGGCGAGCTCGCGCTGCTTCTTGGCCGAAACGGCCGTGATGCGGGACGGAACGATCTTGCCGCGCTCGGAAATATAGCGCTGCAGAAGGCGGACGTCCTTGTAGTCGATCTTCGGCGCATTGGGGCCGGAGAAGGGGCAGGTCTTCCGGCGACGGAAGAACGGACGACGACCACCGCCGCTGCTGGTGCTGGTCGTGGAAGCGCTGGAACCACCGAAATCAGACATTATTCAGCTCCACCTTCGGTTTCTTCGCTGCGGGGACGGCGCTCGCCGCGGAAACCACCGCCGCCTGCACCACCTTCACGATCGCCACGGAAACCGCCGCCGCCGCCGAAGCTGCGCGGACGGTCGCCACGATCACCAAAGCGACCGCCGCGGTCGCCGTCACGATCGTCGCGGTCGCGCTTCTGAAGCATGGCCGACTGGCCTTCCTCGAGCGCATCGACACGGATGGTGAGAACGCGAAGGACGTCCTCGTTGATGCGCTGCTGACGCTCGAGCTCGGCAACGGCAGCCGCCGGCGCGTCGATGTTGAGCAGCGTATAGTGAGCCTTGCGGTTCTTGCGGATGCGGAACGCAACCGACTTCAGGCCCCACTGCTCGATCTTGGCGACGGAGCCGCCATTGGCCTCGAGGATGCCCTTGAACGTCTCGGTCAGCGTCTCGACCTGCTGCGCCGACACATCCTGCCGGGACAGAAATACGTGTTCGTAAAGCGGCATGATTGCCCTTTCCCTTTCGATTCCCGGCGCCAAGCCTCACCGAAGCCTTCGAGGGAAGGCAAACGGTACAACTTCGAGAGCGGAGACACGGGAAGACGGGATCCTTTGATCCCTGCGGCAAGCGCCGCCTTCCGTTCAACCCCCGGCCGGGTGTCATAACGACGGGCGGTGCATACATCCAAAGGCCCGGGAAGGCAAGCCTTGCAGCCAGATGAGCCGGCCTGGCTCCATGACCCGAAGTCCGAAGCGATGCGCGGAACGGCTCGGCGTCTTTCGGGACGATGGTGTGATTATAAGGTCACCCATCGAAATCGGTGATGCGTTCATCAGCAGAACCCGGCTTTTCTTTCGCCTGATCCATCGGCATAGTGCCTCACCTTCAAGCAGATCGCCGGCGGCGCCCAGCATTCGGGCCGCACGCTCCCGCCGATCGACGCTTCAACCGAGGACGACATCGTGACTGAGAGGGTTGCTGCCATGCCCGCTGCAGCGGGCCGTGACGTTGCCGGCCGGACCGCCTTTGGCATCCTGGTCGCGATCAGCATGTCGCATCTGCTGAACGACCTCATGCAGTCCGTGATCTCGGCGATCTATCCGATTCTGAAAACCGAGTTTTCGCTCGATTTCGGCCAGATCGGCGTCATCCAGCTCGTTTTCCAGTGCACGGCCTCGATCCTGCAGCCGATCGTCGGAATCTATACTGACAAGAAGCCGATGCCGTTCTCCCTTCCGATCGGAATGGGCTGCACGTTGCTCGGGCTGCTGCTGCTGGCGACGGCCGGACATTATTCGGTCATCCTGCTCTCGGTCGCGCTGATAGGCTTGGGATCATCGATCTTTCATCCCGAATCGTCCCGCGTTGCCCGTATGGCCTCCGGCGGCCGGCATGGTCTTGCCCAGTCGCTCTTCCAGGTCGGCGGGAATTTCGGCTCGGCCATCGGCCCGCTGCTCGCCGCCTTCATCGTATTGCCGCGCGGCCAGGGCGCCGTGGCCTGGTTCGCGCTCGCTGCGCTGGCCGGGATTATCATCCTATCGCGTGTCGGCTTCTGGTATCGCGCCCAGCACCGCGCCGGAATCGGTCGCAAGCAGGTGAAATCGGCGCATGTGATGCTGCCGCGCGCGGTCATCACGCGCTCGATCATCATCCTGGCGCTGCTGATCTTCTCGAAGTTCTTCTACATGGCGGCGCTGTCGAGCTACTACACGTTCTACCTGATCGACACGTTCCACGTTTCGGTGCGCGATTCGCAGTTGCTGCTGTTCGTCTTCCTCGGCGCGGTCGCGGTCGGCACCATCGCCGGCGGGCCGATCGGCGACCGGTTCGGCCGCAAATTCGTCATCTGGTTTTCGATTCTCGGCGTGTTGCCTTTCACGCTCGCGCTGCCGCATGCGAATCTCGCATGGACGGTTGCGCTTTCGGTGATCATCGGCCTTGTCCTGTCCTCGGCCTTCTCCGCAATCATCGTCTATGCGCAGGAGCTGATCCCCGGAAAGGTCGGCCTGGTGTCCGGACTGTTCTTCGGCTTTGCCTTCGGCATGGGTGGCATTGGCGCGGCGGCGCTCGGACAACTGGCTGACATGACCTCGATCACCTTCGTGTTCCAAGTCTGTGCGTTCCTGCCGGTGATCGGGCTGCTGACGGCGTTCCTGCCCAATGTCGAGCCGAAGCGCCACTAGGGGCGTTTCGTCGCGCGGGAAGCGCCCTCGGTTTCTTGCCATGCTTCCGCCAGGAAGACGGTGTCGGTGGCCGTCCGCTGTTCCTGCGGACGGATGCCATTATGATCGAACTGAAGCCCCGGCTCGTTCTCGCTTGCGTTGCCTTGACCATGGCCCTGTCCGGTGTCGCACGCGCCGATCCGCCGGCGGCCTGCTGGTCGGCCGCGGCGCTTGCCGGACGTCCCGAAGAGGTGGCGAAGCATCGGCCGGGTCCGTCCGATCAGGTGAGCGTGCCGCAGGCATCGTCTCTGAATGCGGTTGCGCCGTCGCCAGGATCGGGCGTCGTCCGCCGTGTCGTGCCCCGGGACGGTCGCAAGCTCGTCGCGCTGACATTCGATCTCTGCGAAGGCTCAGGCGAGGTCGCCGGGTATGACGGCGCGATCGTCGATCGCCTGCGAGCCCTGAATGTCCCCGCCACCTTCTTCATGGGCGGGCGCTGGGCGCAAAGCCATGAGACTCGGGCCATGCAACTGCTCGCCGATCCGCTCTTCGAGGTCGGCGACCACACGTATGACCACGCCGACCTAGCGCATGCCGATGCGACACGGATCAATCTCGAGATTGCGCGCACGGAAGCCGTCCTCGGCAGTCTCGCCGCACGCGTTGCCGAGGCTTGCCCCGCGGCGGACCCGCCTCCCAAGACCCGCCTCTTCCGCTTTCCCTATGGCGCCTGCAGCGCCGAGGGGCCGGCGACGGTTCGCGCTGCCGGGCTGGTGCCGATCCAGTGGGATGTCGTGTCCGGCGATCCGTCCGGCGTCGCCGCGGCGCCGATGGCGCGCGGCGTGCTCGGCGAGGTCAAGCCGGGCTCGATCATCGTCATGCATGCCAATGGGCGCGGCCGCCATACAGCCGAAGCGCTGGCGACGATCATCCCGCAGTTGCGGGCGCGCGGCTATGAATTCGTCACCGTCAGCGACCTCATGGCTGCGGGACGCCCCGAGACCGCAGGCGTCTGCTTCATCGAGCATCCGGGCGATACGGCGCGCTATGATCATCCAAAGGCGGCGCCGACCAAAACGAAAGGGGCCGGCGCGGTGCCGGCCCCTTCAAGCGAGTAGCCCCCTTCGCATCAATGGCCGGCGAGCTGGCCGCCGCCGTCCCACTGCGAGCTGTCCTCCGACAGGCCGACAGTCTGGTCGTCATTGACCGTGATGACGACCTTCTCGCCGGGGATGAGGCCCATCATGAGGCTGGGATTGCTGATCTTGAAGGTGCGCCCGTCGATCAGCGTCACCGATCCAGAAGCGTTGTCGAGCGTCCTGACAGTGCCCGCGTCTACATCGACCGCGAGCGCGGCGCCCGCAGAGCCGATCACCATGACCAGGGGAAGAACGAATGCGATCTTTCTCATGGCAGTCTCCATCATCGTCCTGTCCTCACCCGCCATTTGCAGCAATGCCACCCGCTGGTGCGCCGGCTGAAACGTCGTGAGACATTATAGATTTGAAACTCCAATTGTGGTGCGCAAGCGTTTGTAAGCCACATGAACGAAATTTAATAAGCCAGACATACTATCAAGTTTTTGGGAGGCCGACGGATCGGCCGCTTTCGCGCGTAGCGGCGGCGCTCGGGCTTGACTTCGCCTCACGAAGGCGCGATTAGCCGCCGCCGATATGCTGCGGGCCGCGGGCTCGCGAAGGGCAGACCGGGAGCGGAATTCTTGACGACAGCTCTGACGTTTCCAGGCCAGGGGAGCCAGGCGGTCGGCATGGGCAAGGCCCTCGCCGAAGCCTATCCCGAGGCCCGCGCCGTCTTCGCGGAAGTCGATGACGCGCTTGGCGAAAATCTCTCGACGGTCATCTTCGAAGGTCCGATCGAGACGCTGACACTGACGGCCAATGCGCAGCCGGCGCTGATGGCCGTCAGCCTCGCCGCACTTCGCGTGCTGGAAGCGAATGGCCTCGACATCGGCAGGATGGCGGCTTTCGTGGCTGGGCACTCGCTCGGCGAATATTCGGCGCTGGCGGCGGCCGGCAGTCTGTCGATCGCCGAGGCGGCGCGGCTGCTGCGCATTCGCGGCGCCGCGATGCAGGCGGCGGTTCCTGTCGGCGAGGGCGCCATGGCGGCGCTGCTCGGCCTCGACTTCGAGACTGCCATCGCCGTAGCGGAAGAAGCTGCCCAAGGCGATGTCTGCGAGGCGGCGAACGACAATGGTCCTGGCCAGGTGGTGATTTCCGGCTCGCGTGCCGCGATCGAGCGCGCGATCGAGATCGCCAAGGCCAAGGGCGCCAAGCGCGCGCTCCTGCTGCCGGTAAGCGCGCCTTTCCATTGCGCGCTCATGCAGCCGGCCGCCGACGCGATGCGCGAGGCGCTTTCCGAGGTGTTCATCGCACCGCCAGTCGTGCCGCTTGTCGCCAATGTGCTGGCCGCGCCGATCAGCGATCCTGACGTGATCCGCAGCCGCCTCGTCGAGCAGGTCACCGGCATGGTCCGCTGGCGCGAGTCGATCACCTGGCTCGAAGGCCAAGGCGTGGATTTCCTGCTTGAGGTCGGCGCAGGCAAGGTGCTTTCGGGCCTCGCCAAGCGAATCGCCCCCACCGTCAGGACCCAGTCGGTCGGTCTGCCCGACGACGTTCCGGCCGCGATGGCGCTGCTCGTCTGAGCGCGCCGCATCACCCGATCGACAAAGGAGTTCCGCGATGTTCGACTTGACCGGCAAGCGCGCCCTCGTAACGGGCGCGAGCGGCGGCATCGGCCGCGCGATCGCGGTTGCCCTGCATGGCCAGGGTGCGAGCGTCGTGATCTCCGGCACAAGGCGCGAAGCGCTCGACACGCTGGCGACCGAACTCGGCGACCGCGTCTTCGTCAAGACCTGCAATCTCTCCAGCGCCGAGGATGTCGAGACGCTGGTTCCGGCCGCCGAAGAGATGCTGGGCGGGCTCGACGTGCTGGTCAACAATGCGGGCATCACCCGCGACATGCTGTTCGCGCGTCTCTCCGACGAGGCCTGGAGCGATGTGCTCGACGTCAACCTGACCGCGCCGTTCCGCCTGACGCGCGCCGCTCTGCGCGGCATGATGCGGCAGCGCTCGGGCCGCATCATCAATATAACGTCGATCGTCGCCGTCACGGGTAATGCCGGACAGGGCAATTATACAGCGTCCAAGGCCGGCCTGATCGCAATGTCGAAGTCTCTCGCGCAGGAAGTCGCCGGCCGAAACATTACGGTCAATTGTGTCGCGCCGGGATTCATCGAGACAGCGATGACCGATGTGCTGAATGACAAGATCAAGGCCTCTCTGCTCGAACGCGTGCCAGCAAAGCGTCTTGGCAGCGGCGAGGACATCGCTGCCGCTGTCGTCTATCTTGCTTCGTCCGAGGCGGCTTATGTCACCGGGCAGACGCTGCACGTCAACGGCGGTATGGCTATGATCTAAAAAGCGAATCGACGTTCGCTCAAGAGCCTTCGAAAGCGATTTCGAGCGCCTTGGCGCCGCTGGTCAAGGTTCTGAAACTATGTTAGGACCGCCGAAGAATACACGGGTTCCCCGCCGCGTTTGCGCGACGGGGATGCGGTGGATTGACGATCGCGGGCAGAAGAGGCTCTCTACCTTCAGGGGGACGGATCCTCAGGACGATATCGCGGTGCGTTTTCCGGGAACGGGCTTTCCGGCCAGGTTTCTGCGTGCGAGAAATCGCGCTGAGTAAAAGTGACACGAAACAGTCGAGGTTTTGAGAAATGAGCGATATCGCTGACCGGGTTAAGAAGATCGTGATCGAACACCTCGGCGTTGACGCCGACAAGGTGACCGAGGGCGCGAGCTTCATCGATGACCTCGGCGCGGACAGCCTCGACACCGTCGAGCTCGTCATGGCGTTCGAGGAAGAATTCGGCGTTGAGATCCCCGACGATGCGGCCGAGACCATCCTGACGGTTGGTGACGCGGTCAACTTCCTGGAGAAGAACGCCGGCTGATCGGCGTCCTCGTCCCCGATAAACAAGAAACGAACGACCGGACCCGGAAGGGTCCGGCTCGGGAGAAGCGTATGAGACGTGTTGTCGTCACCGGGATGGGTATGGTCTCGCCGCTCGGTTGCGGCGTCGACGTCACCTGGTCGAATCTTTTGGCCGGCAAGAGCGGCGCGGGTCGTGTTTCGAAATTCGAGACCGATGATCTGCCCTGCCAGATCGCCTGTGAGATCCCGCGCGGGTCGCGGGACGACGGCAAGTACAATCCTGACGACTGGATGGAGCCGAAGGAGCAGCGCAAGGTCGATGAGTTCATCGCCTTCGCGCTCGCAGCCGCCGAGCAGGCCGTCACTGATTCGGGTTGGCAGCCGACCGCCTATGAGGATCAGATCCGTACCGGCGTCATGGTCGGTTCGGGCATTGGCGGTCTCGAGGGCATTGTCGAAGCCGGCCATGTGCTGCGCGATCGCGGTCCCCGCCGTATCAGCCCGTTCTTCATCACCGGCCGCCTGATCAATCTCGCCTCCGGCCAGATCTCGATCCGTTTCGGCTTCAAGGGACCCAACCATGCCGTCGTCACGGCGTGCTCGACCGGTGCGCATGCGATCGGCGACGCGGCGCGGCTCATCGCGCTCGATGATGCCGACGTGATGATCGCCGGCGGCACCGAAAGCCCGGTTTCGCGGATCGCACTGGCGGGCTTCGCGGCCTGCAAGGCGCTTTCAACCGGCTTCAACGACCGCCCCGAACAGGCCTCGCGCCCCTATGACCGCGACCGTGACGGCTTTGTCATGGGCGAGGGCGCCGGCGTCGTCGTGCTGGAGGAGCGCGAGCATGCGCTCGCCCGCGGCGCCAAGATCTATGGCGAGATCATCGGCTACGGTCTTTCGGGCGATGCCTATCACATCACCGCTCCGGCGCCGGACGGCGACGGCGCCTATCGCTGCGTCCAGGCGGCGCTGAAGCGTGCCGGCCTGACCCCGTCCGATATCGATTATGTCAACGCGCATGGCACGTCGACCATGGCGGACGGGATCGAGCTCGCCGCGGTGGAACGCGTGCTCGGCAATGCCGCTTCGACCGTGTCGATGTCCTCGACCAAGTCGGCGACCGGCCATCTGCTCGGCGCGGCGGGCGCTGTCGAGGCGATCTTTTCGTTGCTCGCGATTCGCGACAATATCGCCCCGCCGACGATCAATCTCGACAATCCCTCCGTCGAGACCGCGATCGACCTGGTGCCCAAGGTTGCACGCAAGCGCAAGATCGACGTCGCGCTGTCGAATTCGTTCGGCTTCGGCGGCACGAACGCGTCGCTGGTCTTCCGTCGGCATGACGCCTGAGCGGCGGCCGGTCGGCTCCGCCCGCGCTTTCGCCATAATCCTCCCTAAAGTCGCGCGAGCCGTGGATCTCGGATCGCGCGGCCGGAAAGCGGATCAAGGGGTGTGATGAGCGATACCGAGCCGTCCGGCGCAGGCGATGACAAGGCGGCCGAGGGTTCCGGCCGTCGTTTGAAGGGGTTCGGTTCGAGCCGCATCAATCCCAGGAGCCCGAGCGACGCCCTGCGTCCCGAACGGGTGCCCGGCCCGCCGCCGCGATCGCAGCAGGCGCGCCATCCGATCGTGCTGGTCATGAATTTCGCGATGACGATCATCGTCGTCAGCGTGCTCGGTGCGGCCGGCCTGTTCTTCTTCGGCAAGATGCGTTTCGAAGAGCGCAGTCATTTCGACCAGCCGCGCACCGTCATGATCGAGCGCGGCACCGGACTTGCCGACATTGCCGAGCAGTTGCACGACCGTGGCCTAATCTCCTCGAAATGGATCTTCATCGTCGGCGTGCGGGCCTCCGCGCAGCAGGAGGCGTTGAAGGCCGGCGAATATCTCATTCCCGCCCACGCCTCGATGCGCGACATCATGAACGCCATGGTGAGCGGCAAGGGCATTCTCTATTCGATCAGCATCCCTGAAGGTCTGACGAGCAAGCAGATCGTCGACAAGCTCAACGCGGATCCCGTGCTGCTCGGCGCCGTGGAAAGCGTCCCGGCCGAGGGCAGCTTGCTGCCCGATACTTACCGCTATACGCGTGGCGACAGCCGCCAGAACATCATCGACCGCATGATCCGCGAGCATGATCGTGTCGTGACGACCGTCTGGAATGGCCGCGACAAGGACCTGCCGATCGCCTCGCCGGAGAATCTCGTCACGCTGGCCTCGATCGTCGAGAAGGAAACAGGCATCGCCGACGAACGTAGCCGCGTCGCGGCCGTGTTCATCAACCGGCTCAAGCAGAAGATGCGCCTGCAGTCCGATCCGACCGTGATCTATGGCGTCTATGGCGGTGATGGACTTCCGACGGGGGCTTCGATCACCAAGGCCGATCTCGAAGCCGAGAACGACTACAATACCTACAAGATCACCGGCCTGCCCAAGGGACCGATCGCGAATCCGGGCCGCGCATCGCTTGCTGCCGCCGCCAATCCCTCGCGCACCAAGGACCTCTATTTCGTCGCCGACGGCAGCGGCGGGCATGCCTTCTCCGAGACCTATGCGGATCACCGCAAGAACGTCGCCCGCTACCGGGAAGTGCTCGCGGACCAGAAGGCGAATGCAGCCACGCCCGACGCGGCCGGGGCGGGCCCTGGCGATCAGGACGATGCGCCAGTCGACGATCCGTCGGGAGACGCGCCGGCGGCAAAGAGCCCGGCACCGAAAGCCAAGCCGGCCCAACCGTGACAGCATTCGTGCGGCCCTGACAACGACGGCGCAGCCGCGAGAGCGCCGGCGTCGTTGGCTCGGCCTCAGGCGCTCTTGAGGCCGCCCGCCGCTGCGATTATGGTCGCCGCTCTCGCGGGGCGGAGCAATCGGACAATCGCATGACGCTGATGAGCATGACCGGCTTTGCCCGGGCCGCCGGAGCTGGTCTCGGCTATCGCTGGACGTGGGAGCTGCGGAGCGTCAATGGCAAGGGCCTTGATATCCGCCTTCGACTGCCGCCTGGAGTCGATGCGCTGGAGCAGCCCGTGCGCGAGCGCATCGGAGCGCGGTTGCAGCGCGGCAACCTTCAGGTCTCATTGAGCCTGCAGAAGGAAGAGAGCGCGACGCAGCTTCGCGTCAACGAGCCATTGCTCGAACAGGTCCTTGCCCTGATCGCCCGGATCGGCGGCCGCATCGATGCAGCGCCAGCAAGCCTCGACGGCATCCTCGCGATTCGCGGCATCCTCGAAACCGTCGATGCCGAGGATGATCCCGAAAAGGCGGCCGAGCTTTTGCGGTTGCTGACGGCGGACTTCGATCGCGCGCTGGAAGACCTGGTGCAGGCGCGCGCGGGGGAGGGCGCTGCGATTGGCGCCGTGCTGAGGACGCGGCTCGTCGAAATCGATCGGCTGCGCCAGGCGGCCGAGGACTCGCCGGCGCGGACGCCGGAGGCCATTCGCCGCCGCCTCAAGGACCAGGTCGCCGCGTTGCTCGACGCCTCGATCAATCTCGACGCCGACCGTCTGCATCAGGAGGCCGCGCTGCTGGCGACGCGGGCGGATATCCGCGAAGAGCTGGACCGTCTCGCCGCCCATGTCGTTGCCGCGGCGAGCCTTCTGGCTCAAGGCGGCGCCGTTGGCCGCAAGCTGGATTTCCTCGCTCAGGAATTCAACCGCGAGACCAATACGCTTTGCTCCAAGGCCAATGATCGTTCGCTGACGGCGATCGGGCTCGACATGAAGTCGACCGTCGATCAGTTGCGCGAGCAGATCCAGAACCTCGAATAGAAAGAAGACGCCGTCGATGTCGGACCCTGCCAAGCCCCCACGCCGCGGCCTGATGCTGGTGTTGTCCTCGCCCTCGGGCGCGGGCAAGTCGACCATCGCCCGCTATCTGATGGAAAGCGACAAGGACATCGTCCTGTCTGTTTCGGTCACGACCCGCGGCCGGCGCCCGAGCGAGATCGAGGGCGTGCACTATCATTTCATCGACCAGAAGGCCTTCGGCCTGATGCGCGACCGCGGCGAACTGCTTGAATGGGCCGAGGTGCACGGCAACTGCTACGGCACGCCGCGCGATCCCGTCGAGGCGGCGCTGACCTCGGGCAAGGATGTGCTGTTCGATATCGACTGGCAGGGCGCCGACCAGGTGGCGCGCGCGATGCCGGAGGATCTGGTGCGCATCTTCGTTCTGCCACCGAGCATGCGCGAACTCGCTTCGCGGCTCGAGCGGCGCGCCGAGGATACGCCGGAGGTGATCGCCAAGCGCCTCGCCAACGCCCGCTCCGAGATCGAGCATTGGCGCGACTACGACTATGTGATCATCAACAAGGACCTGCAGACGTCGCTGGAGAAGGCACGCGCCATTCTCTATGCGGAGCGCATGCGCCGCGCCCGCGACACCTATCTGGAGACCTTCGTCGCCGGATTGCTGTCGGAGACATGACGTAGCGCTGTTCAGCCGAATGACTGAATAGCCGGCTGGCGTGCCCGCAGTTAGCATGCGCGCGATGTCGCTCCGGGGGGTGCCATGCAGGGCGCGCCAGAGGATGAAATTCTCGCGGCGATCACCGCGCATTGGCTGGCGCGCTGCGTCCATGTCATCGCCGAGGCCCGCATTGCCGATCATCTGGGCGCAGGGGCCGAAGCGATCGAGACGCTGGCCGCGAAGACTGGGGTCGACGCGGATGCGCTCGATCGGATCATGCGATATCTCGTCTCGTCGGGCATTTTCACGGCGACACCTGCGGGCTATGCCAACAACGAGGCCTCTCAGCTTCTCGTTTCCGACGATCCAGGCTCGATGTGGGCCTATGCCTGCATGATCGGTTCTACATGGCAATGGCAGTCCCTGGGGGCGCTCAGCCATACACTCGCGACCGGCGAGACTGGCATGAGCCATGTCTTCGGCTTCGATAGTCTCGCCTATCTCGCCGCTCATCCGTCCGATCAGGCCGTGTTCGACGCGGCGATGCAGAGCAGGTCGCACCGCGACCTTGCCGCCGTGGTCGAAGCCGGCGACTTCAGCCTCTTTCCCGTGATCGCAGATATTGGCGGGGGCAATGGATCGCTGCTGCGGGCGGTGCTCGATGCGGCGCCGCGAAGCCAGGGCATCCTGTTTGATCAGGCCCATGTCGTGAACCGCGCTCCGGCTCATCCACGCATCGTCCCGGTTGGCGGCGACTTCTTCGTCGATGCGCTTCCGGCCGCCAATCTTTATGTGCTGCGTCGGGTCATTCACGACTGGGATGATGAAGCGGCGTTGCGCATTCTGGCAGCGATCCGCGCGGCGGCCGCGCCTGGCGCTCGATTGACGCTGATCGAGACGCCGCTGCCCGAGGGGCAGCAGCTTCATCCTGGCAAGGCGCTCGACATCGTCATGTTGGCGGTGGTCGGCGGGCGCGAACGTTCTGTCGCCGAATACAGATCGCTGATGGAGTCCACCGGCTTTCGCTTCGTCGGGGTGCGGGAAGCGACCTTGGGAACGGCCCTGATCGAAGGCGAGGCCGAATAAGGCCGCTCGATGGCTATCCGAGCGCGTTGGTCAGCCGAACGAAGCCGGCGACGTCGATTTCTTCGGCGCGGGCCGTTTCCAGGATGCCGGCAGTGGCGAGAAGCGGCAGCGGATCGACACCGAGGCTCTTCAGGCTCTGCCGCAGCATCTTCCGGCGCTGACCGAATGCGGCGGCGGTGACCCGCTCCAGCTTCGCCATATCGGCGGGCAGTGGCGCCGGGCGCGGAATCATCTGCACGACCGAGGACGTGACTTTCGGCGGCGGCGTGAACGCCTTCGGCGAGATATCGAACAGGATATGCGCCTCGGTCCGCCAGCCTGAGACGACGCCGAGCCGGCCATAGGCGTCGTCATCAGGCGTCGCGACGATGCGCTCGGCCACCTCGCGCTGGAACATCAGCGTCAGGTTCTCATAGAAGGGCGGCCACGGGTCCGTTCTCAGCCAGCCGATCAGCAAAGGCGTGGCGATATTGTAGGGGAGGTTGGCGACGATGCGCACCCGGCCCGTGGCGAGCGAGGCCATGTCGGTCGTCAGCGCGTCGCCTTCGATGACCTGAAGCCGTCCCGGATAATGCGCGGCGATCTCCTCCAGCGCCGCGATGCAGCGTCGGTCACGCTCGATCGCGATCACCTTGTCGGCGCCCTCAGCGAGCAGCGCCCGCGTCAGCCCGCCTGGACCGGGACCGACCTCGATGACCGTCACGCCGGCCAGCGGCCCTGCGGCGCGGGCGATCCGGCCCGTCAGGTTGAGATCGAGCAGGAAGTTCTGGCCGAGCGCCCGAACCGCGTTGAGGCCGTGCGCGGCGATGACTTCGCGCAGCGGCGGCAGGCCGTCGGAAGCCGTCACGCCGATAGCCTGGCGCTATCGGTGTTCCCGGCGAGATGATCGGCTTCGTGGCGGGCAAGCTCGTCGGCAAGGCGCAATGCCGCGGCGAGGCTGGAGAAATCTGCCTTGCCGGTTCCGGCGATGTCGAAGGCCGTTCCGTGGTCCGGCGATGTGCGGATGAAGGGCAGGCCGAGCGTCACATTGACCGTTTCGGAGAAGGCGACCGTCTTGGTCGGGATCAACGCCTGATCGTGATACATGCACAGCGCGACGTCATAGCGTGCGCGCGCTTCGGCATGGAACATGGTGTCGGGTGCCAGAGGGCCGAAGGCATCAATCCCCTCGGCTTGCAACTGCGCGACGGCCGGTGCGATCACCGCCGCGTCCTCGCTGCCCATGACGCCACCTTCGCCGGCATGCGGATTGAGACCGGCCACCGCAATGCGTGGCCGCGCAATGCCAAACCGCTGCCGCATGTCGCGATCGATGGTCCGGCCGGTGGCGAGCAGCAGGCTTTCCGTGAGAAGCCCCGGCACCGCCGAGATCGGCACATGGATGGTGGCGGGGACAGCGCGAAGTCCGGGCCCGGCCAGCATCATCACAGGGCGCGCCGGAACGCCGTTCCACGCCGCCGAGAGCATGCCGAGAAATTCGGTATGGCCCGGATGCTGGAATCCGGCGTCGACGAGCGCCTTCTTGTTGATCGGGTTGGTGACGACGGCGGCGGCGAGGCCGGCACGCACATCGCCGACGGCGCGCGCGATGGCCTCGATGACGCCATGCGCCGAAGCGCGTTCCGGCAGGCCGGGCTCAGCGGTGGAATGCGCTTCCAGGGGCACGACGGGGAGGGCGCGATCAAATGCGGCCGCAGCCTCGTCCGGCGTCACGACCTCGATCGGGATGTTGATGCCAATCCGCTCGGCCCTGCGCCGCATCGTGTCCGGATCGGCCAGACAATAGAACACCGGCAGTCGGCGTTCATAGCGGGCAGCCCAGGCGGCGAGCGTGACGTCCGGGCCGATCCCGGCTGGCTCGCCCATCGTGAGGACAAGCGGACGGAACGTGCTCAACTGATCCATGATCGCTCAGTTATAGACGATCTTGGCATTGTCGCGAAGCTCTGCCTTGAACTTCGCTTCGAGGCCTTCCGTCTGCTGCTGCAGAAGCGTCCGCTCGGCATTGGCGCGGACGCCCGCCGTGCTCTGCACTTCCTTGACGTCGCAGACGGCGATGACTTCGACGCCGCGATCCGTGACACTCGGCTTCAGCGTGCCGCCGACCGGAGTCTTCATCAGATCCGCGGCGGCATCGCCCTCGACCTGCGTCGAGTCGCGACGGCCGATATCGAGCACGACGACGCCCTTGAGCGTCTTGGCGAGCGCGAGACTGCCATCGCAACCCGGGAAGCGCTTGCGGAAGGATTCCGCCTCGGCCGTGCGGCGACCGGCCATGCCGGCGGGCGAACCCTTCGGAATGACGAACACGATCTGCTGGAGCTTGAATTCCTTGATCGTCGCCGTGTCGGCCGAGACGCCCTCCTTGGCCATTTCGGCCTGGATATCGGACTCGGAAACATCCGGCTTCAGGCTCGAAGCCTTGGCGCGCAGCACCGTCGCCCAGGTCATCTGGCCGCGGAAAAACTTCTTCAGTGTGTCGAGCTGCACGCCCTGCTGATTGAGCGCCTTCTCGAATTGCGGGATCGACAGCTTGACCTGCTTGGCAATCGCGGCGACGCGCTCATTGATCTGTGCATCGGTCGGCAACGTCAGGTTCGCGCGCTTGGCAACCTGGTCTGCGAGCGACTCGTCGATCAACTGGTCGAGCGCCAGCTTGTCACCCGACTTCTGGCGGAACAGGGTCAGCATCTTCACGCGCTGCTGCACGTCGTAATTGGTGATCGGCTGATCGTTGACGCTCGCGCGTACGGCCTGCTGCGCATGGGCGCTATCCGTGCCGATGGCGACCGACGCGATGCCGGCAGCCGCGATCATCATGGCCCCGACAATCACGCGCATGGTTTCGATCCGCATCCGATGTCCTTCCCGCCGTCGTGCTGGCTTCAACGGTCGTTCTCTTTGCCGCCAGGATGAACGCTAGACAAGGCAAATCCGGCGAAACGATGAAATGCCTGGCGACATGCCGTCAATTGCTGCTGCCGCTGATATCGCTCTGGAACTGCGTGCCGCCGAGGGTGCGCAACTGAAGGCTGACGATCAGCGACTTCGAGGTCTGCAGGTCCGTATAGTCCTGTGTGACTTCACTATAGGCGATCGAGAACGTCGTGCACTCATCGTCATAGGCGATGCCGATGCTGTTGGCCGCGAGCTGCTTTTCCTCGAAATCCCACGCGATCGATCCGAAGACGCGCCAGGATTCGGTGAACTGCCAGCTCGCCTTGCCGCTGATCGTATCGGTCGGCGTCCCGCTGTTGGAGCTGGCGATCGCCGGCTGTTCGCGAAGATAGAGATACGATGCGGACGCGGTGACGTCGCCCATTTTGCCCGTCGCCGTGACCTGCGCCTGGTTGACGTCGAAGGTCTCGGCATCGAAGCGGCCGCGAGCCGTGAAGAAATAGCCGTGGCCCGAATCGACGGTCATGCTGCCGACATAGTCGGACACGTCGTTTTCGAGGCCCGACACACTGCCTGTCTCGGTGATGTCGTTGACGGCGAAGGAGTTGAGGCCCGCGAGCTGATAGGACTGCCCGACGATACCCGAAATGGTGGCCATCGATCCGAGCTCGGCCGCGTAGCGGAAGCCGATATTGGCGCGTGTGCCGCCTTCGACACGGTCATAGCCCGAGAACTTGTCCCAGTCGAACAGGGACGAATCGTCGAAGACCAGCGACTGCGCGTCTTCGTTCGGCAGGTTGCCGGCCAGTTGCTCGTCCGGGCGAACGATCACCTGCGCGATCGGCTCGAAGGTGAAGCTCGACGACATGCCGGCCGCAATGATCGGCCAGCGCCATTCGAGGCCGATGGCCGGCATGGCACGGTAGTAGTCGCCATTGTCGTAGATGCCCGACAGGATCTCGTCCTGCGACAGGTAGAAGGCGTCGGCCTGCAGATAGGCGAAGGGCTTGAACACCATGCCAACGGGACCGATGGTCTGGCTCTGCCATGTCCAGTCGGTGCTGGCGCGGTTGAAATTGCCCTTGAGACCGAGGATCGCGTCACCCCGCTCGCAGATGCCGTCCCCATTGACATCGACGCAGTCCGTCTCATCGCGCGTCAGGCTGACGACGTTGTTCTTCATCTTCAGCTGGCCGCCGAGGATGCTGTTGTCGAAGAGGTAGCTCTGGTCCACGACCGGCGCGACCAGCGGCTGGCGGCCCTGGTCATATTGGGCGCCGGTATCATTGGTCAGGACGCGAAAATAGTAGCCGCGCGCGTCGAAATAGTTGGTCGCGCTGAGGCCGGTCAGGTGAACCGTGGAAACGGCGACGTCGGTCGAACTGTAGAGGACGTTGTAGTCGCGCGTGAACGTCCGGTCGCTGAGCAGCGTTGCGTCCCAGCCAAAGGTCCAGAGGCGATTCAGGAAGAACGTGCCGGTGGTGCGCAGGCCACCGCGCAACTGGACGTCGCCGGAGTTGCGCGTACCCTGCTCGACGAACGCCTCAGGGTCCAGCTGGTCGATGCCGGCCATATGCAGCGTATAGACGCCGTTATCGAGCCTGTGACGCCATTCCGCGTCGAGCAGCAGGCCCTGCTTGGTGTAGGCAGCCGGCGAGAAGGTCAGATCGTAATTCGGCGCCAGCGCCCAGAAATAGGGAACCTTGGCGAACGCACCGAGCGCCGACTTGTAACCTGCGGCCGGGAACAGGAAGCCGCTCTTGCGCTTGACGGTCGGATCCGGCGCCGAAAAAGCGGGGAAATAGGCAACGGGGATGCCGAGGAATTCGAGCCGCGCCGAGCGGAAATAGATCATGTGCTCGTTGTGGTCGGCGATGATGCGTGCCGCCTTCACCTGCCAGACGGGCGCCTTTTGCGGCTTTTCCAGGCAGGGTTCGCAGGCGGTGTAGACGCCGCGATAGAAGGTGGTGGTCTTGCCGTCCTTGCGCAGCGCCTTCTCGGCCGCGAAATGCGTCTGGGAGGGCGTATCGAGCTTGAGCGCCGTAACGAAGCCGGTCGCGAAATCCTGCGTGATGTCGATCGTCTCGGCGTTGATGACGGCGCCGGTGCGGTCAACGATCTTCACGCCGCCTTCGGCGACCATCGTCTTGTTTTTCTGGTCGTAGGTGACCTTCTTCGCCTCGAGCGTGTAGCCGTCATAATAGATCTTGACGCCACCAACGGCCGAAACGGTCGATTTGTCATAGTCATAGTCGAGCCGGTCGGACTCGAGCAGCATCTGCTCGCCCGGCGTCGGCTTGAAATTCGAGTCCGAGCCAAAGCCAAGGGAGCCAGGATTCGACTGTGCGAAGGCGGAACCGGCCGGTGCTGCGAAGACGGTGAGGAGACCGATCGCCAGCACCGCGGCGCAGCGACGGAGGGATCCGGCGACACCGCGTGCTTGTCGGCTGGGAACGGAAACCCCGATCATCCGTCCTCCCGATAAAGCAACACTGTGACACTCGCGAGCGAAGCAACGACCGACGGAAACCAAGCCGCAATGGCCGGTGCGACAATCCCGCTCCTGCCAAGTCCGATCGCCAATTCCGTGACGACATAAAGCACGAAGCCCACGATCACACCAGTCAGAATTACCTGCCCGAGATCACGGGATCGGGAGAAGCGCAGCGACACCGTGGCGGCCACCAGAACCATCGCCAGAAACAGCAGCGGCTGAGCCAGGAGGGACTGGAAACGCATCTCGTAGCCGGCGCTTGGAACGCCGGCTTTACGTGATATTTCAATGAATTGCGGCAGCAGCCAGAAGGAGATCGTCTGCGGATCGGCGAGTTGCTGCGACACCTGGTCCGGCCCGAGATCGGTGGCGAGTCGGGTCTCTTCGAAGGTCTCGGGACGGGCGCCGGACCGCGTGATCGTGCCGTGGCTCAGGAGCCACTCTCCACTGGAATATTCGGCGGAGCGTGCATCGATGCGATGGTCGAGCGCGCCGCTCGGATCGAACACGAACGCCGACACGCCGGAAAGCGACAGGCCTTTGTTGAAACTGTTCTTGGCACCGAGAATCGAATTTCCGTCGCGGCCGGATTGTCGGATCCAGATCGGCTTGTTCTGCTGGTTCGTCCCGCTATCGGCGCCGAGCGCGCCGTCGGCGGCTTGATTGAGGATAGCGATCGATTCTTCCTTCAGCCCCGTCGCGACCGGATTGAACACGGTGGTCGCGAAAATCCCGAACAGCACGGCGACGAGACCGGCCGGCAGCACGAACTGCCAGGCCGAAAGGCCGGAGGCGCGCGCGACGACAAGCTCCAGCTGTCGGTTGGCGAGCACGAAGCTCGCCATGGCTGCAAAGAGGATCGTGAAGGGCAGGGCGCGCTCGATCACGGTCGGGACGCGGGTCAGCGACACCATGAGATAGATGAGGGCGTCGAAATTCGAGCGCTGCACGGCGCGCCGGGCGAGCTCCAGATAGTCGATGAAGGCGATGAGCACGAACACGACGAGGAAGATGATCAGAGTCATCTTCGCAAAGCGCCGGGCGAAATAGATCGTGAGCGTCGGATTGCGGAACATGATGCTCAGGCCCGGCCGCCCGCCTGCTGCCGGCGTGGCAACAGCCGCTGGATCAGTTCGATCGCCATCGTGCCAACGCCCTCGGAGGCCGCGAAGCGGAAGCCTTTCAGTGTCGCGGCCAGCGAAAGCGCGATGCCGCCGAGCGGCAGGACATAGAGCAGCGGGATCAGATAGGTGTCGGTGGCGGCCAGTCCGGCGAGAATGAGGCCCGCGACGCGGATGGCGATGGAGACGAGCACGGTCGCGAGGATCAGCACGCCGCGTCCCTGGCGCGTCGTCTGGGCCTGACCGAGCGCCATCACCGGCAGCATCGCGAAAAGGAGTGTATAAAGCGGCGAGGAAATGCGGTCGTTGAGTTCGGCTGAGAACGAGCCGGGCCGCTTCTGGAATTCGGGATCGTTGGTGTCCGGATTGACGAGATAGCTCGTGCTGCGCTCGGAGGCATTATAGGCCGGCAGGCTCCCGGCGCCGCCAAAGGTCGACATGTCGAAGGCATAGGATTCGAACTGGATGATCGACATCGAATCCTTCTCGATCGAGCGCTGCTGGATGGTGCCGTTCTGCATCACGAGGAACGTGCCGAGCGGGTTCTTGAGAATAATGCCCTGGCCGGCGACGTAAACGGTGCTCTGGGTCTTGTCGCGCTCGTCCTGGATGAAGATGCCTTCCAGCGTCCCATCCGGCTTGCGATCGCGGATATGAAAGACGAGATCGTCGCCGATCGGCACGAACGCGCCTTCCTGGATGAAGGTCGAGACGAAATCCGTGTTGATATTGGTGATCATCTCGCGCGCCGCTTGCAGCGAGCGCGGCACGAGATAGAGCGACATCACGCCGACGACGATCATGGCAAGACCGCCGAGCGCAAGCGCCGGCTTTAGCAGCGTGACCGGCGAGGCCCCGCTCGCATTGACGATCACCAGTTCCGAATCGGCGTTCAGCTGGTTGAGCGTGTAGATCACGCCGACAAGCACGGCGACCGGGCAGACGATCAAAAGCAGGCCGGGAAAGATCAGTCCCGACACCTGGACGAAGGTGACGAAGCTCTGGCCCTGAGTCGTGATCAGGTTGAGTTCGCGCAGGGCTTGGCTGAGCCAGACGGTGCCCGAAAGGCCGCCAAGGCTGAGCAGGAAGGCCGCCAGCATCCGCTTGAAGATGTATCGCCCGATCAGCGTCATTTCAGGACCGAGTGTTCCTTCTCGCGGCCAATGCGGGCGTTACAATCGGAGCAAGCGCGGCCGAAATAAGACTGGACCCGAATCCCGTGCCGGCGCGCATTGTCATCCGCTCTCATGCCTGAACCATCGCGGTAAATGATCAGCCAAGGAACATCCTTAGCGAATGGTAAACGTCTAGCCTGAACGGCAAGCTCTTGCCAGAGATGGCGAAGCGGCGGCAAAGTGCGCGCTTCTGCCGGCTGCATTTTCCCCGCGGTGCGGCACCCAGCCGCGCGGAATCCCATTCATGGCAAAACGTCCTTCGATCTCGTTCTCCAAGTCGCTTGCCCCGGCCGAGGGCGACACGCTTGTTCTCTTCACCGACGAGAGCCTGGCGCTTACGGAAGCCGCAGCGGCGCTGGGGATCGGCGATCTCGTGGCCCGTGCTGCCGCCACGGCGCAGTTCAAGGGCAAGGGCTTCGCGCATCTCGATCTGCTGGCGCCATCAGGCGTCGCCGCGTCGCGCATTCTCGTCTTCGGTCTCGGCAAGGCGGAGGCGCTGAAGGAGGTCGATTGGTCGCGGCTCGGCGGCGCCGTCATGGGCGCGCTCCGCAAGGGCGAGACGGCCATTCTCCTGGCCGGTCGCCCCGACGCCGTTGCCATCACCCCGGCAGAGGCAGCCGAGATCGCGCTCGGCGCTCTGCTCCGCTCCTATACGTTCGATCGCTACAAGAGCCGCAAGGCGGACGAGGACGACAAGGAGCAGAAGAACTTACCGTCGCTCACGATCGTCCATCCCGAGGCCGGCAAGGCGAAAAAGCTCTGGTCGGGCCGTGCCGCCGTGGGCGAGGGGGCCTTGATCGCGCGCGATCTGGTCAATGAACCTGCCAATGTCCTCGGCACTCTCGAATTCGCGGAAAAGGCGGCGGCGCTGGCTGAACTCGGTGTCACCATCGATGTTCTGACCGAGAAGCAGATGAAGAAGCTCGGCATGCGCGCGCTGCTCGGCGTCGCGCAGGGCTCCGTACGTCCGCCGCGCCTCGTCGTGATGCATTGGAACGGCTCGAAGACGCAGGAAAAGCCGATCGCCTTTGTCGGCAAGGGCGTCGTCTTCGATACCGGCGGCATCTCGATCAAGCCAGCCGGCGGCATGGAGGACATGAAGGGCGACATGGGCGGCGCCGCAGCTGTCGTCGGGCTCATGCATGCGCTGGCAAGCCGCAAGGCGAAGACCAACGCGATCGGCGTCATCGGCCTCGTCGAAAACATGCCCGACGGCAACGCGCAGCGGCCCGGCGATATCGTGGAGGCGGCCTCGGGCGTCACCATCGAGATCATCAACACAGATGCCGAGGGGCGCCTCGTGCTGGCCGACGCGCTCTGGTACGTGCAGAAAACCTATGATCCGAGCCTCGTCATCGATCTCGCGACGCTGACCGGCGCCATTATCGTGGCGCTCGGCCATGATCATGCGGGCCTCTTCGCCTCCGACGACGCGCTGGCGAACCAGCTCTTGAGCGCCGGGCTTGCCACGGGCGAGAAGGTCTGGCGCATGCCGCTCGGCGCAGCCTATGACAAGCAGATCGAATCCAAATTCTGCGACATCAAGAACACCGGCGGCCGCGATGCGGGCTCCGTCACGGCGGCGCAGTTCCTGCAGCGCTTCGTCAAGGACGGCACGCCCTGGGCGCATCTCGACATCGCCGGCACGGCGATGAGCTCGCCGCAGACCGAGACCAACCGCTCCTGGGCCTCTGGCTGGGGCGTGCGCCTGCTCGAGCGCTTCGTCGCCGACAATCACGAGGATTGATGGCGCGGGGCAGGCAGGAGCCGCCGCAATGACCGAGGTGCTCTTTTATCATCTGGAGCGGCAGCCGCTCGATGCGGTCCTGCCGCCGATGCTGGAGAAATGCATCGAGCGTGGCTGGCGGGTCGTCGTCGAGGCCGGCACGCCGGAGCGCGTCGATGCGCTCGATGCGCTCCTGTGGACGTTTCGCGAGGAGGCATTCCTGCCGCATGGGACGGCGCATGAGCCGAATGCCGCGCTGCATCCCGTGGTGCTCGCCAGCGAAACGGTCAATCCGAATGGTGCGACCGTCCGCTTTGCCGTGGACGGTGCGCCGCTCGGGCCGGCGGATGGCTTCGACCGTGCCATTTTGATCTTCGACGGCAATGATCCGGATGCGTTGGCGCGTGCCCGGGATGATTGGCGCCGCGCCAAGGCCGAGGGGCACGCCGCGACCTATTGGCAACAATCGGCAAATGGCCGCTGGGAAAAGAAGGCCTGAGGCGCTGCTTCGGCGACATGCCGTTCAGGGGACGGCAATCAGCAGCAGATACGCCACGAAGATGGCCAGATGGACGCCGCCGGTCAGCGCATTGGTGCGTCCGGTGCCGAAGCTGACCAGACTGATCATCAGCGCGAGCACAAGCAGAACGATATCGCCGGTCGCAAGACCGAGTGTTATGCCGCGTCCCGTAATCAGGCTGGCAACCGCCACGACAGGAATGGTGAGGCCGATCGTGGCGCAGGCGGAGCCGAGCGCGATGTTGAGGCTGCGCTGAAGCTCGTTGCGGTACGAGGCCCTGATCGCCGAAATGGATTCCGGCAGGAGCACCAATGTCGCAATGAACGCGCCGACGATCGCATCAGACTGCGGTACCTGAAGCGCGCCGAGCCCCTGTTCGATGCCAGCGGCGACATATTCGGCCAGCATGACGATCCCGACCAGACCGAGGACCAGCAGCAACAGCCGCGCCAGCAGGCCGGACGGCGCCGCGGCGCTGCCGGCGTGCTCCGGCGGTGCCAGCGCATCGACGAAATCTTCGCGGTGCCGCGTTATCTGTGCCAGCAGGAAGCTCCCGTAGAGGAGCAGGCAAAGCAGGCTCACCAGGGCCAGCTGCAGCGTCGAGAAGTTGCCGGGGCCGGCCGTCAACGTGAAATCCGGCAGCACGAGCGTCAGGATGGAGAGCGCGATGACGACGGCGAGTAGGGCACTCGTGCCTTGCCGTTTGAGATCCTGTTCCCGGTGCCTGAGGCCGCCCATCGTGAGGCAGATGCCGACGACACCGGCCGAGACGATCATCACGGTCGAGAACACCGACTCGCGCGCCAGTGTCGGATTGTTGGCGCCGTGCATCATCATCGAAACGATGACGGAGGCCTCGATGGCGGTGACCGCGATGGTGAGGATCAGCGTTCCATAGGGCTCGCCGACCCGATGCGCGACCGCCTCGGCATGGCCGAGCACCACGAACACCGTGACGATCATCACGGCGACGACGCCCACGGAAAGGGCGATCTCCATCGTCAGCGGCAGGGCCTCGATGACGGTATCGGACAGATGCAACACCGCCGCGAGGGCGAGAGCGACCAGCGGAAAGAGCAGAGACGGCACTGTGATCCGTGAAGGAGAGTGCGGGTGTCCCGCTGGCGCTGCAGCCTCGATCACGCCCTGATCCTGCGACATCTGTTCGCCTTCAACCCGCATGACCGTTCACGCCCTCCGCCAGGCTCGCCTTCGCAGTGTTCCGGTCCGCATCCAGAACCCGTTGCACCTTGGTTGCAAGGGGATGGCGTACCGCCTCAGGCGTCGGAAACGGCAGCCTCGAAATCGGCCGACATTTCCAGCCAGTTCTCTTCACAAGCGGCGAGTTTCCTTGCCGCCTCGGCGCGGTCCCGCGCCAGGCTTGTGGCCTTGGCCGGATCTCGCACATAGAGCGCAGTGTCGGCCAACGATGTGTCGAGCTTTTGAATCTCTTTCTGAAGTTTTTCCATCAAGGATTCGGCATCCTTGATCTTTTTTCTCAAGGGGGCGAGTTCGGCGCGACGCTGCGCCGATTCCTTGCGCCGCTCCTGAGCGGATGGACCCTTGTCCTGCTCGCTCTCCCTGCGGTCGCCATTGCCGGCCTCCGGGCCTTGCACGATCAGGCGGCGATAATCGTCCATGTCGCCATCGAACGGGGCGACCCCGCCATTGCCGACCAGCAGCAGCCGGTCGACAGAGGCTTCGATGAGGTGGCGGTCATGGCTGATCAGGATCACCGCGCCGGGATAATCGTTGAGCGCCTGGACCAGCGCCTCGCGACTGTCGATGTCGAGATGGTTGGTCGGCTCGTCGAGGATGAGCAGATTGGCGCCGCGGAACGTCGCGAGGCCGAGCAGCAGCCGCGCGCGTTCGCCGCCGGAAAGCTCGCGCGCCGGCGTATCCATCTTGGCGGTCGGGAAGCCCATGCCGCCGACCCGGGCACGCACCTGCGTCTCGGTGGCCTCGGGCATCAGCGTGCGGATGTGCTGAACGGCGGAATCGGCCGGGCGAAGATCATCGAGCTGATGTTGCGCGAAGAAGGCGATCTCCAGTCGGTCGGCGCGTCGCATCGTGCCGGACATCGCGGGCATGCGGCCGGCCAGGAGCTTCGCCAGCGTCGACTTGCCATTGCCGTTGGCGCCGAGCAGGCCGATCCGATCCTCAGTATCGATACGAAGATCGAGCCGCTTCAGGATCGGCTTGCCGGCCTCATAGCCGACCGACACGTCGTCGAGCGCGATGATCGGCGGCGCGAGGATTCGTGCCGGCGGCGGGAACGAGAACGGCGTCACGTCCTCGTTCATCAGCGTCGCGATCGGCTGCATCCGCTCCAGCGCCTTCATGCGCGATTGCGCCTGGCGGGCCTTCGAGGCCTTGGCCTTGAAGCGATCGACGAAGGCCTGGAGATGCTTGCGCTGCTCCTCCTGCTTCTTCACCTGCTTCTGCAGCAGCGCCTGCTTCTCGCGCCGCTGGCGGTCGAAACTGTCATAGCCGCCGCGATAGGCGACGAGCTTGCCGGCATCGAGATGGACGATCATGTCGACGGCGCGGTTGAGTAGGTCGCGGTCATGGCTGATCAGGAACACCGTGTGCGGATAGCGCGCGACATAATTCTCGAGCCACATCGTGCCTTCGAGATCGAGATAGTTGGTCGGCTCGTCCAGAAGCAGCAGATCCGGCTCGGCGAACAGCACGGCGGCAAGTGCGACGCGCATGCGCCAGCCACCTGAAAACGCCGAGCAGGGGCGCTGCTGGGCTGCCTTGTCGAAACCGAGCCCGGAGAGGATCGTCCCGGCTCGCGCTTCGGCGGCATGGGCGCCGATATCGGCGAGGCGGATCTGGATTTCGGCGATCCGGTGCGGGTCGGTCGCGTGCTCGGCTTCCTTCAGCAGCGCCGCGCGCTCGATATCGGCGGCGAGCACGAAATCGATCAGCGCCTGTTCGGTGCCCGGCGCTTCCTGCGCGACCTGACCGATGCGCACGCCGCGCGGCAGGCCGATCGAGCCGCTCTCAGGCGCGATGTCGCCGGTGACGAGCTTGAACAGCGTCGTCTTGCCGGCGCCGTTGCGGCCGACGAACCCGGCCTTCACGCCATCGGGCAGGGCAATGCTTGCGCCTTCCAGAAGCGTTCGGCCGGCGATGCGATAGGTGACTTCGTTGACATGCAGCATGGTCGGCTAGATGCCGTGCCGCGCTCGCCGATGCAAGCGCGCGAATGGCTTTCGCATGCAAACTCGCCGCCGGAGTGGCTGATCAGTTCCGCCGTTCGATATCGCGCATGATGAGATGGGTATGCGCGGTCGAGAGTTCGTAGCAGAGCACGAGCTCGTTGGCCTTGTGGTCATACCGCGTGGTCGGCACGCTGCAGTTCTCGGCCCGGAGCGAAGGCGGCGCGGCAAAGGCGAAGTGGTCCGCCAGCTTCTCGGCCACTTCCTCCAGAACGCGGTTGTCCTCGAGGATGGTCGCCGCGGCTCCGTTGGCATCGTCAGCCTGATCGTAGCGGGTGGCAAGGGCAGTCGGCGCTTTGCCGGGCTTCGGTATCGCGGCGAATGCCGCCGTCCACGCAGCCTGTTCGCGCTTCCACGTTGCGCCGCAAAGGCGTTTCTGGGCGGCGTCGAGACCGGCCGCGTCCGCGATATCGGCAAAGCCCTGCGGATCGGCGCCGACGAGGTCGCAGACAAGCGCAGCAGCCCGCTCTTTGTCGACGGCGTGCGGATCAAGCTGCGACAGGGTCGGCGCGGCGATGGAAAGTGTATCCATGCCGGAAAGCTTGAAGCTGTCGATGGCGTCGACCATCGTTTGATCGCCGGCGCCGGAGCGGGGATCGAGAAGCATGACGGCTGCGAACGCGTCTGCCGTTCGTTCGGGATTGCCGATGGCCTTTGGCACGGCGCCTTCATGCTGCATCAGCATGTGCCCAGCCTGATGGTAGAGCGCGAACACCGCATTGCCTACAACGAAATCGACGATCTCCGCCATGTCGTCATCCGTCATGGCATGGGGCGTCATCGGCTCGATCATCGGCGCTGCTGCATGGCCGGTAGCGGTCGATGCCAAGAGCGCTGCGATGATGATCGGAAGGAAGGTCCGCGCCATGGTGACTCGCTTATATGCACTGCAGCGAGTTCTGCGCCGGGGAGGCGGGCTTGACAAGCGACGCTCGTCACTAGCCCCATCTTTTTAGCGGACCTGCGCCCGCTCTTCATGCTCAGGGATAGACGAAAGCCGGCTTCGTTTCTTCTTCCTCGTAGCGCCCGATGCCGGCATAGGTCGCGGCGAGCAGGCCGAGAACGAGACAGGTGAGGGCGAGCGGTTCGTTCCACAGCATGTCATAGACGCTGCCGTTCATCCAATCGGCTGGCGGCGGGCCGATGCCGACCGTTTCCAGGATGTCGCCGAGAGAAGCGCTGATCCACTTGCCTTGCGTCATGTAGACAAAACCCTGGACCGCGATGACAAGCGCCGTGATCTCGAAACAGATCATCGAAACGATCGGCAGAACAGTGTTGGTAAAGTACCGGTTCATACCCGCCACCTTTTTCGTTCCATTTCGGGTAATCAACGGAATGGGCGGATTCAGGTTTCTTCAATCATGTTTCACGCCGCCGTGATGGCTGCAGCCCGCCCGGAAACAAATTCGCCCGGCCCTCCGCAGGGAGGACCGGGCGCATGCATGTCAGAAATACGGATGGCAGGTGAGGGCGGCTACAGCGCCACCTTCGCATGTTCGCCCACGGCCGGCTTCGCGCCCGTCACCGCGGCCGTCAGCATCACGGCCGATGCGACCAATGAATTGCCGGAGTCCCAGTATTCCGCGCGGGAGGGAATGACGGTGAGCAGCCGGATCGCCGGATCATCAGCGGAATCCCACCACGCCTTGGCGAAGGGCGACCACAACTCCTTGATCTTGGCCCGATCATTCGCGATAGCGGCATTGCCCTGCACGACGACATATTTCGGATGATCGGCAAAGCCGAGGCTCACATCGGCAGACCGGGCGAGATGGTCATACTGCGTGCCGCTATTGTCGACGAGGAAGTAGATCGCGTTCGCCTCCCTGTCGACATTCGCCGTCAACGGCCACTGCGCGATCGTGTTGCCATCGCGGGCGGTATAGAGCGCGAACTGGATCTTCTCGGCGAGCTTCCAGACATGGGATTCAAGTTCGGCTTGTGTCTTGCCGGTGTCTTCTTCATTGGCCATTGCGGTCTCCTTGGTTAGGCTGGGAGAACGCGAAGCCGTTGCGATGGTTGCCACCTCGGGCCGAAGCATCCGCGAGGGCGCGGTCGATCAGGGTCGGTCGGTGATGCAGAATTGGTTGCCTTCGGGATCGGCGAGCACCGTATAGTCAGCCTCTGTCCGACGCATCTTGGCGCCGAGAGCCAGCAGCCTTGCGACTTCCCTCGGGCGGTCCGGTGCGTAGAGGTCGAGATGCACGCGGTTGCGATAGGGCCGCGGTCCCGACCTCTTGTGGAAACAGAGAACCGGCCCCGGCCCATCCAGCATGACGACCGGATCGGTTTCCGGCGTCAGGCCGAGGCTGGCAAGCCGGGCAATCTCGGCGTCGTCATAGGCGCGGACATGGTATCCCTCCGCGACTTGCTCCCAGAACCGGGCGAGCAGCGACGGCCGGTCGGCGTCGAATACGATCTCCTTCAGACGGGCCATGCCAGGATCCGATCCTCAGTCAGGTACCACCCCCAAGCCGCTGGCCCGCTGAAACACCGCGAGATCGAGCGGCTCGACGGCATCTTGCCCGGCGAGCCGCGTCAAAATCACGGTCGCCTGACCGCGGTGATGGGTCTGGTGGTTGAAGAAGTGAGCGAGGAGGGCGCCGAGCGGCTGGGTGAATGAGCCCGTCGCGGTGAGGGGGCCATAGGTGAGCGGCGTGAGCAGGGCCGCCTCGTTGAGCCCTTCGACGAAGGTGATGATGCGTGCATCTTCCGCGTTCCGAAGCGTTGTCAGTTCGTCCAAGTGCTCGGCGAGGGTCTCGTCGAGACGGGTTGGCTTCTGACCTTCGCCGGTGAAGCGGTGCATCCAGACCTGGTCCGCGACGAGAATGTGGTTGAGGGTGCCTGCAAGCGAGCGGAAGAACGCGCCCTGGTCGGCGTGAAAATCCGCGTGGGAAAGCAGCCGCGCCGCGCGGTAGACGCGCTCGTTCGCCCAGCGATTATAGTGGGCGAACATCGTGAAATGGGCCTTCAAGGCATGTCTCCTGCCGGTCCCCGGAGAGCGCCGGTCTTCATGTGTATGTGCCGGCTTCCGGCGCGACCTTAGGGTCAGGTGCGGAGGCTCGCAATTGCCGGGCTGTCGGGCTGCCCTTGCCGCAATGCGGCGCCGCCGCTATACAGCGCGCGAATTTCCCCAATCGAGGATGAAGACGGATTATGGCGATCGAACGCACCTTTTCGATGATCAAGCCCGACGCGACCAAGCGCAACCTGACCGGCAAGATCGTCGCCAAGCTGGAAGAGGCCGGCCTGCGCGTCGTCGCCTCGAAGCGCGTCTGGATGTCCAAGGCGCAGGCCGAGGGCTTCTACGCCGTGCACAAGGATCGTCCGTTCTTCGGCGAACTGGTCGAGACGATGACCGCCGGCCCGACGGTCGTGCAGGTTCTCGAGGGCGAGAACGCCATCGCCAAGAACCGCGAAGTGATGGGCGCCACCAACCCGGCCAACGCCGCCGAAGGCACGATCCGCAAGGAATTCGCGCTGTCGATCGGCGAGAACTCGGCGCACGGCTCGGACGCCCCGGAGACGGCCGTGCAGGAGATCGCCTACTGGTTCTCGGGCGTCGAGATCGTCGGCTGATCGCAGTCGGATCATCTGAATGAAATGGCCGGGCATTTGCCCGGCCTTTTTTTGTCAGGTCAGCGGGATCATGACCGCCTTGCGATAGGCCGTCCGTTCGGCCAGCCGGGCATACCAGGCCTTGAGATTGGGGAGGTCCGGCCGCTCGATCGGCACGCCGAACCAGGCATAGGCGAAGCAGCCGAGCGGGATGTCGCCGATACCGAAGCTGTCGCCGGAAAGATAGGGCGTGCGGCCGAGCGCCTGATCGGCGATCGCGAGGGCTTCGGACGCCCGCTTCCGGGCCGCCTCGATCGCGGCGAGATCGCGATTTTCGGGCTTTGTCCTGAGCAGGCCCCAGATGATCGGCGCGATGGCCGGCGCGATGGTCGACGAGGTCCAGTCCATCCACCGATCTGCGAGCGCGCGCTGACCCGGATCTTCGGCAGCCAGAACGGCCGGCGCATAGCGCGCCGCGAGATAGCGGACGATGGAGTTGGATTCCCAGAGGATGAGCTCGCCATCTTTCACCGTCGGCACGAGGCCATTCGGATTCATGGCGCGATAGTCCGCATCCTGAACCATGCCAAAGGCGCCGCCCGCCGGGATGTTTTCATAAGGGAGGCCTATCTCCTCAAGGCACCACAAGACCTTCTTGACGTTGGTGGAATTGGTGCGGCCCCAGACGGTCAGCATGATCGAACCCCTTGTCGTTGCGGGTGGAGGCTCTCAGATTTCGCTGGCGAGCGCATCCAGGAAATTCAGCAGCCGGGCGTGGCGGACCGCCGCGATTGCGCGGCCGGTCTCTGTGTTGAACCCGGCCGAGAGCTTCAACAGCTTGGCGCCGAAATGATCGAGCGCATAGCGCTTGTCGTCGAGCGGCCGCGCCTCGGCTTCGGGATCGAAGGGATCGTAAAGTGCACTGCCGAGACGGCCGCCGATATAGAAGCAGCGCGCTACGCCGATCATGCCGATCGCATCGAGTCGGTCTGCGTCCTGCAGGATCTTCGCCTCGATGGTCTCGGGCGCAATTCCGGCCGAGAAACTGTGCGCGGTGATGGCATGAGCGACCGTGGCTATCGCGGTCTCGCTCCATCCAAGGTCGCGCAGTAGATGTGAGGCGTGCTCGGCCGCGCGGCGCGAGGCCAGGTTGCGGTCCGGCGCGTTCTTCTCGACCGCCACACAGTCATGCAGCAGCACGGCGGCGACCAGTATGGCGCGGTCGCCGCCCTCGGCCGCCTGAATGGTGTCGGCTGCCTTCCAGACGCGGAGAATATGGGCGATGTCGTGGGCGCCATCGCCGGCGGCGACCGAATGCGGCAGCAGGTCAGCCGCCAGCGCCGCGTCGCGGCCGAACAGGGCCGAGGCGCGGCCGATCTCCTCCAGCGTCACGCGTCCTTGCTCCAGCGGGCTTCCGCCTCGTCGTCAGTGATCCGCGCTTCGACCCAGCCGGTCGCGCTGCCGTCGAGCTTGTGTTCTTTCTTCCAGAAGGGCGCATGCGTCTTCAGGAAGTCCATCACGAACTCCGCCGCCTCGAAGGCGGCATGGCGATGGCTCGATGCGGCGACCACCAGCACGATCGCCTCGCCCGGCTTCACCTTGCCATAGCGATGCAACACGGTCAGCGCTTCGACCTCCCAACGCTCGGCGGCGAGCGTCGCGATGCGGGTGATCTCGGCCTCGGCCATACCGGGATAGTGTTCGAGTTCGAGCGCCTCGAGTCGGCCGTCCTCGTCGCGGCAGAGCCCGGTGAAGGTCACCACGGCGCCGACATCGGCGCGGCCGTTCGAGACCCCGGCAAATTCGCCCGCCAGATCGAGCGGTGCGTCGGTGACGGCCGTACGGATCAGGGCCATGTTCAGCCTCCGGTCATGGGCGGGAAGAGCGCGACCTCGCGAATCCCGATGATCGAGGCGTCGTGTTCGGCATGATCCCGATCGAGTGCGACGCGGATGGCTGCCGGCTCGACAAGGGCCGCTTCATAGCCTTCGCCTCTTGTCCTGAGCCAATCCAGAAGGTCGCCGACGGTTCCGACATGCGCTGGTGGTTCGATGGTCTCGTCGCTCAGTCCGATGCGCTCGCGCACCCAGGCGAAATACAGGAGCTTCATGTCTCCTCGTCCAGGATATGGCCGAGCCCGGCGCGGAAATAGTCGTAGCCCGTGTAGAGCGTGACGAGCGCCGCGATCCAGAGCAGGCCGAGGCCGATGGTCGTCGTATAGGGAAAGTGGAGGTCGCCGGCGGGCCCTGCAAGAAGGAAGGCAATGGCCACCATCTGCGTCGCGGTCTTCCATTTCGCAAGGCGCGTCACGGGCACGCTGACGCGCAGTTCGGCGAGATATTCGCGAAGGCCCGAAACGAGAATCTCGCGCGAAAGGATAATCAGAGCGGCCCAGATCGCGACGCCGCCGATCGTCCGTTCGAACACCAGTGCGAGCAGACAAGCCGAGACGAGCAGCTTGTCGGCGATGGGATCGAGCATGCGGCCGAGCGAGGATTGCTGCTTCCAGATCCGCGCGAGATAGCCATCGAGATAATCGGTGATGCTGGCGAGGATGAACAGCGCCAGCGCGATCCAGCGCCAGGCGTCGCGCCCGCCGACGACGCAGAACACGACAAGCGGCACGGCAACGATCCGGCCATAAGTGAGGATATTGGGCAGCGACAGGAGAAGTGCCCGCTGAGGCCGCCTCGCCTCGAAGCCGTGAATCTCGCTCATGCCATCTCCCTCGCGCTCCGCTTCATATCGCATCCGACCCGGCCGGCCACAAGCCAAGGTCGATGGTTTCGCTTCCGCACGGGGCAGGGGCTGGAATTATGGCGGCCGCGACCGACATTCAAATCACACAAAAGACGGATAAGCGGACGGCATGTCCTCAGCCGTCTATGGAGTGGCAAGCCGACATGCGCACCTGGATCGAACATTTCGGCGCCGCCTGGCAATGGTCGGCATCGGGCGTCGCCATCCTGTTCCGCAGCGAAGTCGCGGCGCGCATGGAACTGGCGGCCGCGATCGTCGGCGTTGCATGGCTCATCGTCCTGCGCCGCTCGCCGGCTGAGATCGGCGTCTTCGGTCTGCTGGCGATGGCGGCACTGGCCGTCGAGGCGCTCAACACCGCCATCGAGACGATCGTCGACGAGATTTCGCCGCAGCGTTCGGAGTTCGCGCGGCGGGCCAAGGATCTCGGCTCGGCCGCCGTCTTCTTCATGCTGACGACGGCCGGCATCTATATCGTCGCGTTGACCGCGGTCAGCTTCGTCACGCGCTGACGGGCGCGCGCATCGTCTTCAGCGCCGTTGCCCAGCGGTGAAGCTGGTCCAGCATCGGCTTGGCGCCGGCAAGGATCAGTTCGTTCGGCTCGAACACGCCATCCGTGATCAGCTTCGGCGCCATCGGCACGGCGACACTTTCCGGAATCGGCATGACATTGACGGTGGTGAGCAGCGACTTCTCTGATTGCGCCGCACGGAGACCGCCCGAAATCCCGCCATAGGAGACGAGACCCGCCGGCTTGAAGGCCCATTCGCTCGAGAGATAGCTCACCGCGTTCACGAAGGAGGGCGGCGCGAAGAAGTTATATTCGGGCGTCACGAAGACGAACGCGTCCGCAGCCTCGACCGAGGCGCTCCAGGCCTTGGTGTGGGCGTGCTCGTATTGCTTCAGGCGCGGATGGCGCGGCTCGTCGAAGACGGGCAGGTTGAAGGCGGCGATATCGACAAGTTCGGCGTCAAACGCGCTGTTCTCCTTGGCGAAGTCATGGAACCAGCGCGCAATATGCGGTCCGATCCGGCCGGGCCGCGTGCTGACGATGATGATGTTGAGCTTCAGTGCCATGGGATCGCTTTCTGAACCGGGGGATCACCCATATTGAGTGGCGCTGCCGCGGCTGGGAAGGCGCGATCCGGTGGACGGACTGTCTGCCGCAGGGCACATCGCGACAGGCAGGCTGTTGGCATCCGTGGCGAGGGCGGCTATTGCATCGCGGGTTCGCCGGGCCTTGGGGCCGGCAGCCATCCCGCGACCCGGGCCAAGGAGAACAACACGATGAGCGAAACCCTGCCCGACCGGCTGTCCAGCGATCCGCGCAGCCCCTTCTACAACGCGGAACTCTTGGAGCGCGGCATTGGCATCCGCTTCAAGGGCGTCGAGAAGACCAATGTCGAAGAATATTGCGTCAGCGAGGGCTGGGTCCGCGTCGCCGCCGGCAAGGCGCGCGATCGTTTCGGCAATCCTTTGACGATCAAGCTGACCGGATCGGTCGAGCCCTATCTGCGTGACGATGCGGCTGAGAGCGAACCGTCCGCCTAGAGATCGGTTTCCGCTGCCGGGCCGGCTTCCTTAAGGCCCGGCCCGAGCGCGATTCGCTCGTCGAAGACGAAGCATGTGCCGCGAAAGAGGCTCTCTTCGGCCGGCACTTCTTCGAGATAGCGCAGGATGCCGCCCTTGAGGTGCAGCACTTCTGCAAATCCCTGCGCGCGCATATAGGCGCTCGCCTTTTCGCAGCGGATGCCGCCGGTGCAGAACATCGCGACTCGCTTGTGGCGTGACGGATCCAGCGCGCGGCTCACATAATTCGGAAATTGCGAGAACTTGCGGGTTTCGGGGTCGACCGCTCCCTCGAAACTGCCCATCGCGACCTCGAAGCGGTTACGCGTATCGATCACCAGCACCTCGGGATCGCTGATGACGCTGTTCCAGTCGGCCGGATCGACATAGATGCCGGCCTGCGTGGCAGGATCGATATCCTCGACGCCAAGCGTCACGATCTCGCGCTTCAGCTTCACCTTGAGGCGGCGAAACGGCATCGCTGCCGCCGACGAGAGCTTGACGTCGATCCCGTCGAGCCGGCCGGCGAACAGGTCGCCTTCGGCAAACAGCGCCAGCAGCGCCTCGATCGCGGCGGTCTCGCCGGCAACGGTGCCGTTGATGCCTTCATGGGCGAGAAGGATCGTGCCCTTGATGGCGTTGGCGGCGCAGAAGGCTTCGAGTTCCGGCCGAATCTCCGCGCAATCCGGCAGCGCGGCGAAGCGATAGAAGGCGGCGACCGTGAAGCTCATGGCAGATCCGTCAAGCTCATCCGGCAAAGCCGGCAGGGAAAGAAGCGGCGCTCATAGCACGGTCGGCCGCGTGGTCGAAGTGTTGCGCCTCTCAAAATCGCCTGATGCCGTCCCTATATATCTCGCGTGAAACATTTGCCTTGGGGAGAACCGATGCGATTCTGGAAGCGCCTGACGACGCCGCTCGCCGTCCTGGCCATCCTGCTGACGACGAGCCTTGCCTTCGTCGACACCGCTGATGCCCGTCGTGGCGGCAGCTTCGGCAGCCGCGGTGCGCGCACCTATTCGACGCCTGCGACCACACCGACGGCGCCGACGGCCACGCAGCCGATGCAGCGCTCGATGACGCAGCAGACGGCCCCTGCGGCTGCTCCTGCCGCCGGCATGCAAGCCGCGCGTCCCGGTCTCTTCAGCGGTTTCGGCGGCTCGATGTTGCGCGGCCTCGCGATCGGCGGCCTGATCGGCCTGCTGCTCGGCCATGGCTTTGGCGGCATGGCCGGCGCGTTCGGCATGATCCTGCAGATCGCTCTGCTCGCCATCGGCGCGATGTTCCTGTTCCGCTTCTTCGCCAATCGTCGCCAGCAGTCGCCGCAGACGGCGATGGCGTCCGGTCCGGCCTATAGGGACACGCCTGACGAGGTTTCGTCGCGACCCGCGTTTGGCGGCCTCGGTGGCTTCGGCCTCGGCAGCGGTTCGGTCGACGCGCGTTCGCCGCGTCCGGTCAATGCCCGCAATGCCAATGACGAAGTCGGCATTCTCGACAGCGACCTCGACACTTTCGAGGAACTGCTGACGAAGGTCCAGACCGCGTTCGGCAAGGAGAACTATGCCGGGCTCCGCTCGCTGACGACGCCCGAGATCATGTCCTATCTCTCCGAGGAACTCAGCCAGAACGCGACATCCGGCGTTCGCAACGACGTCACCGACGTGAAGCTGCTGCAGGGCGACCTCGCCGAGGCCTGGCGCGAAGGTGACAGCGATTATGCGACCGTCGCCATGCGCTACGAAAGCCGCGACGTGATGCGGGATCGCAAGGACGGCCTCGTCGTTTCGGGAGACGAATCGCACCCGACCGAGGCGACCGAACTGTGGACTTTTGTCCGCAGCGCCGGTGGCGATTGGAAGCTTTCGGCGATCCAGGAAGCCTGATCGCGGCGAAAGCCGAGGAACGCTGCCGATCCGTCCGCGTTCAAAAAAGCGGCGCAGCCTGCTTTCCGGGGAGGCAGGCCGCGCACATCTATGGTAATGGTCAAACTTCGCCCTCTCGCTCGCGCGTCTTCATCGCGCCCCCGGTAGCGGGCGGTCCAGTAAAAACGTTAGGATAGAATTTGCAGGTTTTGGTTCGCGACAACAATGTCGATCAGGCGCTGAGGGTTCTCAAGAAGAAGCTGCAGCGTGAAGGCGTCTTCCGTGAAATGAAGATGCGCAACGCCTATGAGAAGCCCTCCGAGAAGCGCGTGCGCGAAAAGGCCGAGGCCATTCGTCGTGCCCGTAAGCTCGCACGCAAGCAGGCGATCCGCGAGGGTCTGATCGCAGCACCGAAGCCCAAGCCCCGCGTCGCGGGTGCCAAGGGTGCTCCTCCGCGTCCGGCGGCTCGTTGAGTCGGACGCGCTGATACTGCCGGAACGGTCGGCGCCCCTATGGGCGGCCGGCCGCCAGGGCTCTCTGTACCAAGGTCTCGTACCAAGGAAAGACGATGATGCCCGAACCCTCGAATGCCCGTCAGAAAGCCGATGCCAAGTTCGACAAGACCCAGAAGGGTGTCGTCGACGCGTCGAAGTCCTTGCGTGAGCGCACTGCCAAGCTGAAGGCGCTGCGCATGGCCAAGGAAGAAGAAGAGCGCGCCGCGATCGCCGCAGCGCCGCCGAAGACGCGCCCGAAGCGCGCCGCCAAGGCGACCGCCTGAGCTAAAAAGCGCTGAGCTCACTGCCGTCGAGGCTGTCCATCAACCGTTGCCGCATGCAGGTCTGCAGCATCTGAATCCGTTCAGATCTGCCGCGCGATGGCGGCGGTGTCGATGATCGACCATACGGTCCGAATCCGCCCGTCAGAGAATTCGTAGAACACATTCTCTGCAAACTGGACTCGCTTGCCGTTGACGGGAAGGTCGAACAGCAGGCCGCGCGGCGTGCAATCAAACTGCAGCCGGCTGGCGATGTGGGGTGGATCCGAGACCAGCAGCTGGATCACGAAGCGGAGATCGGGAATCGCCTCGAAATCGCGCTCCAGCATGGCGCGATAGCCGGCCAGGCCGATGGCTTTGCCGCCATATTCGACGGCTTCATCGACGAAACTGCCGAGCATCGCCCAGTCCTGTCTGTTCAGGCATTCGATATAGCCGCGATAGATCCCGGCTAACTCTTCGCGTGTCATGGCTGGCCTTGCCTCCCGTCCTTAAATCGGTCGGCCGATGATATGCTGACCGGCCCCTTCGAACATGGCTTTCGTTTAGCTCTGGTGACAGCCGCAGCAGGGGCGCTAGATGGTGCCGACGAATGAGGGGGCGCCGCATGAGCGACCACGCTATCACGGCCATCGGCTTCGATGCCGACGACACGCTCTGGCAAAACGAGCATTTCTATCGTCTGACGGAGCAGCGCTTCACGGCGCTGCTCGAAGCGCATGGCGAGGACGAGGTGATTTCGAGCCGGCTGCTCGCCGCCGAGACGCGCAACCTCGCGCTCTATGGCTTCGGCATCAAGGGCTTCACGCTTTCGATGATCGAAACGGCGATCGAGGTTACCGAAGGACGCGTCGATGCCGCCGTCATCAGCGAGATCCTCGCGGCGGGCCGTGAATTGCTGACGCATCCCGTCGAGACGCTGCCCCATGCGCGCGACGCGATCGAGCGTCTTTCGGGAAGCTATCGCATCATCCTCATCACCAAGGGCGACCTCTTCGACCAGGAGCGCAAGCTGGCGCAATCCGGCCTCGGCGACCTGTTCGATGCCGTCGAGATTGTGAGCGACAAGACCGTCGACACCTATCGCCGGGTCTTTGCCCGCCATGCCGATGGTCCCGAGCGCGCGCTGATGGTCGGCAATTCCTTGAAATCCGACATTGCGCCCGCGATCGGCGCCGGCGGCTGGGGCGTTTATGTGCCGCACCCGCTGACCTGGTCGTTCGAGTATGTCGAGCCGCCGACAGCGGACCCCCACTTCCGACAGATCGCGGATCTTGGCGAACTCCCGGATCTCGTGCGGTCCCTCGGCTGAGGCCGATCCTTATTCGGCTGCGACGGAGCCGTCGCCATAGGGCGCACGTGCGTCTCCCGCCGCCGTCTCGATGCCGAGATCGGGGAGGACGGCCGCGCGATGACCGCGGATATCGACGCGCAACACGATATGGCCGCTCTTTTCGAGATGGCGCAGCCGGCTGCGTGCGCGGCCTGCAGAATGGGTTCCTGACCGCAATGCGAGTTCGGCATCGGACGGGCAGGGGCCGCCGGTCAGCGCCGCGGCGGCGATCAGCAGGAAAGAAAGCTGGGCCTCGTCGGGCAAAGCGCGGGCGAGTTCGACGACCCGCTGCCAATCCTCCGTCTCGGCGAGCGCCGGATCGATGCCGGTCCGCGCGAGATTGAGCAGGAAGCGGAACTGCGCCAGCGGCAGGGTCGCCGGCAGGCGCTGGATCCGGCAGCGGACCAGGAAATCCTGGTAGAGCGGCGCCTCGCCGCGGAAGGGCGCGCCCGGCTCGGCCATGACGGCCCGCGCGATGACCAGGAACTGCGCTTCGCGCTCTTGCGGCGTCAACCCGTCGTCCGGCGCCTCGGCGGCTTCGGCCGGTGCCTCGCGGGCCAGGCTCGCCAGAAGGTCATGCATGGTGGGAGCACTTGGCGCCGTCACGCGCGGCTCGACCGGTCGCACCAGATCGACCGGCACCGGAGCCAGCACAAGCTCGCGCTGCGCGGCGGCTGCTTCAGCGGGGAGGGGCGTCAGCTTGGGTGTTCCGGCGCGCGGCGCTGTCTCGACGGTGCCGACCGACACGGTGATCGGCCGGCGCGTCAGGGCCGGGCCGAGCGCCACGAACTGACCGCGGCCGAGATCGCGGAAGGTTTCGGCCTGCCGTCGCTCGAGGCCGAGCAGGTCGGCGGCGCGCACCATGTCGATATCGAGGAAGGTGCGCCCCATCAGGAAGTTCGAAGCCTCGGCCGCAACATTCTTCGCGAGCTTGGCCAGCCGCTGCGTCGCGATGATGCCGGCAAGGCCGCGCTTGCGGCCGCGGCACATGAGATTGGTCATCGCGCCGAGCGAGAGCTTGCGCGCCTCTTCCGAAACCTCGCCGGCGACGGCGGGCGCAAAAAGCTGGGCTTCGTCGACCACGACGAGCACGGGGAACCAGTGTTCGCGATCGGCATCGAACATCGCATTCAGGAACGTGCCGGCGGCGCGCATCTGCATCTGGACATCGAGGCTTTCGAGATTGAGCACGGCGGAGACGCGGTGCTGGCGCACGCGGGTCGCGATCACTTCGAGTTCGCCAAGTCCGCGCTCGGCATCGAGCACGACATGGCCGAAGCGCTCGGCCAGGCTGACGAAATCGCCCTCGGGATCGATGATGACCTGCTGCACATAAGGCGCGCTCTGCTCGATCAGCCGGCGCAGCAGATGCGATTTGCCCGAGCCGGAATTGCCCTGAACCAGAAGGCGGGTCGCCAGCAGTTCCTCGACATCGAGCATCGCTTCCGCGCCCCCGCTATGGGGGCCGGCCACCTTGCCGAGCTCGATATTCATGCGCCCAGTCACTCCGCGAGTCGCGATCCCGACAGAAACACCTAGCACGCCATCTCCGCTGAAGGGTGTCGATAGCAGCCGCGATCCACAGCTGTCGGGTCTGGCGACAGGCGTCCTCATTCCCGATAGTCTGGCGTCGGCAGCCTGGGAGGAGCGGCCATAACGGCCATCATCAGCTTCGTCTCGGAGATGCTTCCCCAGTGACTTCTGCCACCACTACCGTTCGACACGGCACCCAGATGCTCGTCACCCTGGCTGTGCTGCTCGCCTTCGCATCGATTTCAACTGACCTGTTCCTGCCTGCGCTGCCGACAATGAGCCGGGCGCTCAATGCCAGCGAAGGCTCGCTGCAATTCACGATCTCCGCCTATCTGCTCGGCTTCGGCTTCGGGCAACTCTTCTGGGGGCCGATCAGCGACCGGTTCGGCCGCCGAATACCGGTTGCGGTCGGCGTGGCGATCTTCGTGATCGGCTCGGCCGGCTGTGCCCTGTCGACGGATGTCTGGCAGATCGTCGGCTGGCGGGTCGTGCAGGCGCTGGGCGCCAGCGCAGGGGTCGCGCTGGCCCGGGCGATGGTTCGCGACCTCTATGACCGCAACCACGCGGCACGGGTGCTTTCGGGCCTGATGACCGTAATGGCCGTCGCACCACTGCTGGGGCCGAGCGTTGGCGCACAGATCCTGGCGGCTTTCTCCTGGCAGGCGATCTTCTGGTTTCTGGTGGTGATCGGTGCGGCCACGCTGGCGGCCATCCTGGCATTGCCGGAAACGCTTGCCTCAGGCGCAAGGGAGGCCAGTCCGATCTGGCATGCGCTCGGAGACTATCCGCCGCTTTTGCGCAATCGGCTTCTGATTGGCTACGCGGCCGCCATCGGTTTCTATTATTGCGGCATCTTCGCCAATATCGCCGGCGGGGCGTTCGCCTTCATCAGCTATCATCACTTGTCGCCGCAGCAATATGGGCTGGTCTTTGCGTCCGGCGTGGTTGGCGTCATGGCGGCCAATATGGTCAATGTCCGCCTGGTGACGCGCATCGGCAGCGATCGCCTGCTCATCATCGGTGCTTCCGGCGCCGCATTGTGCGGTCTTGGCCTCGCCATCGTCACGATGACCGATTTCGGCGGCGTCTGGGGCTTGCTGGCGGGCCAACTGCTGTTCGCAACCGCCAATGGATTGATCCTCGCCAACGCAGTGGCTGGCGGGCTGTCGAGCGTCCACCACAAGGCAGGAACCGCCTCGGCGCTGCTCGGCGCCATCCAGTATGGCAGCGGCATGGTCGGGTCCGCGCTGGTCGGGCTTCTGGCCAACGGAACACCGGCTCCGATGGGCTGGGTCATGGGCTTCGCCGGCCTTGGATGCCTCGCGAGCGTCCTGTTCACGCGAGCCGCCCGGCGATCTCGGCGGGTTGTTGATCCCGGCAGTCCTTGATCCCGATGATGCTGTGAGGCGCGGGATTTGCATGCAGACATTCCCCGTTTGCATTCGCATGAGGAGTTCCCATGTCCGAACATAACCTGAAGGCGACCCCGGAAACCGTGCTCTGGGGCCGCTTTGCCGCCGCGACGCCGCCTGTGCTGACTGTCGCCTCGGGCGACACCGTCGTGATCGAGACGCTGACGGCACTGCCCGAACTGTTGCCGCCGGAGGGATCGGGCATGACCGTTTCGCCTTCATTGCGGGCGATCCATGCGGCGAACCTGCCCGTCCGTTTCGGCCATCTCCTGACGGGACCGGTCGCGGTCGAGGGGGCGGAGCCGGGCGACATGCTGGAGGTGCGGATCGACGCGATCGAGCTTGGTGCCGATTGGGGGTTCAACGCCATCGTCCTCTTCGAGGGCACGTTGCCGGACGATTTCATCCTGCCCGAGCTCGACCTGATCCACATCCCGATCGACAGGGAAGCGAAGACCTGCAGGCTGCCCTTTGGACCCGAGCTGCCGCTGGTCCCATTCTTCGGCGTCATGGGCGTGGCGCCGCCGCCCGTTTATGGCGAACTCTCATCACGTGAGCCGCGGCTCCACGGCGGCAATCTCGACAACAAGGATCTGGGCGCCGGCTCGACCCTGTTCCTGCCAGTCTGGACCGAGGGCGGAAATTTCCTCTGCGGCGACGGACATGGCGTGCAGGGCCATGGTGAGGTGTGTGTCACCGCGCTCGAAACCGCGTTGACCGGGACGTTCACGTTTGTCCTCCACAAGAAGACCGGCGCCGCACCGCTGCTGACCTTGCCGCGCGGCGAGACGCCCACCGCCTATATGACGATGGGCTTTTCCTCCGATCTCGACGAAGCCATGCGCATCGCGGTGCGCGAGATGATCACGTTCATCGTCGAGCGCACGGGAATGAGCCGCGGCGACGCCTATCGCCTCGCCTCGCTCGCCGCCGATTTCCACGTCACGCAGACCGTGAACGGCGAGAAGGGTGTGCATGGCCTCTTGCTGAAATCGGTGCTGGCATAGGGCGACGTCTCGCCGCGCCCCTTCGCGCGGCGTTGCAATCGGGAGAGCGATGCGGTTACATCTCAAACGTTATGTTATAACGTTACATGAGGATCGCATGTCCCTTCGCGCTTCAGATGACCGGCGACTGCCGGTCACCGTGCTCTCCGGCTTCCTCGGCGCGGGCAAGACGACGCTGCTCAACCACGTTCTCAACAATCGCCAGGGCCGAAAGGTCGCGGTGATCGTCAACGACATGTCGGAGGTGAATATCGACGCCGACCTCGTTCGAGATGGCGGCGCCGATCTCTCGCGCACCGACGAGAAGCTGGTCGAGATGACGAATGGGTGCATTTGCTGCACCTTGCGCGACGACCTCCTTAACGAGGTCCGCCGCCTGGCCGATGAGGGCCGTTTTGACGCGCTGCTCATCGAGAGCACGGGCATTGCCGAGCCGCTTCCGGTGGCCGCGACCTTCGAATTCCGTGACGAGCAGGGTTACTCGCTCTCCGACATCGCCCGCCTCGATGCGATGGTCACCGTCGTCGACGCCGCCAACCTTCTCAAGGACTATGCCTCGCAGGATCTCCTGAGCGAGCGCGGCGAGACGGCCGGACCGGATGATTTTCGCACGCTGGTCGATCTCCTCGTCGAGCAGATCGAATTCGCCGACATCGTCGTCATCAACAAGGTGCGCGACGTCACGCCCGAGCATCTGGCCGAGGTGCGACGCGTGGTGCGCGGACTGAATGGCGATGCGCGCATCATCGAGACGGATTTCGCGCAGGCTCCGCTCGAACTCGTTCTCGATACGGGCCTCTATGACGAGGAGCGCTCGCGCGCGCACCCGCTCTGGATGAAGGAACTCTATAACTTCGCCAGCCATGTGCCCGAGACGGAAGAATATGGCATTCGCTCCTTCGTCTATCGCGCGCGGCGGCCGTTTCATCCGGCGCGGCTCCATGAGGCGCTCGGGCGGGGCTTTCCCGGCGTGCTGCGCGCCAAGGGCCATTTCTGGATCGCGACACGTCCGCAATGGCTGGCCGAACTGTCGATCGCGGGCTCGATCCTGCGCACCGAGGGCCTCGGCTATTGGTGGGCGGCCGTGCCGAAGGAGCGCTGGCCGCGCGATGCCGAGGCGGTGTCCATCATGCGTCGCAGCTGGAATGACACCTGGGGCGATCGCCGGCAGGAACTCGTCTTCATCGGCGGCCCCGCCATGGACGAGGCGGCGATCCGCGCCAGCCTTGATGCCTGCCTGCATGGCAGCGTGACCACCGGGATGACTGCGGCAGCCGCCAATCTCGACGATCCCTTCCCGCAATGGGGCCGAGCGGCCTGACATGCGATCCGGGCGGAGCCTATTCCCCCGCTCGTGGAAGAAGTCGTAGATCGTCTGCGCCATCTGGGCGGAGACGCCGGGAACGGCGATGAGGTCGGGGATCGAGGCGCGGCTGACGGCTTTGGCCGTGCCGAAATGGCCGAGCAAAGCGCGCTTGCGCGTCGGGCCGATGCCGCCGATCTCGTCGAGCGGATTGGCGGTCATCGCCGCCTTGCGCTTGGCCCTGTGCGTGCCGATGGCGAAGCGGTGCGCTTCGTCGCGCAGCCGCTGCACGAAATAGAGAACCGGATCGCGCGGCTGCAGCATGAAGGCCTCGCGGCCGGGAATGAAGAATTTCTCGCGGCCCGCATCGCGGTCCGGTCCCTTGGCGATGCCGACCAGTGGCACATCTCCGGCAAGGCCGAGTTCTTCGAGAATGCTCCGCGCCGCCGAAAGCTGTCCGGCGCCGCCATCGATGAACACGAGATCGGGCCAGGGGCCGAAGCCGTCGTCGTCGCGGGGCGCCGCCTCGCGCGAACCGTGCTCCTTGAGCAGCCGCGAGAAGCGTCGGGTCAGTACCTCCCGCATCATGCCGAAATCATCGCCCGGCGTGATCTCTTCGGAGCGGATGTTGAACTTGCGGTACTGGTTCTTCACGAATCCGGCCGGTCCCGCGACGATCATGCCGCCGACCGCGTTGGTACCCATGATGTGGCTGTTGTCGTAGACCTCGATCCGGCGCGGTGGCGCCTCGAGCGCAAAGGCGGCCGCCACCCCTTCGAGAAGCCGCGCCTGGCTGGATGTCTCGGCAAGATTGCGGCCGAGCGCCTCGCGGGCATTGGCCATTGCATGGTCGACGAGATCCTTCTTCTCTCCGCGCTTCGGCACGGCGATCTCGACCCGGTGTCCCGCATGCTCGCCGAGCGCCTCGGCGATCAATTCCGCTTCCTCGATCTCATGGCTGATGAGAATGAGACGCGGGCAGGGTTTGTCCTCATAAAACTGCGCCAGGAACGCGGCGAGCACCTCATTCGGCCCGAGCGATTTGTCGGCGCGCGGATAGAAGGCGTGGTTGCCCCAGTTCTGGCCAGTGCGGAAGAAGAACACCTGCACGCAGCTCTGCCCGCCTTCCTGATGCACCGCGATGACGTCGGCCTCATCGACGCCCTGCGGATTGATGCCCTGATGCGACTGGACATGGCTCAGCGCGGCGAGGCGGTCGCGATAGATCGCGGCGCGCTCGAAATCGAGTTCGGCGCTGGCCTCGCCCATCGCGTGGGCAAGCTCGGTGCGAATGGCCGAGGACTTGCCGGTCAGGAAGCCCTTCGCCTCGCGCACCAGTTCGGCATAATCCTCAAGCGAGATCTCGCGCGTGCAGGGCGCCGCGCAGCGCTTGATCTGATGCAGCAGGCAGGGACGCGTGCGAGATTCGTAGACGCTGTCGGTGCAGGTGCGGATGAGGAACGCCCGCTGCATCGCCGAGACTGTGTTGCCGACCGCGCCAGCCGAGGCGAACGGCCCGAAATATTCGCCCTTCCGTGTCCGTGCGCCGCGATGCTTCACGAGCTGCGGCGCTTCGTGATCGGTGATGAGGATATAGGGGAACGACTTGTCGTCGCGCAGCAGAACGTTGAAGCGCGGCCGAAGACGCTTGATGAGATTCGCCTCGAGCAGCAGCGCTTCGGTCTCGGTGCGCGTCGTGACGAATTCCATCGTCGCCGTCTGCTGGATCATGCGAATGATCCGGTTCGACTGCAGGCCGATGCGCGTGTAGCTGGTGACGCGCTTCTTGAGGTTTCGCGCCTTGCCGACATAGAGCACGTTGCCGCTGGCATCGAACATCCGGTAGACGCCCGGCGCGTTCGGCAGCCGCTTCACGAAGTCGGCGATGACCGCCGCGCCCTGGCCGCGCGGCAGCCGCTCGCCGCCGGCCTCGAACGGCGTCACGTCCTCAGCCGCCAGCGCCTCCTCGGCCAGATTGATGGCAAGCGCCTCCGCGCCGGCTTCCTCTTCGGCCAGTTCATCCGCTGCGGTCATGTCGTCGAGGAGCGCACCTTCGGGCAGCGCATTTTCGTCGTCCGGTGCGGCGGCCGGCTCCGGCGCGCTGCTGTCGATAGGCAACCTGTTCACTCTTTGATCCCTACGACGTCCGGTGTCTCCCAGGCAAGATGCTGGCCGCCATCGAGGCCGATCATCTGGCCTGTGATCGAACGCGTCTCATATAGATAGAGAATCGTGCGGGCGAATTCAGCCAGTTCCGGTCCATGTCCGAGCGGCACAGCCTCGGCCTGGCGACGGAAGTCCTCTACGTCCTGACGCGGCGAGGGGACGGTCGGTCCCGGTCCGATGGCGTTGACGCGGATGCGCGGCGCCAGCGCCTGCGCGAGTGTCCGCGTCGCCGTGAGCAGTGCCGATTTCGAGAGCTGGTACGACATGTAATAGGGCGTCGTCTTCCAGGCCCTCTGGTCGACGATATTGACGACAAGGCCATGCTCGGCTGCCGGAAGCGCGGCGGCAAAAGCGTCGGCGAGGAGAACCGGCGCGGTCAGGTTGATGGCCAGCTGACGCTGGAAACGCGCGGCGTCGAACGCGCCGATGCCGTCCTCTTCGAACACCGAGGCGTTGTTGACGAGAAGGGTCGGCGCGCCGATTACGGCAGCGACCTTGTCGAGGATGGACGGCATGCTCTGGAGATCAGCAAGATCGGCCGTGACGACCATGGCCGTGCCCCCGCGCGCGCGGATCCCGGCCGAAACGGCTTCAGCCTCATCCCGGGAACGATTGCAGTGGATCGCGACGGTGAAGCCGGCATGGGCGAGATCTTCCACGATGGCGCGGCCGATTCTCCGCGCGCTTCCCGTGACCAGCGCCACGCGTCTTTGCTGCGACATGCATTTCCCCTCTCGTGCCGGAAGCGGAAGATAGGGCGGACCCGGCCTTTCGGTAAGCCTTTGTTAGGCGCGGTTAACCGCTTTCAACCTATGGGGCGCATCTGTGGCAGACGCTTGATTCAACGTCTGAGGAGCGAGTTAGAAGTCCTGTTCTGTCAATGTGTTGCCAGTGTCTGTTGCGGTGGGGCAACGATTGGTCTCGCCTCATGCACGCCTTGTTCTTTGGACTTTTTCGCCGCATTGGACCGCTTCAATGCGGTTTCGGACTGGCCATCCCCCTGTTGACCCGTCCTTTGTATCCTGGAGATCACGATGCTGCGTATCCGCACCCTCTCCCTCGGCGCCGCCTGTCTCGCGTTCGGCGCGCTTCCAGCCGCCGCTGCCGATTATTCCTATGATGCGCCCGCGGCAACAGCCTTTGCCGCGCCAGTCGGTTTCACATGGACTGGACCCTATCTCGGCGCCATCGTCGGCTACACTTGGAGTACGTTCGAGGCCTCCAACGGGCTGCTGGGAGGCCGGTCGATCGACGCCGAAGGTGGCAAGATCGGCGGTTATGCCGGCTATAACTACGAGCTCGGCAACAATGTCGTGGTCGGCGGCGAGATGGACCTCAACTGGGACGACGTGAAAGGCAATACGCGCAGCTTCGGCAGCGTCGACCAGACCTGGGATTCAACCATCCGCGCCCGCGCTGGCTATTCCTTCGGCCGCGTGATGGCTTATGGCACAGGCGGCGCCGCCGTTTCGGGCGCCCGCATCGATACCGGCGCCTTCTCGAGTTCAGCCACGCATTGGGGCTGGACGCTCGGTGCAGGCGCCGAAGCGGCGATCACCGATCATGTCACCGCGCGCGTCGAATACCAGTATGCGGATTACGGCTCGCAGCTCTACCGCACGGGCGTCGGCACCGCCTCGGATGTCGATTTCACCACGGGCACGATCCGCGCCGGCCTCGGCTACAAGTTCTGAGCCGCCGCGCGGTGTGGCCTCGCAGGCGGCCACACTGACCGCCTGCCGATATAGTCTCGTCATGGCCGGGTTGGCTCGGCCATGGTGCTGCTGCGCTACGAGACGTGCGCGTATCTCGTCCCCGCGAACAGCGCCGCATGCAGCGCGTGCCAGCTTTCCTCGTCCGGCGTGCAGAGCAGACCGCCGGCGCGGTGCAGCGGCGAATAGGGGCTGCCGTCGAAGCGGGCCGAATAGCCGCCGGCTTCGTGGTGCAGTAGCCAGCCAGCGGCGTGGTCCCAGACCATCAGCTTGGTGAAGGCCGAAAAATGTGCATGCCCGCCGGCGAGCAGGCGATATTCATGCGCGGCGCAGCGATAATTGGAGACAGACCCCGTGCGCGCCAGATTGGCCGCAAGCTCTGAACGCAGCGGTTCCTCCAGCATCCACCAAGCCGCAAAACCTGACATCTCGTTCACGGGCTTCGGCTTGGCGACCTTGAGGTCGAGCCGCCCCCCATCCTCCGTCTCGGTCCAGGCGCCTTCGCCGCGCAGGGCCACCGACCAGTCCTTGCCGATCGGATCGAGGATAACGCCGGCAACGACTTCGCCCTTGGCGACGACGCCGGTCATGACACCGAACAGCGTCAGCCCCGACGCGAAGTTGCGCGTGCCGTCGACGGGATCGACGACGAAGGCGAGTGGCGCGTCGGCGAGTGCATCGAGCAATCCTTCGCCGTGTTCCGAGACCGCTTCCTCGCCGAGCACCAGCGCGCCTGGAAAGGCACGTTCGAGGGCCGCGGTGATCCGCTTTTCGGCGGCGACATCGGCGTCGGTCACGAGATCTTCCGCGGACGTCTTTTCGCGCACCGCGCCCTCAGTGAGGCGGCGGAAGCGGGGAAGGATCTCGGCCGTGGCGGCCTCATTGAGGATTTCGGCGACCGTCGCGACGTCGCGGGCGGAGAAGGTCATGCGATGGCTCCGATGAAGGGGCGGTTCAGCCGGTCGGCCGGGTCTTGTCGAAGGCGGGCACGCTGGCAGCGAAGCCGTCCAGCCAGCCGACGAGTGCGGGATGCGCCTGCCGCCAGGAATCGCCGAAGCGAAGATCGAGATAACCGAGCGCGCAGGCAACCGTCACATGGCCTATATGAATGGGGCCGCCGAGATCGGACGCCTCCAGCGCTGCAAGCCCGCGCGTCACCTTGTCGGCGTGATGCGCCAGCCAGCCGGCATGGCGCAGCGGCTCATCGCGCCAGCGCTTCTCATAGACCTGCAGCAGGCTGGCATCCATGATGCCGTCGGCCAGCGCCTGCATCACCAGCGCCGGATAGCGCCGCGCCGGATCGGCCGGGATCACGCGGCCGCCGCCCGCCAGATGATCGAGATATTCGACGATGACGCGCGAATCATAGATCACGCCGCCATTTTCGAGGACGAGCGCCGGGATCTTGCCGAGCGGGTTCTGGCTGCGCAGGCTGTCCGACGGATCTGCCGTATCCGCATTGACGATCTCGATCCGGTCCGTGAGACCGAGTAGTGCGGCGGCGATCTTCACCTTGCGGCCGAAAGGCGAGGCGGGCGAACTGCGCAGGATCAGCATGTCTGGTGTCCGGGTCTGGAGAAAATCGGAGAAGCGGCAGGGGTTCGCTGGAGGACGATCAGGAAGGCTCGGATCGCCAGACCGCCCCGGTCAGCGGACCGGTGGCATGACGATCTGCGGCCTCCGGCAGGCGCCGCGATCCACCTCCGGGCAACTGCGGAAGGCGAGGTCCTTTGTGAGGCAGACGCGAACTTCCTTCAGCCGCCGCGAATCGCAGAGCACGGCAAAGCCATCGGCCGGAATGCCGGAGTTGGCTTTGCGAAAGGCATTTTCGACGGCGGCGGGCGTGACGGTCAACTGGTCCGCGACATCGACGAAGGGCGGCGGAATGGCGACGCGGGCTCGGGCAGCGCGGATCAGCGAGAAATAGTCCGCCTGGTCGAGGCCCGAGCAGGTGCCGTGCTGCTGCCATTCATGGCGAACAAGCGCCGGACTCGGCATCAGGTCGAGCATCGCATCGACGTCGCGCCGCGGCACACGGCTCGGCTGGTCGGTCGGGCAATCGCTCGGGTAGCCGCGTTCATATTGCGGCCAGAGACCGTGAACCACGAAAGCGAAGGGCCGGCTGCCACACTGGATGCGGTCGGTGTGGCCGTTGTCGAGGCAATAGGTCGGCGACCAGGACAGCGACAGCACATAGAAATCGAAATCGCCGGCCCTGCCGCCCGCAAGCGCATGACCCGAGACGGCGAAGAAGGCCGATATCAGGAGGCCGAAGAGGCCGAAACGCCGCATCGATCCCCCCGGCTATGCAACGTCCAAGACGTCTACTGGTAGCGGATCGACCGGCACGAACTGTCATAGACGCGCCACGGATCCTGGTTCGGCAGGCAGAACTCGACGCCCCAACCGATCGAAGCAACGCCCTGGCGCTCCTCGATGAGGTAGAACATATCCGCCGGCGCACCGTTGGAGAGCTCGACGCGGGCATGGCAGAAGCGGCGGTCGATCAGCCCCGGATTGGCAGGCTCGAACTTCACCTGGTCGATCTTCGTCACGGTGCCGATCGAAAGCCCGGTCTGCCAGGTCTCGACATTGGCCTTGTGATATCGATTGGCGATGTTGTTGAGCACCGACTGCGCATCGCACAGCGGCACCTGGCCTCGGCTCCACGAACCGACCGTGACGCTCGGATCGTCAAGCGAGCGAGAACCCGCTTGGGCCGAAGCACCGACGGCGAGAAGGAGAGTGGTAGCGAGGACGGCGCGCAGCATGGCAATGATTCCCGGGGACGAGAGACCAATTTGACGATGCGTCGCGCCGCAGCAAGGGTCAAGCCGAAGCGGCGACCGCAGTGAACGGTTTGTCGTCTCGATCGTCACTGGCGACATTTCCGCCACGGCATCACATGATGGCGACGCACATGACGGAGAGGCACGATGGGACTTCTGATCGACGGTGTCTGGCACGACCAATGGTACGACACCGGCAAGACCGGCGGCCGCTTCCAGCGTTCGAATGCCGGCTTCCGCAACTGGGTGACCACTGACGGCAGTCCAGGCCCGAGCGGCGAGGGCGGCTTCAAGGCCGAGCCGGGCCGCTATCATCTCTATATCGCCCGCGCCTGTCCCTGGGCGCATCGCGCGATGATCTTCCGCGCCCTGAAGGGGCTCGAGACCGTCATCGATTACTCGGTGGTGAACTGGCTGATGCTGGAAAATGGCTGGACATTCGAGCCCGGCCCCGGCGTCACCGAGGACAGGGCCAACGGCAAGGCGTTCCTGCACGAGGTCTACACGCTCGCCGACCCGACCTATACCGGCCGCGTCACGGTTCCGGTGCTCTGGGACAAGAAGCAGGGCAAGATCGTCTCGAACGAGTCGTCCGAGATCATCCGCATGCTCGGCAGTGCCTTCGACGGCGTCGGTGCCAAGGCGGGGGATTATTATCCCGAGGCGTTGCGGCCAGAGATCGATGCGCTCAACGCGCGCATCTACGACACGGTCAACAATGGCGTCTACAAGGCCGGCTTCGCGACCACCCAGGCCGCTTATGAAGAGGCCGTGAAGCCGCTATTCGAGAGCCTCGATTGGCTCGAAGGGATTCTGTCACGCCAGAAATATCTGACCGGTGACCAACAGACCGAAGCCGACTGGCGGCTGTTCACGACGCTGCTGCGCTTCGATCCCGTCTATGTCGGCCACTTCAAATGCAACCTGAAGCGCATCGTCGATTATCCCGCGCTCTGGTCCTATACGCGCGAGCTCTATCAGGTGCCGGGCATCCGCGAGACCGTCGATTTCGCGCATATCAAGGGGCACTATTACGAGAGCCACCGCACGATCAATCCGACGGGCATCGTGCCGCTCGGTCCGATCCTTGATTTTGAGGCGCCAGGCACGCGGGGCTTCTGAGTAGGAAGGCCGAACCCTCAGCGCGCCGGGGTTTCCTCGGCGCGGATCCACCAGACGCGCCGGCCGGCGCCGTCGTCCTCGCCGAGCAGCGGCACGAGGCCGGCGAGGAGGGTCTCCAGCGTGTGCTCGAGCTTCCATGGCGGATTGCACAGCACGAGCCCGGTGCCGTTGAAGCGCTCCGGCGTCGCGCGGTCGCGCACCCAGAGTTCGGCGCCGAGCAGGCGCTGAACGCCGCTGTCATGCAGCCGCTTGTGGAAGTTCTTGACTGCCCCGAGGTCCTTGACCGGATACCACAGCGCATAGACGCCGGTCGGCCAGCGCTCATAGGCCTTGAGGAAACCATCGGCGAGGGTCCGGAACTCGTTCTGCTCCTCATAGGGCGGATCGACCAGCACCAAGCCGCGCCGCTCCTTGGGCGGCACGAAGGAGCCGAGCGCCAGATAGCCGTCGAGCTCGATCGCCTTGACCTGAATGTCGCCCGCGAAACGGTTGACCAGCAGCTTGGCGTCGTCGCTGTTGAGCTCGACCGCCGTCAGCCGGTCGACCTCGCGCATCAGCACGCGGGCGATCATCGGCGAGCCCGGATAGAAGCGGAGCCGCCCATCGGGATTGACCGTGCGAATGGCGGCCAGATAAGGCGCGAGCGCTTCGGCCAGTTTCGCCGAGAGGGACACGGGTTTCAGATCAGGCCCGATCAGCTTGCCGATGCCGTGCTCCCATTCGCCGGTCTTGGCGGCGAGCGGCGAGGCGAGGTCATAGAGGCCGATCCCGGCATGGCTGTCGATGACGCGAAAGCCCTTGTCCTTCGCCTTCAACCGTTCGATGAGCAGCGCAAGCACGGCATGCTTGACGACATCGGCGAAATTTCCAGCGTGATAGGCGTGTCGATAGTTCATGCCTGTCCTTACCGCCCCGATCGGGAGCGCGCCAGCGCCTGTTGAGCGGCCGTGTCTGCGCCGTCAGACTTATTCATCATGTCGCACAATTTTGAGTTGCGAAGGCCGCCTGCAACTGGGATTTAGCCACGTCAACAGGTTTGGCCCTGCGCGAGGCGACAGGAAGCAAGCATGCCGCTCGACTTCACCACCCTCTATGTCGTGATCCTCTGCAATACGCTGCTGATGTTCATCGTCTGGAGTGTCATCTACATTGCCTATGACCGATTTCCGGCAGCGCGTTGGTGGGTGGCCGCCTGCGGCGTCACCGCAATTGGCGGCGGCGTGCTGGCGAGCGCGGCCGTCGTCGACACTCTGCTGCCGATCTATCTTGGCAACGGCCTCGTGATCTCTGGCTTCTGTCTCTACTGGATCGGCGTGCGCCAGTTCCAGGGCCGCCCGGTGCCGTGGCGCGAGTGCGTCGCGATCACCGGCTCGGCGATGGCTGTCCTCATCGTGCCGACCTTCATTGACCCGCAGCCGGGCGCTCGCAACCTCATTTATGCGGTCTGCCAGTCGGCGCCGCTGCTCGCGGCCATCGTCGATCTTCGTCTGTCGAGCGAGCGGCGAGCCGGCTCCCGGCTCGCCGAAACGGGGTTCGCACTCGGCATTCTGGTCCATGCCATCGAGCTGACAAGCAATCTGCTGCAACAGGCCGGACTGCTCGCGCACGAAACCTATGCTGTCGTCGAGCCTGCCGTGGTCCTGCTCGTCGTCTTCAGCGGCATGCTCTGGAATTTCGGACTTGTTCTCATGGTGACCGATCGCCTCTACGGGGCCCTGCGGCGGCAGGCGCTACAGGACGAATTGACGGGACTTCCGAACAGGCGCGCCTTCGACAGCCACTTCGATGTCCTGATGGCCGAAGCTGAGGCGTCGGGCCGGCTGTTCTCGTTGATGATCGTCGATCTCGACCGCTTCAAGGAGGTCAACGACACGCATGGCCACGCCGCTGGCGATGCCTGTCTCGTCCACGTCGCGCGGACAATCCGGTACAATCTCGGGCCAGATGACATCCTCGCCCGCACCGGCGGCGATGAATTCACGATCCTGACGCCCGGCCAGGACGAGGCAGAGGCCAAGGCGGTGGCGCAGCGGCTGCTGGGCGCTGCGCGGGCGACGCCCTTCGTCTGGCGCCAGCATGAGCTGCCGGCGACGCTTTCGATCGGCTGCGCCACCTGGCGGTCTGGCGCATCGGCACAGGTGCTCGAACGCGCCGCCGACGCCGCGCTCTACATGGCAAAGAGCCGGGGCCGCGACCGTTTCGCGATCGCGCCGCTGCGCATGATGCTCTTGGCCGATGAGGGCGATGACGGGGATCTCGAGCCCCAGACAGTCTGAGATGCGCTTGCCTGCCCTCGACAGGCCCGTGGCGCCGCGCGATAAGTCGCGGAGCATTCGCTGGCCATTCATCGCGTTCGGGGCCCTCCCTGATCGGCCGTGTCTCTGCCGCCCGGCGATGCGCCGATCCGTTTCATCTGCCCTTTCGTGAGGAGATCCGACATGACCCAGCCGACATGGCGCGCCGATCCGCTGATTTTCGGCCATGGTCCGGGCCTTTTCGAGATCTTCCTCGAGCCGACCTGCCCCTATTCGTGCCGCGCCTTCGGCAAGCTCGATGCGCTGCTCGCGCTCGCCGGCGAGGACAAGATCACCATCAAGTTCCGCTTCGTCTCGCAGCCCTGGCACATGTTCTCGGGCCTTCTGGTCCGCTGCGTGCTGGCATCCTCGACGCTGCCCGGCGGCAAGGACAATGCCAGGACCGTGCTCGCGGCGATCGCCGAGAAGCGTGAGGAATTCGAGTTCGACCACCATTTCGGCGGCCCCAATCTCGACGCGACGCCGCGCCAGATCATCGACCGCCTCGAAGCCTATAGCGGCATCGACCTCTGGGACGCCTTCGTCATTCCCGATCTCGACAAGGAGATCAAATGGCACGCCAAATACGCCCGCCAGAACGGCATCCACGTCTCCCCGACCTTCATGGTGAACGGCCTCGTCCAACCCGATTTCGGCTCCGGCGACCCGGTCGAGAAATGGGCGGAACGGCTGCTGGGGTAGGGAGGGTGCGGCGCGGGCGTGCCTCGACACCTGTCCGCCTTCGCGCGATAAGTTCCCCGTCGCTCCCGGGACTGAAATCGCTCCATGAACGCACCTGCCGCCCTTCGCATCGGCCATTCGGCTTGTCCGCATGACTGCCCGTCCACCTGCGCGCTCGATGTCGAGATCATCGAGGGGCGGCGAATCGGGCGGGTGCGCGGGGCGAAGGACAATGACTATACGTCCGGCGTCATCTGCGCCAAGGTCGCGCGCTATGCCGAGCGGATTCACAATCCGAACCGCTTGACGCAACCGCTTCGCCGCAAAGGCGAAAAGGGCGCCGGCGACTGGGCGCCGATCGGCTGGGAGGATGCGCTCGACGAGATCGCCGAGGCCTTCGTGAAGGCCGAGGCGCGCTTTGGCGCCGAGACCGTCTGGCCCTATTATTATGCCGGCACGATGGGTCTCGTGCAGCGCGACGGCATCAATCGCCTGCGCCACGAGAAGCGCTATTCCGGCTTCTACGGCACGATCTGCACCAACATGGCGTGGACGGGCTATATCGCCGGCGCGGGGCGCATCGCCGGGGTCGATCCGCGCGAGATGGCGAAGTCGGACTGCGTCGTGCTCTGGGGCACCAATGCGGTGGCGACGCAGGTCAACGTGATGACCCACGCGATCCGCGCCCGCAAGGAGCGCGGCGCCAAGATCGTCGCCATCGATATCTATCAGAACGACACGATGAAGCAGGCCGATATTGCGCTCTGTGTGAGGCCCGGCACCGATGGCGCGCTCGCGAGCGCCGTCATGCATGTGTTGTTCCGCGACGGCCATGCCGACCGCGCCTATCTCGCCCGCTACACCGACGCGCCGGACGCGCTTGAGGCGCATCTTGCCAGTCGCACGCCGCAATGGGCGGCTGCCATCACCGGCCTGTCAGTCGATGAGATCGAGGCCTTCGCGACCTTGGTCGGCACGACGAAGCGGTCCTTCTTCCGCCTCGGCTACGGCTTCTCGCGCCAGCGCAATGGCGCCGTGGCGATGCATGCCGCGCTGTCGATCCCCACGGTCACCGGCGCCTGGCAGCACGAGGGCGGCGGCGCGTTCCATTCGAACAGCGGCATCTTCCATCTGGACAAGACCGCGATCGAGGGGCTCGAGCTCATCGATCCTTCGGTGCGACAGCTCGACCAGTCGCGCACCGGCCCCGTGCTGACCGGCGATCCGGACGCGCTGAAGGGCGGTCCGCCCGTGACGGCGATGATCGTGCAGAACACCAATCCGGTCTCGGTCTGCCCGGACCAGACGCTGGTGAAGCGCGGTTTTGCCCGCGAGGATCTCTTCGTTGCCGTGCATGAGCAGATCATGACCGACACGGCCAAAATGGCCGATATCGTGCTGCCGGCGACGATGTTCATGGAACATGACGATATCTACAAGGGCGGCGGCCACCAGTATATCCTCTTCGGCGGCAAGCTGATCGAGCCGCCGGCCGAGTGCCGGACCAACCATCAGGTCATCACCGGCCTCGCGCGGCGCCTCGGCCTCGTTCATCCGGGTTTTGCGATGAGCGAGCGCGAACTGATCGACGAGATGCTGCAGAGTTCGGGCTGGGGAACGCTGCCGGAGCTTGAGGAAAAGCGCTGGATCGACTGCCAAACGCCGTTTGAAACCGCGCATTTCCTCGATGGCTTCGGTCATGCCGATGGCAAGTTCCATTTCCGCGTCGATTGGGCTGCTGTGGACAACGAGAACTACGGCGCCGTCGGGCCCCATACCGCGATGCCGGAATTTCCGGATCACTGGGGATCGATCGAAGCGGCCGATGAGACGCATCCCTTCCGCCTCGCGACCTCGCCGGCGCGCTCCTTCTTGAATTCCTCGTTCAACGAGACGCCTGGCTCGATTACCCGAGAGGGGCGGCCGGAACTGATGATCCATCCTGATGATGCGGCGGCGCTCGGCATCATCGAGGGCGAACGCGTCGCGGTCGGCAATGCGCGCGGGACGGTGACGGTGCATGCGCGGCTGTTCGAGGGCTTGAAGCGCGGCGTCGTGATCTCCGAGGGCATCTGGCCGAACAGCGCCTTCGAGGACGGCAACGGTATCAACACGCTGACCGGCGCCGATCCGGTGGCGCCGTTCGGCGGCGCGGCGGTGCATGACAGCAAGTGCTGGGTCCGGAAAGCGGCCTGAGCGCCGGTCTCAGCCGCCGAAGCTTGGCGCGATCAGCATGTCGGTGGTGTCCACCGGCAGGGAGGGGTCGACAATGAGCCGCTCGTCTTCCACCCGCGCCAGACCGGACGCGACAAGCGCCAGAGCCAGTGGGTAGATCTCGTGCTCGACCGTGAGCACGCGCCGCGCCAGCGTCTCCGGCGTGTCGTCGAAGGCGATCGGCACCGACGCCTGGGCGATGATCGGTCCTGAGTCCATCTCGGGGCGTACATAGTGAACGGTGCAACCCGCAAGGCGCATGCCGGCCTCGATGGCGCGCTCATGCGTGTGGAGACCGGGGAAAAGCGGCAACAGCGAGGGGTGGATGTTGATCATCCGGTCGCGCCAGCCCTCGACAAAGCCGGGCGTCAGCAGCCGCATGAAGCCGGCGAGGCAGACGAGCTCGATCTCCGCTTCGCGGAGCACCTTGTCGACGGCGGCGTCGAAGCCCGGCCGGTCCTTGGGATAGGCCTTGTGATCGACCACGGCCGTCGCGATGCCGGCTTCCCGCGCTACGGCAAGCCCGCCCGCATCGGGCCTGTTGGAGAGGACCAGCGCGATCTCCGCCGGAAAATCCGCATCCTCGGCCGCCTCGATGAGCGAACGCATATTGCTGCCGCGGCCTGAAATCAGGACGGCAACCCGCTTGCGGCTGCTGCTCACAGCGCGAGGCTTCCGCTGAAGATGACGCCTTCGCCCGGGACCAGCGATCCGAGCCGCATGACCTTTTCGCCCTCGTCGGCGAGAAGGGCGGCGACCGCATCGGCGGCTTCCGGCGCGACGACGACGATCATGCCGACGCCGCAATTGAACGTGCGCAGCATCTCCTGCTCGGCGACGCCGCCGGTGCGCGCCAGCCAGCCGAAGACCGGGGGCACGATGACGGCGTCGAGATCGATCGCGGCGGCGAGGCCTTCGGGCAGCACGCGCGGAATATTGTCGATGAAGCCGCCGCCGGTGATATGAGCGAGCGCCTTGATGCCCGCGCCGGCACGGAAGGCCGCGAGCAACGGCTTCACATAGATGCGCGTCGGCGTCATCAGTGCCCGGGCCAACGTGAGCGACGGATCGAACGGCGCCGGCCCGTCGAAGGCGGCGCCGGAAAGCTCCACGATGCGGCGGACGAGCGAATAGCCGTTCGAATGCACGCCCGAAGAGGCTAGGCCGAGCACGACGTCGCCGCTCGCGATCTCGGCCGAAGGCAGGAGCTGCTCGCGTTCGACCGCGCCGACGGCGAATCCAGCGAGATCATAGTCGCCGGCCTTGTACATGCCCGGCATTTCCGCCGTTTCGCCGCCGATCAGCGCGGCGCCGGCAATGCGGCAGCCCTCGGCGATACCGGCGACCACGACCGCCGCCTCCTCGGGATCGAGCTTGCCGGTCGCGAAATAGTCGAGGAAGAACAGCGGCTCGGCGCCCTGCACGATGAGATCGTTGACGCACATGGCGACGAGGTCGATGCCGACCGTGTCGTGGATGCCCGTGTCGATGGCGATCTTCAGCTTGGTGCCGACCCCGTCATTGGCGGCAACCAGCAGCGGGTCCTTGAAGCCGGCGGCCTTCAGGTCGAACAGCCCGCCGAATCCGCCGATTTCGGCGTCAGCGCCGGGGCGGCGTGTCGCCTTCACCAGCGGCTTGATAAGCGTCACCAGCCGATTTCCCGCGTCGATGTCGACGCCGGCATCGGCATAGCTCAAGGCATTGGCGCGGGTGCTCTTGTCGGTCATCGGCGGTATCCGGTTTCGATGCGGAGGGAGGATCACAGCAGCGCCGCTCCGTCAACCGATATTCGGGATATGGGCATGCGGAGAGCGCGCTGCGGCGCCGTGCTTGACCCGCCTTCGGCCATCGTCCTATCTGGTCTTGCGCGCAGAAGGCCCGATCCGGGCCGGCCGCCAGTCGGGGAGACCAGCGCCTTGAGCCTGCAGCGTCAGATGATGTTCTGGGTGGGAGCGCTCGCCGCCTTCATCCTGTTCCTCGTCGTCTTCCGCACCGTGCTGCTGCCTTTCATCGCTGGCATGGCGGTCGCCTATGCGCTCGATCCGGTCGCCGATTGGTTCGAGCGGCGTGGCTTCAGCCGGATGGCGGCCTCGCTGGTCATCCTCGTTCTCTTCGTGATCCTGCTTGTCCTGATGTTTGTGCTGTTCGTGCCGATCCTCGCCAACCAGCTCGCCGGCTTCATCGAGCGTATCCCGAGCTATGCGCAGCAATTGCAGGCGCTGGCCAATTCGCTGCTTAATACGAGGTTTGGCGAACTCTTCCGTGTCGATGCCGCCCAGCTGCAGAGTTCGATGGGGCAGTTGATGAGTCAGGGCGCTTCCTGGCTGTCGACCCTGCTCAAATCGTTGTGGAGCGGCGGTTCGGCGCTGATCGACGTCGTCTCGCTGCTGGTGGTGACGCCGGTTGTCGCCTTCTACATGCTGGTCGACTGGGACCGCATGGTGGCGCGGATCGATAGCTGGATACCGCGCGACCATGTCGAGACGGTGCGGATGCTGGCGCGCGACGCGGATAGGGCCATCGCCGGCTTCGTTCGCGGGCAGGGCCTCGTCTGCCTCATTCTCGGCTCGTTCTATGGCCTCGGCCTTGCGCTGCTTGGCCTCAATTTCGGCCTGCTTATCGGCATCGGTGCCGGTATCCTGTCGTTCATTCCCTATGTCGGAACGACACTCGGTTTCGTCATCTCCGTCGGCGTCGCCATCGTTCAGTTCTGGCCGGACTGGTATTGGGTCGGCGCGGTGATCGGCGTTTTCCTCGTCGGCCAGTTCTTCGAAGGCAACATCCTGCAGCCGCGCCTCGTCGGCGCCAGCGTCGGGTTGCATCCGGTCTGGCTGATGTTCGCGCTCTTCGCCTTTGGCGTGCTGTTCGGCTTTGTCGGCCTTCTGATCGCGGTGCCGGCTTCGGCGGCGATTGGCGTGCTGGTGCGGTTCGGCATTGCGCGCTACCTGACCAGCCCCATCTATCGCGGCGATGCTGAAACCACTCCTGATGAATGAATCGCGCCAACTGGCGCTCGAACTGCCGCACCCGCCGGCCCTGACGCGCGCCGATTTCGTCGTCGGCGCTGCCAATCAGGCGGCGGTCGCCATGATCGACCGCTATCCGGATTGGCCGAACCGCGTCGCCGTCCTGGTCGGGCCGCCGGGCTCGGGCAAGACGCATCTCGCCGCCATCTGGCGCGAGACCAGCCACGCCGCGGAAATCGCGGCACGCGATCTCGGCAGCGCCGATCTCGGCGCGCTGCTCGCGTCCGGCGCCGTGCTCGTCGAGGATATCCATGCGCCGGAGACGGACCAGACGGCGCTGTTCCACCTCATCAATCTCGTTCGCGAAAGCGAGGCGCATGCGCTGCTGACCAGCCGCATGCGTCCGGTCGAACTCGCCTTCGACCTGCCGGACCTTCGCTCCCGCCTCCGGGCTGCCGTTCCGGTCGAGCTGGAAGCGCCCGACGACGCGCTGCTTGCGCAGGTGATCGTCAAGCTCTTCGCCGATCGGCAGCTTCCGGTCGACGCCAGTCTCGTCGATTATCTCAGCCGGCGCATCGAGCGCTCGCTGCAGGCGGCGGGCGAGGTCGTGGCGGCGCTCGACGCCGAGGCGCTCGCGGCGGGCCGCCCGGTGACGCGTCAGCTCGCCGCCCAGGTGCTCGCGCACCTTGCGGGCGAAGAGAGCTGAATCTCTGCGGCCATGACGAAACCGTCACAATCTGACACTATGGTGCCGCGGCCTCACCTCGATCGGAACCGCCCCATGGACCAGACGAACCCCGAAGCCAGCGCAGCGCTTGCCGAAGTTGCACGGATCGACCAGGAAGCCGAGCGCCTGCGTCACAGCCCCGAGCGCTTCGTCAATCGCGAGATCTCGTGGCTGGAGTTCAATCGCCGCGTCCTCGAGGAATCGGGCAATGCCAGCCATCCGCTGCTCGAGCGGCTGCGCTTCCTCTCGATCTCGGCCAACAATCTCGACGAATTCTTCATGGTGCGCGTCGCCGGCCTGCGGGGCCAGCAGCGCGAGGGCATCAGCCTCACCAGCGATGACGGGCTGACGCCGAGCGAGCAGCTCGTGAAGATCGGCGAGGCGGTCGCCCGCCTGGCGTCCGACCAGCAGTCGCGCTGGGCCGAGCTGAAGAAGGAAATGGACACGGTCGGCGTGGTGACGGTCGACCCGGCCGAACTGACGGCGGCGGATCGCATCTGGCTCGAAGCCTATTTCCTCGACGCCGTGTTCCCGATCCTGACGCCGCTGGCGATCGATCCGGCCCATCCGTTCCCGTTCATTCCCAATCTCGGCTTCTCGCTGATCCTGCAGCTGGCCCGGGCGTCGTCGGGCGCGCGGATGACAGCGCTGCTGCGTATTCCGATGACCATCGATCGCTTCATCCGCCTGCCGGACTCGGCGCCGGGCGTCGATCGCTTCATCAGTCTCGAACAGACGGTGTCGCTGTTCACTTCGCGTCTCTTCCCGGGCTATGTCGTCGAGGGGCAGGGCGCGTTCCGCGTCATCCGCGACAGCGAACTGGAAGTCGAGGAAGAGGCCGAGGATCTCGTCCGCTTCTTCGAGACGGCGCTGAAGCGCCGCCGCCGCGGCTCGGTGATTCGTCTCGAGATCGAATCGGCGACGCCGGAGAAACTGCGTAATTTCGTTGCCGGCGCCCTGGCCGTCCTGCCCGACGAGGTCTTTCTCGTCGAAGGCATGCTCGCGCTCAACGATCTCTCGCAACTGGTCGGGATCGACCGTCCGACGCTCAAATTTCCGCCCTATCAGGCGCGATTTCCCGAACGCATTCGTGAGCATGGCGGGGACTGCTTCGCGGCGATCCGCCAGAAGGACCTGATCGTCCACCACCCTTACGAATCCTTCGATGTCGTGGTGCAGTATCTGCGTCAGGCGGCGCTCGACCCGGACGTGGTGGCGATCAAGCAGACCCTCTATCGCACTTCGAAGAACTCGCCGATCGTGCAAGCGCTGGCGGAGGCGGCGGAAGCCGGCAAGTCGGTCACCGCGCTGGTCGAGCTGAAGGCGCGCTTCGACGAGGAGGCCAACATCAAGTGGGCGCGCGATCTGGAGCGTGCCGGCGTGCAGGTCGTCTATGGCTTCATCGAGCTGAAGACCCACGCCAAGCTCTCGCTGGTGGTGCGCCGCGAGGGCGGCCGGCTCAGGAGCTATGTCCATATCGGGACCGGCAACTATCATCCGATCACCGCGCGGATCTATACGGACCTGTCCTACTTCTCCGATGATCCGGCGATCGCCCGCGATGTCGCGCGCGTCTTCAATTATATCACCGGCTATTCCGAGCCGGTGGAGATCGAGCGACTTTCGACTTCGCCGCATTTCCTCAGGAAGCGCATCCTCGATCTGATCTATGCCGAGATCGAGCATGTTAAGGCCGGCCGCCCGGGCGCCATCTGGATGAAGATGAACTCGCTCGTCGATCCGCAGATCATCGACGCGCTTTATGATGCGAGCCGGGCCGGCGTCGATGTTGAAATCGTCGTGCGCGGCATCTGCTGCCTCAGGCCGGGTGTTCCGGGCCTTTCAGACCGCATCCACGTGAAATCCATCGTGGGCAGGTTCCTCGAACATGCCCGCATCCTCTGTTTCGGCAATGGCCACGGCTTGCCGTCGCCTGAGGCGATTGTTTATATCGGCTCAGCGGACATGATGCCGCGCAACCTGGATCGCCGCGTCGAAGCGATGATCCCGATGCAGAATGCGACCGTGCACGAGCAAGTCCTTGACCAGATCATGGTTGCCAATCTCAAGGACAATCAGCAGAGCTGGGAAATCCTCTCTGACGGCTCCTCGCGCCGCATCATTCCTCGCAAGGGCGAAGAACTTTTCAACGCCCATCAATACTTCATGACCAACCCGAGTTTGTCCGGACGTGGAAAATCCCTCAAGAACAGTTCGCCGCGATCAATCGGGGGCAAGTCGCCCAAGCATTGATGGAGGCGGCGCGGCGGAACCGTCGGAATATGCTCCGGGGCGGCTGAACGGCAGCGGGCCGGTTGCGATCATCGATATCGGCTCGAACTCGGTTCGGCTCGTTGTTTACGAGCGGATGAGTCGGACGCCGATGCCGCTGTTCAACGAGAAGGAACTGGCCGGCCTCGGCCGCGGCGTCGCGACCACGGGGCGTCTCAATGACGAGGCCGTGGCGACGTCGCTCGACGCGATCCGCCGCTTCAAGACGCTGTGCGAGCAGATGGGCGTGCGGACGATGCACGTCCTCGCCACGGCTGCGGCGCGCGATGCCAGCAATGGCCCGGAATTCCTCGACTCCGTCGAGGCCATCACGGGCCTGCATCCGGCGCTCCTGAGCGGCCCGGAAGAGGCGCGGCTGTCGGCGATGGGCGTGCTTTCGGGCATTCATAATCCCGATGGTATCGCGGGCGATCTTGGCGGCGGCAGCCTCGAGGTCGTCGACGTCAGGAATGGACGGATCGGCATCGGCGAGACCTTCCCGCTGGGCGGACTGCGCCTTGAGGAGGTATCCGACCGGACCGTCCGCAAGGCCGAGAAGATCGTCGTCGAGGCGCTGGCCAATTCGAAAGTGCTGGCGGGCGGGCAGGGGCGGGCCTTCTACGCGATCGGCGGCACCTGGCGGTCGCTGGCGCGGCTGCATATGCGGCAGAAGGGCTACCCGCTGCATATCATGCATCAATATTCGATGCCGGCTTCGGAGGCGCTCGACTTCTGCCGCATGGTGGCACGGCGCGACGCGGAATCGCTCGATTCCATCGAAGCGGTCTCGAAGAGCCGCCGCGCGCTGCTGCCCTATGGCGCGATCGTCCTTGAACAGTTGATCCGCAACATGAAGCCGTCGGAGATCGTGCTCTCGGCGCTCGGTGTCCGCGAGGGGCTGCTCTACGATCTGCTCCCCGATGATGAAAAGACAGAAGACCCGCTGATCGCCGCTTCGGAGGAACTGGCCATCCTGCGCTCACGCTCGCCGGGTCATGCCCGCGAGCTCGGTCCGTGGACGGGCAAGGCTCTGGCCGCGATGGGGTTTGATGAGACCGATGACGAGCAGCGGTTGCGGGTCGCGGCCTGCCTGCTGGCCGATATCGGCTGGCGCGGCCATCCCGATTATCGCGGCGAACAGAGCCTCAACCTGATCTCGCATGGCGCCTTTGTCGGCATCGATCACCCCGGCCGTGCCTATCTGGCGCTGGCCAATTATTACCGGCACGAGGGGCTGGTCGACGAGAACATCTCCTCGCGCATCCGCGAACTGGCGACGACGCGGCTCATCGAGCGGGCGCGGGCGCTCGGAGCGGCGCTGCGGGTGGCCTACATGATTTCCGGCTCGATGGCCGGCGTCATTCCGCGCACGCGCTTCGAGGCGCAAGGCGATCAACTCACCCTGGTGCTGCCGCATGACAAGGCGGCGCTGATCGGATCGCGGCTTTCCCGCCGTGTGACTCAGCTTGCCAAGCTCTGCGCGATGACACCGCGCATCATGCTCGAATAGTGTCCCCGGCCGCGCCGGCCGGGCTCACACTTCGCCTTGCTTCCTGGGCGGGAGCGTCTTGAAGAAGGCGTAGAGCGCCGCGATGTCGGCGGCGTCGAGTTCTCCAAGCGATTCGAACGGCATCACCGGGCTGACCGCCGAGCCGTCCGGGCGTTTGCCGCTCTTCAGCATCGCCGCGAACGCCGCCTCATCCGGGTAGCGCGCCATCGCGCTGCCGGCGCCGGGCGTCAGATTGGCGGCGGCCGGCCAGTCCGGCGGGCCACCGGGGATCGGGCCGCCGGAGAGGGCCGGGTTGTGGCAGCCGCGGCAGGAATTGGCGACATAATCGCCATAGGCGGCCGTCTCTGTCGGGGCGATCTGCTGGGCCGGCGGCAGCGTATGGTCGATCTTTTCGGCTGCATCCTTGATGAACCCGCTCGCATAGAGAAAGCGAACGATCAGCGGCAGGTTGATCTCCGCCACCTCGCCCTCGATCGGCGGCAGCGTCCTCACATAGCCAACGAGCCTGCTGAGATCCTCGTCGGTCATGCGCGCATAGTCTTCGCTCGGCATGATGAGGACCGGCCGTCCATTTGGCTTGACGCCATGGCGCAGCAGGCGGACCCAATCCAGCGGACCGAGCGCGTTGGTCGCGGCGCCCACGGCCGTCGAGATGTTCGGCGCGCGGACCAGCATGCCGGCGCCATCGTCGATGACGACCTTGCCGGCGCCGTCGCGGCCATGGCAATCGGTGCAGCCGCGCGATTCATAGAGATATTTGCCGCGCGCGATGCCTTCGGGATCGATCGCGATCGCGATCGGGGCCACATTGACGTCGACAATGCGGTTCCGCTTGCGCTCGCTTCCAAACCAGGCAAAGCCCGCAAGGCCAACAGCAATGACCGCAATCACCAGCACGATCGCGCCGCCGATGGCCAGAATCTTCCGCATCGATACCCTCCTGAGATTGCAGGAGGCTTATCTGTCTATGCTGCGTTGCGAAGTGACGCCCGTCACAGCGTCGAGGCGGGGTCCCGGTCGCGGACGATCGCCACGCGGCGGCCGTCGAGGCGGAGCGCGATCTCGCCGCGTTTCAATTTGAGCGCATTCTCGCCGAAGAGGTCGCGCCGCCAGCCGGCAAGCGGCGCCACGCCGGCATCGTCGTCGGACGCGATCGCCTCCAGCTCATCCACCGTCGCGATGACCCGCGCAGCGACGCCGTGCTCCTCGCTGGTCATCTTGAGCAGCACCTTGAGCAGATCGACAGCGGCGCCGTTGCCATCCGACATCGGCCGCGTCTTCGGCACGCGCGGCAACTGATCCTTCGGGATCGCCGCGGCGCGCTTGACGGCGGCGAGGATGTCCTCGGCGGTGCGCGAGCGCTCGAATCCCTTCGGAATGGTGCGCAACCGGCCCAGCGCCTCGGCGGTGGTCGGCAGCTGCTCGGCGATCTCGTAGATCGCATCGTCCTTGATGATGCGCCCGCGCGGAACGTCGCGCGCCTGCGCCTCGCTTTCGCGCCAGGCGGCGATCTCCATGAGAACGGCGAGCTGCAGCGGCTTCTTGATCCGCATCTTCAGCCGCTTCCAGGCATTCTCGGGCTCGACCTGGTAGGTATCGACCGAGGTCAGCACGTTCATTTCCTCGGCGACCCAGTCGCTGCGGCCCTGGCTCTCGAGCTTGCCCTTCAGCGCCAGATAGACATCGCGGAGATGCGTGACATCGGCCAGCGCATAGTCGACCTGATGCTCGGTGAGCGGGCGGCGGCTCCAGTCGGTGAAGCGCGAGGACTTGTCGATCGGGTGGCCGGTGATCCGCCCGACGAGCTGATCATAGGAGATCGACTCGCCATAGCCGCAGACCATGGCCGCGACCTGCGTATCGAAGATCGGATGCGGAAGGATGCCGCCGAGATGCCAGACGATTTCGATGTCCTGCCGCGCGGCATGGAACACCTTCATCACGGTCTCGTCGGCCATCAGCGCGAAGAACGGCGCAAGATCCAGCCCCGGCGCCTCCGCATCGATGATCACCGCCTCATCGGTGCTGGCGATCTGGATGATGCAGAGTTTCGGCCAATAGGTAGTCTCGCGCATGAATTCCGTATCGACCGTGACGAAGTCGAACGTGGCGAAACGGGAACAGGCCGCGGCGAGAGATTCTGTTGAAGAAATGATATCCGTCATGCGCTTCTCATAGCGCAGGTCCGAACGCTTGTCGCGTGGCGGACGGGCGCAAAAAGAAAGCCCAAGCTCCGGCAAGGGCGCGCATGATTGTCTATGCACATCCATCGGCTACGGGCTTGGGCGATCGGTATCGCAGCATCGGCGACGATGCATCGTCTGCCTGTGAGCGCGCCGGCCGGAGTACATCCGTCCTGGCCGACAGGGGAGGCGCCCTTTCGGGGCACCGGTCCCGCGGCTCTCGCTGCGATGAACCTTAGATGGTGTCGAGGCCGCGCTTTGCAAGGGCCAGCCGATCGCGTTGCGGAAATGCAATCAGGCGTTCGCAATTCCGCACTTTTCTTGACAATCGGTGTGCTGCATGTGCTTTCTCCCGCGCAAATGGCGGCTGTGCCGTTTGCATTAAATCAAGTCCGGATCGCCCATCATGCATCGCTATCGCACCCACACCTGCGGCCAACTCCGCGAAACCCAGACGGGCGAGAATGTTCGTCTTTCGGGCTGGGTCCATCGCGTGCGCGATCATGGCGGTCTGCTGTTCATCGATCTGCGCGATCATTACGGCCTGACCCAGATCGTCGTCGACCCGGACTCGGCCGCCTTCGGCACGGCCGAACAGCTTCGCTCGGAATGGTGCGTGCGCATCGACGGTCTCGTGAAGAAGCGGACGCCCGAGACGGTGAACCCGAACCTTGCCACCGGCGCCGTCGAGGTTTTCGCGAGCGAGATCGAGGTGCTCTCGGCTGCGCGCGAACTGCCGCTGCCGGTCTTCGGCGAGCCTGATTATCCTGAGGATACGCGGCTCAAATACCGCTTCCTCGATCTCCGCCGCGAGACGCTGCATGCCAACATCATGAAGCGCACGCAGGTGATCGCCTCGATGCGCCGCCGCATGACCGAGATCGGCTTCACCGAATTCTCGACACCGATCCTGACCGCGTCCTCGCCTGAGGGCGCGCGCGATTTCCTCGTGCCATCGCGCATCCATCAGGGCAAGTTCTACGCGCTGCCGCAGGCGCCGCAGCAATACAAGCAGCTCCTGATGGTCGCCGGCTTCGACCGCTATTTCCAGATCGCGCCGTGGTTCCGCGACGAGGACCCGCGCGCCGACCGTCTGCCGGGGGAGTTCTATCAGCTCGATCTCGAAATGAGCTTCGTGACGCAGGACGACATCCTCGGCACGATGGAGCCGGTGATGCGCGGCCTGTTCCAGGAATTCGCCGACGGCAAGAAGGTGACCGAAACCTTCCGCCGCATTCCCTATGACACCGCGATCCGCACCTATGGCTCCGACAAGCCGGACCTCCGCAACCCGATCGAGATGCAGGCGGTGACGCAGCATTTCGCCGGCTCGGGCTTCAAGGTGTTCGCGCGGATGATCGAGAGCGACCCGAAGGCCGAGGTCTGGGCGATCCCGGCCAAGGGCGGCGGTTCGCGCGCCTTCTGCGACCGCATGAATTCATGGGCGCAGCAGCAAGGCCAGCCGGGGCTTGGCTATATCTTCTGGCGCACTGAAAACGCCGCGCTCGAAGGCGCTGGCCCGGTCGCCAAGAATATCGGCGAGGAGCGCACCGAGGCGCTGCGCCAGCAGCTCGGGCTCGAGGATGGCGATGCCGTCTTCTTCGTCGCCGGCAATCCGAAGAGTTTCTATCGCTTCGCCGGCGATGCGCGCACGCGCGTCGGCACCGAGCTTGGCCTCGTCGATACGGAGAGCTTCGAGATCGCCTGGATCGTCGATTTCCCGTTCTATGAATGGAGCGAGGAAGAGAAGAAGCTCGATTTCGCGCACAACCCCTTCTCGATGCCGCAGGGCGGGCTCGATGCGCTGGAAAACCAGGATCCGCTGACGATCAAGGCCTACCAGTACGATCTCGTCTGCAACGGCTTCGAGATCGCCTCGGGCGGCATCCGCAATCACATCCCGGAGCTGATGGTGAAGGCCTTCGGTCTGGTCGGGCTCGACGAGACGACGGTCGAGGAGCGCTTCGGCGGCCTCTATCGCGCGTTCCAGTATGGCGCACCGCCGCATGGCGGCATGGCGCCTGGCATCGACCGCATCGTGATGCTGATCTGCGGTGTCCAGAACCTGCGCGAGATCACGCTATTCCCGATGAACCAGCAGGCACAGGATCTGCTGATGAACGCCCCGAGCGAGGCCTCGACGCGCCAGCTGCGCGAACTCGGCATCCGCATCAATCCGACGAGCTGATCGTCCTCCGGCCTGTGGACGAAATCAAAAATCGTCCCGGCCGGGGTTCCAAGCGGGCAGTCAAACGCCTATATGACCGTTGCGCGACGGCGACAGAGAAATTCTTCTCGCCGACGCGCTTATCGCGGGGTGGAGCAGCCCGGTAGCTCGTCAGGCTCATAACCTGAAGGTCATCAGTTCAAATCTGGTCCCCGCAACCATCTCAACTTGCGAAACCCCCGTCCTAGTGGCGGGGGTTTTGCTTTTGAGGGATATGCCAAGGATTCCAGCAAGATTGCCACGCACGTCGATCTTAAGCACGCCGTCCTCCGGGCTCAGGATGATTTCCCGTACCAGTGATCGGATCATCTCGGCGGCTACCAGACGCTTGGCCTCCGTATCCTCCTGAAGCGCCTCATACAGCGCGGCGACCTGAACGCGGTAGTGATGCGCCATGTTTGGATGCAACAGAGGCGGTGGCTCCTCGGCGCTTTCGAGGAAGAACTCAATTTCCTTCTGGCGGCGCTCCAACGCCACCATTTTGTCGTTGAGTCGATCGGCAGCGCCGCCCTTAAGAATCAGGTTGAGAAGCGTGTCCAATTCCCGGTCGATCTTTTTGACTTCCGCTTGAGCCGCATCAATCGACGCCCGGCCTTCCATGCGCAGACGATTCATCTCACGGGTGAACTCGTCGCAAAAAACTTTGAACAGTTCCGGGTCCATCAGGTGGTGCCGGAGCGCGTCGAGAACGCGCGCTTCAAGCCGGTCACGGCGTATGTTCTTGCGATTATCGCAGGTGCCCTTATTGCGCGCCGTCGAGCATCCGACCAGATCGGCCGAGATCATCGTATACCCGCCGCCACAGCAGGCGCATTTGGTAAGGCCCGAGAAGAGGTATTTGGGGCGCCGGCGCTCCCGGAAATGATTCTCGGCTTCGCCATCGTCGCCGCGGCGGTGCTTCAGCGTCTTCTGGCGTGCCTTGGCGGCCTGCCAGAGAGCGTCGTCGAGGATGCGAAGCTCAGGCACGTCCTGGACGATCCATTCGGATTCCGGGTTCGGTCGAGCCTGGCGTTTACCTGTGTCGGGGTCCTTGATGAAGCGCTGGCGATTCCAGATCAATCTGCCGACATACATCTCGTTATTGAGGATGCCATTGCCCCGCTTTGCGTTGCCGTTGATGGTGCTGAATCCCCAATCGCCCCCGGTCGGCGCGGCAATACCGTCGGCGTTCAGCTCGAAGGCGATACGCTTCGGTGACTTGCCCGCCATATAATCCCGGAAGATACGGCGGATCACGTCCGCCTGAACCTCGTTGATTGTTCGATCGCCGCGCACCGGTTCACCATTGCCATCGAAGCGCTTTACGACGTCATAGCCATAGGCATTGCCGCCGCCCGATTTGCCCAGCTCAACGCGTCCCCGCTGACCGCGCCGCGTCTTGTCGGCGAGATCCTTGAGGAACAGCGCGTTCATCGTGCCCTTGAGTCCGACATGAAGATGCGAGACCTCGCCCTCCGACAGCGTGAAGATCTTCACGTCGGAATAGGCCATGCGCTTGTAGAGGCCGGCAATGTCCTCTTGGTCGCGCGACAGGCGATCCATCGCCTCAGCAAGGATGACGTTGAAGCGTCCGCGCGTAGCGTCGGAGATCAGCGCCTGGATGCCGGGGCGCAACAACGAGGCGCCGGAGATCGCATGATCGGTATATTCCTCGACCACCTGCCAGCCCTGCTTCTCAGCATGAAGACGGCAGATGCGGAGCTGGTCTGAGATGGACGCGTCGCGCTGGTTGTCAGAAGAATAGCGGGCATAGATCGCGACCTTCACAGTGCGGCCTCCTGCGGCTTCAGGAGCGCGTCGTGCGGCGTCCCTTCCGTTCCTGCTCGTACGCCTCCCGCGCGGCACGACGGGCGAGTAGGCGAACCATCTCCACCAGCCGCGGGTCGGGTCCATCGCCACAGCGAACGAGCGTCAATTCTGGCTCTGGGAGCCGGAGCGCACTCTTTCGCTGTTCGCGGTTGCCGTTCTCCATCGTCGTCCCGTTTGAAGGCGATTGCAAGGTAACGGGCTTCAGGATTAACGTAGATTGAAGTATGGGCAACTGTAGTCGCAAGCGAATATTCGGCGGCATTTGACGTGTTACTGGCAATAGCGGCGTAAGCAAGCGAATCGTAGCGTGGAATAGAATATGGAAAAGACCTACGGAAGATCGTCTGCTTCTCGCGCCTGTCCTCGGCATTTTTGAAAGAGGCCGCGATGTGCTGTCCGCCCAGGGCCATCGGCGCTGCTCCTCGGGACTTTGATTGCCAGTTCCACATGATTGGGCTATATATCCAGTTATATCATGGAGCATCCTGATGAGCAATGCAGCACAGAAAAAGGCGATCAGGAACTATCGCAACCGTCTGACGCAGCGTGGCATCGCCCGGTTCGAGGTGCAGGCGCTCGAAACCGACCGGGACCTGATCCGCGCACTGGCCCGCCATCTGGCGGATGACGGCCCGGATGCGAAAGAGGCACGGTCCATGGTTCAGCAGATCGTCATGGGGGAGTCGCCGAAGTCCGGCGGCATACTTCAGGCCTTGCGCCGCTCGCCCATGGTCGGGGCCGGACTGGACTTCACGCGTCCGCGTGAAGAGGGGCGCAAGGTCGAGTTGTGACGCGCTATCTTCTCGACACCAACATCATCAGCAACATCGTCAAGCCGCAGCCGTCGGAATCCCTGCTGGCCTGGTGGTCCGGGCAGCGCGACAATGATCTGTTCATCGCCTCGCTTACAGTGGCCGAAATCCGTCGCGGGATTCTGGAAAAGCCGCGTGGCAAGAAGCGTGAAACCCTCGACGCCTGGTTCGGCAGCCAGGAGGGGCCGCAGGCATTGTTCGCCGGCCGCATCCTGTCGTTCGACGACAAGGCAGCCCTGATCTGGGCGCGGTTGATGGCGGACGGGAGGGCGGCGGGTCGGCCTCGCAGTGGTCTGGACATGATCATCGCGGCGGTGGCTGGCGTCAATGATTGCGTGGTGGTGACGGACAACGAGAAGGATTTCGCCGGCATTCAGTTCATCAACCCGATGGGCGAAGCTGACTGATGCAGCGGCAGATGGAAAAATGCTCGGGAGGGCAAAATGGCTGAAACCCAGATCGAGTGGACCGATTCTACATGGAATCCCGTCGCGGGATGTTCGATCGTCACCGCTGGCTGTACGAATTGCTACGCCATGGAGATGGCTAGGCGGCTCGAAGCCATGGGAGTCGAGAAATATGCGGGCCTGACGCGGAAGACCGGTCGGCGCACGGTCTGGAATGGTGCGGTGCGCGAGGATCGCGAGGCGTTGTCGATCCCGCACCGCTGGCGCAAGCCGCGCAAGATTTTCGTGAACTCGATGAGCGACCTTTTCCACGAACGGGTCAGCGATGCGTTCATCCTCGACATTTGGCAGGTGATGCGTGATACGCCTCGGCACAATTATCAGATACTCACCAAGCGCCCCGAGCGCATGGCGGATCTGGTCGCCGGTAAGATCGGTGAAGTCCTGCCCAATGTATGGCTTGGCACCAGCATCGAAGATGAGAATGTCATTGGCCGAATCGAGCATCTTCGCGAGGCGCCTGCGGCGATCCGATTCATTTCCTTTGAACCGCTGATCGGTCCTGTCGGCACTGTCGATCTCCAGGGCATTCATTGGGCGATCGTCGGCGGGGAAAGCGGCAAGTCCGCCCGTCCGATCCGCGAGGAGTGGATCGATGAGATCTACGCCCAGTGCCTGTCAGCCGGCACGGCTTTCTTCTTCAAACAGTGGGGCACTTGGGGCAAGGACAATAAGAAACGGTCCAAGAAAGCGAATGGACGCGAGTATCGTGGCCAGACCTGGAATGAAATGCCCGCCGCGTCTTCAGTGGTCGTGTAAGAGTTCGGGAGCGCGGGGAGGGAAGATGGTCGAAAAGAAATACGAATGGGCCGATGGCGCGACTCTCGAAGAGCACTCGCGGCGCAAGCACAAGATCCTGCGTGAATATGTCTTCGACTATCTGACCGTCCGCTGCAAACGCCCCCAACAAGAGCGGTTTCGCCTGGCCATCGTCGACGGATTTGCTGGTGGAGGTCGCTATCAGTGCGGCTCACCCGGCTCGCCGCTGATCTTCATCGAGGAATTGAAGCGCGCCGTCGAGGCGGTGAATACGCATCGCGCGGTTCAGGGACTTGGTTCGATTGAAGTCGAGTGCCTGCTCGTCTTCAACGACGCCAACCGTGATGCGATCGAGCTTCTGAAAACGCACGTCGCACCGATACAGGCCGACATTGTTCAGAACTGCCCGAAGTTACATCTGAGGGTGGAATACCTGAATGAGTTCTTCGAGGGCGCCTACCCGAAGATCAAGGAGCTTCTGGGCCAAGGCGGTTATCGAAGCGTCATTTTCAACCTGGATCAATGCGGTCATAGCCATGTCGAGCGAAACACCATTCTCGACATCATGCACTCTTATCCCGCAGCCGAAATCTTTTACACCTTCGTCATCAGCTCGCTTCTGGCCTTTCTCCAGAAAGACCAGCCGGAGCGATTGCGCGCCCAACTCAATCACCTCGGACTTTCCACCAACAATGTGCAGGCACTCGATGCGCTCATGAGCCAAAAGGACTGGCTGGGCGCGGCGGAGAAGATCGTCTTCGACGCCTTTCGCCTCTGCGCGCCCTATGTCAGCCCCTTTTCTATCAACAACCCCGGCGGGTGGCGGTATTGGCTTATCCACTTCGCCAACGCCTATCGGGCGCGACAGGTTTACAACAATATCCTCCATGACAATGCGAGCCTTCAGGCGCATTTCGGTCGGTCGGGTCTCAATATGCTGTCCTACGACCCCCGGCACGATGAAGGCATGCTCTACCTCTTCGACGATAGCGGTCGCGCATCCGCGAAGACGCAGCTTCTGGGGGACATTCCCCGTCTGGTGGCCGAATTCGACGATGCCATTTCCGTAATGGAGTTCTACGAGAGCATCTACAACGTCACGCCCGCGCACGCCGATGACGTTCATGCGGCGATCATCGAGAGTCCGGACCTCGAGGTGATCACGCCGGCGGGTGGTGAGCGTCGAAAGGCCAACACGATCGGCGTGAATGACGTCATCAAGAGAAAGAACCAGCGTAGCTTCTTTCCGATGTTCCGTGACGGCGGGAAAAAGCCTTGAGCCTTTCGATCCATTGTCACCGCGGCGAGCTGACTGTGACCAGGCGCGGCCATGCGTGAATGGACGTGGGAGGATCTGCGCCGATTAGACCTGAAGTACGCAGAGGAGGGTGTCTATGTCCATCAGCGCCTATTCCGAGCCGCAGTGGAACTGCTCGGCTCCGCCTTCGCCATGGGCGTCGGCGGCCATCCTGAAGTGAAGCGCATCATGGATGCCTACGCCGTGATGATGCCTGAGGTGGAGACGAGTTGGCCGGGCGCCGGGATCGGCCTGGTAGCGTCCGTAGATCAGGTACGAAAAGTCGTCTTTCCAGTGATGTTTGGACAAGTATCCATTGAGCCTTGGCAGATCGCTGGTTTCTCCAGTGCCGACGAATGGTGGAACTGGTGCCGACAAGGTCGGGCGATTGCTGCCGGAGTTGCTTTCGCCGTTGGGGACCTTCACGATCTCACTATGGGTCTGAACGAAGTCGCGCACGGCAATGCAGACGCGGTGATGCTGTGGCGGATGGCGCGGTCGAACCTCGAATATGTCGCGAACGCCTTGCCGACGACCGTTAACAATGACTCGGTGGTCCAGCCGATTTCCATGGTGGCGGAACTGTCGATGAAGGCGGCGCTGGTATGGGGTGGCGTCGACCTTGACTCCTTCCGGAAAGGAAAGGATGGCCATGACCTCGCCTTGCTGGCTCGGCGCATGGCGGCAGCATGGCCCCATCGCGACGATGGGCGCCTTCAGGCCGTGGTGGCGAAGCTGCCGCCCTATGTCGCCAGCCGATACAAGCCCGCGGGGCTGAAACGGCTCCAGGTTGTCCGGCTGGCTCTCGGCGTGCAGTTCATCGCCGCATCGAGCCTGCGGCGGATTGCGACAGCCGATCTGGCCATCCGGATGGAGGCGGACGACGAATTGCTGTGACCAAGAGCTACGTTAGCGGTCTGAGGTTCAGTCAGCTACCTCTGTTTCCTTGCCGCATCGTCCTTCTGAGCGAGTTCAGAGACTTAGGGGTAAATCGTGTAGTCGATTGCTCCCTGAGGATGCTACGGTACCCAAACGCACTTCCCGCGTTGGTACGACGAGGCTCGTCTGTGCCGTTGGCCTCCAGGAATTTTGCTGAACTTCATATAGAAATCGCCAGAGTTCCCGACGTTGATCCGCTCACACCGTGTCTTGCGCAAGGTAAAAGTCGTCACCTCGTATCAGTGAATCCCGCCGATGGTTACGACCCACGACCCACGACCCACGACCGCTGGAAGCGCTCAGGCTCATGACTCGGGTCGAGCCCCGTTACCACACAATCGCGGTCTTCCGACATGATAATCCTGAAGCGATCGTTGGTGTGGCGGCGGCCCGCGTGCAGTTCCGCCGCGAGCGTGGTCTGATCGGGCGTAGCACGGTTGCGCTTGATGGCACCAAGATGCGGGCAGTCGCCAGCGGGAAGAACATCGCTGGCGCCGAGCGCCTTGCCCGCGATCTGGTACACACGGAAAAGGAGATCAACTACTATCTCGATCGGCTCGACGTCCTAAAGGAGGCCGCCGCACAGGGCTTCGGCGATCAGCCGTTACACTGACAGGCTTCGGTGAGGCTGTCGCATCGTTGCTGCGTAGGAAGGACCGTCTCGCTCGCAGGCAAGCGGAGTTGATCCAGCGCGAAGAGAAGGTGCTCGTGTTCGGCGAACCTGAAGCCAAGCCAATTGGATACGGCCCGGCACCGAAGTTCCCGGCTTACAATCGATGGAGTGTGGCGGACGTTGAAAGCGGGCTTATCGTCCATCAGGACGTTGCCAACGAAGGCAACAACAGCCAGCTCCTCCACCCGACGTAGATGGCGACCATGGAAGTGCGTGGGATCGACCGACTCAAGGTGGTCGCCGACGGCGGCTACTCGAACGCGCAGGCAATCGCCGAATGCGAAGGGGATAATGTCGAGGTTGCCGCGCCCATCAAGCGCGGCGCGATGAACTCCAAGTACATCCGGCCGACCAGTTCGCCTACGATGAGGTGACCGACACCATTCGCTGCCCGGCTGGCGCAACGCTCAGGCGGTCGGGCAAGCACGCGCGCAATCGTGCGATCCGCTATCGAACCACGGCATGCCAGGACTGCCGCTTGAAGCCCCGATGCACGTCCGGGTATCAGCGAACAACCGTCACCTTGTCGATCAGGGTGCGCCCGATCGCATGGAGGAGCGCATCTACAGCGATCCTGGCCTGATGAAGATCCGACGATGCACTGTCGAGCATCCTTCGGCACGATAAAGCGAATGTCGGGTGCCGGTAGGTTCCTTACGAGAGGGCTCAGAAGAGTAAAGGCGGAGGCAGCGCTCTCGGTCCTCGCCTCCAACAGAATCCGCGCCGCCAACGCGTTCGGAGCAGCGCGGATTGCGGCATCGAGCTGAGCCGCCGGACTCCCGCGAGTCACCTGCTCAGAGCGCTCGACGGAGACGCGCCAGCGAATTTTAGCACAGCCTGCCCCGCAACGCCCCCTTGAAAGTGAGAGGACGGATGGCTTTGCCGTGACGGGTTGAGGGCTGGAGAAGAGGTCTCCCGCGCCCGTCATGGAGATTGGTCCCATGACCCGGGTTTCAGTTCTCGATGCCCGCCGCGACACCAGCGGCGGCTACAAAGTGGATGTGGGCCGCGGCGAGCGAATCGGCCGCGTATCGTCGGAATGGTTTTCCCGGCCCGCGGACGAGCGCTACCTGTCGCTGTCCGAGCTGGCGCGGGCCGTCCATGACCGCGCCGATCGCAGCCGGACGCGCGTGGTGGAGAGCGCGCTGATCCATGTCGAGGCGAACCGCGGCGACCCGGAACGGCTGGCGCTAATCCTGCCCGGCACGGATATGCCCATCGCCCCGACCCATTGGAGCTTCGGCCAACTCGCGAGCCTGGTCGGCGCGCCGGCAGCCTATCTACGCCAGCTTCCCGCGCCGCTCGCCGCGATCAACCTGCAATATTGCCTAACGTTCAATCGGGCGGAGCAGATCAAGACGCTGGAAACCGATGACGGCCGCACCGAACTGCGCGCCGTCACCGGCCCAGATTATGGGAGGATATTCGACGCAGAACTGGTGGAAGCCGTGCAGCGCATCGCCGGCAACGGCACCGGCGACACCCGCTGGAAGGTGCCTGGCGTGCTCGACTGGTCGACGGGCGTCTACAATCCGCGCGTCGACATTACCAAGGACACGACGACGCTTTACGCCTCCGATCGCGACGTCTTCCTGTTCCTGGTCGACGACCTGAATCCGATCGAGGCTGGCCGCCTGCCGGACGGCTCGCCCGATCTGTATTTCCGCGGATTCTATTGCTGGAACTCCGAGGTCGGCGCCAAGACGCTCGGCATGGCGAGCTTCTATCTCCGCGCGGTCTGCCAAAATCGAAATTTGTGGGGCGTGGAGGATTTCGAGGAAATCACCATCCGCCACAGCAAATACGCCGCCAACCGGTTTGCGCATGAGGCGGCCCCGGCACTGTTGAACTTCGCGAACTCCTCGCCCCTGCCCTTCGTCAACGGCATCAAGGCGGCCCGCGAGCGAATCGTGGCGCGCAACGACGAAGACCGCACCGACTTCCTGCGCCGACGCGGCTTCTCCAAGGCCGAGACCGGCAAGATCATCGACACGGTGCTGGCCGAGGAAGGCCGTCCGCCCGAGAGCATCTTCGATTTCGTGCAGGGCATAACCGCCGTCGCGCGCGACAAGCCGCATCAGGACGCCCGCCTCGACATGGAGGCCAAAGCGAAGAAGCTGCTCGATCGAGCCGCCTGACAACCGCAAAGCCGGAGATGCGGTTTTCCGTGTCTCCGGCTTTGCGCTTCCGCGTGTCCCCAAATCCGTTCTGTGGCGCTGCCCCCTTTAGAGGAAGAGGGCGGCGCTTCGCTCCGTGACGGGTTTAGGGCTGAGAGAGAGTCTCTCGGCCGCCCGTCATGGAGTATCCCGACATGGCAACCGCCGTTCAGAAGATCGCGTCCCTTGGCGAGCGTCGCGACATCCCCTTCAACAAGCTCATCCTGAGCCAGGCCAACGTCCGCAAGACCAAGGCCGGCGTCTCGATTCCCGAACTGGCCGAGGATATCGGCCACCGCGGTCTTCTTCAGAACCTCAACGTCCGCCCTGTGCTCGATGGCGAGGGCGTGGAAACCGGCATCTTCGAGGTTCCGGCCGGCGGTCGCCGGTTCCGGGCGCTTGAACTTCTGGTCAAGGCCAAGCGTCTCGCGAAGACCGCACCTGTCCCCTGCAACGTCCGCGACGCGGCCTCCCCGATCCCGGCCGAGGAAGACAGCCTCGCCGAGAATGTCCACCGAGAGGCGCTCCATCCGCTCGATCAGTTCAAGGCCTTCCAGGCGTTGATCGGGCGCGGCATGGGCGAGGAGGATATCGCCGCCCGATTCTATGTCACCCCGGCCGTGGTCCGTCAGCGCCTGCGGCTCGCCTCGGTCGCTCCGGCGCTGCTCGACGTCTATGCCGAGGATGGCATCGCGCTTGACCAGCTCATGGCCTTCACGGTGTCGCATGACCATGCACGGCAGATGGAGGTCTGGGAAACCATCCAGCGTTCCTACAGCCGCCAGGCCTTCGAGATCCGGCGCATGCTGACCGAGGGCGCCGTGCGCGCCTCCGATCGCCGCGCGCAGTTCGTCGGCATCGAAGCCTATGAGGCGGCCGGCGGCGCAACGCTGCGCGACCTGTTCCAGGCCGACGATGGCGGTTGGCTGCAGGATGCGGCGCTGCTCGACAGCCTCGCCACCGCGAAGCTCGGCGCCGCGGCTGAGGAGATAGCGGCCGAAGGTTGGCGCTGGATCGGTGCCGCGCTCGACTTCCCCTACGGTCACACCACTGGCCTGCGCCGGATCATGGGCGAACGCCCCGAACTCTCCGCCGACGAGCAGGCCGCCTACGAGGCCCTGACCGAGGAACTGGATCGGCTCTACGCCGAGCATGACGATGGCGAGGACCTGCCGGAGGCGGTCGATCTGCGGCTCGAGGAAATCGAGACCGCGATCGCCGCCTTCCAGAACCGGCCCACCCTCTACGATCCGGCCGAGATCGCGCGCGCCGGCGCCTTCGTCAGCATCGACAGCTCGGGCCGACTGACCATCGAGCGCGGCTATGTCCGTCCCGAGGACGAGGCGCCGATCGCGCCCCAGACCGACGGTGAAACCGAAGGCGACGCGCTGCACGCGCAGCCGATGCGGGCGGTCATCACCATCGGCGGCAAGCCCGAAGCGGAAGATGAGGACGACGATATCGTCAAGCCGCTGCCCGAACGCCTGGTCAGCGAACTGACGGCCCACCGCACCCTGGCTCTGCGGGATGCGCTCGCCGGCAACCCACACGTCGCCATCACGGCGCTGCTGCACAAGCTCGTGCTCGACACCTTCCATCGCACCTCGTCTTCCGGCGGATGCCTGGAGGTGTCGGTCCGCCACGTATTCTTCTCCGTCCAGGCCGCCGACCTGAAAGACAGCACGTCTGCCAAGTCGGTGGCGGAACGGCAGGAAAGCTGGGAGGCCGACATCCCGCAGGACGAGGATGCCCTGTGGGACTGGCTGGTCGATCTCGACGACGCCAATCGGACCGCTCTGCTGGCGCATTGCGTCTCCTACGGCGTCAATGCGCTCTCCGAGAAAGTCGACCGTTATGGCGGCTCCGGCATCTCTCAGCACGCGCTCGAACGTCGCCTGAAGCAAGCCGACCGAATCGCGCACGCCGTCGGTCTCGACATGGCGGACGCGGGATGGCGCCCGACCGTCGACAACTATCTCAGCCGGGTGACCAAGCCCCGCATCCTCGAAGCGGTACGGGAAGCCAAGGGCGAAGCGTCGGCGCAGCTCATCGACCACCTGAGGAAGGGTGACATGGCCAAGGAAGCCGAGCGTCTGCTGGCCGACACCGGCTGGCTTCCCGAGCCGCTGCGTCTCGCCGACATCGAACGCGCGGCGGGCACCGATGGCGACGAGGACGGCACGACGCTGCCGGAATTCCTCAGCACCGATGTCGAAGAGGAAGTCCCGGCCGACGCCGAGGACGACGAAGGTCACCTGATTGCCGCCGAATGATGGGCTTGCGGGGCGGTTTCGGCCGCCCCGCACCTTCCTGCATGCCCGCGTCAGAGTGAGAGGTTGGCCGGGACGGGTTCGAGCCGGTCCGGTCGAGAGAGAGCGCCGCCGGTTCGTCCCGATCCGCTCTCCGAGGTTCTTTCATGACAATGATCCCTGCATCCGCGGCAGCTCCGCTAGCAGCGCCGCTTCCCCATGTCCTCGATCCTTCTGCCGCGATTTTCCAGGCCGCGCGGCTACTGCTTCCCCATCTCGAACACGGTCAGCGCATCGATGCGCCGATCCTGCGCGCTGCCATGGAAACGGCGTTCGGCGCCTCCGACACGACGGGTGCCTGGGACTGGAAGACGGCCTACGAGGCTTGCGAAGTCGCGACGGTCCTCTTCCTCCGCAAATACGGAGACCCGCTTTTCCGCAAAGCCGGCTCTCCGGCCGCGGCCCTGCCGATGCTGGCGAAAGTCGCCAACCTTCTTCCCACCCACACACGGCGATCGGAGGAAAGCCAGTCCTTCCAGCAGTTCTCGACGCCGGTTCCGCTCGGCGTGGCGGCGCTGACCGCTGCGGCCATCACGCCTGCCGATCGGGTGTTGGAGCCGTCCGCAGGCACTGGCCTTCTCGCTGTCCTGGCCGAGATCGCCGGCGGCGCGCTCATGCTGAACGAGTTGGCCGATACCCGGGCCGATCTTCTGTCCCACCTCTTTCCGGCCATTCCCGTCACCCGCTTCGACGCGGCTCAGATCGACGATCATCTCGACGCGGGCATCGTGCCCAGCGTCATCCTGATGAACCCGCCGTTCTCAGTCATGGCGAACGTCACGGGCCGGATGGCCGACGCCGCCTGTCGCCATATCGCCTCGGCGCTCGCGCGCCTGGCCGAGGGCGGGCGCTTGGTCACGATCACCGGAGCGAGCTTCGCACCCGATGCGCCGGCTTGGCGGACCGCGTTCACGCGCCTGCAGGAACAGGGCCGCGTCGTGTTCACGGCCGCGATCGACGGCGCGATCTACGCCAAGCACGGCACGACCATCGACACCCGCCTGACCGTCATCGATAAGGTTCCGGCCGATAATGCGGCGGCGTTGCCGGCATCGCCTGGCGTCGCGCCCGACGTTGCGACGCTCGTCGCCTGGATCGGCGAACACGTCCCAGTGCGGCAGCCCATCGATCCGGCCGTGGCCGTCGCCATGGCTTCGCCCGCGCAGACTTCGCGGACCGTTCGCGGCTATGTCGCCCGCGCCGCCGCCTCATCGCCGGCCCGCGCCGTCGCCGAGCCCGAGGGCGTCGAACTCGCCTATGACACCGTGGACTGGACGCCAGCCGAAGACGGCCGGATCACCGACGCGATCTATGAAGAATACGGATTGCAGGCGATCCGTATTCCCGGCGCTCAGGCCCATCCGACCAAGCTCGTGCAATCGGTGGCGATGGCCTCGGTCGCGCCGCCCAGGCCGAACTATCGGCCCCGGCTGCCCACCAACATCGTCACCGACGGCCTCCTATCCGACGCACAGCTCGAAACCGTCATCTACGCCGGCGAGGCGCATTCCGACTTCCTCGCAGGCTCGTGGACGCTCGACGAGACTTTCGACATCGCCTCAGCCGCGCCAGACGATGCCCCCAACGCCGTGCGCTTCCGCCGAGGCTTCATGCTTGGCGACGGCACCGGCGCCGGCAAGGGTCGCCAGTCGGCCGGCATCATCCTCGACAACTGGATGCAGGGCCGGCGCAAGGCGGTGTGGATCTCCAAATCCGATAAGCTGCTGGAGGACGCCCAGCGCGATTGGTCGGCGTTCGGCATGGAGCGCCTGCTGGTCACGCCGCTGTCGCGCTTCCCGCGGGGCAAGGACATCCGCCTCTCGGAAGGCGTCCTATTCACCACCTACGCCACGCTACGGTCCGACGACCGGGGCGAGAAGCTTTCCCGCGTAAAGCAGATCGTCGAATGGTTGGGCTCCGACTTCGATGGAGTGATCATTTTCGACGAGAGCCATGCCATGCAGAACGCCGCTGGTGGAAAGGGCGAACGCGGCGACGTCGCCGCCTCGCAGCAGGGTCGCGCGGGCCTTCGGCTCCAGCACGCTTTGCCGAATGCGCGCGTCGTCTATGTCTCCGCGACCGGCGCGACCACCGTCCACAATCTCGCCTATGCCCAGCGCCTAGGTCTCTGGGGCGGCGAGGACTTCCCGTTCTCCACCCGCGCCGAATTCGTCGAGGCGATCGAGGACGGCGGTGTGGCGGCGATGGAAGTGCTGGCCCGCGACCTGCGCTCGCTCGGCCTCTACACGGCCCGGTCTCTCTCCTATGACGGCGTCGAATACGAGCTGGTCGAGCACCAGCTTACGCCCGAGCAAACCGGCATCTACGACGCCTATGCCGGGGCCTTCGGTATCTTATGCGCAGCTGCGCATAAGACGGCTTATCACGAGGTCGCGATAATGTGAAGGAACGCGGCAGCGACGTGGATTCTCCTAATGCGGGGCGATGTTGCTGCGCATTATTTTGATTGCGAACCTCGGCGGTCTCTGGACCAGCT
>Ga0182736_1000184_pt1 | contig 123311 bp, 116 predicted proteins | sample eDN5th30CKraftBY_FD_128882 | JGI IMG/M metagenome (GOLD analysis project Ga0182736, IMG submission 128882) | Enriched backyard soil microbial communities from Emeryville, California, USA - eDNA 5th pass 30_C Kraft BY (version 2) (version 2) | ecosystem: Environmental > Terrestrial > Soil >... | reverse complement strand
GCCATGGTGGTCTCGCTGCGCGCGCGCGCAGCATTGATCAGCCAGCGGATGGCCAGCGCCTGGGCACGCTCGGGGCGCACCTCGACCGGGACCTGATAGGTGGCGCCACCGACGCGGCGGCTACGCACTTCGATACCCGGCTTCACATTGTTGAGGGCATCGTGGAACAGCAGGATCGGGTCCTTCTTGGCACGAGTCTCGACAGTCTCGAGCGCACCATAGACGATCGACTCGGCGACCGCCTTCTTGCCGTCCAGCATGATGTTGTTCATGAATTTCGAAAGCACCTGATCGCCATATTTGGGATCCGGCAGAATGACCCGCTTCTCGGGGCGACGACGACGTGACATGGTTCTGGTCTCCCCTTACTTCGGACGCTTGGCGCCGTACTTGGAACGGCTCTGCTTGCGATCCTTGACGCCCTGGGTATCCAGAACGCCGCGAAGAACGTGATAGCGCACGCCCGGAAGGTCGCGCACACGGCCACCGCGGATCAGCACGACGCTGTGCTCCTGCAGGTTGTGGCCCTCGCCGGGGATGTAGCTGATGACCTCACGCTGGTTGGTGAGGCGCACCTTGCAAACCTTGCGAAGCGCGGAGTTCGGCTTCTTCGGCGTCGTCGTATAGACGCGGGTGCAGACGCCGCGCTTCTGCGGATTCTGCTCCATCGCAGGGACCTTGCTCGCGGCCTTCTGCGGTTCGCGGCCCTTGCGGACCAGCTGGTTGATTGTTGGCATGAAGCCCTTCACCTTTTTCAGTTACTTTGCCGTCCGCGAAAAATCCTGCGATGTCCTCGCGGCGGCCCAGGTGAACCGACCTCAAACGACAATGGACCCGGCGGTCAAACGACCCCTGGCCCCGCAAGAGCATAGGCAATGTTCAGCTCTGCTTGCCTCCCGCCCGATGACCGCCGACTCCTCGAAAGGCGCAGCAGACAGGCCGAAAGGCAGGCGGCCCTATAGCGATGGCCCCGCTCACGGTCAAGCAGCGCGCATCGGGCGGCGCGGAAGATCATTCCCGTGGCCGCCCTGCGGCGGGAGGGCGCGCTGGCCCCTTCCCGCCCCGCCAAGAGTCCGCTAGAGCCGCGCCCCATGAGCGAGACAGTATCCTTCGGCTATCGCGAGGTGGCGCCCGAGGAAAAGACGAAGCTGGTCGGCGGCGTCTTTTCCAGCGTTGCGCGCAACTACGACATCATGAACGACGCCATGTCCGGCGGCATGCACCGGCTGTGGAAGGATCAGTTCGTCCGCCGCGTGAAGCCGCATGCAGGCGAGACGATTCTCGACATGGCGGGCGGCACGGGCGATATCGCCTTCCGCATGGCTCGGCACGGCGTGCAGATCACCGTGTCGGACATTAACGAGGATATGCTCGCCGTCGGCATGGAACGGGCCACCAAGCGCGGCATCGCCGGCCTGACCTGGCAACCGGAGAATGCTGAGCGGCTGAGCTTCGCGGACCGGCAATTCGACGGCTACACGATCGCCTTCGGCATCCGCAACGTGACGGATATTCCCGCCGCGCTCCGCGAAGCCCACCGGGTTCTCAAATATGGCGGGCGCTTTTTCTGCCTCGAATTCTCGACCAACGTCTGGCCCGGCTTCTCCGATGTCTATGACGCCTATTCGCACAAGCTCGTGCCCCGACTCGGCAAGATGATCGCGGGGGATGAGGAGAGCTATCGCTACCTCATCGAATCGATCCGCCGCTTTCCCGATATGCCGGGCTTCGCACGGATGATCGAAACGGCGGGCTTCACCCAGGTGAAGGTTGAGCCGATCATGGGCGGACTGGTCGCGATCCACTCGGGCTGGAAAGCCTGAGCATGGTTTCCCTGACACGTCGGCGCTGGGGCATGGCATGACCTCCCACGTCACGCATCTCTGGCGATTGCTCAAATGGGGCCGCACGCTGGCACGGCACGGCGCGCTGCGCGGTATCGAGAAAGATCCCAACACGCCCGCGCCGGTTCGCCGGCTCGCCCGGCTGGCCCGTTTCGGCGCATGGGTGCCCCGCGAGCCGCGCTATGCCGAGGCTTTTCAGGCGATCGGCCCGGCGGCGATCAAGCTCGGCCAGTCCCTCGCGACCCGGCCCGATCTGGTCGGCGAGGATGCGGCGCGCGATCTGCTGAGCCTGCAGGATGCGCTGCCGCCGGTGCCCTTCGCCACGATCCGGGCGGAGATCGAAGCGTCATTCGGGCGGCCGCTTGAGGAGATTTACGCCAGTTTCGATGAGCAGGCCGTCGGGGCCGCCTCCATCGCGCAGGTCCACAAGGCCGTGACCAGCGATGGGCGGACCGTCGCGGTGAAGGTACTCCGCCCCGGCATCCGCGAGCGCTTCGGCCGGGACATCGACACCTATGAGTGGGCGGCGGCGCATCTGGAGCAATTGGGCGGGGAGGTGGCACGCCTGCGGCCGCGCCTCGTCATCGCCAACCTCAAACGCTGGACCGCCCGCGAGCTGGACTTGCGGCGCGAGGCTGCCTCCGCCTCCGAACTGGCCGAGGCAATGGCCGCCGTGCCGGGCTACCGCATCCCTGCCATCGACTGGGACCGCACCAACGGCCGGGTGATGACGCTGGAATGGATCGACGGCATCAAGATCAGCGACCGCGCCGTCCTGATCGCCGCCGGCCATGACGTGAAGGCCATTGCCGAGCGGCTGGTCAACACCTTCCTGCGGCAAGCCATCGCCGAGGGTTTCTTCCACGCCGACATGCACCAGGGCAATCTCTTCGTGCTGCCGGACGGTGCCATCGCGGCCATCGACTTCGGCATCATGGGGCGGATCGACCGGCGTGCGCGGCTGTGGCTGGCGGAGATTCTCTATGGCCTCATCACCGGCAATTACCGGCGCGTGGCCGAGATCCATTTCGAGGCGCAATATGTGCCCTCCCACCATGATGTGCGGGAGTTCGCCACGGCCCTGCGCGCGGTGGGCGAGCCGATGCGCGGCAAGCCCGTCTCGGAGCTGTCGGTCGGCCAGATGCTCGACGGACTGTTCGCCATCACCCGCGATTTCGACATGCAGACCCAGCCACACCTGCTGCTGCTGCAAAAGACCATGGTGATGGTCGAGGGCGTCGCGACGATGCTCCATCCCGAGATCAATATGTGGGACGTCTCCGGCCCCTATGTGAAAAGCTGGCTGCGCGACGAGCTTGGCCCCGAGGCGAAGCTGGCCGATTCGCTGCACGAGGCCGCCGATACCTGGAAGCGCCTGCCGGGGCTGGTCCGGCGGCTGGAGGAGCGTTTCCCACCCGCGGGCGGCGCACCGCCCCCGCCGCCGCTGCCGGAAATCCGCCTCGTGCCCATGCGCGGCGGCTGGCTGCTGCGCTACGGCGCCGTGGCGCTGGTCGCCGCGCTGGCCGGGGCAGCGGCCACAGCCCTCGCACTCGGCTGGAGCGCTTAAACGCCAATTTAACCACGGCGGGCGGACAGGAAGCAGGCCATGGGCCGCTTCGCCACAACATCCGCGCCAACAGCCTCGCGCTTCGCCATGCTGGGCGCGGCGCCCGCACGCCTGATTCTGGCGCTGTGGCTGGCTGTGTGCCTGCTCGGCCTCGCCCAGTCGATCGGGCCGGTCGGCACGGGCGCTGCCCCGGGCTTCACCTCAGCCGTGCAGCAGCCCGAAGCGACCGGCGACGATCTGCTCCTCTATACCAGGATCATCGACCGTCTGCGCGCCGGCGACGCTTACTATCCGACAACCGCCAAGCTGCTGCGCGACAATCACTATCCGCTGCGGCCTTTCCTCACCGTCCGCCTGCCGACGCTGGCGATGCTGCTGGCCAGCATCCCCGGCTGGCTCGGCACGGCGCTGCTCGCCGCGCTATGCGCCGCCACCATCCTCGCCTGGACGATGCGCCTGGGACGCGAGGGCGTATCGGATCGGCCGTTGATGGCAGCCTCGCTGCTGCTCCTCGGCGGCAGCCTCGCGCTCGCCGCACCCCGCCTGACTTGCTTCCACGAGAGTTGGGCCGGCCTGCTCGTCGCCCTCTCGCTCGCGCTCCATCGGCCGGATCGCTGGGGGCCGAGTGTCGGCCTCGCCCTGCTCGCCCTGATGATCCGCGAGCTGGCGCTGCCCTTCGTGCTGCTGATGGGCGCTGCCGCGCTGTGGCGGCGGCACTGGCGTGAGGCGATCGCCTGGATCGCCGTCATCGCCCTGTTCGGACTCGCACTGGCGCTGCACGCGCACGCCGTCGCCGCCGTGGTGCTGCCCGGCGATCCGGCATCCCCCGGCTGGGCGACACCGGGCGGCTGGCCGCGCGTGCTCTCCGCCCTGCGCGGCGCGTCGGTCCTCGGCTATCTGCCAGTGCCGACCACGGCGATCCTCGCGCCGCTGGCCCTGCTCGGCTGGTATGCCCGCCCCAGCGGCAATGCCTTGCTCGTCGCGCTCTACCTGACCGGCTTCGCCTTCATGATGACGCTGCTCGGCCGGCCGCAAAATTATTACTGGATCGCGATGATCGCGCCGCTGGTCCTCACCGGCCTCGCCTTCGCGCCCGGCGCCCTACGCGATCTGCTCCGCGCCGCCGCGCCGGGCGGGCGCTCACCCCTAGCCAAGCCCGGCTGAAGCGTTACATAGGCCCTCGTGGCCCAACGAGTCCTCCTCATCGTCTCGGGCGGCATCGCCGCCTACAAGGCGCTGGAGCTGGTCCGCCTGCTGCGCGGACGGGACATTGCCGTGCGCGCGGTGATGACCGAGGCGGCCAGGCAGTTCGTGACCCCGCTCAGCCTCGGCGTGCTGACCGAGGACCATGTCTATGGTGCGATGTTCGACCTCAAGGAAGAGCGCCAGATCGGCCATATTCAACTCAGCCGCGAGGCCGATCTGATCGTCGTCGCGCCGGCCAGCGCCGATATTCTCGCCAAAATGGCCGCCGGCCTTGCCGACGATCTCGCCACCACCCTGTTGCTCGCCACCGACAAGCCGGTGCTGGCCGTGCCCGCGATGAACGTGCGCATGTGGCACCACAAGGCGACCCAGCGGAACCTCGCCCAGCTGCGCGCGGACGGCATCCATGTGATGGAGCCAGCCGTAGGCGCCATGGCCTGCAACGAGTGGGGCAAGGGACGCCTCCCCGAACCGGCCGAGATATTGGCCGAGATCGAGCGGCTGTTGACGGAAGGTCCGAGCGCCGCCGAACCGCATCCCTTGCTCACCGACACCACCCGCACCATCAGCGCGCCGGACCTCTCAGACCATAATCTGTTCGGCCGCCATGTGCTGGTGACGGCCGGGCCCACGCACGAGCCGATCGACCCGGTGCGCTACATCGCCAATCGCTCCTCCGGCCGGCAGGGCTTCGCCATCGCCGCCGCCGCCGCGCGGGCCGGCGCGCGCGTCACGCTGGTCGCCGGGCCGGTCACGCTGCCGGCGCCGCCTGGCGTCACCCGCATCGACGTCGAGACGGCGCGTGAGATGGCCTCCGCCGTCGAGCAGGCCCTGCCCGCCGACGTCGCGATCATGGTCGCCGCCGTGGCCGACTGGCGCGCCACCGACGCGGCCGCGCAGAAACTCAAGAAGGACGGATCGGGCAAGCCTGCCCCCCTCGCCCTCACCGAGAATCCGGATATTCTCGCCGCGCTCGGCCAGCACCCGCAGCGCCCCACCCTGCTGATCGGCTTCGCGGCCGAGACGGAAAATGTCATCGCCCACTCGCAGGCCAAGCGGACGAAGAAGGCCGCCGACTGGATCGTCGCCAACGACGTCTCCGGCACGGTGATGGGCGGCGACAGCAACGCAGTGCATCTCGTCACGGCGGACGGGGCCGAGAGCTGGCCGGACATGCCCAAGACCGCCGTCGCCGTGCGGCTCATCGAAAGGATCGCCGATGCCCTGGCCGGCCGTTGAAATTGCCGTCAAACGCCTGCCACATGGCGAAGGCCTCCCCCTGCCCACCTATGCCACGGCCGGCGCGGCGGGCATGGACGTGGTCGCCGCCGAGGATGTGACGCTGCCGAGCATGGGCCGCCACGCCGTCGCCACCGGCCTGGCGCTGGCGATACCGGAAGGGTTCGAGGTGCAGGTGCGTCCGCGCTCGGGCCTCGCCCTCAAGCACGGCATTTCACTGCCCAACACGCCGGGCACGATCGACAGCGACTATCGCGGCGAACTGAAGGTGATCCTCATCAACCTGGGCGCTGAACCGTTCGAGATCCGGCGCGGCGACCGCATCGCCCAACTCATCGTCGCGCCGGTGCAGATCGGCCGCATGGTCGAGGTGGCGGACCTGGACGAGACGGCACGCGGCATCGGCGGCTTCGGCTCGACCGGCGTGCGCATGGTCTGAGATGGATTTCACCGACGACCAGCTTGAGCGTTACGCCCGCCATATCGTGCTGCGCGAGATTGGCGGCGCGGGGCAGGCGCGGCTGCGCGGCGCGCATGTCGCCATCGTCGGCGCTGGGGGCATCGGTTGCCCGGCCATCGCCTATCTGGCGGCGGCGGGCATCGGCACGCTGCGGGTGATCGACCCGGACACCGTCTCGCTCAGCAACCTCCAGCGGCAGATATTGTTCGGCGCGGCGGATATCGGCCGGCCCAAGGCCGAGGCCGCACGCGACGCCGCGCACCGGCTGAACCCGGACTGCCACCTGATCCCCATCAACGAGCGGCTCGATCCCGCCAATGCCGCTACATTGCTGCGCGATGCCGACATCATCCTCGACGGCTGCGACAATTTCGAGACGCGCCTCGCCGTGTCGGACGCAGCGACACGGCTGCGCATCCCGCTCGTCACCGCCGCCGTGGGCGAGTTCGAGGGGCAGATCGGCGTGTGGCGCGGCTGGGAGGAGAGCCAGCCCTGCTATCGCTGCCTCGTCGGCGATGCCACGACCGATCCGGCGCGCACCTGCGCCGAGCAGGGCCTTGTCGGCGCGCTCACCGGCGTGATCGGCAGCATGGCGGCGCTGGAAGTGATCCGCGCGCTGGTGCCGTTCGGCACACCCTCGACCGGCAAGCTGATGGTGCTCGATCTGCTCGGCAACCGCTTCCGCACCCTCGCCGTGCCGCGCGACGAGGCCTGCCCGGCCGCCCTTGCGCCGGCATGACCGAGCGCCCCGTCGGGCGGCCGCCGCTGGCCCTGATCCTCGCCAATGCCGACCCTGCCCGGCTGCGCGCCGCGCTGGTGCTTGCCCGCTGCGAAATCGCGCTGGGTGGCCACGCGCGCCTGTTCCTCCAAGGCGAGGCGGTCGCGTTATTGCGCGCACCCATCACCGCGCCGCTGGACGATGCCTGGCAAAAGGCTGGAGAGCCGTCCCTTGCGATGCTGTTGACGGAAGCGCTGGCGGACGGCGTCCTCCTCTCCGCCTGCCAGAGCGGTCTCGCCATGGCGGAAATGATGGCGGCGGACCTACCCACCGGCGTCATTCTCTCCGGGCCGATCGCCTTCCTCGCCGCCGTGGAAGCCGGGAGCCGGCTGCTGCTGGCTTAAGGCGGATCGCCATTGCGTTGTGGCGAGCGGAAATCGGAGACGGCCGCGTCGCCCCGCCCTCGGACGGTCGCGACAGGCATCGCAAGCGTGGGAAAGCACCATTTATGCGCGATCCGGGTTGGAGGGCGATCCGCCGGGAGTAATGCGAGGCGCATGGGACGCAGCATCATGGCCGGCATGCGCCATATTCCAAGATCACGCGGCTCTGCGCCATCGGCCTGCTGCCCGCCACACGCATCTGCTACATGACAGCGCGCCGCGATCCTGTTACCGACCCGCCATCCATTTTCCGGACAAACGCGCAACGGACGCTTCGATCATGTTGGAATTCACGACCAGCCCGCTCCTCACCCCCACCTCAGCCGAGGACCGCGCCGCCGCCATGGCGTCGCTCGGTTTCGGCACGCTGTTCACCGATCATATGGTGACGGTCCGCTACACTGAGGGACAGGGCTGGCACGATGCGGTGCTGGGGGCGCGCCAACCGATCCCACTCGATCCGGCAGCAGCGGTGCTGCATTATGCGCAGGAGATTTTCGAGGGCCTGAAGGCCTATCGCATGCCAGACGGCACCATCGCCAGCTTCCGGCCACAGGCCAACGCCGCGCGATTCAACCAGAGCGCGACCCGCCTCGCCATGCCGCACCTGCCCGAGGATCTGTTCGTCGAGAGCATCCGCCGGCTCGTCGCCGCCGATGCCGACTGGGTGCCGGATGCCGACAAGGGCAGCCTTTACCTGCGCCCCTTCATGTTCGCCAGCGAGGCCTTCCTCGGTGTCCGCCCGGCGAAGGAATATATTTATTGCGTCATCGCCTCGCCCGTCGGCGGCTATTTCAAGGGCGGCAAGTCCACCGTCACCCTGTGGGTCAGCCATGATTATGTCCGCGCCGTGCCCGGCGGCACCGGCGCGGCCAAGTGCGGCGGTAACTATGCGGCCAGCCTCCAGCCGCAGGCGCAGGGCATCGAGCAGGGTTGCGACCAGGTGCTGTTCCTCGATGCGGTCGAGCGCAAATGGGTCGAGGAACTGGGCGGCATGAACATCATGTTCGTGTTCACCGATGGCACGATCATCACACCGCCGCTCAACGGCTCGATCCTGCCCGGCATCACCCGCGAGTCGCTGGGCGCCGTCGCGGCCGAGGGCGGCTATACGCTGAAGGAACAGCCCTACAGCTTCGACCAGTGGCAGGAAGACGCGAAGAGCGGCCGCCTCAAGGAAGCCTTTGCCTGCGGCACGGCGGCGGTCATCACCTCGATCGGCGAGGTGCGCTCGACCCAGGGCAATTTCGTCATTGGCAATGGCGATGGCGGCGAGGTCGCCCGCAGTTTGCGGGAAGCGCTGGTGGGCATCCAGCTCGGCAAGCGGCCCGATCCGCATGGCTGGATGACGAAACTGGCCTGAATGGATCGCTCGGGATCGCCGCTGCGGCGACCCGGTCATCCCCCAATGATCAGCCCGGCGCGATCCGGCCACGCGCGCGCTGCCTCGACGCTCCGGCGGCGCGCTGATACAACGCGCGAAGAAGAGGAGAGCCGGCCATGACCCTTCGCGAAACCACCATTCCCGCTGTCGACATGATCGTCCTGCCACCGGTCCGCGATCTTGGGGACGGTTTCACCGTGCGCCGCGCGCTGCCGTCCGCGCATCGGCGGATGGTCGGGCCATTCATCTTCTGCGACCAGATGGGGCCTGTCACGCTGACGGCCGGTGAAGGGCTGGACGTGCGGCCGCATCCCCATATCGGCCTCGCCACCGTCACCTATCTGCTGGAGGGCGAAATTCTCCACCGCGATTCGCTCGGGTCGGTGCAGGCGATCCGGCCGGGCGCGGTGAACTGGATGACGGCGGGCAGCGGCATCGTCCATAGCGAGCGCACCGCCGAGCAGACCCGCGCTGCCGGCGGCCCCCTGTTCGGCCTGCAGACCTGGGTCGCGCTGCCCCGCGAGCATGAGGAAACCGCGCCAGCCTTCTTCCATCACGCGGCCGAGGATATTCCCCAGGCAGAAGCGGAGGGTGTCACCATCCGCGTCGTCGCCGGCCAATCGGATGGCATGACCTCGCCGGTGCAGACCTTCACCGACATGCTCTATGCCGACGTGACGCTGACGGATGGCGCGCGCTATCGGCTCACGGCCGAGCATATTGAGCGCGCCGTCTATATCATCGAGGGCGCGCTGGCCGTCGAAGGGCAGGAAGGTGGCTTCGCGGCAGGCGAACTCGTCATCTTCAAGCCGGACGTCGAGATCGTCCTGCGCGCGCAGGGGCCGGCGCGGATCATGCTCATCGGCGGCGAACCTTTGCCCGAGGCGCGCCATATCTACTGGAACTTCGTCTCCAGCTCCAAGGAGCGCATCGAGCAAGCCAAGACAGACTGGCGGTCCAACCGCTTCGCCCATGTCCCGGGCGAGACGGAGTTCATCCCCCTGCCCGCCTGAGCGGAACGGACGGATTCAGTCCCGGTCCATTTCCTGAATGGCTTTCTCGCGCGCCGCCTGCACCTCCGCATTGCGGCACAATATATCGAACGCCGCCATGAAGGTATCGAGCCGGTCCTCATCGATTCCCTGGAACAGAAACTCGCTGCGCGTAACCGCCGTCTCGGTGATGATGTCGTAGATACGCCGCCCTTCCTCGGTCGGGCCGAAGAAGCCGTGGCGCCGCCCCGGCTTGCCGCTGCGCTGGACCAGACCGCGCTCGATCAGCTGATTGACCGTGCGGCCCGCCTGGCTCTGGTCCCGATACAGCGCCAGCACCAGTTGCGGCCAGCTGACCGGCGGCTGGCGGCAGATTTCGTTCATCACCCAACTCTCGAAGTTGGAGAGGCCAGTGCGACGCTTATGGGCAAGCGCGCCGCCACGCAGGATATAGGAGCAGAGCGTGATGAACGGCGGCAGCAATCGCGAACGATCGACGGCAATCCCGTTCTCACCGGGCAATCCGGCGTCGACGAGATCCTGAAAGTCGACCTGCTCGGAGAGCTTGGTGTTCGCCGCGCTCAGCTTGCGTTCCTGCTCGAACAACGCAACCGCGCGTGTGAGCAGCGTGTCGAGCACGCCGAACAGGACGACGAGTTGCTCGTCGGTCACGCCGAAGGTCAGTTCGCGATTGCGCAACTCAGCCTGCCGCTGCAGCTTTTCGGCCAGATGCCGGCCGCTCTGGCTCACCCGAATCGGGCTGCGAATGCCGCCGCGCGTCACCAGCGACACATCGCCCATCCGCTTGATCGCGCGGCTGACCTGCGCCTTATCGACGCCATTGGAGGTCGAGATGGCCGCCAGCGTCATATCGCCCTGCGCCTGGAGCAGCAGCAGGATGCGGCGATCCAGCTCGTTGAGGTGAACGGTGCGGGCGAATGCGATATTGGCGCTCTCGCGCGCGTTGCGCAGGAAAACCCAGAGTTTTGACTGGAATTTGCTGCGCCGCTCGTCTCGCGGCACCCGCGCATCGAGCGCCCCTGCGATCCCGCGCAGGGCCAGATCGAGCTGCCGGTCGAAGCGGCCTTGCGGATCGACCGGCGGCGTGTCGCTCTGTTCGACCAGCGCCGCGCCGAGGCAGAAATGATCGACCAGACTCACAGCCACCTCGGCCTCGCCCGGCGAGGCGCCTGCGTCGCAGAGCGCACCGACCGCGCCCTCTCCAAAGGGCAAGGGCAGCGGCAAGTGCGCGAACAATGCGCTTCCATCGCGGCGGGAGAGCAGCGCCTGACGCACTGCCTGCGCGCGCCGCGCCAACTGGCCGCGCCAGTCTTCACCGCCGGACGCAACGGGGAAGTCCGCCGTAACCTGCGCCGCCATCGCCGCCAGCAGATCGGCCGACGACGGGAAATGCCGCGCTATATCCGCCTGCGTGATATCGCGGCGCGCAGCAATAGCGGCCGGGCTGCACTGCTCCAGCCCGATCTCGTCCAAAACCGCCAGAGCGGCAGAGACGATCGCGGTCCGTTCCGCTTCCATGCCGGGGTCTCCCGGCATGGCTCTGCCGTTTTCCATGGTTAGCCTCCGCGGATCTGGCGCCCGTCAAACTGATATGATTGATCGCATTTCACGGCCCGGTCAACGCCTCATGGCAAGAGTGGCGCACAACGCGCCGCCCGCATATGAGATGCGCCGGCCGCGCGCGCAGCATTTGACGAGTCGGTCGCACTTGGGCACACAGGCGCGACAAGGGTGCCGTGGTGGGCGAGGGATTAAAGGAGTAGGGAATGCTGATCGGACGTGTGACTTTGGCCATGGCGACAAGTGTGGCCGTAGCGGCTGTGACGATGGCAAGCGCCCCCGCATCCGCCCAGGGCAGCCTGCAGGATCAGATGGCCGTCTGCGCGCGGATTTCCAAGAAGTCCGCCCGTATGGAATGTTATGACTCGGTCGCGAATGCAGCGCAAAACGGCCCTTCCTCCAGCGCATCGCCGTCCGGCTTCGGGTCGTCGTCCATCCGCAACCCCGCGCCTGCCGCTCCGCCGCCGCCGCCGGCACCCCCGGCAGCTGCCGGCGCCGGCTTCGGCTCCGAGCAGGTCAGCCGCCCCGCGCCTCCCCCGGCCAATATTGGCGGGGATGCCGACGAGGTGGAAGTGGCGGTCCAGTCCGCGCGCGACAATGGGCTGCGCATGTGGCAGATAACCCTGGCCGATGGCGCCATATGGCGCATGACCGAACGGGCCAGCGCCGGCTTCCGCCCGCCCGCGCCGAACGAGACCGTGACCATCCGCAAGGCCTCGCTCGGCAGCTATTTGATGAATGTCGGGCATCAGCCATCCGTGCGTGTGGAACGCATCCGCTGAATCCGCCCCGGCGGGCGGATTTCGCTCGCTGATGGGGACGCTTTGCCCCCATAAGCTCCAGGCCGATCCGGTTTACCGACCGGGTCGGTTTTTTGTGCACGATCCGCCGCCTGCGCGCCACGCCGCCTCTGGAGCATTTCAAATCAGGTGGACACGCCTGACGGCCGGAAAATGCGGAAAGCAAAGAATGTTAGAGCATGGCCCCGATTCAATCGGATCGGGACATGCGCCAAATCCGGCCGCGCGATAGATCCGTCCCCCAATGGCAGTGACGCGGCCGCTGCCCCAAGTCTCACTCGCTCGACAGGTCGCCAGCCGGGCAGAAACGTTACATGGGCGGTGTAACACCCCGCGTCGACCGAGACGGGGTTCGTGCTTCCCAACCCGCAAGGTGCATGCCCAAAGGGGAGAAAAGCGCCTGTTCCCTCCCCGGAACGACCCGCCTGTTGCGGATATGCAACGTTGCGTTTTGAAGTGCCTATTTGAAACAAAGTCAATGTCCCGCTCGCTGGACAAGATCGATTCCCTTACATAGACATAGAGTTCTCTAATTGGGGTGGCGTAGCCGATAGAAGCGCGTCGCAGGGGGAGGACGAGATATTTTCAACAGACAGAATATCCGGGGATGACTCCGTCCATTCATGGACTCGGGCAGACCATGCGCGCGAAGCAATCCGCGCCGAAAGCTTCGAAAATCCGTTCCATCACCTGATCGAATCGCGACGCTGAACGCGCGCGGTGCGGCCGGGTATTTGGCATCGGCACCGGAAGACCGGGCAACGGCCCAACCGAAGCTGCAAGCTCTAAAAACGATGACGCCCGAGCGGGCGCAAACGCTTTGATGCACTTACTGTGAGGGGAGAACTATCTTGAATACGGAATTTGAATCCAGAGGCCGCTCGCTCGGCCACACGCTGCGGGTCGCCCTGCTGGCGAGTGCCGGCATGGGTGCCTTCGCACTCACCGTGCCAGCCCATGCCCAGGAAGACGGGGCCTCTGCGGAGGAAACCCAGGCGATCGTCATCACCGGCTCGCGCATCGTTCGGCAGGATTATTCCTCCAACAGCCCGATCGTCACCGTCGGTGACGAGCTGCTGCAACAATCGTCCACGGCGGCGATCGAGCAGAACCTCAACAAGCTCCCGCAGTTCACACCGGCCAAGACCCCCACGGGCGGCGGCGATATTCAGCCGACCGCGACCAACACGCCCGGCGCGGCCACCGTGTCGCTGCGCGGCCTGGGCGCGAACCGCAACCTCGTGCTGCTCGATGGCCGCCGCGCCACGCCGAGCAACGCCGCGGGCATCGTCGACATCAACACCATCCCGACCGCCGCGATCGAGCGTGTTGAGGTCATCTCCGGCGGCGCATCCGCGACCTACGGCGCAGACGCTGTCGCGGGCGTCACCAACTTCATCCTGAAGAAGAACTTCCGGGGCGTCGAACTGGATGGCTCGTCCTCGATCAGCCAGGCTGGCGACGGCTTCGAATATCAGCTGTCCGGCATCATGGGCACGGACTTCGATGATGGGCGCGGCAACATCAGCATCGCCATGTCCCTCAACACCCGCGAAGCGAGCTATCAGCGGAACCGCTCCTGGTATCAGAAGCTATGGCGCGACCCGGATATCTCCACCAACCGCTTCTTCCCGCTTCATCCGGGTATCGCGCTTGGCTATGGCAACGCGCCGAGCAATGAGGTCTTCTACGGCCAGCTCTTCCCCGGCACCACGCCGAACAAGAGTTCCACCGGCCAGCCGCTGCCTAACACTATCGACAGCGGCCTCGCTTTTGCGCCCGGCCCGAACGGCTTCTCCGTTTACGTAAACCCCAACGGATCGCTGTTCACCACCGGGTATCAGCAGCAGGGCGGCGTCAGCTTCTATACGGGCGACACTTATCAAGGCGATATGACATACACGCGCGCCAACGGCACGCTGACCTTTGTCGATACCAACGCCTACGCCTTCCTGCCGATGACGCGCTACAACATGTTCATGCGCGGCAACTATAAGCTGAATGACTCGATCAGCATCTTCGCTCAGGGCCTGTATAGCCGGACCAAGACCAGGACGACCCAGCAGGGTGGCGCAATCACCGGCGGTTGGGACGTATTTCTTCCCTATGGCACCGGGGTTTACACAGGCAGCGCGATCTCAGACACAGCCTATGGCGGTTACGGCAATCCGAGTTCGGTCATCCTCAACGGGATGAACTATCAAGGTGCAAATTGGGTTGATAATACGCCGGGAAATCTTGCAGATAATCCGACCAATCCAGCCTTTACGGCAGCCTATGGCTCACAGTTCGCCTGCGCACAAAGCGCAATCGGTGGCTGTACGAACAATCAGGTCATTGGGCAATATTTGCCCGAATCGATCCAGACACTACTCAACTCTCGACAGAGAGCCGCTCGGCCTGGCGAAACCGGATATATCACTCCTACCGCGGACAACCCATTCCCCAATCAACCTCTGGTTTCGGGAGCGAACGAACGAGTAGAACTGAACTACGGCTTCCCCGAGAACCGGTCTGTGACCAATGTGGTCAGCACGTTCAACATTCTGGCGGGCTTCGAAGGCAAGATTCCGGGCACCGACTGGACTTGGGAAGTCTTCGGCAACCACGGTGAGACGACGACCTTCACCCGGCAGACCGGCGTCTTCTCGCTGACCCGACTGCGGTCGCTGCTGACGGCCCCGAACTTCGGCAAGGGCCTTGTCGCCAACAGCAACGCAGCAAGCGGGCGGCCTGCTTTCGGCGCCAACTTCGCGACCTGCTCGAGCGGGATGAATTTCTTCACGACCGCGTGGGAAGATATCTCGCAGGATTGCAAGCAAGCCATCACCGCGGATCTGAAGAACAACCAGACCATCACGCAGTCGATCTTTGAAGGCAACGCGCAGGGCACCTTGTTCCAACTGCCCGCTGGCCCTCTGCAGGCGGCTGTCGGTGCAAGCTACCGCAAGCTGAAATATGAGTTCATCAACGACACGATCACCAACCAGGGCGAATCGTTCCTTGACCAGGCTGTGGGCATCTATCCCAGCAGCGACTCCTTCGGATCGTATAACGTCAAGGAACTCTATGGCGAGTTGCTTGTCCCTCTTCTGAAGGACATCCCCGCCATCAAGTCGCTCAGCCTCGAACTCGGCGCGCGTTATTCCGATTACGACACGACCGGGACCAGCTGGACCTACAAGATCCTGGGTGACTGGGAGATGACCGACTGGCTGCGTATTCGCGGCGGTTACAACCGGGCGCAGCGCTCGCCGAACATTGCCGAGCTGTTCCAATCATCTTCGCAGATCTTTGGGTTCAACAGCCTTGGCGATCTTTGCTCCGAGCGGTCGACCTATCGGATCTCCGCGGGATCGGCCAGCCCGATCGCGGCCGATGTCAAGGCTGTCTGCTCCGCCGTCATGGATAAGACGGGCGGTGCCAATACGGGCGCGGCTTATTATGGCCGTCTCGTTTCCGATCAGCCCGCGCCCGGCGGCGGCTTTGCCTGGACCAACGCCACCGGCAACCCGAACCTGAAGCCCGAGACGGCAGACACCTGGACCGCAGGCGTCGTCATCCAGTCGCCGTTCCAGGCATCGGCGCTCCAGCGGCTGCGGCTCACGGTGGACTGGTACAGCATCAAGCTGAAGGATGCGATCGGCCTGCAGGGAGCGGGCACGGCGTTGCAGCAGTGCCTCGATCCATATTGGAACCCGGACGTTTCCGGGGCAGCTGGTAATGCTGCCCAAGCCCAGTCGGCCGCAAACAACCTCTATTGTAAGGGCATTCGCTACGATCCGGCTCCGGTCCTCGGCGCCGCAAACTTCGACGTGACCTACAATAATGCCGGTGTGGTCAACATCAGTGGTATCGACGCCCAGATCGATTGGGCGGTCAATGTGGGGCCGGGCACGTTCAACCTGAACTTCCTGTTGAACTACTATCTGCACTACAAGTCGAACGAACTGGCGAATAATCCGTTGGTGGATTATGTCGGCACGCTCGGCACACTGCAGAACGGCCTCAACCCGGGTGCCTTCCGCTACCGGACGCTGACGACCTTCGGCTACTCCATCGGGCCGGCAAGCATCTCCCTGCAGTGGCAGCATCTGCCGTCCGTGAAGCAGGAGACTGCGGCGCTCGTCCCGGGATATCCCTACACCGGCTACAAGGCATACGATCTGTTCAACCTGAACGGCTCGGTCAAGATAACGGACGCGACCAGCATGCGCATCGGTGTGGACAATCTGTTCAACAAGGCACCGCCGCTCGGCAACGTCAACACCGCAGCCGACCTCTCGCTGGGTCAGTTGGGTGGAGGCGCCTATAATAGCAGCTTCTACGACACCTTCGGGCGGCGCTATTATCTGGGCATCAACGCCAAGTTCTGATCGCCGCTCACGCGGTTATCTGATGGAAAATCAGGGGCCTTCCTTCGGGGAGGCCCCTTTTTCGCGCCTTGCCTTCGCCCGTCGGCGGCCCGTCGCCTGTTTCAAATTTATCACAGAAGGCCGGCGTTCCGTGGCCTGCGCCCTGCCTTGCACTTACCCTCTAGACAGGTTGATTCAACAACTATACTCAAAATGTAACGTTGAATATAACAACCATTAGTGGGGAGAGGCTTTGCTGACCGGCACGGTCGCCTGATCAGGCAAGCTGCGGTTTCCCATACGATCGCTGACCGCCCGGCACGGCTCCAGGAGCATGCGCCGGCATGGTGTCGTGTGTCCGCAAAAATCCCCGGAGAACAACGGATCTGCCGCCGGCGTACCGATCCATCGGTTCGTCCAAGCGGCCGCAACGAGCCGTAAAGGCATCGAACAAGGGGAGTGCTTTATGACTGACAGATTGAAATTGCGGCTTTGGCTGCTCAGCGGCAGTGCCTGCCTCGCCGGCGCCATGACGGCGGCTACCCCCGCGCAGGCGCAGGGTGATGGCGCCGACGCCCAGGAGCAGGCGATCGTCATCACCGGCTCGCGCATCGCGCGCCGCGACTATCAGGCCAACAGCCCCATCGTCACGGTGGATTCGGACATTCTCGAAACATCGTCCTCGTCCGCGATCGAATCCAACCTCAACAAGCTGCCGCAGTTCACGCCGGCGCAGACGCCCCAGCTTGGCGGCGACATTCAGGCGACCGCGACCAACACGCCGGGCGCCGCCAGCATCTCGCTGCGTGGCCTTGGTGCCAACCGCAACCTCGTGCTGCTCGACGGCCGCCGCGCAACGCCCGGCAACGCCAATATGGTGGTGGACATCAACTCGATCCCCTCCGCGGCGATCGAGCGGGTGGAAGTCATCACCGGCGGCGCATCGGCGACCTATGGCGCGGATGCCGTGGCCGGCGTCACCAACTTCATCCTGAAGAAGAATTTTCAGGGTCTGGAGCTGGATGGCCGCATGGGCATCTCGCAGCGTGGCGATGGGCAGGAATATACCATCAGCGGCATCATGGGCACCGATTTCGCCGATGGTCGCGGCAATGTCAGCATGGCGTTCGAGACCAATGATCGCTCCGCCGCCAAGCGGATCAATCGCCCGTGGTTCCGGGAGCTTTATCTCGATCCGGATATGGGCGGCAACCAGACCTTCTCGGATTCCCCCAGCTTCGTGCCGGGTGTGAACCGGCCATCGCAAGAGGTGATGAACGGCATTTTCGACGGTCGCGACGCCACCGCCTTCCCCAATTATCCGACCAACGGCACGGTCTGGTTCAATACCGACGGCACGGCGTTCGGCGGCTCCAACAATTTCGCGACGCGGGCCGGCGCCTATCGCTATAATGGTGACATCGGGCCGGGCATGCATGAGAACAGCCGTGGCTATCTGTCGGAAAACTTCACCGACGATCAGCTCGTCCTGCCGCTCAACCGCTACAATATCTATGCGCGCGGCAATTATGAGATCACCGATTGGGTGAACCTCGTGGCGCGGGGCTATTTCAACAAGTCGAGCACGCTCACCGTGCAACAGCGCGCGGTCGCCGGCAACGGCTGGAGCGCGAATATCCCGATCTACAACACCGACGGGTCGCGCCGCGAAATCCCGACCGAACTGGCCGCCATGCTCGCCAGCCGCACCCCGGCGGCCGGCACATCCGACCTGGCGCTGGCCAATCTCAACTGCGCCGGCGCCAGCGCCGCCGTGCCCGGCTCGGCGGCGGATTGCGATTGGCAGCTCAACATGTATCCGCTCGACCAGCCGCGCACCGTCGCTGCGGACGTCTTCACCTATCAGATGCTGGTCGGGCTGGAAGGGAAGATACCGGGCACCGACTGGACATGGGACGTCTCCGGCTCCCAGGGCGAGTCGGAAACGAGCTTCCTCTCCTCCGGCTTCGTGTCGCTGGAGCGGTATCGCACCGTTATCCGCGCCGATAACTGGGGTGCCGGCTGGTCCGCACAGGGCAATCAGATCCAGGGCGGTTTCGGTGCGTCCAGCGCATCCTGCACCAGCGGTCTCAACCCGTTCGACGATGTGCCCACCAGCCAGGATTGCGTCGACGCGATCAAGGCCGACGTGAAGGCCCGCTCGTTGATGCAGCAGACCAACTGGGAGGCGAACGCTCAAGGCAGCCTGTTCGCGCTGCCCGCCGGCGATCTGCGCGCCGCGCTCGGCGCATCCTATCGGCGCAACCGCTTCAGCTTCACCAACGATACGCTTTCGACGCAGGGCACCTCCTTCCTGGATCAGGTGGCCGGCCTCTATCCCAGCGGCAACTCCAAGGGCACCATCGCGGTGACGGAGCTTTATGGCGAATTGCTCGTGCCGCTGCTGGCGGACTTGCCGCTCATCAAGAAGCTGGAGCTGGAACTGGGCGCCCGCACCTCCGATTACAGCACCACGGGCAGCAGCTTCACCTGGAAGGCACTGGCCGACTGGCAGGTGACCGACTGGCTGCGCATCCGCGGCGGCTACAACAAGGCCGAGCGCGCGCCCAACATCGCAGAGCTGTTCCAGGCCCCGCAGCAATCCTATGCCAGCCTGCCCAGGGGTGATGCCTGCTCGAGCACCAACACCACGCTCGGCTACAGCGCCGGCCCCGGTAATACCACCAACCGGGCGGACGTGCGCGCACTGTGCGAAACGCTGATGAATGCGATCGACCCGACGACCTCTGCCCAATTCTATTCGGGCACGCAGGCCTCCGGCTCCACGACCGGCTTCATCACCTCCATCGGCAATCCGGATATCCAGCCGGAGCGGGTGAAGACGTGGACGGTCGGCACGGTGCTTTCCGCCCCGTCGCAGGCCCCGTGGCTGCGCAACCTGCGGCTCGCGGTCGATTATTACAACATCAAGATCGACGATGCGATTGGCGCGGAAACAGGCGATTTCATCCAGCAGAAGTGTTTCGATATCGCCTTCAACCCCACGCTCGACGCCAATTCGGCGGCGTGTAAGGCGGTGGTGCGCAATGTCGGCATCGGCAGCATCGGCAACCTGACCGGCCAGTATCAGAACTTCGGGCGGATCAGGACCTCGGGCGTCGACGCGCAGTTCGATTGGTCGCTGGACCTTGAGGATGCCGGCGTGGGCCTGCCGGGCCGCTTCGGCCTGAGCAGCGTGTTCAGCTATCTCATCAACCTCAGGACCGCCGACTTCCCCACCAACGCGCTGGTCGATTATGCCGGCACGCTGGGCACGACGCAGAACGGCCTCAATAATGGCGGCGCCTATCGCTGGAAGATGTTCAACACGGTCAGCTACGGCACGGACACGGTCCGCTTCGCCCTGCAATGGCAGCATCTGCCTGCCACCAAGGCATCGGCCTATGCGACCAACAGCAACACCAACACCTTCGGCGCACCGGCCTATGACCTGTTCAACCTGAACGGCAGCATCGTCGTGACGAAGAGCGCAACCATCCGCTTCGGCATCGACAATCTGTTCGACAAGGCGCCGCCGCTCATCAACTACAACTCGGCGCCCAACGCCGCGAATGGCGAATTGCGGGGCGGCGGCTATGGCGCCGGCAGCGCGGCAGCGGCCGGCCAGGCTTACGACATCAACGGCCGCCGCTTCTTCATCGGCGCCCATTTCAAGCTCTAACCGTCCAACCGAACGGGTCGTGTTATGCGAGGCGACCCAATCTCGTGTGGCCACCCCCTCCCTGGGTGGCCACTTTTTTGTGTGACGTGCCCCGGCTTCCGTCCGCTTCAGGCGCATGATGTCACCCCGCAGCCCAATTTCGCAAAGGCAGCGTTTGCGCCCCGGAGCGGCTGCCGTAAAAGAGCGCCAAGCAAATAGCGGAGAGAGTGCATGGCCAAAGTCGTTCGCGTTCACGAATTGGGTGGGCCGGAGGTCTTGCAGTTCGAGGAGATGGATGTCGGCGCGCCAGGCGCGGGTGAGGTCCGCATCCGGGTCGAGGCGGTCGGCCTCAACCGGTCCGAGGCGATGTTCCGCGCGGGCCGCTATCCCACCAAACCGCAATTGCCCACGCTGATCGGCTATGAAGCCTGCGGCATCGTCGAGGCGCTCGGCGAGGGTGTCGAGGGCTTTGCCGTGGGCGAGCGCGTCTGCGCGCTCCCCATGTATTCGCTCGGCCAATATGGTGTCTGGGGCGAGCAGGCGATCGTTCCGGCGCGCTGCCTGCTCCCCGCGCCGCCCGGCCTGACACCGGCCGAGGCCGCCGCCGTTTGGATGCAATATATGACCGCCTATGCGATCATCGAGGTCGCGCAGGCCGGCATCGGCGATTATGCGATCATCCGCGCCGCCTCCAGCAGCGTGGGCCTGGCCGCGATCCAGCTTGCCAATTGGGCGGGAGCCGTGCCCATCGCCGCCACGCGCACCAGCGCCAAGGCGGAGGCCTTGCGCGCGCAAGGCGCTGCCCATGTCGTCGCCACCGAGGAGGTTGACCTGCGCGACGAGATCATGCGCATCACCGGCGACAAGGGCGCGCGCATCGTATTCGATCCGGTCGGCGGCCCCTATGTGGAGACACTGGCCAGCGCCATGGCGGAGCGCGGCATCCTGTTCGTCTATGGCGGCCTCAGCGAGCAGCCGACGCCCTATCCGCACTGGCACATGGCCTTCAAGGGACTCTCGATGCGCGGCTGGGTCGCGTCCGAAATCTGGAACCACCCGCATCGCTACAAGGAAGCGCGCGAGCACATCCTGCTGGGTTTGGAGTTGGGCCATCTCAAGCCGGTGATCGACCGCAGCTTCCCCTTCAGCGAGATGGTCGAGGCCAATCGCTATCTCGAATCCAACCAGCAGGTCGGCAAGATCGTCGTCACTATGTGACAGCCGCATGCGAGGAAAGGGAACCGCCATGGCCGACAATGACAATCCGAGCTATACCCCCGTCCGCCTCGGCGTGCGTGACATCCCGCCGCCGCGCACGATCAGCCCGGCGGCGCAGCAAGCCCTCTCCGATGGCGCGGCCCTGCCCCGGCCGATCTGGCCCGCGCCCGACGATCTCGTCGGCTGGCGCCAGGCCATCGCGGCCAGCGAAGCGATGTGGGCGGAAGCGGCCGCACCGATGCTCGCGGCAGCCGCCGCTTCGGTCGAGACGCGGTCGATCGCGGGCATCGCCTGTTACGATTGCGCCCCGGCCGCCGGGACGGCGGAAGATGGCCCGCTTTATCTGTTCATCCACGGCGGCGCCTTTGTGTTCGGCGGCGGTGCCTTCGCCAAGGCGCAGGGCGCCCGCGCCGCCGCCGCGCTGGGCGTGCGCACCATCTCGGTCGATTATCGCATGCCGCCGGACCATCCCTACCCCGCCGCGCCGGACGACTGCGTCGCCGTTTACAAGGCTTTGCTGGAGACGCACGATCCGCGCCGCATCATCATCGGCGGCAGCTCGGCCGGCGGCAATCTCGCGGCGGTAGCGGCGCTCATGATCCGCGACCAGGGCCTCCCGACCCCGGCCGGCGTCATCCTCCTCACGCCAGAAATCGACCTGACGGAAGCCGGCGACAGTTTCCGCACCAATGCCGATCTCGACGTGGTGCTCAAGCGCGCGCTGCCCGAGTGCAACGCGCTCTATGCCGCCGGGCATGACCTGCGCGATCCCTATCTCTCGCCGCTGTTCGCCGATTTCACGCGCGGCTTCCCGCCCACGCTGGTGCAAAGCGGCACGCGCGACCTGTTCCTCTCCAACTCGGTGCTGATCCACCGCGCGCTGCGCGAGGCCGGTATCGACGCCGAACTGCACGTCTGGGAAGCGATGCCCCACAGCAGTTTCGGGCGCGGCGACACGCCCGAGGGTGACGCCGTCAATGCCGAACTGCGCCGCTTCATCGCGCGGGTGACGGGGCTTTGAAGGGAGCGGCGGGGCGCGCTATCTCGCTGCTTTACCAGCATATCTCGGTTTACCCGCAGGCGGCAGGCAAAAAGAAAGGGAGCGCCTGAGCGCCCCCTCCCTTCCATCTCAATCTCGCAACGCTCGCCTTATTCGGCGGCGATCGCATCCACCTGCGCCGACAGGTCCAGCCCGTAGAGCTTGGCCGCGTTCTCGAAGGCGATCTTGCGCACGAAGGCCGGGTCGGCCCCTTCCGTGAACTCGCCCAATATCTTGCGGCTGTTGGGCCAGATGCTGTCCGGGTGCGGATAATCGGTCGCCCACAGCAGATTGTCCTCGCCGTAGAAGTCCTTGAGCGCAACGGCCGTCGGGCTTTGCTGGAAGGTGCCATAGATCTGCCGCTTGAACAGCTCGGAAGGCTTGGCCTTGAGCGGGATGCCACCGCGCTGGGACCAGAATTCTTCAGCTTCCCACAGGCGCCAGTGGCGATAGTCCAGCTCCTCGATCACCCACGGCAACCAGCCGATGCCGCTCTCCGCGATGACGATCTTGAGGCCGGGATGGCGCTCCAAAATGCCCCAGGCGAACAGGTCCGCGAACGGATCGAGAAACTGCTCGATGAACATCTTCACATGCAGGAAGGTCGCGCCCGGGCTGCCCTTATATTTGTCGAACGCGCGGGTGACGCTCGGGAACACGGTGACGTGGAAGGAGAGGATGATGCCGCTCTTTTCCAGCAGGTCAAACAGCGGTTCCCAGCGCGGATCCTCCAGGCGCGGCTCGGCCACGGCGATCTGGAGATTGGCCTGCTTGAAGCCGCCCAGCGCGATGATGTGCTGCAACTCGCGCAGCGCCGCCTCGGGATAGGGCGGCAACATGGGCACGCCGATCAACCGGTCCGGCGCGGCTGAGCAGAAGTCCTTGAGCCACTCATTATAGGCCGCATAGCAGGCATCCCGCAGCTCTTCGTCATCCAGCACGATGGAGGTGACAGGGCCGAAGATGACGTGGGCATACACGCCGTCGCGATCCATATCGGCCAGACGCAGTTCGGCGACGGCGGGGCGACGCTCGGTCTGGTCGACAATGCCGCCGCGGTCGAGTGCGGTGAAGATCGGCTTGGGACCAGTCATGGCGCTCGCCTTGCCGGACCAGCCACCCCAGTTCTTGCCCTCGCACATCCAGACGGCGCGTCCGTCGACAATTTCAACCTTGGGCGCGCGTGCCTTGAGATGATCGGGCAGGTAGTTGGTCCAGAGATCGGTCGGGAGCTGATTGAGATCGAGATGATCGTCGCAGCTGATCAGAGGGTAGTCCAAAACTCTTGCTCCTCTCAAATGGATCGCGGCGCATCGCTGCCGTGTCCGGATCATTTTTCCGCGCCGGCGACATCCGAGCCGACTCGGCGGACGGCCTCTATGTCGTTAGCAATCTACTTATATAAGCGCGATATCATCCGGGATGCAAGGAGTCTCTCGAGTCACCTGCTTGAAGTGACGATCCTGTCCTGATCGAACGGATCGTCACCGGACTCCTTTTGCTGGCGGTGATTTCCGGTCGCCAGACGAGTTTCTCTGGCTCGAAACCACTCTCATGGGCGCGGTTCAGGCGGTTCGCTGCACCGGCGGCGCATCGGGCACCAGTGTCGCCGTCGGCACCGCGCTGCGCTCCTCGCCATATTCGTTGACGTTGGCGCGGCGCAGGTCGCGCTTGTAGCGCGTATAGTCGAAGATCGTGCCCCGGTGCAGCGCGCAGCGATTGTCCCAGATCAGCAGGTCGCCCTGCTGCCATTTATGGGCGTAGATGAATTTCTCCTGGCTGGCGAAGGCGAGCAACTCGTCAATCAGCGCCTTGCCCGCCGCATCGTCCATGCCCTCCACGCGGAAGGCATGCGAACCGACGAACAATGCCCTGCGCCCGGATGGGCTGATCCGCACGAGCGGCTGCATCGCACCCGGCATCACGGTGCGGACGCGATCGGCATCCGCGCTCTTGACGCCGCCCTTCTCGCGGCTGGCCGCGAAGCTGTGCTCGGCGACGAGATGCTCGATCTGGTCCTTCTTCTCCTGCGGCAACTGGTCATAGACATGGCGCAGGTCGACAAACTCGGTATTTCCCTTCTCCGGCGGCACGATATGGCCAAGCAGCATCGACCATTTGCTCGGCATGTCGTTGAACGAACTGTCGGAATGGAACAGCTCATTGCCCTTGGCGAACTTGGCGCGCAGCGACTCCGGATCGATGATCTCGCCATTCCCGTCCAGATTGGAGGCATCGTAAAGCTCCGGCGCCATGCGGCCCGGCTGGTCCTTGCGCTGGTCGTAGCCCGGCGGCAGCTCCAGCGGCCCGAAGGCGCGCGCAAACCGCAGATGCTCGGCATCGCCAATATGGCCCTGCCCCCGGATGCAGACGACGATATGCTCCTTCATCGCCTCTTCCACGAGGTCGATCAGCGCCTGATCCGGCTCTTTCGAGAGATCCGCGCCGATGATCTCGGCAGCGAAAATGGGATGGAGTTTCCTGACTTCCATGACTCATCTCCCTAAGCGCACGGATTGGCGCGCCGACTCATACATTTTGTTCGGCCACGATTAATTCAAATTCTAATGATTTGCAATGGGGGAGGATGCCGGGTTTCCCACACCCGGAGCGCAGCATAGTCGATCTACAGCGGGTCCGTCTGCCGATGGAGCGTCAGCAGCGCCTCCGCAAAGGCCTCCGGCTGCTCGGCGGCGGGATCGTGCCCGGCGCCCGCGACCGTCCGCTCCTCCAGCAGCGCGGAAAAGCGCTCGTCCGCCGCACGGCCGCCGAGCAGCCCGTCGGCGCCGGAGAGGGTGATCGCCGGCACCGTGATAGCGGGCGGCGGCAGCAGCGCCGCATCGAGCGCAGCATAATGCGGGTCGCCCGGCGCGGCGCCGATCCGGTGGGCATAGCTATGCCACGCCACCGCCGCGAAATCGGGATTGTCGAACGAGGCAGCGCTTTGCGCGAACAGCGCCTCATCGACCAGCCCCGGCGACCATTGCCGGCGCAGGTGCAGGCAAATGTCGCGCGGCCGCTCGACCAATGCCCGCCGTCCCCGTTCCGAGCCGAGGAAATATTGGTGCCAGACGAGCTGCTCGATGGCCGCTGGCGCCGGGCGTGTCGGATCGGCTAGGTCCTGGATGAGATAGCCGCCCACCGCGAGCAGTCCGCACACCCGCCCGGGCCACAGCGCCGCGAGGATGCAGGCGGCCCGCCCGCCCCAATCGAACCCCGCGACCAGCGCCCGCGCCACGCCCAGCCCGTCGAGCAGCGCCCGCGCATCGTCGGCAATCGCGCTCTGCTGGCCCGCGCGCATGGTTCCAGCGCTCAGGAACCGCGTCGCCCCGAAGCCGCGCAGATAGGGCGCATAGATGCGCAGCCCCGCCGCCGCGAGCAGCGGCGCAACGCGGTCGAACGAACGCGGATCATAAGGGAAGCCATGGAGCAGCAGCACCGGCGCGCCCGCCACATCGCCCCAGCAATCGACGGCGATATCGAGCAACTCCGTCCGCACGGTGATCCGCTCGGGCGCGACAGGAGCGGCCGCGCCCATCGTCAGGGATCGACCAGAATGATGCGCAGATCGTTGACGTTGGTCTGCGTCGGCCCCGGCACGAACAGCGCGCCGACCTTGCCGAGCGCGCTGCCGGCGTCGTTATCCGCCTGCACCGCGTCGAGATCGAGTCCGGCTGCTTCGAGCGCATCCAGCGTCGCGCCATCGGCATAAGCGCCCGCCACGTCGCGATTGCCGTCCACGCCGTCGGTATCCGCCGCCAGCGCCGCGATGCCGGCCGTGCCCGCAATCTCCCGTGCCAGCGCCAACATATATTCCTGGTTCGGCCCGCCCTGCCCGTTGCCGGTGACGGTGACGGTCAATTCCCCGCCGGAGATGAGCGCGCTGCGCTGCCCGGCTTCGAGCGCCCGCACCGCCGCCGCGCCATGATCCCGGGCGACCTCACGCGCGTCACCGGTCGCCTCGCGTTCCAGCATCACCGGCGCATAGCCTTGCGCGCGCAGATAATCAGCGGCGGCCTCCAGCGCGTCGTCCGGGCGGACGACCACCGCGAACCGGCTGCGCGCCAGCCGGGCATCGTCGGGCTTGATCGACTCGCTCCACCCCGCCGGTTCGGCGATGCCGTAGCGCGCCAGCACCCCCTTCGCGTCGGCGATGGTGCCCGCGTCGCCCACGGTGGGGCCGGAGCCGATATCTGCCGGCACGTCGCCCACCACATCGGAGACGGCCAGCGTCAGCACCTCCGCCGGCCACGCCGCGACCGCGAGCCGGCCGCCCTTGATGCGCGAGAGATGCCGCCGCACCAGATTGATTTCGCCAATGCTCGCGCCGGAGCGGACCAAGGCGCGCGTCACCCCCTGCTTGGCCGGCAGGTCGAGCGGCGATGCGGGCGCGGCAAGCAAGGCCGAGGCCCCGCCGGAGAGCAGCACCAGCACCAGATCGCCCTCACCCGCGCTCTCCGCCAGATCGAGGCAGCGCTGCGCCGCCGCCAGCCCGGCCGCATCCGGCACCGGATGGCTGGCCTCCACCAGTTCGATCCGGTCGAGCGGCGAGCCATAGCCTGTGCGCGTCACCGCAATGCCGGTCGCGTCCGGCCAATGCGCCTCGACCGCCCGCGCCATCGGCACCGCGCCCTTGCCGGCGGCGATGACGATCACGCGCCCGGCCGGGTGCGGCGGCAGTGCGTCGATGATCGCTTCCGGCCGCTTGCACGCGGCGATGGCGGCCGCATAAGCGCCTTCGAGCACAGCGCGGCGGTCAGGGAACGCGCTCATCGTCCCGCCAGGAAAGAGGCGATATTCTCGCCCGTCACCCGCGCCAGTTCCGTCACCGCCTGGGTGCTGAGCCAGGCCGAATGCGGCGTCACGATCACGTCCGGCCGACGGGCGAGGCGCAGGATCGCGCTGCCCGGCGGCGGCGGCTCGACCGGGGCGACGTCGATGCCCGCGCCGCCGATATGGCCGGCCTCCAGCGCGCCTTCCAGCGCATCGAGGTCGATCAGCGCGCCGCGCGCCGTATTGATGATGAACGCGCCCGGCTTCATCGTCGCCAGCGTGTCCGCGTCCAGCATGTGCCGCGTCTCGTCGGTCAGCGGGCAGTGCAGGCTGATGATGTCGCTGGTCGCCAACACTTCCTCGAACGGCAGCCGGCCCTCGCCGGGCGCCGCGCCGCGCCGGCCGGCGAACACCACCTCCAGCCCGAGCGCACGGGCGCGGCTCGCCACCGCCTGCGCGATGGCGCCGCTGCCGAACAGGCCGAGCCGCTGGCCGACCAGATCGCGCACCGGCGCGGCGAACACGCAGAACGCCTTGCCATTCTCCCAGCGCCCGTCGATCACCGACTCGCGGAACGGCACCAGCCCCCGCGCCAGTGCGAAGATCAGCATGACGACATGCTCGGCCACCGAGGTGCCGGCATAGCCCACCACATTGCGCAACTGGATACCGCGTGCCTGCGCCGCCGCGCTGTCGACCACGTCCGTGCCCGTCGCGGTGACGGCGATCAGCCTGAGGTCCGGCAGCGCCGCCAGCGTCGCCGCGTCCAGCTTCACCTTGTTGATGACGGCCACCTGCGCCCCGGCGAGCCGCGCCACCACGTCGGCGGCATCGGTGAAGTCATGGGCAATCCATTCGTGCGGCACATCGGGGCGCGGAATCTCGATGCCGCCCAGCGTCATCTCATCCAGATGAACGATCCGGGGCACACCGCCCGCCTTCGCATCGCCCTGCGCCATATCCATCATCCTCCCGCCAGAAAAATCGTTCGCTCTGCAATTATCTGCGACGACCCGGCAAGTCCAGTGGCGACGGTTCGGGATGAGCGCGGCAGGCGGGCGGCGATCCGGTCAGGGCTGGGCGCCGTCGCAGAGCGTTTCCATCAGCTTGCCGGTAATGGCGTTGACCTGATCCAGCTCCGCATCGCTCAGGCCGATCAGCACCGAGGCGCGGAAGGCATGGGCCACGGCGGTGATATCCTCCAGCGCCTGCCGGCCGCTCTCGGTCAGTTCGATGAGCTTGGTGCGCCGGTCGCTCGGGTCTTGCCGCCGCACCACCAGCCCATCGGCCTCCAGCGTATCCAGCATGCGCGTCAGGGTCGGCCCCTCGATGCCGATTCGCTTGGCAATGGCGATCTGCGCGCTCGGCTCGGGCGAGCGGGCGATGGTGGAGAGCGCCTCCATCCGCGCCGTGCCATAGCCCATCGGCCGCAGCTTCTCGTCCAGCATCGCCCGGTAGCGCCGCGCGATCAGGATGATGCGATAGGTGAAGCCATATTCCCGATCGAGACGAGGGGAACTGGCGAAAGCCTTTTCACTAGCCGCGCCCTCGGCGCGATCTTCGCGCGTTCCAGCCAATCTCTCCCCCCAATCCTCTTTGATTGCTAATCGTTTGGCGTTCATTCAACGCGTTGGCGCGTCCGTGTCAAGCCACAGGCCGTTGCGGCGACTCGCCCGATGAAGCCGCCATGCCGTCCAGATTCCGGGTTGACGATGCTTGCCGCGCGCCGCACAGCAGCCGGCGTCGGCCTGTTTCCCGACAGAAAAGGACGACAAGGTTCATTTCGGGAGTCGCCTATGTCCAGGCTTCATCGCGCGCATCGTCGCGCCAAATCTTTTTATGCTGTTTCCGGTCTCGGCCTCGTCGCGCTGCTCTCCGCCTGCGGAGGCCAGCCTGAAGCGAGCAATGTCGAGAATGTGGACGAGGCTCCCATCGAGAATGTGGCCAACGTCGCCAATGATGTGGCCGTGACCGAGGCCGCCAACGCCGCGGATGAAGCCGCCGCCGCGCCGGCGCCCGCAGTCGCCAACACAGCCGAAGCCCCCGCTCCCAAGGCGGAGGAAAAGCCGGAGGCACCGGCCGCCGCACCCGCCAAGCCGGAAAAGACGGCCGACGCCGCACCGGCCGGGGATGCCGCCAAGGGCGCCAAGCTGTTCGCCCAGTGCAAGATCTGCCATTCCGTCGAGCCGGGCAAGAACGGCCTCGGCCCCTCGCTGCATGATGTCGTCGGCCGCAAGGCGGGCACGGAAGCGGGCTTCACTTATTCGCCGGCCATGAAGAATAGCGGCCTCACCTGGACCGACGCGGAACTCACCGAATATCTCCGCGCGCCGATGAAGCTCGTGCCGGGCACCAAGATGGCCTTCGCCGGCATTGCCAACGAAAAGGATCGGGCGGACGTCATCGCCTATCTCGACACGCTGAAATAAGCCGATGAGGAGCCGGCCGGGCCTGAGCGCTGGCCGGATTCCCCTTGACCTTCCAACGGCCGGTCCCGGCCGTTGGAAGCAGCAGGGATCAGGCTTCCTCGACCGGAGCGCCGGGGCCGTTCTTGATGATGGATTCGATCGCGTTGCGGGCATTCGCCTTGCTGGAATAGCCCTCGGTCCAGAAGATGATCTCGCTATTATATTTGAACTTCGCGACGAACTCGCCGGCCTTGTTCTTCTCGATCACGAACTTGTGCGCCATCCTCGGAATCCTTCCATAAGGTTGAAACCGGCCTGACTTTAGCGCTCGGAGGAGTCAGCGCAATTCTAATGTAGGTTATGGTGCGATGAGCCGGTCCGGCGCATAGGCGGCCGTGTCGATCCCGGCGACCGGCGCGGGCAGTGCCTCGCCCAGCACCAGCGCCGCGCCGATCAGCGATGCCGCCGGCGCGGTCTGGATGCCGAAACCGCCCTGCCCCGCAAACCAGAAGAAGCCCTCCATGCGCGGATCGAACCCATAAACGGGCCGGCGGTCCGGCGCGAAGCTGCGCAGCCCCGCCCATTCATGCTCCACCGCCTCGATCCGCCAGTCGACCACCGCGCGGAACCGCTCGATGGCAAGCGCCACATCCAGTTCCTCGGGCGCGACATCGCGCGGCGCGTCCGGCGTCTCGTCATGCGGCGAGAGCCAGAGGCGCCCGACCCCCTCCGGCTTGAAATAAAAGCTGCCTGCCAGATCCAGAATGAGCGGAAAGCGTGGCGGCGCCTCCGGGCAGCGCAGTTGCACCACGGTGCGGCGATAGGGCGTGATGCCAAGCGGCCCCACGCCGCAACGCCGCGCCACATCATCCGCCCACGCGCCCGCAGCATTGATGACGATGCTGCAGGTCAATGGGCCTCCGCTGGTTTCGACGCGCCAGCCATCGCCCTCGCGCCGCGCCGCGATCAGCCGCGTATCGAGCCGGACGTCCAGCCCCCCGCGCCGCGCCGCGCCGCGATAGGCCGCGAGCAGCCCGGCCACGTCGATATCCATGCAGGTCGGCTCGGAAAGGCCCACCGTCCATTCCGGCCGCAAGCCCGGCAGGCGCGCCTGCAACGCCGCGCCATCCACCAGATCGAGCGTGATGCCGCTCGCGGCGAAATCGCGCTGCATCGCGCCGGCCAACGCGGCATGCTCCGCCCGTCCGATATGGAGCGCCCGGCGTTCGCCCAGGAAACTGCGCTCCGAGAAGGCCGGATGCGGCCGCGCGAGCAGCGGGCCGCTCGCCGTCGTCAACGGTTGGACGGCCGGGCCGCCATAACTCTCGCTCCAGAAGGCGACCGAGCGGCCGGAGGCATGGTAGCCCGGCTGCTCTTCCTGCTCGATCAGCATGACCCGCGCCCGCTCCGCAAGGCCCGCCGCGATGCTGAACCCCGCCATGCCCCCGCCGACGATGAGGATGTCGCATGCCGTCATCGCACCCGCTCCGCCATGACGATGGAGGCGATGCGAGCGAACGCACCATCGAAGCAGGACAGATCGAAGCGGAACAGGCGGCAAATCGGCATTGCGCGCGCTGGTTACGATTTCCTAAGGGCCAAGGTCTAGCTTTTTGCGCGATGACCTTAGCCTGGCTGCCTTCCCTGCTCGTCTCGCTGCTCGCGCTGCTCCTGCTGTGGGGCGCGGTGACGGACCTGCGCAGCCGCACGATCCCCAACGGCCTCAATCTGGCCATTGCGCTGCTCGCCCCGCTCTGGTGGTGGGCCAACGGCCTCGCCGTCTATCCTGACATTCTGATGCAGATCGGCGTGGCACTGGCCGTGTTCGCCCTGTTCGCCGGCCTGTTCGCGCTCGGCATGATGGGCGGAGGCGATGTGAAGATGCTCGGCGCGCTCGCCCTCTGGCTGCCGTTCGAGGCGATGGTACTCCTGCTGATGCTGATGGCGCTGGCGGGCGGAGCCGTGACCATCGCCACGTTGGTCCATCATCGCGCCCTGCGTCGGGCCGGCCGGCCGGAAATCCCCTATGGCGTGGCCATCGCCATCGCCGGCCTGTGGGTGTTCGGCGAACGTTATTTTAACCCTTTCCCCGCATAACCAGCCTGTCCGGGGCCTCGGTCCCGTCGATGGGAGACGACATTCGTCATGGAACCTAAGAAGATCGCCCTTCTTGCGGGCGCGCTGATCATTGCCGTGACTGCGGCATTTCTGGCGCGCTCCATGTTTGCGGACGGCCCCGCGCCGGAAGCGAACGCCGCCGCCATGCCAAATCCGCAGGACATGCCGCATGTGCTGGTCGCGACCAAGTCGCTGCCTGTCGGCACCATCGTCAGCGCGGACACCTACCGCTACCAGCCCTGGCCCAAGGAGCTGGTCGAGGAAGCTTATTTCATCGAGGGCAAGGTCGATACGGAGAAGCTTGTCGGCTCCGTCGTCCGCACCGCCATCGCCGCCGGCCAGCCGGTGACACAGGGTTCGCTGATCAAGCCGGGCGACAGAGGCTTCCTGGCCGCCGCGCTGGCGCCGGGCATGCGCGCCGTGACGGTGCCGGTCTCGATCCAGAGCAGCGTCGCGGGCTTCGTCTTTCCCGGCGACCGTGTCGACCTGATGCTCACCCAGAGCGTGGCGGGCGGCGGCGACGGCGCCCCGCTCAAGGTCGCCGAGACGATCGTGCGCAACCTGCGCGTGCTCGCCACCGACCAGCGCACGGATGCGATGGGCGAGGATGGAAAGCCCGTCGTGCAGACCTATTCCAACGTCACGCTCGAAGTGACGCCGGCCATTGCCGAGAAGATCAGCGTGGCGCAGACCATCGGCGCCATCTCGCTCTCGCTCCGCTCGCTGGCCGATAGCAGCCAGCAGCTGGAGGAAGCGCTCGCGACCGGCGAGGTCGACGCCCCCGGCGCCGGCGACGCCAATGGCGAAAAGACGATGCTGGCGGCCATCGCCGCCCGCCCGTCGGACAAGCGCTCGACCTATTCGACCGGCGCGGACGTTTCCCGCTATCAGCGCAGCAGCGTGCCGGGCAAGCCGAGCGAGGGCAATGACCAGGGCACGATTGCAGCAGGCACGGGCGCGGCAGGCGGCAACGGGCCGGTGGTGCGGATCGCCCGCGGCACTGCGGTGACGGCCGTCGCGGTGGGGAGCAAGTAAGATGAGCACGCAATCCATGCTGTCGCCGGCGCGCCTCGCCACCGGCGCCCTCGCCGCCGCGCTCGCCGTCACGGCCAGCGCAGCCACTCTCCAGATTCCCGCCCTGGCCGCCACCGGCCCGGCCCAGCAGGATAATGGCGCCCTGTTGCTCTCGGTCGGGGAAAGTCGGGTGGTCAACCTGCCCGAGAATCTCAGCGACGTGGTGATCGCCGATCCCAATGTGGTCGATGTCCACGTCCGCTCGCAGCGCCAGCTTTACCTGATCGCCAAGACGCCGGGCGAGACCAATGTGTTCGTCACCTCGGCCAGCGGCAAGATGCTCTATGCCAACGCCGTCCGCGTCGGCAACAACATCACCAGCATCGACCAGATGCTGAAGCTCGCCATGCCGGATGCCGACGTTCAGGTCAGCACCATGAACGGCATGGTGCTGCTCACCGGCACTATCGCCACGCCGGAGGATTCGGCGGAGGTGGAGCGGCTGGTGCAGGCCTTCTCCGGCAAGGATACGACCGTGGTGAGCCGCCTGCGCACCGCTACGCCGCTCCAGGTCAACCTGCAGGTCCGCATCGCGGAGGTGAACAAGAGCTTCGCCAAGAATATCGGCGTCAACCTGCTCAGCAGCCGCAACCTCGGCAGCGGGTTCCTGTTCGGCATCGGCCGGGGCAATGCGGGGAGCATCACCTATCCCGGCGTGACGACCTTCACCCCCAATCCCAATGGCGGCGCGCCGATCGAGGTGCCGGTCATCAATCCGGCCACCGGGCGGCAGGCCTATGATACGGTCTATAAATTCAACAACAGCGAATCGGGCACCACGCTTGGGGCAGCCGGCCATCTGCTCGGCCTGGACCTGATGGGCACGCTCGATCTTGCCGAGACGCAGGGGCTGGCCGCCACGCTCGCCAACCCCAACCTAACCGCGCTCTCGGGCGAGACGGCCAGCTTCCTGGCCGGCGGCGAGATCCCGATCCCGCTCTCGACCTCGCTCGGCCAGGTCTCGGTGGAATATAAGCAATATGGCGTCAGCCTCGCCTTCACGCCCACCGTGCTGGCCGATGGCCGCATCTCGATGCGGGTGCGGCCCGAGGTTTCGCAACTCGATACCAGCGCGGGCGTGCGGCTCAACAATTTCGACATCCCCGGCATCTCGACCCGCCGGGCGGAGACGACCGTGGAACTCGGCTCCGGCCAGAGCTTCATGATCGGCGGCCTGCTCTCCACGTCGAGCGGTAACACGGTCGACAAGACGCCATTCCTCGGCGACCTGCCGATCCTCGGCAACCTATTCAAGTCGCAGGGTTATCGCCGGCAGGAAACCGAGCTGGTCATCATCGTGACGCCGTATCTGGTGAAGCCGGTCGATGCCCGCCAGATCGCCTTGCCGACCGATGGCTACCGCAACGCCGATGACGCCCAGCGCATCCTCGGCAACCAGATGCATGCCGGCCAGAGCGGTGGCGAACGGCCCGCGCCCACGCCGGCGGAGCCGACCACCGTCACGCCGGACCGAGTCGCCGCGCGTACCGCCCGGAACGGCGGCAAGGCGGCCACCCCCGGCTTCAGCTTCTGACCAGCGAGGGAATGAGATGGATATGACCAAGCTTCTCCACCGCCCTGCCGCTCTGGCGCTCGGCCTGTGTCTCGCCCTCTCGCTGGGCACGGCGCCCGCCGCCGCCCGCAAGATCGAGCGCGGCGTCGAGCCGAGCCACCAGCCGGTCGTGCAACGCACCGATTTCGTGTTCGACGTGGTCGCGGACGGCAGCGGCGGCCTCGCCAGCACGGAACAGAGCCGGCTGGCGGCGTGGTTCAACGCCCTCGGCCTGCGCTATGGCGACCATGTCTCGCTGGCGGGCGCCGGTTCGCTGGCGCTGCGCGATGCCGTGGCCGATACCGTCGGCCACTACGGCCTGCTCGTCGAGGGTGAGGCGCCCGTCACCGCCGGCGAGGCGCCGGTCGGCGGGCTGCGCGTCGTCGTCAGCCGCTCGACCGCCAGCGTGCCGGGCTGCCCGAGCTGGGCCGACCGGGCCGGCGCCAATTTCGTCGGCGGCCTCAGCGATAATTATGGTTGCGCCATGGCGGGCAATCTTGCCGCCATGGTCGCCGATCCGCGCGATCTGGTCGAGGGCCGCTCGGCCAGCCTGGACCCGACCAACACAGTGAGCGGCCGCGCGATCAAGGCCTATCAGGAAAAGGCGCCGAGCGGCAGCGGCGGCCTGCAAGCCATGTCGGCAGGAGGCAAGTAAGATGAACGCACCCTGGAAACCGGCCGGATCAGACGGCCGCGACCCCTTCCACGCCTATGTGTGCGACGATCACAGCCTCGATCTGCTGCGCGCCGTGGTGCAGGACATGGGCTGGCCGATCGAGAAGGTCCACAAGGGTGGGCTACGCAACGCCGTGCAGTCGCTCTCCATGGCGCCCAGCCCCAACGTGCTGTTCGTCGACCTCTCCGAATCCGGCGACCCGCTGAACGACATCAACAACCTTGCGGAAGTCTGCGAGCCAGGCACGGTGGTCATCGCCAGCGGCCAGGTGAACGACGTGCGCCTGTATCGCGATCTCGTCGCCAGCGGCATCCAGGATTATCTGCTCAAGCCGATGGCGGCGGATACGCTGCGCGACGCGCTGGCTGCGGCGCAGGCGGTGTTCCTCGCGCCGCGCATGGAGGCGGCGAACGACCGGCCGCATATGATGGTGACGGTGATCGGCACGCGCGGCGGCGTGGGCGCGTCCACCCTCACTGCCTCGCTCGCCTATCTGAGCAGCACCAGGGGCAAGCGCTCCACCGCTTTGCTCGATCTGGACGTGCATTTTGGCACCGGCGCCCTCGCCATGGACCTGGAGCCGGGCCGCGGCCTCACCGACGCGGTGGAGAATCCCAGCCGCATCGACGGGCTGTTCATCGAGCGGGCGATGGTGCGGGCGAGCGACACGCTGGCCCTGCTCTCCGCCGAAGCGCCGATCAACCAGCCGCTCATCACCGACGGCTCGGCTTATTACCAGCTTGAGGAAGAGCTGCGCAGCGCATTCGAATGCACCTTCGTGGACCTGCCGCGCGGGGTGCTGGTGCAGCACCCGCATCTCGTCCACGAATCGAACCTGGTCGTCATCGTCACCGAGTTCACCTTGGCCTCGGCGCGGGACACCATCCGCATCCTCTCGTGGCTCAAGGCCAATGCGCCGCAATCGCAGGTGATCGTCGTCGCCAACAAGGCGCAGCCGGGCACGGCCGAGATCGCGCGCAAGGATTTCGAGCATTCGATCGAGCGCAAGATCGACACGGTGCTGCCCTATGACGCCAAGGTGACGGCGCAGGCCGCCAAGCTCGGCAAGACGGTGGCGGAAGCCGGCCGCTCCAGCAAGCTTGGCCAGAGCCTGCTGACGCTGCACGGCCATCTCGCCTCGGCGGCCGATGGGAGCGACGGCAGCGCCGACCTCCCCGGTGGCGCGGGCAAGGGCGGATCGCTGATCGGGCGGCTGATGGACGTCAAGCTGGCCATCCCGCGCAAGGGCAAGGTGAAGGCGGCCGATGAGGCGATCACCGACTGATCGGCGCGGAGGGAAACCGGCTGCGGCGAACCATGCCGGCAGCCGACGACTATGAGTGGGTGAGGCGATGACCGATCCGAAGCTAATGATGCTGATGCTGCTTCTGGGGGCGACCCTGGTGCTGCTCTTCCTCGCTTTTTCCGGGCCTTCGGCGGACCGCGCCGGCAGCCGCCGCATCGCCGCCATCCGCACCCGCCACACGGTCAGCGACCTCACCCAGATGGAAGCGCGGATGCGCAAGGCCATCTCGTCCCGCCGGGTCGAGAAGAACCAGCTGCTCGTCTCGCTCATTCCCCACCCGGAAAATCTGGCGAAACGGCTGGCCATGACCGGGCGCAAATGGACGTTGAGCCACTATATGGCCGCCTGCGTCGCCTTTGCCATCATCCTGTTCGGCATCCTCTCTCTGCGCGGCTTCTCCCTCCTGCCTGCGCTATTCGTCGCGCTGGCGGCGGGTTTCGGCCTGCCGCATGTCACGGTGGGCAAGCTCATCGCGCGGCGGGTCGACAAGTTCAACGCCAGCTTCCCCGACGCGCTCGACCTGCTGGTGCGCGGCCTGCGCTCCGGCCTGCCGGTGAGCGAGACGATGACCGTCGTCGCCAATGAATTGCCCGGACCGGTGGGGGAGGAATTCAAGCTGATCAACGAGCGGATCAAGATCGGCAAGTCGATGGACTCGGCCTTGCAGGAAACCGCGGACCGGCTCGGCACGACCGAGTTCCGCTTCTTCTGCATCACCCTCGCGATCCAGCGCGAGACGGGCGGCAACCTGGCCGAGACACTCGCCAACCTCGGCTCGGTGCTGCGCCAGCGCGCGCAGATGAAGCTCAAGATTCGCGCCATGTCGTCCGAATCGAAAGCCTCGGCCTACATCATCGGCTCGCTGCCCTTCATCGTGTTCGGCCTGATCTGCTGGGTCAATTACAGCTATATGGCGCCCTTCTTCACCGGCGATCCGGGCGGCCTGTTCGGCCTCGGCCTCATGCAGCTGATCGGCATCGGCGGCATGTGCTGGATGGCCTGCGGCGTGTTCATCATGGCCAAGATGATCAACTTCGAGATTTGAGGAAGGGCGACCGCACATGACATCCACCGGCGCCACCTTGTTCGGCCTGACCGCCCGCGACGTGGGCACGCTGCTCGCCGCCATGGCGACCTTCGCCGTGCTCGTCGCCATCTATGCCGCCTCGACCGTGCGCGACCCGATGGCAAAGCGCGTCAAGGCGCTCAACGAGCGGCGCGAGCAGCTCAAGGCCGGCATCATCGCCTCGACCGGCAAGCGGCGCGCCAAGATCGTCCACCAGAACGATACGACCGACCGCATGCGCAGCCTGCTCAGCTCCCTGCGCGTTTTGCAGGACGACCAGCTCAAGGATGCGCAGAAGAAGCTGGCGCAGGCCGGCATCCGCTCCAAGGAATGGGCGATCGCGATCATCTTCGGCCGGCTGGTTTTGCCGATCGCGATCGGCTGCACCGCCGCCTTGCTCATTTACGGCCTCGATCTGTGGCCGGACTGGAGCGCGCTCAAGAAATTCGGCGCTTTCGCCGGCGCGCTGCTGCTCAGCTATAAGGCGCCGGACCTCTACGTCGACAATATGATCGCCAAGCGCGCGGCGGAGATCCGCAAGGGCATACCGGACGCGCTCGACCTGCTGGTCATCTGCGCCGAGGCTGGCCTGACCGTGGACGCGGCCTTCGCCCGTGTGGCGCGCGAGCTTGGCACCGCCTATCCCGAACTGGGCGAGGAGTTCCAGCTGACCGCCATCGAATTGTCTTTCCTCACCGAGCGGCGCATGGCGTTCGAGAATCTCGCCGATCGCGTCAAGCTGGATGCGCTCAAGGGCGTCGTCACCACGATGATCCAGACCGAGAAATACGGCACGCCGCTGGCTTCCGCCCTGCGCGTGCTCTCGGCCGAGTTCCGCCACGAGCGCATGATGCGCGCCGAGGAGAAGGCCGCGCGCCTGCCCGCGATCATGACGGTGCCGCTCATCCTGTTCATCCTGCCCACTCTGTTCGTCGTTATTCTGGGGCCGGCTGCCTGCTCGATCAGCAAGGCGTTCAGCTAGGCGCGCTTCTCCGGCGCGAGGCCTCTTGCCGCGCGCCACCCGCCCCTTTAGGCGGGCAGGAGCATAGCGAGAAAGGACCGCCCGGCCGTGGCCGAACTCCAGCCGATCACACCTGTCATTCTCTCGGGCGGGGCGGGCACCCGGCTATGGCCGGTCAGCCGGGGCGAGCGGCCCAAGCAGTTCATCGCCCTCACCGACGCGCGCACCATGTTCGAGTTGACGCTGGCGCGGATCGAGGGGCTGGCCCATGCCACCGCGCCGGTCGTGGTTGGCAATGCCGCCCATGCCGCCATGATCCAGGCGCAGGGCCGGGCGGACATGACGCTGATCCTCGAGCCGTGCGCCCGCAACACCGCGCCCGCCATCGCGCTCGCGGCACTGGCGCTGGAGGCGCAGGACAGCGCCATGCTGGTGATGCCGAGCGACCATGTCGTCACCGATGTCGCTGCCTTCCACGCCGCCATAGACCGCGCCCGGCCGCTGGTCGCGCAGGGCTGGCTGGTGACGTTCGGGATCGAGCCGGACTCGCCGGAGACGGGGTTCGGCTATATCGCGCTGGGCGATGAACTGGCCGAGGGCGTGAGCCAGGTCGCACGCTTTGTCGAGAAGCCCGATCTGGCGCGCGCCACCGCGATGCTCGCACAAGGCGATCACGTCTGGAACGCCGGCATCTTCCTGTTCAGCGCCCGCGCCTATCTCGCGGCGCTGGCCGAGCACAAGCCGGCGATGCTGGCGGCAGCGCAAGACGCCATGGCGAAGGCCCGCCATGAAGGGTCCACTCTGCTCCCCGATGCCGATGCCTTCGCCGCCTGCCCCGCCGATTCGATCGACTATGCCGTGATGGAGCGCGCCGCCAAAGTCGCCTGCGTGCCCGTCCGCATGGGCTGGTCGGACGTCGGCAGCTGGGATGCGCTCCACGCCCTTTCCTCCAAGGATGAACAGGACAACGCCGTGCACGGCGCGGCCCACGCCATCGAGGCGCGCGGCTGCCTGATCCGCAGCGATGGCCCGCATGTGACCGTGGTCGGCGCGGAGGATCTGATCGTCATCGCCACGGCGGACGAAATTCTCGTGCTACCGCGCGGCCGCTCGCAAGAGGTGCGCAAGGCGGTGGCGGCACTGGCCGACCGCAAGGGCTGAGCGCCATGCGCCGACCGGCATGGCGTCACTGGCTGATAGCGGGCGCGCTGCTGCTGGTCGTCACAGCCGTCGTGCCGATCGTCGCGCGCTTCTATTGATATCTCGATAAACCAGGGAGTTATTTGCATGACCAGTGCCAAGCCGACCATCCTCGTCACCGGCGGAGCGGGCTATATCGGCAGCCACGCGGTGCTGGCGCTGGTCGATGCGGGCTGGCCGGTCGTGGTGATCGACAATCTCTCCACCGGCTTCCGCTGGGCGGTGCACGAGAAGGCGGCCTTCGTCGAGGGCGATATCGGTGACATAGCGCTGGTCGGCCGCGTCATCGCCGAACATGACGTGAAAGGCATCATGCACTTCGCCGGCTCGATCATCGTGCCGGAATCGGTCGAGCAGCCGCTCAAATATTATCACAACAACACGGCGAACAGCCGCGCACTGATCGAGGCGGCGGTGACTGGCGGGGTGCCGCATTTCATCTTCTCCTCCACCGCCGCGACCTATGGCGAGCCGGAGGAAAGCCCGGTGCGCGAGGATAGTCTCAAGCGCCCGATCAACCCCTATGGCACCTCCAAGCTGATGACCGAGCTGATGCTGGCGGACGTCGCCGCCGCGCACCCACTCAATTACTGCGCGCTGCGCTATTTCAACGTGGCGGGCGCCGATCCGCAGGGTCGCTCGGGCCAGTCGACGGCGGGTGCGACCCATCTCATCAAGGTCGCCCTGGAAACGGCGCTGGGCAAACGCAGCCATGTCGCGGTGTTCGGCACGGATTATGAGACGCCGGACGGCACCGGCGTGCGCGATTATATCCATGTCAGCGATCTCGCCGCGGCGCATGTGCTGGCGCTGGAAGCGCTGATCGCCAACCCGGCGCGCAACCTCACTATGAATTGCGGCTACGGCCGGGGCTTCTCGGTGCTCGAAGTGCTCGACGCGGTCGACCGCGTGACCAATGTGAAGATCGCGCGCCGTCTCGAGGGCCGCCGCGCCGGCGACCCGCCCAGCCTCATCTCGGACAACAGCCGCATCCGCGCGACCTTGCCTTGGCAACCTGCCCATGCCGATCTCGACACCATCGTCTCCCACGCCCTCGCCTGGGAACGCCAGCTGAGCGAACGCGCGGGGGTTTAGGACGGTCCCCGAGGCGATGGCCTGTGAGAGCATCCGGCTGCGCTCGGGAGCGAAAACCTTCCGCCAAGAGGAAATCAGCGCTCCTGCGAAAGCAGGAGCACGACAAGGGCTATCTCACAACAATGGCCATCTAAGGCAGCGATGCCCTAATGCGCGGCGCCCCAGCTTGGGCCGGTGCCGATCTCCACGCCGAGCGGCACGGAGAGCGTCACCATCGGCTCGGCAGCGCCGGCCATCACCGCGCGGATGATCGGCGTGGCGGCCTCGACCTCCTCGTCCGCCACCTCGAACACCAGTTCGTCATGCACTTGCAGCAGCATGCGCGTGCGGGTGAGGCCGGCTTGCGCCAGCGCCGGCCCCATGCGGGCCATGGCGCGCTTGATGATGTCCGCGCTGGTGCCCTGGATCGGCGCGTTGATCGCGGCCCGCTCGGCGCCCTGGCGGATATGCTGGACGGAGGCGCGGATCTGCGGGAACCAGGTCTTGCGGCCGAACAGCGTCTGCGTGTGCCCCTTCGCCCGCGCCTTTTCCAGCGTCTCGTTGATATAGGCGGAGATGCCGGGGAACCGCTCGAAATAGCGGTTGATCATCGCCTGCGCCTCCTCGGCGTCGATCTCCAGCCGCCCGGCCAACCCCCAGCGCGAGATGCCGTAGAGGATAGCGAAGTTGATCGTCTTGGCGCGCGCGCGCGTGTCGCGGTTGATCTCGCCGAACAGCTCCTTGGCGGTCGCGGCGTGAATATCCTCGCCGCGCAGGAACGCCTCGCGCAGCGGCGGCACATCCGCCATGTGCGCCGCCAGCCGCAGCTCGATCTGGCTATAGTCCGCCGCGAGGATGACATGGCCCGGCTCGGCGATGAAGGCATCGCGAATCTGCCGGCCGACCTCGGTGCGGATCGGGATGTTCTGGAGATTGGGATCGGTGGAGGAGAGCCGCCCGGTCTGCGCGCCGGTGAGGCTGTAGCTGGTGTGGACGCGGCCGGTGGTGGGGTTGATCTGCGCCTGCAACGCATCGGTATAGGTGGACTTGAGCTTGGCGAGCTGCCGCCAGTCGAGCACCAGCCCGGCGATCTTCACACCGTCCGCCTTCATCTTCTCCAGCACGGTCACATCAGTCGAGTAGGCGCCGGATTTGCCCTTCTTACCGCCCTTGAGGCCCATCTTGTCGAACAGGATCGCACCCAGCTGCTGGGTGGAGCCGATTGCGAAGGGCTGGCCCGCCTCGGCCTGTATCTCCTCCTCCAGCCGCGCCATGTCCTGCGCAAACTGGCCGGAGAGGCGCGAAAGCTGCTCGCGATCCACCTTGATGCCGCTGCGCTCCATGCCGGCGACGACCGGGATGAGTGGCCGGTCGACCAGTTCATAGACACGCGTCGCCCCTTCCTGCGCGAGACGCGGCTTGAAGCGGGTCCACAGCCGCCACGTCACGTCCGCATCCTCACCGCCATAGCGAGTCGCGACATCGAGCGGCACCTGCGCGAAGCTGATCGCCTTCTTGCCGGTGCCCGCGACATCCTTGAAGGAGATGCAGCTGTGCTCCAGCACGGCATGCGCCACCTCGTCCATGCCATGCCCGGCGAGCGACTGGCCGGCGTCGAGGTCGAAACTCATCACCATCGTGTCGTCGATGGGGCTGAGATCAAGCCCATGCCGCGCCAGCACGTTAAGATCATATTTGATGTTGTGGCCGATCTTGAGCACGCCGGGGTCGCAGAAGAGCGGCCGCAGGCGCGCGACCACTTCCGCCAGCGGAAGCTGCGGCGGCACCTCACCGAACATGTCGTCGCTGCTGCGGTGGCCGAGCGGAATGTAGCAAGCCTGCCCCGGCGCGGTGGCGAGGCAGATGCCGACAAGATTGGCGGCAATGCTGTCCAGTGCATCCGTCTCGGTATCGACGGCGATGATGCCGCTGGCATAGCTCTGGGCGATCCAGTGCTCCAGCCGCTCGACCGTCGTCACGCGCTCATAAGCCTCGCAGTCGATCGGCGGCAACGGCACGAAATCGGGCACGGCGGGGTCCGCCGTGGCGGCGGCCGCCGCGACCGGATCGGCCTTCTCCCGCCCCGGCGAATGCGCGGCCATGCGCGAGAGCAAGGTCTTGAAGCCCTGATCCTCCAGAAAGGCGCGCAGCGGCTCGGGCGGAATGCCATCGAGCCGCAACTCTTCCAGCGCGTGCGGCAGCGGCACTTCCTCATGCAGCGTCACCAGTTCGCGCGAGAGGCGGGCAAGCGCCTCATGCTCGATCAGCCGTTCCTTGAGCTTGGAGGGCTTCATGCCCGGCGCGGCGGCGAGCACGCTCTCCAGATCGCCATATTCGCCGATCAGCTTGGCGGCTGTCTTGGCGCCGACACCCGGCACGCCCGGCACATTGTCCACACTGTCGCCCATCAGTGCCAGCACGTCGCCCAGTTGATCGGGCTGCACACCGAACTTGTCCATCACATAGGTCGGCCCGCGCCGCTCGTTCTTCATCGTGTCGAGCATGTCGACACCGGGCTGGATAAGCTGCGCCAGATCCTTGTCGGAGGAGACGATGGTCACGTCCCACCCCGCCGCGACCGCCAGCCTGGTATAAGTGGCGATGATATCGTCCGCCTCGAACCCGTCCTCCTCGATGCAGGGCAGCGAGAAGGCGCGCGTCGCCTCGCGGATCAGCGGGAATTGCGGGACGAGGTCCTCCGGCGCCGGCGGGCGGTTGGCCTTATATTGGTCGTAGAGATCGTTGCGGAAGGTGTGCGATCCCTTGTCCAGCACCACCGCAAGGTGGGTCGGCCCCTCCTCCTTGTCGAGCGCGTCGGCCAGCTTCCAGAGCATCGTGGTGTAGCCATAGACAGCCCCCACGTTCAGCCCGTGCCGGTTGGTCAGCGGCGGCAGCTGGTGATAGGCACGGAAGATATATCCACTTCCGTCGACGAGATAGAGATGATTCCGGGATGCCATGCGCGCCGGGATAGCGCGGGGCGAAGGGGGACGCCACCCCATGCCGCGAGCGGGCTGCCGCTCACGCCGGCAGCAGGATCTCCGCAAGACGGTTCCGACATGGATCGCCCCCGAATCGCCGCCCAACCACCTAGGCCGGTTGCCTGATTGCGCTCGTCAAGCTAGGACGCGCGACACATTTTCGATCCAACAATTCGAAGGAACACGCTGTGGCAGGCCATAGCAAATTCAAGAACATCATGCATCGCAAGGGCGCGCAGGACAAAAAGCGCGCCGCAGCCTTCTCCAAGCTGGCGCGTGAAATCACCGTCGCCGCCAAGATGGGATCGCCCGACCCGGATATGAACCCGCGCCTGCGGCTCGCGATCAACGCCGCCAAGGCGCAATCGGTGCCGAAGGACAATATCCAGCGCGCCATCGACAAGGCGAGCCGGGGCGACGGGGAGAATTACGAGGAAGTCCGCTACGAGGGCTACGGCCCCGGCGGCGTGGCGCTGATCGTGGAGGCGCTGACCGACAACCGCAACCGCACCGCCACCAACGTGCGCACCGCCTTCTCCAAGAATGGCGGCAATCTGGGCGCGAGCGGGGCGGTGAGCCACGGCTTCGACCGCATGGGACTCATCACCTACCCGGTCGGCGCGGGCGATGCCGACGCGATCTTCGAGGCGGCGCTGGAAGCCGGCGCGGAGGATGTGGAATCCGGTGAAGACGAGCACGAGATCTGGACGGCAATGGACGCGCTGCACGAGGTCGCCAAGCTATTGGAGGACAAGCTCGGCCCGGCGGAAAGCGCCAAGCTCGCCTGGAAACCACAGACCACCGTGGAACTGGACGAGACGAACGCCGGCACACTGCTCAAGCTGGTCGATACGCTGGACGACGATGACGACGTGCAGACCGTCTGGGGCAATTACGAAGTGGCGGACGAGGTGATGGCCAAGCTGAGCTGAGTGCGGCTACACCCGTCTCGCATAGAGGGCGGAGAAACGGATATGGCGCGCGACGCGGGCAAGACGGCGCGGCTGGCGGTCGGCGTCTGGTATAATGAGCGCACCGGCCACATCCATGTCGCCGCCACCGGCCACTTCATTTCGACGGTGAGCGACGATCCAGCCTCGAAGCGCTATCATCCCAACCTTTATCGCAAGCTGGCGACCGCTCTGTGCGACATGGGCAAGCCGTATCCGCCCCTCGCGCCTGTCAAGGGCGAGCCGGAGACATGTTGATCCTCGGCCTCGATCCCGGCCTCGGCACGACCGGCTGGGGGCTGGTGCGCGCGGAGGGCAACCGCCTCTCGCACGTCGCCAATGGCCAGATCCGCACCGAGGCGAGCGAGCCGCTGGCGCACCGGCTGGTGGCGCTGGACGCCGCCCTCGCCGCGCTGATCGCCACCCACAAGCCCGATCAGGCGGCGGTGGAGGAAGTATTCGTCAACAGCAATCCGCAATCCACGCTCAAGCTGGGGCAGGCGCGCGGCGTCGTGCTATTGGGCGCCGCGCGCACCGGCATCCCGGTCGGCGAATATGCCGCGCGGCTGGTCAAGAAGGCGGTCGTAGGCGTCGGCAATGCCAGCAAGGATCAGGTGCACGCCATGGTCGCGCGGCTGCTGCCGGGCGTGCGCGCCGCCGGGCCGGATGCCTCCGATGCGCTCGCTGTCGCCATCACCCATGCCCATCATGCCGCCAGCGCCCGGCGGTTGCCCGGCGTACTTTGACCGGAAATCGGCGACCTGCCGTTCTTTCCATCCGATGAGTTGAGCCGCCCTTCCGGACAGGGTGCGGCCCCGCTTGCTATCGCGGCGGCGCACTGACTTCGGGAGGACAATAATGACGAACGCTATCAAGGGGTTGGCGGCGCTGGCCGCCACGCTGGCCGCGACCGTGGCAACCCCGGCCCTGGCCGAACTGCCCGCGACGGTCCGCGCGATGCTCGATGCGGCAATCGCGAACGGGAACGATGCGGAGATCGACGCCGTCGCCAAATTCGCCAAATCCACCAACCCGGCCGATGCCGATGAGATCGACGCGCTCGTCTCCGGGCACAAGGCGGCCGTCGCGGCGGCGGATGAGGCGCAGAAGCGGGAGGCCGGCTTCTTCGAGAACTGGCATGGCAATGGCGAGCTGGGCGGCTTCCTCACGACCGGCAACAGCGAGACGAGCGGCGTCAGCGCCGGCCTCAGTCTCGACAAGGAAGGGATCGACTGGCGCCACAAGATCCGCGTCCTGGCCGACTATCAGCGCAGCGACGGCGTCACGACGCGCAATCAATGGATGGCGAGCTATGAGCCGAACTATAATCTCAGCGCGCGCCTCTACATCTTCGGCCTCGCCATGTATGAGAAGGATCGGTTCCAGGGCTTCTCGGACCGCATCACCCTCTCCAGCGGCGTCGGCTATCGCGTGATCGACAGCGAAGCGATGACGCTTGATCTCAAGGGCGGCCCCGCCTGGCGTCGCACCGAGTGGATCGCGCTGCCCGCCACCAGCAAGGTCAATGGCCTGGCCGGCGCCGATTTCACCTGGCACATCTCGCCCGCGCTGGACTTTACCAACAACGCCCAGGGCCTGTGGGGGGACGGCAACAGCACCTACAGCAATACCGCAGCGCTCACCGCCAAGCTGGGCGGAGCGCTCTCGGGCCGCCTCTCCTACGGCGTGCGGCATGAAACCAATCCGCCGATCGGCACCGAAAAGACCGACACCGTGACCCGCGCCACGCTGGTCTATGGTTTCTAGGCGCTGATCGGGAGAGGCTCTGGTCGCTGATCGGGATGGCGCGGCCCGTATCAACGGCCGCGCCGTTCCGCCCGCTCCCAGCAGCCTGTCAGCCCCGGCCCCAGAATAGGAAGGCCACCGCGCCCATCAGGCACGCAAAGGCCCCGATGTGCCGCCAGCCCAGCGGCTCGCCGAGCACCACGACCATGAACACGCCGAACACCGTGAGCGCGATCACTTCCTGCGTGATCTTGAGTTGGCCGGCGCTCCAGCCGCCCGCATAGCCCAGCCGGTTCGCCGGCACCGCGAAGCAATATTCGAAGAAGGCGATGCCCCAGCTGATCAGGATGACGAGCAGCAGCGGCCGGGCCATCCCGCCCTTGAGATGCCAATACCAGGCGATGGTCATCAGGACATTGGAGGCGAGGAGCAGCGCGACGGTCGGCATGACCTGCTGATGCCAGCACAGCCTGCCGCGCGCCATGGGGAAAATGAAGCACCGGCTCGCGAAGAGCCGCTCCCATCACATACCGGCGACACGGGCGAAGATGCGATGGAGCAATTCGGCGCATTGCTCCAGTTCCGCATCGTCGAGATCGGCCAGCACGGCAGTCCGCTCCTGGTCGAGTATCGGCTGGATTTCCTCCACCACCGCCATGCCCGCAGGGGTGAGCGAGATCAGCTTCGAGCGCCCGTCGCGGGGATTGTCCACGCGCGTGATGAGGCCGTCCGTGACCAGCCCCTCGACCACCCGCACCAGCGTCGGCCACTGCACGAACAGACGCTGGCCGAGGTCGGTCAGCGTCGCCGGTTGCGGACCGAAGGCGAGCGTGAACAGCGCCTGCCAGCGCGCCCGCGTCTGCCCCGTCTCCGCACGCAGCCGGTTGTCGATATGGGTGATCCATGAGCGGCCGGCCATGACCAGCAGGCGCGAGAGGCGATATTCACGGTCCAGCCGCGTCCCCTCCGGGTAGAAATCGTCATAGCGGTTCGCCCAGGATTCGAAATCGCCGATCCGTTCGCCCCGCGCGCGCACGTCACCCTTGCTGTCTGCCCGCGCAGCCATGCTGCCTCCCCTGCCGCAGATGATCTCTATGCTTGTAGCCAGTTGCCACGGAATTGAAACCATTGTGGTGGACTTGCGCAACTTGCTGACATTGGCTGCCATGGTGACAGGCCCAGCGTGCCGGCCTATGCTCCCGGCCAAGACAGGTTCGGCGGACGCCCGAGCGCGGATGAGGAGAGATGGCCATGCACAAGATTATGCTCGATCCCGATCTGGTGGCGCGGCTCACGGCCGAGCGCGGCGGCCAGCTGCATGTCATCGACCGGATCGACCCGGCCCGCACCGCCCATCTCATCATAGATATGCAGAACGGCTTCGTCGAGGAGGGCGCGCCGGTCGAAGTGCCGGTCGCCAAGGAGGTCGTGCCCGCAATCAACCGCATCAGCCGCGCCGTGCGCGATGCCGGCGGCCAGAATTATTTCGTGCAGTTCACCACACCGGTCGGCAATCTTTCCTCCTGGTCGAGCTTCTATTCGCGCTTCTCGGGCGCCGTCGCCAAGGGCCATCAGGATGCCTTCACCCCCGGCGCGCATTACTGGACCCTCTGGCCCGCGCTGGACGTGGACAAGAGCCGGGACCGGACGATCGAGAAGCTGCGCTTCGGCGCTTTCATCCCCGGCACCTGCGACCTGGATGCGGAACTGCGCGCACGCGGCATCGACACCGTCATCATCAGCGGCACGCTCACCAACTGCTGCTGCGAATCCACCGCGCGCGATGCGATGCAACTCAATTACCGCGTGATCTTCGCCACGGACGCCAACGCCGCGCTCAGCGATGCCGAGCATAATGCGACGCTCAACAACATGCTGTTCCTCTTCGCCGACGTGCGCCCTTCCGAGGAAATTGCCGGTCTGCTCGAAGGCGCCATGGCCCCGGTAGACTGAGCAACGCCCTACGCCTCGCACACGGCCTTGAGCTGCTCGGCGCAGACCAGCCAGCCTCGCTCGAACCCCATCGCCCTGTGCTGCTCGAGCGACTCGTCGGTCCAATGGCGAGCCGAGGCGGTGTAGCGCGTGCCGTCGCCCTCCGGCGCGATCTCCCAGACGCCGACCATGAACGGCCCCGCCGGCACCCAACCGGCGGTGAAGGCATCGGTCGAGATGAAGCGCTGGCCCGGCACGACATCGAGGAACACGCCCTCATTGACGATTTCCTCGCCCTCCGGCCCGCGCATGATCGTCGCCGCACGGCCGCCGGGCCGCCAATCCTGCTCGATAATCTCGACGGTCCAGGGGCGCGGGCACCACCAGTCTTCCTGCCGCTGCGTCATCGCGCGCCAGACCTCGTCCGGCGGCGCGGCGATATAAAGGGTGACGCTGAGCGTCCTGTCAGTCTGGTCTGTCATGGCAGCATCCTTCGATCATCAATCCCGCTCTGGCGCGCCGGGCGGGAAATAGCCGCGATAGGGCCGCGCCTCCTCGATGCAGCGCGCGACCGAGGGGTGGGCATTGAGCCGGGCGCGATAAGCCCGAAGCGCTCCGAGGCTCTCCGGGATCGGCCGCACCCAATCGGCGTAGAACAGCGCCGGCGCCGCCGCGCAATCGGCAAGCGAGAAGTGTTCGCCGCATGCCCATGATCCATTGGCCAGCCGCGCATCGAGCCAGCCATAGATGCTGTCCAGCGCCTGCTCCGCTTTCCCGATCCGCGCCCGATCCGGCGCTTCCTTGTCGATGAGATATTCCTGCACGATCGCGTTCATCGGCGTCATGACGTGATTATCGAACACGCGGTCCATGAACCGCACATCGAGCGCATCGGCGGGAAGGGCCGGGATGAGCGGCGCGCGCTCATAATGCCGCAGATCGAGATATTCGATGATCGTCGTCGATTCGATCACCGGCAGCGGCGCGGCTTCCCCGTCGTCAACCAGCACAGGGAACTTGCCGAGCGGCCAGACCGCGCGCAGCGCCTCCATCACCCCATCGCCCTCGACCATGCGATAATCGAACGGCAGGTCCTTCTCGTAGAGTGCGATCAGCGCCTTCCAGCAATAAGAGGAGAAAGGGTGGGCGAACAGCGCGTAGCTCATGCCGCCTCCCCCGCGAAGGCCGCCTGCAGCGCCGCCAGGTCCAGCTTGTGCATGGTCATCAGCGCCTCGTTCATGCGCGCCACCTGCTCGGGGCGGCCCTGCGCCTGCATATCGAGCAGCGCGCGCGGCACGACCTGCCAGGAGACGCCGTAGCGGTCCTTGCACCAGCCGCACATGCTCGGCGCCCCGCCATCGGCGATGAGCGCATCCCACACCCGGTCGAGCGCCGCCTGATCGGCGACGGGCACGACGAACGACACCGCCTCGCTCTGCGGAAATTGCGGCCCGCCGTTGAGCGCGGCGAAAGGCCGCCCAGCGAGCGTAAAGGTCACGAGCATCGCCGTGCCTGCCTTGAAATAGGGCGGAAACGGGGAGTCCGCCGCGTAGTGGCTGATCTGGTCGATCCGCGAATCGGGGAAGAGCGACACATAGAAATGCGCGGCCTCCTCGGCAGTGCCATTCATCCAGATGCAGGGCGTGATCGGGTCGGTGAGCATGCCTCTCTCCTCAGGCGCCGCCGGCAAGCGCGAAGCGCGCGCCCTGCGGATCGGTGCCGACGACGATATGGTTGCCGCCCGGCACCTCGTGCGGCCCCTGGTCGATGCGGCCGCCATGCGCCTTCACCGCGTCGATGGCGGCGGCGATGGAGGGCACGGTGAAATAGGGCTGCCAGCGCGGCGCGCCCTCGCCCCGCATGGAGGCGCCGATGCGGATATCCCCCGCACAGAGGAAGCGATAGTCGCCCATCGCCCCCATCGGCATGGCGTCCGGGTTGGTCCAGCCGAACACCGCCGCATAGAAGGCATCCGCCTCGTCCTGCTCGGGCGTGGTCAGTTCGTTCCACGAGCAATGCCCCATGGCATCGGCCGAGAAGGCCGTGCTGGTTCCCTCCACCGCGCCGCGCATCACATAGAAGGGCGCGCCCTGCGGATCGCTCGCCATGGCGAAGCGGCCGATGTCGGGAATGTCGGTGGGCGGCACGTGGATCCGCCCGCCATGGTCCTTGATCGCCGCCGCCGCCGCGTCCACATCATCAACGCCGATATAGCCGATCCACAGCGGCTTCATGCCCTGCGCCGCCATATCGTCGTCAATCGCCAATATGCCCGCCACGCTCGCATCCGGCGCGTCGACCATGCGATAGTCCACACCCGGCGTGCCGCTCGCCGCGCCGATCCTCCAGCCGACGACCGGCTCATAGAAAGCGCGCGCAGCCTCCGGGTCCGGGGTCATCAGTTCATACCAGATGAATTCGCCATGCTTGTTGGCCATGCCGCCTCTCCTTCGTTTGACGAGTCGCCGCAAAGGGCGGGGTCAGGCGCTTTGGTCGAGAATGGCGGAGAAGCCGCCGTAGATGAGCCGCGCCCCGGCCATGGGATTATCCTCCGGCCCTTTCATGCGCGGATCGGCCATGCACTTTTCCCAGCCGGCGTCGCGCGCCGCTTTGTCCGGCCATTCGATCCAGGAGAAGACCACGTCCTCGCCCTCCTCCGCGATCACGGCGGTGCGGAAGTCGTTGGTCTTGCCGACCGCCAGATCGTCATTCCACGTCTCGACCACGCGCAGCGCGCCATGTTCCAGGAAGATCGGCGCAGCCGCCTGCGCCATGGCGATATAGTCCTGCTTGCGCCCCGGCTTCACCGGGCAGAGAAATCCGTCAATATAGGTCATGTCGATCGTCCTTCGTTAGCGGGCGCGAGACTGGCCCATTGGTGCCACCCGCGCGCGCATCTTCGCTCCATAAGCGCCGGCTCACCCGGCAGCAGCGTCCTGCGGCTCCGCCACCGCCGCCATGTCCATCCAGGTGGTTTCCCAAATGTGCCCGTCCGGGTCGGCATAGCTGCGGCCATACATGAAGCCATGATCCTGCACGGGGTTGGGATCAGCCGTGCCGCCGGCTCCCGCCGCGCGCGCCACCGTGGCATCCACCGCCGCACGATCCTCTTCGGAGAGCGCCAGCAGCACCTGCGCGGTCTCATGTGCATCGGGAATCTTGCGCGCGGTGAAGCCGCTGAACCGCTCATGAGTGAGCAGCATCACGCAGATCGTCTCCGAGAGGCGCATCATCGCCGCGCTATCATCGCTGAATTGCTGGTTCTGCACGCCGCCCACGGCGCTATAGAATGCGATCGATCGCTCAAGATCGCGCACTGGCAGGTTCACGAAAATCATCTTGTCCATGGCAGCCCTTCTCCCTTCGCTTCCGCTCCGGCGGAGTCGCCTGGAACTTGTGAACGATGCCTGTTTGAGTTATATATTGCAACTATGAAGTTAGAAAATACAACTAACCGGTCGAAAGCAGCGACAAGCCGCCGCTATGATGATGCTTGCGGCACCGCGCTGGGGCTGGAGCTGCTCGGCGATCGCTGGGCGATGTTCATCGTGCGCGAATTGATGCTCGGTCCGCGCCGTTTCAGCGGCCTGCGCCGCGACCTGCCGGGGCTGAGCGCCAATGTGCTCACCCAGCGCCTCGCTGAGCTGGAAGCACGCGACATCGTGGAGAAGACGATGCTGCCGCCCCCCGCCAATGTGCATGTCTATGGCCTCACCCCCTGGGGCTATGAGGCGGAGATCATCATCCGCGAACTGGGCCGCTGGGCGGTACGCTCGCCCCTGCACGACCCCACGCTGCCGATCAGCCCGGTATCGATCATGCTCTCGCTGCGCACGCTCATCGTGCCGGAGCGGACGAAGGGCCTCGATTGTATCGTCGGCTTCCGCTTTGACGCGCTGGCCTTTCGCGGCCACCTCAGGGACGGTCAAATCGCCGTCACCCGTGAGGAGCCGGCCGATGCGGCCGCGACCTTCATCGGCACCGCGCCCGGTCTGGGCGCCTATGTCCATGGCGAGGTGCCGCTCGCCCAGCTTGGGCCGGCCGGCCTGCTCCGTGCGGAGGGCGATCCCGCGCTGATCGCGCTCTTCCCCAGCCTGTTCGCCCTGCCGGAGAAGCTCTCGCCCCAAGAATAAGCTCGACTTCTCCCCGCACGCCAGCCTATCGACGCAGCCGGGGGAGAGAACGAATCGTGATCGCAACAGTAGCGACGGTGGCATTTCTCGGGCTGGAGGCACGCCCGGTCGAGGTGCAATGTCAGCTTGTGGCAGGCCTGCCCAATTTCATCGTCGTCGGCCTGGCGGACAAGGCCGTGGCGGAGAGCCGCGAGCGCGTGCGCAACGCCATCGCCGCCATCGGCCTCTCGCTGCCGCCCAAGCGGATCACCATCAACCTTTCGCCCGCCGATCTCCCCAAGGAAGGCTCGCATTACGATCTGCCGATCGCGCTGGCGCTGCTCGCGGCCATGGGCGTGGTCGATGCCGAGCATCTCGCGGATTATCTCATCGTCGGTGAACTGGGGCTGGATGGCCGTCTTGCCCCGGTGCCCGGCGTGCTGCTGGCCGCGCTCCACGCCGCCTCGCGGGGCCTCACGCTCATCTGCCCCGCCGCACAGGGTGCGGAAGCGGCCTGGGCGGGGGCCGACGGCGTGCTTGCCGCGCCGGATCTGCTCACCCTCATCAACCACATGAAGGGCACGACCATTCTGCCGCGCCCCACTCCCGGCGAAGCGGAACCACCGCCGCCCACGCCCGATCTAGCGCAGGTGAAGGGCCAGGAGGTCGCCCGCCGCGCGCTGGAGATCGCCGCGGCCGGCGGGCATAACCTGCTGATGATCGGGCCGCCCGGCGCGGGCAAATCCCTCATGGCAAGCTGCCTGCCCGGCATATTGCCGCCCTTGTCGCCAGCCGAAGCGCTGGACGTCTCTATGGTCGCCAGCATCGCCGGCACGCTCTCGGGCGGGCGGATCAGCCAAAGCCGCCCCTATCGCGCGCCGCATCACAGCGCCTCCATGCCTGCGCTGGTCGGCGGCGGGCAGCGGGTGAAGCCGGGCGAGGTCAGCCTCGCGCACCTGGGCGTGCTGTTCCTCGATGAGTTGCCGGAGTTCCAGCGCGCGGTGCTGGACAGCCTGCGCCAGCCGCTGGAGACGGGGACGGTCAGCGTCGCCCGCGCCAACGCGCATGTGACCTTTCCCGCGCGCGTCCAGCTGATTGCCGCGATGAACCCATGCCGCTGCGGCCATCTCGCCGATCCGGCGCTGGCCTGCGCACGCGCGCCGCGCTGCGCCGCCGACTATCAGGCCAAGGTCTCCGGCCCGCTGCTCGACCGGATTGATCTGCATGTCGAGGTCGCCGCGCTTAGCGCCGCCGATCTCATCGACCCTGCCCCTGCCGAAAGCTCCGCACAGGTCGCGGCACGCGTCACGGCCGCCCGCGCGATCCAGACGGCGCGGATGGAGCGCTGCAACGGCGCCCGCACCAACGCCGAACTGGGCGGCGACGCGCTGGACGCCATCGCCATGCCGGACGACGCCGGACGCGCCCTCCTCGCCGAAGCCGCCGCCGCGATGAAGCTTTCCGCACGCGGCTACACCCGTATCCTGCGGGTCGCACGCACCATCGCGGATCTCGCCGGTGCGGAAGCGGTCGGCCGCATCCACATTGCCGAGGCACTCAGCTATCGGCGGCGCGCGCCGGTGAGCTAGGGATGACTGGAAGCGACGATATTGCGGACAGTTCGTGACTCGCCTTCATCGTTCAAACCTATCTTGCCACGCATCGGCCAGCAACGGCAGCTTCCCACCTGAAGCAGACCATCAATGCCAGACCTCCCCCCTCAATCTCTTAACCGCACCCACACCGGCGCATGATCGCTGGCTTTCTCCCGGCCGCGATAATCCCTGTCCACCTGCGCATCGGCCAGCCGGTCGGCGGCGGCGGGGGAGAGCAACAGATGGTCGATGCGGAAGCCCGCGTCGCGCGGCCAGGCGTTCATCTGATAATCCCAATAGGTCCACACACCGCCTTGCGGATGGCGGGTCGCCAGCGCGTCGGTCCAGCCATCGCCGAGCAGCGCCTTGTAGGCGGCGCGGCTTTCCGGCTGCATGAGGGCATCGGGCGCCATCGCCTCGGGCTTCCACACATCCCGGTCGAACGGGATGACGTTATAGTCACCGGCCAGCACCGCCGGCACCTCCTCCGCCCAGACTTGCGCCGCGCGCCGGCGCAGCCGCGCCATCCAGCGGATCTTGTAGTCGAACTTGGGGCCGGGCACCGGATTGCCATTGGGCAGGTAGATGGAGGCGATGCGCACGCCGTTCACATCGGCTTCGAGATAGCGGCTATGCTCGTCCTCCGCCTCGCCTTCCAGCCCGCGCGCCACCTCCGTGGGCGTGGCGCCGCGCGCGAGGATGGCAACGCCGTTGAACCCCTTCTGCCCGTGCCAGACCGCGCCGTAACCGGCCGCCTCGATATCCTTGATCGGGAAGCCCTCATCCTGCGTCTTGATCTCCTGCAAGCAGGCGACATCCGGCTGCGTCTCGATCAGCCATTCGACAAGGCGCGGCAGCCGGGCCTTGATGCCGTTGATATTGAAGGTTGCGATGCGCATGGGGTTTGCCTCGATTGACCGATGATTTGCCATATCTCTTAGCGGTCTGGGGAAAGGCGGCAAGCGTGGGGCCGTGACTGCCTTGGGGTGGGCAGGTCACATCATCAACCGACGCCCCCTGGAACTGTGGGGCTGTGCGGCGACGACGCCTGTTGCATGCAAGAACATGTATCTCCGGCTTCAAAGCCGCCTGCTCCAGATTGGCGAGGTCATCCTCCAGCGCGGCCAGCCGGACTCTGTTGCGCTCAAACCGAGAAGCTGGTCCCGCAACCGCAACCGGCAGTGGCGTTGGGGTTCTCCACCTTGAAGGAGGCCCCGCCCAGATTATCGACAAAGTCCACCACGCCGCCTCGCACCAGGTCGAGGCTCATGGAATCGACCAGCAAGGTCACGCCATCGGTTTCAACGGCGATATCGTCCGCCTCCGCCGCATCGGCGAGGCCGAAGCGATATTGAAAGCCCGAGCAACCGCCGCCTTCCACCGCGAGGCGAAGAATGGCGGGCTTGTTCTGCCGTGTCGCGATCTGCGATACGCGCGCGGCGGCGGCTGTGGAAAGAGCGATGTCCATGGTCAGCAAGATAGGATCAGCGCGCCGGATCGGCAAGCCGGGCGAGGCCCCTGCCGCAAGATGCGGCTAGCCCCGATGAATGCCCTGCCTTCTGGAAAACCCGACTCAGCGGTCGCGATTGTCGGTGCTCTTGCGAGCCTCCGGACCACCCATGGCGATCTGCTTATCGGAATGCGCCTTCGCTTCAGCGAGGGCCAGTTCGTAATTGGTGCCCTCAATATAGGGGATCGGGTTCACGGCGCTGCCGGCGATCCGCACTTCATAATGCAAATGGCTGCCCGTGGAGCGGCCGGTCGACCCCATCAGGCCGATAAGCTGGCCGCGACGCACGCGCTCATTGGGGCGCGCGATCAGTTTGGAGAGGTGGCCATAGCGGGTCTCAAGGCCATTGCCATGATTGATCTCGATGAGGTTGCCGTAGCCGTTGGCCCATTGCGCCCGCCGGACGACACCATCAGCCGTCGCATAGACCGGCGTACCGAGCGGACCGGGAATGTCGATGCCCTGATGCATGCGGCGCTTGCCGTTAAACGGGTCCGAACGGCCGCCGAAGTTCGAGCTGAGCGACACATTGTCAACCGGCTGACGCGACGGGATCGACGCCTTGGTGACCGCCTCCTGCTGCGTGGGCGCTTCCATCTGCTGCCAGGCGGCGAACAGGGAGGAGAACTGCGCGTCGTTGGTGCGGTCGGCGGCGATGGCGGGCGCGGCAACGAGAAACGCTGCGGCGGCGATCAGTCGACCTGCATATTTAACGACGCCGTCCATGATCTTTGCGACGGCAGAAAACTGGCTCATGCGGACCCCATAACGAGTCCACCGGATGGACCCCTGGATATATTTTTGTTGCGGCACTGCTGTGCTGTTGGGAACTTTCGAGCGAAGAAAAGGTTAACTCGCAAGAGGGCCGTAAAATTCCCGCGTCAAACCGGCCTGACCGCGCGCCGAGTCGTTGAACGGCGGCTTCAGGCCGCCCCGAAAGTGGCGCCTGACCAGCATTTGATAGGTTTCCTGGGGATTCGCGCCGGTTCGGTTCGTCGCCCACAAAAACCACTTTGTCCCCGCCGCGACGTGCCGAATCTCGTCATCGACGATTCGGCCGAGAATCCGCGCCGTCCGCTGGTCGCCAAAGGCCGCGAACCGCTCGATCGTCTGCGGCGTGATGTCGAGCGCGCGGGCCTCCAGCACCATGGGCACGATGGCGATGCGCGCCAGCGGATCGTGCGCGGTCTTTTCCGCCGCCTCCCACAGCCCGTCATGGGCGGGCAGCGCGCCATAATGGCTGCCCAGCTCGGCCAGTCGACGGGCGAGCAACGCGAAGTGCATCGCTTCATCCGCCCCCACCCGCAGCCAGTCGTCGGCGAATTCAGGCGGGAACGCATCGCCGAACCGCGCGACCAGATCGAATGCCAGGTCGATCGCGACGAACTCGATATGCGCCAGCGCATGCACCATGGCGATGCGCGCCCGCTCCGATCCGCCCTTGCCGCGCTTGGGCATGCGCGCCGGCGGCAGCAGCTCGGGCCGATCCGGCCGGGCGGGGCGATCCGGCGGGGCGCTGTCGAACCGATGGGCGAGCCGCCCCAGCCGCCAGTCGCGCGCGACCTTGCGCGCCGCCATCAGCTTCGCGTGCGGATCGCCGCATTGCAGCACGGCCACGCAGGCGCCGCCGAGGCTTGCTGTCTCCATCGGTCCGATCATGCCCACGCCTGCCCTGCCTTGATGAGATATAGCGCGCCAATGGCCGTTACGATCCACGCTGTCCACCGCTTGAAGCTGTGGTCGCTGATCCGGTCGAGCACGAACCCGCCGGCTGTCGTGCCGAGCATGGAAAGCGGGATGGCGGCGGCAAACACCCACCAGGGCGGCAGGCCCGCCTCATCGCTCGCCAGCAAGGGCGCGCCATAGACGGCAATCTTCGCCAGATGGCTGAAAACCTGCGTTGCCGCCTTGGTGGCGACGATCTGATGGCGGCTGAGCGCGGTGCGCACGAAAAAGATGTCGAGCAGCGGCCCGGCTACCCCGGCGCTGAGGTTGAGGCCCGTCACGAGCAGCCCCGCCAGCAGTGCCTGCGGCGGCCGCGCGGCATCGAGCCGGACCCAGCCGCGCGGCAGCCACACCAGCAGCGGCACCAGCCCGAGCAGCAGGAACAGCAGCGGCCGAGAGGGCGAGAAGCCGACTGCCATGACGATCAGCGCGGCCAATGCCGAGGCCAAGGCGAACACTCCGATGATCCGCCATTCGATATGATTGTGATGCACCGCAGCACGCCAGCCATTGGCGACGAGCTGGAGCACGCCATGCGTCACGAACGCCGCCGAAACCGGCAGGACGAGCGCCAGCGCGCCCATCAGCACCAGCCCGCCCGCCATGCCGAGAATGCCGGAAAGGAATGCCGTCACCAGCGCGGTGACGATGATGAACGCGCCGACCGCTCCCGTCATCAAAGCGCCTTGACCGCCTCCAGCACCTCCGCCGCATGCCCCTTCACCTTGACCTTGGGCCAGACCCGCGCGATCGCACCCGTCGCATCCGCCAGGAAGGTCGCGCGGGCGATGCCCATATATTTGCGGCCGTAGAGGCTCTTCTCCACCCAGGTGCCGAACGCCTCGCACACCGCGCCGTCCCCGTCCGAGGCGAGTGTGACGGCGAGATCATGCTTCTGCGCAAAACGGCCAAGCTTGGCAGGCGTGTCCTTGGAAATGGCGATCACCGGCACGCCCAGTGCGCCGAAGTCGCCGATCAGCCCGGTGAAGTCGATCGCCTCGCTCGTGCAGCCCGGCGTATCCGCCTTGGGGTAGAAATAGACCACCACCGGCTTGCCGCGATAGTCCGCGAGCCGGATCGGCGCGCCATCGGCGCCGGTGAGGGTCATATCGGGCAGCATGTCGCCTTCGCTCAGCATGGGCCTATCCTTCCTCGCTGGTAAGCTGGACTCGCTCGGCCAGCGCAGTCCAGTTGGTGCCGATGATCTGCCGGCCCTGTTCGATTCGGGCAAGCACATCGGCCCAGTCGCGCGCGCCGCACGCCTTGGCGACCAGCCAGCGGCTCTCCTCGGCCGGCTCGGTCGATTGCGGCGTGACGAGGCGCGAGACGATGAGGTAGCGCGCCAGCAGCGCATGCGCCTCCGGCAGCGCCGGATCGAGCAGCCCTTCGCGGATCAGCGCATCGAGCGCATGGTTGAGGTTGGGCGAGAAGCCGGTGCGGTGAGTGAGCTGAGTCACATGGATGAGGAACTCCAGGTCGATCAGTCCGCCCGGCACGAGCTTGACGTCGAGCGGCCCGGCCGGCGGCTTGTGGGTGGCGATGTCGCGCCGCATCTTCACCGCCTCGGCGAGCAACGCGTCCGGGTCGCGCGGCGCGGTGAGCGTCGCCCGGATGATGCCTTCCAGCGCGGCCCGCGCCTCGGGCGATCCGAACACCGGCCGCGCGCGGGTCAGCGCCAGATGCTCCCACGTCCATGCCGATTCGGCCTGATAGCGCGCGAAACTCTCGAGGCTGACCGCCAGCGGCCCCTGATTGCCGGAGGGGCGCAGCCGCGTGTCCACCTCATAGAGCGCGCCCGCCGCCGTCGGCACTGAGAGCGCATTGATGACCCGCTGCGCCAGCCGGTTGAAGTAGAGCGTGCCGCCCAGCGGCCGCCGCCCATCCGATTCCGCCTGAAAATCGCCGGTGAACAGGAAGATGAGATCGAGATCGGAGGCATGGGTGAGCAACCCACCACCAAACCGCCCGAGCGCGAGGATCACCAGCTCGCTCCCCGGCACCCGGCCATGCGCTTCCTCGAATTCCGCGACCGCCGCGCTCGCCAGCACCTCCACCGCTGCCTCGGCCACCCGTGCATAGCCCTTGCCGACCTCGACCGGATCGACCTCCCCGCTCAGTATCTGCACGCCGAGCGCGAACCGCCGCTCGCCGACGATATGGCGGACATGATCGAGCCGGCCCTGAAAATCCTCGCTGGTGTCGCGCCGCTTCATATCCGCCACCAGCGCCGGCACATCCGGCGGCAGATCGAGCGCGCTCTGGTCGATGAGGCCATCGAACAGCGCCGGGCGCCGCCCCAGCGCCTCGGCAAGCACGGGCGTATGGGCGAGGATGAGCACCAGCGTCTCGGCTAGCCCCGGCCGCGCGACCAATAGCCGCAGCAGATTGACCGCGCTCGGCAGCCCGGCAATCACCTGATCGAGCCGGTTGAGCGCGTTCACCGGCGCCGGCGCGCGGGCGATCTCGCGCATCAGGCCGGGCAACAGTTCCTCCAGCGCGTCGCGCGCCGGGGCGCTGCGCAGCGCACGCAAGCTGCCATCCCGCCAATGGGCGATGCGCGCGACGAAGGGCGCGGTATCGACAATACCGATATCGGCGAGCCGCGCTGCCAGCCCGCTCGCATCGTCGGGCAGGCGCGTCTCCGCCGCCGCCTCATCCCCCACCAGCGTATCGAAAATCCGCCCCACGGCCTCGACATGCGGGGCGAGCGCGGCGATCAGCGCCGCACCATCCGCATAGCCGCCGAGCCGCGCGACATTGTCGAGCGCCGCCGGGTCGGCGGGCAGGCTGTGCGTCTGCCGATCATCGACCATCTGCAAGCGGTGCTCGATGGTGCGCAGCATGACATAGGCAGCATCGAGCTGCGCACCCGGTTCGGGTGCGATCAGCCCCGCATCCTCCAGCACGCGCAGGGCGTCGCGCGTCGCCGGCGCCCGCAGGTCCGGGTTACGGCCGCCATGGATGAGCTGCTGCGCCTGCGCGAAAAACTCGACCTCGCGGATGCCACCGCGCCCGCGCTTCAGGTCGAACGCCGGCCCAAACCGCTGGCCGCTGGCATAATGCGCGCGGATGCGTCGGCTCACATCGCGGATCGCATCAATCGCGCCGAAATCAAGGCTGCGCCGCCACACGAACGGCCGGATCGCGGAGAGGAAGGATTGGCCCAGCGCGATATCCCCCGCCGCTGCCCGCGCCCGCACGAACGCCGCCTGCTCCCAACCGACCGCCGCGCTCTCATAATAAGTGATCGCCGCCTCCACTGGCAGGATGATCGGCGACACTTCCGGCGAGGGCCGCAGCCGCAGATCGACCCGGAACACATAGCCGTCCCCCGTCCGCTCGGTGAGCAGCGCCACCATCCGCCGCGCCAGCCGCAGCGCCGCCTCCTGCGGCTCCTCCTTGCCGCGCGTTGGGATGGTGGCGGGGTCGAAGATCAGGATCGGGTCGATGTCCGACGAGTAATTCAGCTCCCGGCTGCCATGCTTGCCGAGCGCGATAACGGCGATCCCGCGCGGTTCCTCATCGGGATAGCGCTCGGCAAACGCCGCGAACAGCGCCGCATCCACCGCCTCGTCGGCAAAGTCGGAGAGCCGCCGCGTGACCGTGTCGAAATCCCAAAGCCCTGCCAGATCGGCGATGGCCGCCACCAGCGCCACACCCCCGCGCCGGATGCGCAACCGCCGCTCGACCGGCTCATCGGCTGCCAGCGCAAGCGCCGCCTCCCACGCCGCCTCGGCCTCGCCAGCCTCCAGCAGCGCGACAAGCTCGGGATACACCTCGATCTGCCGGGCAAGGAAGGGCGAGTATCGGCGGGCACGCTCAAGAGCATCGGCGGTCGGACTGTCCATCGCCGCCTCTTAGCGCGGGAGCGGGGGTACGCAAAAGGAGCCAATTACACACACGCAATAACCTGCTACGCCATGTTCATGTGGTCATCCAAAGCTAAACTCTGGCTTCATCGTGTAGGATATCTCACCACGCTGATTGTGGCATTGGAAGCAGCGGCGATCGGTTATTATGGATATCAGGATTGGCGCTTCCGGCGTGATATGGCCGCCGCTACACAAGATAGGACACGCACAAAGACAGGGCCAGTAAAAGCGGATGGCAGCGACTTAGTGAGTGAGAGCGTTCTTTCACTTCTTTCCACCCTTCCTTCCCTTGCCTCCCTTCCCAACGATAGCTTGCGATTTGTTTCCATGCCGTCATTCGGTCCGGATTGGTTTGCCATAGCATTACGCCGCACCGCCGATGGTGCCACCGCTACACTCGTGATTGCTCATCGAGATATGGGATCCGCCGATCACATCCGGGCTTTTGAGGCACCAAAGCAATTCGCAATCGCGCAGCAGCCCCTCGAAAGGATGCTGATTCAATTTGACCAGCAAGTGGAAGGTTGGAACGGTGATCGCTCGATGTGGACCGACGGCACGCCCATTGCTTTCGAACGCAAGAAGGATGGTCAAATAACATCTGGGCAGGGCAATTCACCGACTCACTATGCCGAAGTAGCGGCCATTATTCGTGATGGACTGGCGCCTTATTCACCCGACATTGCAAGGCTTGGTCCAGACTGGGTGGCCAAGGCTGACACCAAGACGCCTTAAGCCACCCGCCCCCTAAAACGCCTTGCTCGCATAATCCCGCCGGAACGTATCCGCGAACGCCGTCAGCCGCCCCTGCGCAATCGCGCCGCGCAGCCCCGCCATCAGCGCCTGATAGAAATGCAGGTTATGCTGCGTCATCAGCATCGCGCCCAGCATCTCACCGGCCTTGACCAGATGGTGCAGATAGGCGCGGCTGGCGCCGGTGCACACCGGGCAATCGCAGCGCGGATCGAGCGGGCCGGTATCCTCGGCGAAGCGCGCGTTGCGGATATTGAGCGGCCCCGCCCACGTAAACGCCTGCCCGTTGCGGCCAGAGCGGGTCGGCAGCACGCAGTCAAACATGTCGATGCCGCGCTCCACCGCGCCGACAATATCGTCCGGCTTGCCCACGCCCATCAGATAGCGCGGCTTGTCAACCGGCAGAGGGCCCACACAATGGTCGAGACAGGCGAACATCGCCTCCTGCCCCTCGCCCACCGCAAGGCCGCCGACCGCATAACCGTCAAAGCCGATCTCCACGAGCGCCTGCGCGGATTGCCGCCGCAGCTCCACGTCCAGCGCGCCCTGCTGGATGCCGAACAGGGCCGAGCGCGCGGCATGCTCTCCACCGGCATCGAAACCACTGCGCGAACGCGTCGCCCAGCGCATCGAGCGCTCCATGGCGCGCGCCTGCGCATCGCGCGTCGTCGTGGTCGGCACCAGCTCGTCAAACGCCATGACGATATCCGAGCCAAGCAGCCGCTGGATCTCCATCGAACGCTCGGGGCTGAGCATATGCCGCGACCCATCGAGATGGCTGGCGAAGGCCACGCCCTCCTCGCTCACTTTGGCGAGCTTGGAGAGGCTCATCACCTGATAGCCGCCGCTGTCCGTGAGGATCGGCCGCTCCCAGCCCGACAGGGCGTGCAGACCGCCCAGCGCCGCCACCCGCTCCGCGCCGGGGCGCAGCATCAGATGATAGGTGTTGCCCAGGATGATATCCGCCCCGCTCGCGCGCACCTCGGCCGGGCGCATCGCCTTGACCGTGGCGGCGGTGCCGACCGGCATGAAGGCGGGCGTGCGGATCGTGCCGCGCCGCATCGCGATGGTCCCGGTGCGCGCCTTGCCGTCCGTCGCGGCGATGGTGAAGGCGAACCGCGTGTCGCCCGGCGTGGCGGGCACACGGAAGCCGGGCGCGGTCGGAAGCGTGTCTGTCATGCAACGCGCCATAGCGCGGCGCGGCGCGATTGTAAGCCCGACGCGGACATGCGGAGCGCGCGGCAGCCACGTGCGGCCCGGCGATGGCGGAGCCGAATAATAGAGGTCGGGCGACAGGCCAACAGGGCGCTTTTTGAACCAACCCATCCTCTTTCCCGCGCCCATCCAGCCACGCGGGGCCAGCGCTCTTTGCAGCCTGTTTGCGCCGCAAATTCTTGCGGAGCGCAGCCTCATGGTCCAAGGCCCGCCCGCAAATGTAATGACGACAGCGCAACCAACCCCGTTTTCAGCCGTTGACCTTCCGCATGACCCGATTGATCCGAACCCTCCTCCCCGCTTTGCCGCTGCTTCTTGCCATTCCCGCCGCCGCGCAGGCGCAGGAACAGGAGCCGTCCGTGTTCGATGGGGATTTCCTCACCATCGGCGCCGGGCTGGCCTATGGCCCCGATTATGAGGGCGCGGATGAAAGCAGTGTCTTTCCGCTGGGCGGGCTGATGGGGCGGATCGGCCCGGTCGCGGTAAACCCGCGGGCCGGTGGCCTGGCCCTCGATGTGATTCCCGATTTTGGCAACAAGATCAGCATCAGTCTCGGCCCCGTCGCTCGCGCCCGGCTGGAGCGGACGCGCCGCGTCAAGGACCAGGCGGTCGCCGCGCTCGGCAAGCGTGACACGGCCATCGAAGCGGGCGGCACCGCCGGCATCAGCATCAATCGGCTGACCAACCCCTATGACAGCCTGACCTTCAGCATGGACGTGCGCTGGGATATTGCCGGGGCGCATCGCGGCACGGTGGTCGCCCCCTCCCTGACCTATCTGACGCCGCTCAGCCGGGGCGCGGCCGCGATGCTCAATATTTCGGCCGAGCATGTCGATGATGCCTATGCGCGCTATTATTACGACGTGACGCCCGGCGGCGCGCTTGCCTCCGGCCTGCCGGAATATCGCGCGCATGGCGGCTGGAAAAACGCCGGGGCGACCCTGATGGGCGTGGTCGATCTCGATGGCGAGTTGATGAACGGCGGCTTCGCGCTGGTCGGCGGTATCAGCTACATGCGCCTGCTCGGCAGCATCCGCCACTCGCCCATCGTCGCGCAGCGCGGCTCGGACAGCCAGCTCATCGGCGCGCTCGGGATCGCCTACACTTTCTGAGGGCGCTCAACCGCCCGCCGCACACAGGCGCCACCCGCCCTGTCATGGCTGGACTTCCCCGCCGGACAAGCTAACATCGCGCCATTCCCCGGGGAGCCTGCTTGGGCTGAGAGGGATGGGTAGCGCCATCCGACCCGTCGAACCTGAACCGGCTCATACCGGCGGAGGGAGAGGACCGGGCACCCGCTAACCGCCCGCCAGCCGATCCATCCGTTCGCGAGCCGCGCAACGAGGAAGGATGCCGGCCATGACGACCACCCTGTCACCGCTCACCCTCATGCTTGCCGAGGCGATGGGGCTCTATCTCATCCTCATCGGCCTCTCCGGCCTCGCCGCGCCGCAGCGCTGGCGCGGGGTGATGGACGAACTCGCCACCTCCCCCGCCCTGCAAATGACCATGGGCGTGGCCGTGTTCGCCATCGGCGTCGCCATTGCCATCCCCCACAGTCATTTGACCGATCCGCTCGCCATCATCGTCACGCTGATCGGCTGGGCCGCCCTGCTCGAAGGCGCGCTGCTCATCGCCGTGCCCGGCCCGCTGCTGCGCGTCGGCCACTGGTCGATCGGCTTCACCCGCATCTGGGCCATCGCCGCGCTCGTCCTCGGCGTCCTTCTCGGCCTCGCCGGGCTAACCGGCACGGCCGGCGCCACCACCCATTTCATCTGATTTTCGTTCCAGGAAAGGTTCTCTCCCCATGGCCGACATCCCCGCCAAAGCCGAGATCGGCGTCACCACCGGGCCGATCCGCGGCAGCCGCAAGGTCCATGTCGCGGCCAGGTCCGGCAGCGGCATCCGCGTCGCGATGCGCGAGATCGACCTGGAGCCATCCTCCGGCGAGCCGAGCCTGCGCGTCTATGATACGTCCGGCCCCTATACCGACCCGGCGGCCAACATCGACATCATGGCCGGCCTACCCGCCCTGCGCCGCGAGTGGATCCTCGCGCGCGGCGATGTGGAGGATTATCCCGCCCGCGCCCTCAAGCCGGAGGATAACGGCCAGCTCGGGCCGGATCGCTCCGGCGGCGTGCGCCCCTTCCCCAATGTCGTCAAGCGGCCCCTACGCGCAAAGCCGGGGATGAACGTCAGCCAGATGCATTATGCCCGGCGCGGCATCATCACGCCGGAGATGGAATATGTCGCCGAGCGCGAGAATCTCGGCCGCGAGCAGCTGCGCGGCCACATCCGCGACGGGCAGGATTGGGGCGCTGCCATTCCCGATTACGTCACACCCGAATTCGTCCGCGACGAGGTGGCGCGCGGCCGCGCCATCATCCCGAGCAACATCAACCACCCGGAAAGCGAGCCGATGGCGATCGGCCGCAACTTCCTCGTCAAGATCAACGCCAATATCGGCAACTCGGCGGTCGCCAGCGACGTGGCGAGCGAGGTCGACAAGATGGTCTGGTCGATCCGCTGGGGCGCCGACACGGTGATGGACCTCTCCACCGGCCGCAACATCCATGACACGCGCGAGTGGATCATCCGCAACTCACCCGTCCCCATCGGCACCGTGCCCATCTATCAGGCGCTGGAGAAGGTCGGCGGCATCGCGGAGGACCTCACCTGGGAAATCTTCCGCGACACGCTCATCGAGCAGGCCGAGCAGGGCGTCGACTATTTCACCATCCACGCCGGCGTGCGCCTGCCCTATATCCCGATGACCGCCAAGCGCGTCACCGGCATCGTCTCACGCGGCGGCTCGATCATGGCGAAATGGTGCCTCGCCCATCATCGCGAGAGCTTCCTCTACGAGCATTTCGACGAGATCAGCGAGATCATGAAGGCCTATGACATCGCCTATTCGCTGGGCGACGGCCTGCGCCCCGGCTCTATCGCGGACGCCAATGACGAGGCGCAATTCTCCGAGCTTTACACGCTGGGCGAGTTGACCAAACGCGCCTGGGCGCAGGACGTGCAGGTGATGATCGAGGGGCCGGGCCATGTGCCCATGCACAAGATCAAGGAGAATATGGACAAGCAGCTCGAAAGCTGCGGCGAGGCGCCTTTCTATACCTTAGGCCCGCTCACCACCGATATCGCCCCGGGCTATGACCACATCACCAGCGGCATCGGCGCCGCGATGATCGGCTGGTATGGCACGGCCATGCTCTGCTACGTGACGCCCAAGGAGCATCTCGGCCTGCCGGACCGCGACGACGTGAAGGTCGGCGTCGTCACCTACAAGCTCGCAGCCCACGCGGCCGATCTCGCCAAGGGACACCCGGCCGCCAAGGTGCGCGACGATGCGCTCTCCCGCGCCCGCTTCGAGTTCCGCTGGCGCGACCAGTTCAACCTCTCGCTCGACCCCGACACGGCCGAGCAATATCACGACCAGACCCTGCCGGCCGAAGGCGCCAAGTCCGCGCATTTCTGCTCCATGTGCGGGCCGAAATTCTGCTCGATGAAGATCACGCAGGAGGTGCGCGATTTCGCCGCGAAGCAGAATCAGGAGAGCAGCGCCTTCATCGCCGCCGAAGAAGCCGAGCAGGGCATGAAGGAGATGAGCGAGGTGTTCAAGCAGACCGGCAGCGAGCTTTACATGGGCGCCGGCGGACGGGAGCACGATTGATCCGGGCTTGAGGGGAGCCGGACTATCCGGTTCCGCTCAAGTCACGGAGCATATGACGCAAGGCATGCGTGCGAAGCGCGCGGGCGCAATGGCGATCCGCCCAGCCCCCGCGCAACAGCGATGGCCATAGGCAGCCGGGGCGCGCCCTGTCCAGCTTCGTGCCGCGGCGCATCCTCGCGGGCCGCCGCAACGACAGATGGGTTTCGCCATGCCATGCGGCCCTGCTAGGGCTGGCAGCCCGATCACGCGACCATGCCTGGAGACACCTCTTGCGCCCTCTCATCCCCGCCTTTGCCATCCTCGCGCTTGCCGCCTGCCAGTCCGGCGGGCCGGATGGCTCGTCCATCCCCGGCAACCCGGATGACAATCAGCCCTTCGGTGAGATTGCAGCGGATGAAACGCTCCGCTTCACCGGCACGGAGCCATTCTGGGGCGGGGAAGTGACCGGGGAAAAGATGCTCTACAAGACGCCCGAGCAGCCGGACGGCCAGACCATCCCCGTCTCGCGCTTCGCCGGGCGCGGAGGCCTCTCCTATAGCGGCACGGTCGACGGCACGCCACTCACCATGGCGGTGACGACCGGCCTGTGCAGCGACGGCATGTCGGACCGCAGCTACCCCTTCGTGGTCACGCTGCAACTTGGGGACACGATGCGCACCGGCTGCGCCTGGTCGGAAGCACATCCCTTCAAGGGGCCGGAAGCGCCCTGACGAACGGCCTGGCACTTTTATCAAGCGACCGGCAGGGTCCAGGCTGGCGGCCTCGGTCATACATCATATTGGGGAACGGACGATCATCACGGTGGGGAACAGGCTCAAGATCATCATCGGCGCGGGCGTGACGGCCCTGCTGGCCGCTATGCTGCACGGCCCGGCCGGGCAGGGACAAGCCTTCCTGACCGATCTGCGCGCCCGGTCGACCCACGCTCTGGCAGCGCAGGGCCTGCCTGCGGTGCGCATCGCCTATCCCGATGCGCCCGCCACGCGGACCGCCCGTCTCTCCGGCACGGCCACGCCGGCGGAGCGAGCCAAAGCACTCGCCATCGTGAGCGCCGTTGAGGGAAATGCACGCGCCGTCTGGCCGGCGGAACCCCGAGCAAAGGCGGTGCCCGCCCCCAAGACAGCGCCCGCCCCCAAAGCGGCCCCTGTCCCCAGCGCGGCCGAACCAAGTGCGCCGGCGCCTCCCATGTCCTGCCAGCAAGCAGTAGAAACGGCCCTGCGTGGGCGGACCATGCATTTCCGCACAGGCAGCGCCTGGCTGGACCCGGACGCGCGACGCCTCATTGCCGATGTCGCGGCGGCGGCGCTCCCCGCCTGCCGCCATGATGTGCTGGAGGTGCGCGGGCGCAGCAGCGGTCACGCCACGGCCTATCGCGCCATGGCGCGGGAACGGGCGGCGCGCGTGCGGGATGCGCTGGTGGCCGCGGGCCTGCCCGCCGGCACCGTGCGAGCGGCCGTGGATGTGGGCGGCGCAGCTGGCCCCCGCGTCAGCATCATCGTGACGGAGGGAGGCGCCTGATGCCGTTGCTGGTCGAGACGATTGGCCTGTTCCTGCTCGCCTTCCTCATCGGGCTGGGGATCGCCGCGGCGCTCTGGAGGTGGCGGGCATGATCGCATTGGCCATCCATTATGGGGCGGGGCTGGCGCTCGCCCTGCTGATCGGGATCGCGACCGGCTGGTGGGCCTGGGGCGCGCGGCGAGCAGATGCGGACGCCGACGAACCGATCGACTGGCCGCCCCCGCGCGCCTTGCCCGGCCCGCCGCCCGCCGCGCCGCTGCCGGTGGATGATCTCACCGCGATCAAGGGGATCGACGCGGAGATTGCAGGGCGGCTGCAGGCGCTGGGTGTAACGCGCTTTTCGCAGATCGCCGGCTGGCTCCCAGCCGATATCGAGCGGATCGACGGCGCCCTGGGGCCATATAAGGGGCGCCTGATCCGGGACGAATGGATCGCGCAGGCCCGGCTGCTGGCGCGGGGCGATCTCGATGGGTTCGCACGACGCTTCGCGCATTTGTAGGGAATGCCGACAGCGCGATGCTCACCCCAAGGGACTGCATCGCAAGAATGCCTACAACTTGCTGGAGACCAATATCTTATCGATCTTGCGGCCATCCATATCGACGATCTCGAAGCGCCAGCCCTGCTGCGTGAAATGCTCGCCCTCATCGGGCAGGCGGCGCAGCACGGCGAGGGCAAAACCGGCGACGGTCGCGTAATCGCGATCTTCCGAGAGCGTGAGGCCCAGCCGCTCGGCCAGCGCGTCGACGGGCATCTGGCCGGAGACGAGCAGCGAGCCATCCTCACGCTCGGTCAGCATCGGGTGATCGTAGAGATTCTGGTCCGACGCGAACTCGCCCGCAATGGCGGTGAGCAGATCGGCCGGGGTCACGATCCCCTCGAAATGGCCATATTCGTCATGGACCATCAGCATCGGCACATCCGCCTCGCGCAGCCGGTTGAGCGCATCCATCGCATCGACCTGATCGGGCACAATCGACACGGGCCGCATCAGCGCCCGCAGGTCCAGCGCCTCGCCCCGGAATAAGGCGGCCATGATGTCGCGCGCCTGCACGCAGCCGATAATATCCTCCACGCTGCCCAGCCCCACCGGCAGCCGGGTATGCGGCGTCTCCAGCAGCGCCTCGCGCAGCGCGTCCAGCCCCGCATCGGCATCCAGCCAGTCGACCTCGGTGCGCGGCGTCATCACCTCGCGCACCGGCCGGTCGGCCAGGCGCACGACGCCGGAGATAATCGCCCGCTCGCTCTCCTCGATCACGCCGTGGCGGCTCGCCTCGGCAACGACAAGCTGCAACTCCTCGACCGTGACATGGTCGGCCGAGGCGGGGTCGATGCGGAACAGCCGGAAAATGACGTTGCTGGAACGGTCCAGCAGCCACACCAGCGGCGCGGTGACGCGGGCCAGCAACATCATCGGCGGCGCCAGCAGCACCGCCAGCGGCTCGGGATTGCGCAGCGCATATTGCTTGGGCACCAGCTCGCCGATGATGAGCGAAACATAGGTGGTCAGCACGATCGCGATGGCGAAGCCGGCATTCTGCGCGACCTGCGTATCCACACCGAGCGCCGCCAGATAGAGACCGAGCGGCGTGCCCAGCTTGTCTCCGGAAAACGCGCCGGCCAGCACGCCGATGCCGGTGATGCCGATCTGCACGGTCGAGAGGAAGCGGCCGGGGTCCGCACTCAACTCCAGCGCCGTGCGCGCGCCGCGTTTGCCGGCCTGGCTCATCGCCTGCAAGCGGGGCCGCCGCGCCGAAACGATGGCCAGCTCCGACATGGCGAACACGCCGTTGAGCGCGATCAGCGCGAGGATGATGGCCGTATCGACCCAGGGGAAAGCGGGCAAAGGAGGGGGCGTGAGCATGGAGCGGCGATGTTTAGCCGCTTTGCGTGCAGAAGCACAAGCGAACAGGGTCGCGCAGGCCGGCCATTCAGGGAACGATCATGTTGCGAACTGGTTTATAGTGCACAGTTGCGCCCTATTTGCGCACCGGGACCATGAAAAAAGGGAGATATTCGATGACTTTCGCCCGCCATTCCAAATTCGCGCTGGTCGCGGCCGTCGCGGCGATGACCCTGACCGGCTGCGTCACCAACCCGGAGACGGGCAATCGCACGATCTCCAAGGCCGCGATCGGCGGCGTGGGTGGCGCGGTTGGCGGCTATTTGCTTGGTGATCTGCTCGGGGGCCGGCGCGACCGGACCGAGAAGATCGTCGGCGCGGGCATCGGCGCCATCGCCGGCGCGGGCGTGGGCGCCTATATGGATGCGCAGGAAAAGAAGATGCGCGAACGCACCGCCGGCACGGGCGTGGACGTGGTTCGCGAGGGCGATGAATTGCTGCTGCGCATGCCCTCTGGCATCACCTTCGCCACGGACCAGTCGGCCATCCAGCCACAATTCCGCCCCACGCTCGACGAGGTGGCGCAGACGCTCGCCGAATATCCCAAAACCATTATCGACGTGCTTGGCCACACCGATTCCGATGGCAGCGAGGCCTATAATCAGGCGCTCTCCGAGCGGCGCGCGCGCAGCGTATCGGACTATCTGACCAGCCACGGCGTGGCCGCGGTGCGCATCGCGACCACCGGCTATGGCGAGACCCGGCCGATCGCCAGCAACGAAACGCCGGACGGCAAGGCGCAGAATCGCCGCGTGGAGATCAAGGTCGTGCCGGCCGTGGAAGGCGGCGCCTGAGCTTATGGATTGAGATATGGCCCGGCCGTGGAGGCCGGGCCATGTTTGCGATTTGACCGCCCACCCTGCACGCCGCACAATATCAACGGGTTTCGGGCCAGCATTCGCCGCTAGAAGATGCTGCCGCTCAACCCGTCCAGCACGAACTGGACCGCGAGCGCGGCGAGAATGACGCCGAGCAGGCGGGTGATGACTGCCTCCACCTGACTGCCGAACAGCCGCATCACCGGGCCGATGGCGAGCAATGCGGCCAGCATGAGGGCGAGGTTGGCGGCGAGCGCGGCGAGAACGATGGCGCTCTGCTCCGCACCGTGAGCGCCGGCGGTGAGCAGCATCACCGTGGCGATGGAGCCTGGCCCGGCGATCATCGGCATGGCCATGGGGAAGATGGAAACGTCCTCGATCTCCGGCGTGTCGCGGATCTTCTGGGCGCGGTCCTCGCGCCGCTGGGTGCGCTTCTCAAACACCATCTCCATCGCGATGGCGAACAGCATGATACCGCCGGCAATACGGAAGGCATCCAGGCTGATGCCGAGCGTGCGCAGCAGATCCTCGCCGATGAGCGCGAAGCCGATCAGGATCGCCGTGGCGACGACAACCGCGCGGATCGCCATGCGCCGCCGCTGGAGCGATGTCGCGCCGGTGGTAAGGCCATAGAAGACCGGCGCGCAGCCCGGCGGATCGATCACTACGAACAACGTGACGAAAGCCGAGATGAACAGCTCGATCATGGCGCGGCGATCGGGACGGTTTCGCGCAGGATGATCTCGTCCGCGCCCTGCCGGCGCATCGAGACCTCGAACACGCGCTCGGCTCCCACACTCGTCCAGCGCCAGCGGAGCGAGCCGTCATCCGACTGGCCCTCACCGCTCGGCGGCGGCGGGATGGCGATCCGCACCGGCTCCCATTTGCCTTTGCGGGCGGATTGGCCGCGCTCCCCGCCATCCATCAACGACACAGCGCCAGACCCACGACCGGGACCAGCACAATCAGCGACCTTACCCTCGATGATCGGATCGTCCTGCGGCGGCACCTTGGTATCGCTGCCGAAATCGAGCAGCCATTTGAAGCCGCCATCCTTCTGCCGCCGCCAGATCGTGGTGAAGGTGCCGCTCGTCCCATCCGGCTGCGTCCACGGGCCGGTCGAGGCGGCGTAACCGCCATCGCAGGAGACGAAGATGCGATAAGGCTGCCAGGCAACGGCACGAGGTGGATCGGCGCGCTTCTTGAGCCAGCTCTGGGCGTTGACCGCCTCCGGCGCGAACATCACCGCATCCTTGTCCGCCGTCTCGCGGAAGGCGGTCCACTGCCCCTTCTCCTGCGCGAGTCGGGCGAAGGCCAGCTCCGCCTTCACAATCGCGCTGGGATTGGCGGAGAGCGCCCCGCGCATCGAACGGCGGGGCTGGGCGTCCGCGAACGACGCGCTCAGGAAGAGCGCGCCGGCCGCGAACAAGGCAATCGTGCGGATCAAAGATCCTCGGGCGCGGGCAGACCCTCGCGCAGATGCGCCGCATAGAGCGTGTTGCGCATCAGCACGGCAATGGTCATCGGCCCGACACCGCCGGGCACAGGGGTGATGGCGGCGGCATGGGCAATCACCTCGGCCGTGGCCACGTCACCGACCAGCTTGGTCTTGCCTTCCTCGGCGGCGGGCACGCGATTGATGCCCACGTCGATCACCGTGGCGCCGGGCTTGATCCACTCGCCCTTCACCATCTCCGGCCGGCCGACGGCGGCGACGACGATGTCGGCCTGATGGACGACGCTCGCCAGATCCTTGGTGCGGCTGTGCGCGATGGTGACGGTGCAGTTCTCGCCGAGCAGCAACTGCGCCATCGGCTTGCCGACCAGGATCGAGCGGCCGATCACCACGGCGTTCTTGCCGGAGAGGTCGCCCAGTTCATCCTTGAGCAGCATCAGGCTGCCGAGCGGTGTGCAGGGCACGAGGCCGGGCAGACCGAGCGCGAGGCGGCCGGTGCTGATCGGTGTGAGGCCATCCACATCCTTGTCGGGGTTGATCGCGTTGACCACCGCCTGCTCGTCCAGATGCTTGGGCAAGGGGAGCTGCACCAGGATACCGTCCACGCGCGGATCGCCGTTCAGTTCCTCGACCAGTTCCATCAGCTCATCCTGGCCGATGGTGGCGGGGCGCTTATATTCGAAGCTTTCCATGCCGAGCTGCACGGTCATCTTGGCCTTGCTGCGCACATAGACGGCGCTCGCCGGGTCTTCGCCAACCAGCACCACTGCCAGGCCGGGCTTGCGCCCCTGCGTCCCGACGAATTTGGCGACGCCCGCGCCGACCTTTTCCTGCACCTTGGCCGCGAAGGCCTTGCCGTCGATAATCTTGCCCAAAGTCATCTGTCTTTCCGTTCCTCGCTGGCGATGTCCGTCAAACGCTGTTCGATCGCTGGCGTGCAGTCCGCAATCCGCAGGCGCTTTAGCCTGTTTGTGTCGCCTGCCTCCAGCATAATTGTCGATGCGGGCATGCGAAGGGCCTTGGCGAGCAGCGTAACGAGCGCGGCATTGGCCCTCCCTTTGTCCGGCGGGGCGGTGACGGCGGCCTGCAACCAGCGCGCCCCGTGCGAGTCGGTGAACAGCCCGCCGATGCGCTCGCGCGCCGCGCGCGGCGTCAGGCGGACGGCAAGCAGCAGGTCCGCGCCATCACGCCGGCACGGCATGGCCTCAGAGCAGCGCCGCGGCCAGCGCCTGAAGGCCGGGGCCTTGCAGGATGATGATGATGATCAGCACGACCATGGGCGAAAGGTCGAGCGCCCCGAGATCCGGCATGATCCGGCGGATCGGGCGATAGAGCGGCTCGGTCAGCCGGTCGAGCGCGATCCAGACGCTACGGATGATGTCGTTGCTGGTGTTGATGACGTTGAACGCGATGAGCCAGGAGAGGATGGCCTGGACGATGATGATCCACCAGGCGACGTTGAGCAGGATCGCCAGCGTCTGGATGAGGGCAAGGGCCATGAGTGTTCCTGTGTCGTTGCGAGCGCGGCAGAGTCTAGCCCAGCTAATACACCGGCGACAAGGGTGGTGTAGCAGGGCTGGTTTGCGGGGGATAAGGTTGAGGGTGGCTTATTGTTGCGATGGTGCGCGGTGCCGTGCCGACTTGTGCTCCCGCGCAGGCAGGAGCACGGGGGGCGCCGGAATGGCATTGGCATCCCTTACAGATGCACCAGCGTGCCGGCGCCCTGCCGCGTGAAGATCTCCAGCAGCATACAGTGCGCGATCCGCCCGTCGAGGATGACGGCGGCCTCCACCCCGGCCTCGACCGCCTTCACGCAGGTCTCAACCTTGGGGATCATGCCACCGGAGATGGTGCCATCCGCGATCAGCCCAGCAACGCGCGCGGGATCGAGATCGGAGAGCAACTCCTTCTCCTTGCTGAGCACGCCGGGCACGTCGGTCAGCAGGAAGAAACGCCGCGCCTTGAGTTCGGCGGCAATCGCGCCGGCCATGGTATCGGCATTGACGTTGTAGGTGTTGCCGTCCGCGCCGATGCCGACCGGAGCGACGACCGGGATGATGTTGTCGCGAGAGAGGCTGTCCAGCAGGCGCCGGTCAACCTTCACCGGATCGCCAACGAAACCGAGATCGACATGGCGTTCGATACCGCTGTTGGGGTCCGGCTCGCGCGAGCTACCGACCTTTTCGCACAGCACCATGCCGGCATCCTTGCCGGAGATGCCGACTGCCCGGCCGCCAGCCTGGCTGATCCAGCTCACAATCTCCTTGTTGATCGAGCCGGCCAGCACCATCTCGGCAACCTGTGCCGTCTCCCGGTCGGTAACGCGCAGGCCGTTGACGAAGCGGCTCTCGACGCCGAGCTTCTTGAGCATCGCGCCGATCTGCGGCCCGCCACCATGGACGACCACGACATTGATGCCGACCATCTTCATGAGGACGATATCTTCAGCGAAGTCGCGCGCCGCCTCGGGATCGCCCATGGCGTGACCGCCATATTTCACGACGAAGGTTTCGCCGGCATAACGCTGCATATAGGGCAGCGCCTCGGTCAGCGTTTCGGCCTTGGCGAGCAGCGCGGGGTCGGGAGCATAACGATCAGTCATGGACTCGGCGCATAGTGGCTTGTGCGGTCCGCCGCAAGAAAGGGCGCGGCCCAGCCGCACTCTCCGTTCGCCCTGGACTCCTGCCTTCGCAGGAGCACGGGTTGGTCCGATGTAGGGAACCGGCGTTGTCAGGGCGGTGTCAGCCGAAGGGCGCGCCCTACCGCGTCGGCACCGGCTCCTCGCCCGAATAATCGTAGAAGCCCCGGCCGGTCTTGCGGCCATACCAGCCGGCTTCGACATATTTGACCAGCAGCGGGGCCGGGCGGAACTTGGGGTCGCCGGTGGTCTGGTGGAGGACGCGGCAGATTTCCAGGCAGGTATCCAGCCCGACGAAATCAGCCAGCGTCAGCGGACCCATCGGGTGGTTGAGGCCGAGGCGCACCGCCGTGTCGATATCCCGCACGCTCGCCACGCCCTCGCCGAGCGCGAAAATTGCCTCGTTGAGCATCGGCATGAGGATTCGGTTCACGATGAAGCCCGGCGCATCGAAGGCGTGGACGACTTCCTTGCCGAGTGTTTTCGCGAAGGCTTCCACCGCGCTCACCGTCTCCGGGCTGGTAGCGAGGCCGCGAATAAGCTCGATCAACCCCATCACCGGCACCGGGTTGAAGAAATGCACACCGATGAAGCGCGCCGGGTCGCCGCTCGCCTGCGCCAGCCGCGTGATCGGGATGGACGAGGTGTTGGACGCGAGGATCGCCTCCTTGCCCAGCACCGTCGCCACATCGGCGAAGATGGCGCGCTTGATCTCCTCGCGCTCGGTCGCCGCCTCGATGACCAGATCGCACGCGGAAAAGGGCGCGAGATCGGCCAGCGGGGTGATGCGGGCCAGCGCCGCGTTGGCATCGGCCGCCGCCAGCTTGCCACCCTCGACCGCGCGCTGGAGCCGCTTGGCGATGCCCGCGCGACCAGCCTCGGCGCGCGGCAGATCGACATCGCGCAGCAGCACATCATAGCCCGCCTGCGCGCTGACCTGCGCGATCCCCGCGCCCATCTGCCCCGCGCCGATCACTCCGATGGTCCGCATCTCGTCTTCCTTCTTCGTCGATCCGCCCGAGCCGGCCGTTCAAGCGCTGTTCAGGGCGCATGACGCTTGGCTCTACACCCATGATGCGAAGTGCATTATGGGGGACGAAATGACAAGGTCGCTCACCGCATTCGCCCGTTGGGGGGCCGCTGCCATGTCGCTCGCGCTGGCTTTGCCATCGCTCGCGCAGGACACGGCGCCGGAGGCCTCCCCGGAAGCAGGCGAGAGCGTGCCCCTGATGACCGTCGGCCCTGTGCTGGGGCGCATCCAGATCTTCGAGGATTGGGTCGTAGGCTGCGATAATCGCCTGACCTGCGAGGCGGTGGCGCTGGTGCCGGATGGCGCGGGCACGGCCTATCCGGTGCTCACCACTCTCACGCGCGATGGGGGCGCGCAAGGCGGGGCCACGGTGCGCCTGCTCGGTGCGCAGGAGCTACGTGGACGGATCGAGTTGCTCGCGGACAATCACCGCCTGGCCCGGTTCAAGGCGGCGCATGATATGGTGGAAATCACCGGATCGGAAGCACTGGCGGCGATGCGCACGCTGGCCGGCAGCTACACGTTCGAACTGCGCGCGGGCAAACGGCTGATCGGCACGCCGTCGCTGCGCGGCCTTTCCGCCGCCTTGCGCCATATGGACGAAGTGCAAGGCCGTGTCGGCAGCGCGGGCGCGCTCGTCGCGACTGGCGCAGGGCCGGCGGATCAAGCCAAGGCGGTGCTGCCCACGCCCGCAGTGGTGGGCGCGCCCTCCATTGCGGACGAGCCGCTCACCTTCACCGCCGAGGAGCAGGCCGCCGCACGGCGACTGGCGGTGTGCGACGCGATGCACGACAGCGACTATCCGCTCGAAACCCACCGACTGGACGCAACGCATGCGCTGGTACTGCTGCCCTGCGATGCCGGCGATTATAATGTGAGCGCCGTGCCCCTGATCGCGACCGGTGAAGCCGGAAGCCGGCAGCTCGGCATCGCGCGGTTCGATCATATTCCCGGTGCATCGGGCGACCCGGATGCACCGCCGCTCATCGTCAACGCGCGCTGGAATCCGTTGCGCTCGGAGTTGTCCAGCTTCGCCAAGGGTCGCGGGCTGGGCGATTGCGGCACGGCCGAGACCTACACATGGGATGGCGCGCAATTTCGGTTGATCGAGGCGCGCTCGATGCCGGTATGCCGGGGCGCCTGGGAATGGCCGGTGCTCTATGCGGTGCAGACCGCGAAGTGAGGAGTCTTCGCACTTGGATGTCGACGTCCAGAGCGTCGATTGCATGAACGGATAGCAAAGTCTGGCCATCGAATGCTTGCAGAGGGCACCCTGCTCACCCTCGGCCGATGGCATCATCATTCCACCAGAATCCGCGCTCGCATCTCCCAAGTTGGAGGGATTCGGCCAATTCATCAGGGGGCGCCACGCGGCCCAGCCCGCAACGGTTCGTCGCTCGATGCATTCGAATGGGCCTCAAAATGAGTTGCAAGGCGAACCTTGTTCATCTGCCAGAAAGGTGGGGCTGAACAGTTCGGATGCGCCATAACTGGGGCCGCGCGGCAGAAGCCGTGAAGAACAAAGAGCCAGAGGGGGTTTTTTGAAGAAAGAAGCGAACGCAATGACCATCATGTCCAGAAAGCCAATGGCTCCCCTTTTATTTGCCATGCTTGCCATACCGGCTTGGGGCAATCTCTCCGCACAAGAGCAGGAGCCGACCCAAGGCGACGAGTCGATTACCGTGCTCGGCACCCCGCCGGCAGACCTGTCTGAATTGCCCGCAGGTCCGGAAATCGGCGGCTTCATTTCCGCACGCAATGATGAGAAGATCCAGGTCACTGCCGCCGATGGCACGCGCACCGCGATCCTGCTTGCCGACGCCACTGAAATCCGCGGCAGCGGCGGCTTCCTCGGCCTCGGTCGCACCGGGCTTGGCGCGGACGCGCTGCTCAACGGGTTGCCGGTGACTGTAAAGACGGCGCAATGGGGCGAAGGCCTTGTGGCAAGCCGGATTCAGCTCAAGAACAAGGATCTCAAGACGGCAACGATGATCCGCACCGGCACCGCCCAGGGCTTTGCCGAACAGACGGCGGCCACGGAGGCCCTGCGAGGCCGTGTGGGCGATATCGACCAGTATAATATCAAGGGCACCACCAACGTGAATTTCGACACGGGCAAGTGGAACCTCTCGCCGCAAGGTGAGGCTGATCTTTGCGCTATTGCGAGCCAGGCCAATGCGACGGAGAACGCATTGCTGCTGGTCGTCGGTTACACGGATTCGGTCGGTGACGAGGATTATAACCAGACGCTCAGCGAGAAGCGGGCTGGTCGCGTCGTCAATTATCTCCAGCAGAAATGCGGTTGGGCACCCTATCGCATGCTGACCCCGACGGGGATGGCCGAGGCGGATCCGCTGGCCGACAACAGCACCCCCGAAGGCAAGGCACAAAACCGCCGCGTTTCGGTGAATATCATGGTCAGCAAGGCTGTCGAAGGCCTGTAAGATGCGAGGGGGTGAGCCGCGTGCTCACCCCCTGACAATTCCGGCGGGGCCATGAGGCCGCCAGAGCCAGACGGCGATCCGGCTTGACGCCCCCAGCATAGACCTCCGCAATCACCCATATTGGCTGGGCGCCGGCAGGGCATCGCCGCACATGCCGCCACGAAAAGGGGTGGAGATTGCCCCGCCCCTCATATCCATCCGTGAAGGTGCGCTTACTGCTTGCCGGCCACCGAATAAGTGATCGCCGCATTGCGGGTCTTCTGGAACTCAGGCACCGAGAGTCCCTTGAAGGCAGCGTAAACGTCGATATTGCCGATGCCGAGCACGGCCGCCATCTTCTCCAGCATGAAGAAGATCACGCCATAATGGATCATGCCGATCCAGTCGCGGCGGCGAATGAGATCCTTCTCCTCATCGGTCAGGTCGGATTCGGCGAACAGCCCCTCCTGATCCTCAACGAAGCGCTTGCGGAAATCCGGCTCGACGAGGCGGTGGAGGAAGTGGTTCATGCGGAACCCCTTGACCGCGCGGTCGATGGTGAAGGGGTAGGTGCCCTCGATCTTGTCGACGCCAGCTAGCTCGTGCGCGGCGCGGGCACGCAGGGCCTCGTCGCTCTCGGCCGGGGGCGTCTCGTCGCCCAGATCCTCGAACAGCATGGTGGCAATGGCGGTCATCGAGGGAAGGAAATAGCTCTGGTGGAGCTTGTTGACCTTGGTGGAGAGCGCGCCGCGCATCAGCAGCCACATCACCACCTCGGCGCCTTCCCAACCGCCCAGCGTCGCCAGTTCGGTGACGGTGGCATCGAGCAGCGATTCCGGTGTCTTCTCCAGCCGGTCCATGAACTCCATGTCCCACTCGGTATTGTTGAAGCCGGCGCGCTCGCCATGAACCTGGTGGGAGAGGCCGCCAGTGCCGGCGATCGCCACCTTGATATCCTTGGGATAGCTCTGGATCGCGCGGCGCAGCGAGCGGCCGAACTTCCAGAAGCGCCGGGCCTTGGGAATGGGATGCTGGAGCACGCCGCACTGGAGCGGCACGAGGCGGCACGGCCAGCCATGCTCGTGCGGGAGCAGCACCGAGAGCGGCGAGAAAGCGCCGTGATCCAGCCCCATGCCCTGCCAGTAGGCAAGGTCGAACTCGTCGGCAACGAGGCACTCGGCAATGTGCTTGGCAAGCGCGGGATCACCCTTGATCGCGGGTAGGTCACGCTGGCCGCCGCCCTCGTCTGCCGGCGAATATTCCTCGCCGATGCCGAGCGCGAAGGCCGAATAATGGGTGAAGAACGACGTCATATGGTCGTTATAGACGTAGAGGATGACGTCCGGCTTCTCCCTGGCCAGCCACTGCTTGACCGGCTCGAAGCCCTCGAAGATCGGCGCCCAGACCGGGTCGTCATATTTGTTCGCATCATGCGCGAAGGCGATGGTGGGCGTGTGCGAAACCGCGAAACCGCCGATGATCCTGGCCAATGTATCTCTCCTCAGCCTCTGGAGCGGGCCTTTCCCCGCCTCCGATGAATATAGCCAACGTGCCGCAACTTTGTAAGCAACACAAACGGAAACTTCCCGTGACCGGCATCGCCGATTTCGATCAGGGAATAGCCGAAGCGACGGCGCGCGTCATTGATCCGGTGCAAGCGGATGGGCGCGGCTGACTCGCATCAATTGCGAGGGAAATGGGGTGACGAGCCGCTCCGCATTGCGCCAATCGGCCCGTAGCCAGCGCTCATGATCCTCGGCATGGAGGATGAGCGGCATGGCGGCGGGATTGACCGCGGCGACCAGCCGATTGGCCTCGCAACCAAGGATGGCGAAGCTCGGCACCTCGCTGTCCCGCCAGACGCCGGCCAGGGCGAACAGGGGCACGGCGGCGAGCGAGAACCAGTGCGCCACGCTGCGCCCGGTCGCGGCATCCTTCTCCCGCGCCCAGAGCTGGAAGGCAGTGACCGGCACGAGGCAGCGATAGCTGGTGTGGCGCAAATTACCGATCCAGAACGGGCTGGCGGTGTTGCGCACGCTGGTGACGGGCCGGGCATCCGCCATGGCGACGCTGGCCGGCGGCGGCACGCCCCACAGGCGCGGAACGATGTGTCGACCGCCCTTCGCGCCGCCGATGATGACCGGAACGAACCGGCCCGGCGCGCTATAGCCGCCAACCCAGGGATCGTCCCCCGCATCCGCGCCGAAGCGTCGGGCGATTTCGGCGGCCGTAGCATCGAGGCGGTAGAGGTGGGTCATGCGGATGACGCATCCTCGCGGACAGAGCGACGGGGTCAAGAGGCTGCGAAGAAAGAGGGGCACGTGCTCGACGGCGGCCTCCGCCTCCCCCCGGCCACGGAGAGGCTGGGGCCATGCCCCCTCCTAGAAGCTATAGACGAGGCTCGCCCGCGTGACGGTATCGGTCGCCTGCCTGCCGGGCAGCGGGTCGGTTTCCGACTGGATGTTGAACGACATGCGCGCCGAGATGAAGCTTGTCAGCTTGGCGGTCAGCGCCGATGTCGAGATCAGCGTCGTGTTGCCGTCACTGGAGACGATGGAGGCATCCTCCGAGGCGGTGAAACCGTCGCGGATGGTCCAGCGCCAGGTGAGCGAGGCGCGAGCGCCGAACTCGTCATCGCCGGTGCCGTCCGTGAAGCGGGTCTGCCGCAGCGCCGGGCCGCCATCCACGTCGAGCGTCATGCCCGGCTTCTCGACCAGCCGGTAGCCAAGGCCCAGCGACTCGGTGAAGCGACGCGCGAAACCGGCAAATTCGTCGCGCTCCCAACCCAGCGATGAGGATAGATACAGCCCCTGACCGAGCAGATAGTTGAACTCGTAAGTGGCGACCGAGCGCTCGCGGCTCAAGATGCCATCCGTCTTCTGATAATCGAGCGAGGCGGCAAACTTGTGGCGCGCCTTCAGCCCTTCCTTATTGAGCTTGAGGCCGATGAGCGCACTCAGCTGATCGGTATTGCCACTGGTGAGGCCGAAGCCGGCCTCGCCCTGCCCGCTCCATCCGTCAAATGCACCGAGCGAGGCGAGCCGCGCTTCCTCCGCCAGCCGCGCACGGGTCGCGGCCTCCTGCGCCCTGGCCTGCACATCGGCCATCAGCTTGACGCCAAGCTGGTCGATTGCCGGCGCTTCCTCGGGATGATCGGCCTTGGCGACCTTGACCACGGAAGCGAGCGTGGTGGCATCGCCAGTGCGCCCGGCTTCCTGCAGCATCGCCTCGACCTCGGGGCTGATCAGCGGGCGCGGCGCCTGGGCCAGCAGACGCCCGCCCAGCGCATCGATCGCCGCCACATCGTCCGGATTGGTGGCCTTGGCGACGGCCAGCACATGGACGAAGGTGGCATTATCGCCCGTGCGCGCGGCCTCGCGGATCATCGCCTCGATCTCCGGCGCGATGGGCGGCGGCGGTGGCGGAACCTCGGCCGGACGCGCCTGCGCGAGGAACTGCTCGCCATAGGCCGCGATTTCCTCGGCCTGATCGGGATAAGCGGATTTGGCGACCTCGATCACCGATGCCACGGTGGTAACGTTGCCGATCCGCGTGGCTTCCTCGATCATCTGCTGAACGGGTGGCGGGACCTCCGCCTGGGCGGGCGCGGCGATGACGAGCGCCAGCGCGCAAGCGGTGAGGGGGGGAAGAATGCGGCGCGGCCGGCCGCCTGACAGGCTGTGCATGTCGCTCCATTTCATGGTGGCTTCGCGGCGCCCTTTTGATGGGCCAAGGCCGGCCTGTCCACCCTTGCGGACGATTACCGGCACCGACTTTAGGATGGGGTGCCGTGCAGCGGCGACGGATCACGTTGGTCCGGCGGCGCGCAGTCGCCGTTCCCGCCCCCTCATGCTGGTCACAGCAGCCGGCCCTGCGGATCTTGCGGAACGCGCAGCGGCCATTGGCGAACCGTCTCATGCCGGCTCAGCCCCACGAAGCTATGGACGAGCATGAAGCTCTCCACCGCCCAGCGAAAGCCCTCCACCGGCCGCTGGAACGGCGCGCCCTTGCGGTAGCAGAGCGTCTCGTGCGGGCTGAACGACCAGTCCGGGCGCAGCGCCAGACCCTGCGCCGCCATGGCAGCCACGATGCGCCGCTGGAGATCGCGCAGCGGCGGCACGGCATGAGCGGGCCGCAGCGCCACCGTGCGGGCGCTGCCGCTCAACTGATCGAGCAGCAGATCGAACGGCGCGGCGGCCACGGCATCGCCAGCGCGCAGCAGCGCCGCCACCAGACCGGGCGGCTCCCGCTCGACAGCGGGCGTCAACGCCAGCGTCACATGGTGCCGCTCCGGCGGCAACAGCCCGCGCGACCCCAGCGCCTCCTCGGCAAAGGCATGAGTGCGGCGCGCGGTGATATCGTCCGGCTTGAGCGCGAAGAACCAGCGATGCGCGAGCAGATAAGACGAGGCGGGTAGCGACATGAATAGCGGTCCGAATCGAGATTGTTCCTATTATGTTCTCGACACGATCCTGAGTCCAGATCGCCCCCCCTCCCGCCTCTTGAGCGAGACGCGGCGCGCTGAGATGGTCGCTGATCGAGGCAGTCGATCAAAATCGCGTAATATTCTTGCGAAGGTTCTGAAGGTTACCCCTCTGGGCAGAGAAAAACCGTGCCCGGTAAGCGAGAAAACCGATCAACCTGTCGTTTGAGAAAGAGCCTGTGTTGCCGGCGATGATGGCATGGCGCGTGCGCTGTAGGACAGGGAATGGCGCGGCCGGCGTGTCGGGCAAGGGCGCGCCTCCCAGGATGCGTCGTCGGGAGGATTCGGTTCGGTGATCCGCTTCAGGCGAAGCTGTAGCCGGAGACCGCGCCGCCCAGCACCAGTTCCCCATAATCATGGCGGCCGGGCGCGGCGGAGGCGCCGGCGGCGACCATCAGCGGCATCAGATGCTCCTCGCGCGGATGGCAGAAGCGGGCGAAGGGCGCTTGCGCCCATTGGCCGAGCAGCGCCGCACGCTCGCGCCCATCGGCCTGCGCGGCCTCGGTCAGCCAGCGATCGAACAGGCTGGACGGCTCGGCGACGCGCGGGTCGCCATAAGCGCGCAGATTGTGGAAGCTCATGCCCGAGCCGATGATGAGCACGCCCTCCTCCCGCAGCGGCGCCAGCGCCTCGCCGGCGCGCAGGTGCAGGGCAGGATCGAGGCTGGCATCGAGCGCCATCTGGACGAGCGGGATATCCGCCTGCGGAAAGGCGACCTTCATCGGCACGAACACGCCGTGATCCAGCCCGCGCTCCGGGTCGATCGCGGCGGGCAGGTCTGCCGCGCGCAGCAAGCCGGTGGCGCGCTCGGCCAGCCAGGGCGCGCCGGGGACGGGATAGCTCAGCTCATAGGTATGCGGCGGGAAGCCGTAATAATCGTAGATCAGCCCCGGCCGCTCGGCGCCGGTGAAGGCGAAGCCGCGGCTCTCCCAATGGCCGGAGACGATGAGGATGGCGCGCGGGCGCGCCGGCAGCCGCTCGGCAAGGCCGCGCAGATAGCTCTCCATGCCCCGCCAGACACCATGCGGATCGGGCATGAAGAAGCACGGCCCGCCGCCATGCGGGATGAACAGGCTGGGCAGCGATGTGGACGGAGCGGAATCGAGCATGGACGGGCATCACCTGTGGAACGGGAACAGACCGCAACATGGGAAGCCCGACAGGCCAACGCCAGCCCCGGCTGCGCAATGCGCGCCACCGGCAATGGTGGACATGCCGACGGGCGCAGCAGCGCCGGGCCGCTATGCTCCCGCTTCGCGCGCGACCTCACGCCAGCCGATGTCGCGGCGGCAGAACCCATCGGCATAATCCACGGCATCGACCAGCGCATAAGCGGCGTCGCGCGCATCGGTCACGGTGCAGCCATGCGCGGTGACGCTGAGCACGCGCCCGCCATTGGCGACGAGCCGGCCATCCGCCAGCGCCGTGCCGGCCTGGAAGACATGCCCTTGCGCTCCGGTGGCGGGCAGGATGATCGGGCCGCCCTTCTCCGGCGTGCCGGGGTAGCCGCGCGCCGCGACCACCACGGTCAGCGCCGGATCGGCCGCGAGTTGAGGCGCGTGCCCTTCATCCAGCCGGCCCTGCGCGACGGAGAGCAGCAGCTCGACCAGATCGCCCTCCAGCCGCATCATCAGCACCTGACATTCGGGATCGCCGAAGCGGCAATTATATTCGATCAGCCTGGGGCCATCTGCCGTGAGCATCAGCCCGGCGAACAGCACGCCCGAATAAGGCATGCCGCGCGCCGCCATGGTCGTGACGGTGGGGCGGATCATCTTCGCCATCACCTCGCGCTCCAGCGCGGGGGTGAGCACCGAGGCGGGGCTGTAGGCGCCCATGCCGCCGGTGTTCGGCCCGGTATCGCCCTCACCGACACGCTTGTGATCCTGCGCGGAGCCGAAGGGCACGACATGCGTGCCGTCCGTCAGCGCGAAGAAGCTGGCCTCCTCGCCCTCCAGAAATTCCTCGATCACCACTTCCGCGCCCGAAGCGCCGAAACTGCCGCCGAACATGTCCGTGATCGCAGCTTCCGCCTCCGCGCGCGTCGCCGCGATGATGACGCCCTTGCCGGCGGCCAGACCATCGGCCTTGACGACAACGGGCAGCGTGAAGGCGTCAAGCTGGGCCAGCGCCGTCGCGGCATCCGTGCAGCGCACATAGGCGGCGGTGGGAATGTCCGCATCCCGGCAGAGATCCTTGGTGAAACCCTTGGAGCCTTCCAACTGGGCGGCCGCCGCGCCCGGCCCGAAGACGGGGATGTTGGCGGCGCGCAGGCTGTCCGCCAGACCATCGACCAGCGGCGCTTCCGGCCCGACGACGACGAGGCCGATTCCCTGCGCGCGGCAGAAGGCGATCACATGCTCATGCCGGGCAAGGTCGAGGTCGACCAGCGTGGCATGCTCGGCTATGCCGGGATTGCCCGGCGCGGCATAGAGGGTCGTGCAGCGCGGCGATTGCGTGAGCTTCCAGGCGAGGGCATGTTCACGGCCGCCGCCGCCCAGCAAGAGGATATTCATGGAAGAGGGTCCAGTCCGGTTCGATGCGTCCGGCCGCCTGTTAGCGCAGGAGCGGCAGGGGGACAATCTGGCGCCGCTCAGCGTCTCCGAACTCTCTTCCCTGCTCAAGCGGACGGTGGAGGAGCGCTTCGGCCATATCCGCCTGCGCGGCGAGATTTCCGGCTTCAAGCGGGCCGCCTCGGGGCATGTCTATCTGGCGCTCAAGGATGATGGCGCGCTGATCGACGGCGTGATGTGGAAGGGCACCGCCGGCCGTCTCGCCTTCGCGCCGGAGGACGGGCTGGACGTGATCGTCACCGGCAAGCTGACGACCTACCCCGGCCGCTCCAAATATCAGATCGTCATCGAGAGCATGGAGCTGGCCGGCGAAGGCGCGCTGATGCAGCTGTTCGAGCGGCTGAAGGCCAAGCTGGCGGCGGAAGGTCTGTTCGAGCCGGCGCGGCGGCGGCCGATCCCCATGCTGCCGCGCGTCATCGGCGTCGTCACCTCACCGACCGGCGCGGTGATTCGCGATATCCTGCATCGCCTGGCCGACCGCTTCCCGAGCGACGTGCTGCTCTGGCCGGTGCTCGTGCAGGGCGAGGGCGCGGCGGCGCAGATCGCGGCGTCGGTGCGCGGCTTCGGCGCGTTGGCGCCCGGCGGCGCCATTCCCCGGCCGGACGTGCTGATCGTCGCGCGGGGCGGCGGCTCGATCGAGGATCTCTGGGCGTTCAACGAGGAAGTCGTGGTGCGCGCCGTGGCCGAATCGCCGATTCCGGTCATCTCCGCCGTGGGGCATGAGACGGACACGACATTGTGCGACTTCGCCGCCGATCTGCGCGCGCCGACGCCCACCGCCGCCGCCGAAATGGCCGTGCCGGTGCGCAGCGAGCTGATGGCGCAGGTCGCCGAGCTGGATGCCCGCATGCGCCGCTGCGTCGCGCGCGGCATCGAGCGTGGGCGCGAGCGGGTGGAAGCGCAGCGCCGCCTGCTGCCCCGGCCGGACATGCTGCTGGCGCAGGCCCGCCAGCGCGCGGACGATATGAGCGAACGGTTGCGGCGCGGCCTCTCCCACCGGCTGAGCGAGGCGCGTCACGAGCTGGCCAAGGCCGCCGGGGCGCTGCGCCCGGCCCTGCTCGATGCGCAGGTGCAACGCGGCCGGCAGCAGCTGGCGAGCGTGCGGCTGACACCCACCCTGCTCGAACGCCGGCTCACCGATGCGCGCCGCCAGTTCGATGGCCTGTGGCGCGTGGCCCGGTCGCTCGACCCCGACGCGCCGCTGGCACGCGGTTTCGCGCGCGTGATGGCGGGGGGCCGACTGATCCGCTCCGCCGAGGCGGCGCGCGCGGCGGGCGCGGTGACGCTCAAGTTCCACGATGCCGAGATCGCGGCGAGCATCGGCGATCCCGCGCCTGCGCCTCCACCCGCGCCCCGCCCCGCCCGCAGGGCCGACAAGCCACCGGGCGTGCAGACCGATCTGTTCGATTGAGCGACCGGCGGCCTTGCATCGCCGCAGCGCCCTGACCATGCTGCCCGGATGATCCCTTTTTGCCCCGGCCGGCCCCGTGCGACTGGCAGCGCCCTTCTTCTCGCCACAGCGCTCGCGGGGTGTGTCGCGCCGCCAGACCGACCCGCCCCCGCAGCGCCTCCTCCACCGCCGGTCGCTATCGAGCCGCCGGTGCCGAAGCCAGCCCCTGCCGAATTGCGCATCGTCGGCACGGCGCGGCAAGGCGGCCTGCTGCACGGCCTCGCCCCGGCCGGCACCACCACCCTGACGCTGGACGGCGCGCCGGTCGCGTTCGACGCGGAGGGGAATTTCATCATCGCCTTCGACCGCGATGCGCAGCCCAGCGCCACGCTGCTCGCCACGCTCGCCGACGGGCGGACCAGCGCGCGCCGGATCATGATCGCGCCGGGCGACTGGAAGATCCAGCATGTCAATGCCTCGATCACCGGCGGGGCGAGCAGCGCCGAGTTCCAGCAGCGGCGTGCGGGCGAACTGGCGCGGATCAGCGCCGCACGGGATCGCCACAGCCAGAGCGACGGCTGGCGCCAGCGCTTCATCTGGCCGGTGAAGGCGCGCATCTCCGGCGTGTTCGGCTCGCAGCGCATCTATCGCGGCACGCCGGGCAGCTACCATAGCGGCCTCGACATCGCGGGGGGCGCCGGCACGGTCTATGTCGCCCCGGCGGACGGCGTGGTGGTCCTCGCCACCGAGGAGCCGTTCACGCTGGAGGGCAAGCTGCTGATGATCGACCACGGCATGGGGCTGAACAGCGCCTTCCTGCACAATAGCCGGCTTCTGGTGAAGGAAGGCGATGAGGTGCGGCAGGGCCAGCCCATCGGCGTGATCGGCGCGACAGGGCGCGCGACGGGGCCGCATCTGCACTGGAGCATGAAGTGGAACGCGGCACGGATCGACCCGCTGCCGTTGCTGCCGCAAGACCCCTGACCGGGGGGGGGGGGGCGGACCGCCGTTCCAGATTTCACGGGAGCATTATGCTGCCGCCCGAGCCGGCGAACGCTAGCGGCAGCCGCGCAGCGCGGCGGCGGCAAGATAGACCCGCGCCGATTCGCCATTGGCCGAAGCATCCTCAGCCGCCTCGCGCATCAGCGAGAGGTAGGTGAGCGCCACCTGCCGATGCCCGTTGAAGGCGACGACCGATTCAAACAGGCTGGCCAGCCCCTCCACCGCGTCGAACCCATGATGGCGGGCGAAGCCACGAATATCGTCAAGCTGCGCGCACAGCGCCCCGCGCGACAAGGTGGTGCTGGCCGCTTGCAGGGCCTCGATCCGGCCGAGCAACTGGCCACGGACGATCAGTGCCGAATCATGACGCATGCCTCTTCCTCCCGCGCGGGTCCGCTCCGCCCTTGGCCGCCTGATGTGGCGGCGCGATGACAGGCCCACTCTGCACAGACGTGGTTAAAGCTGCGTTTCCTTTGCGGGGACGCGAAAGATAATCGCGCGGGGCCGCCCGCCACCGCGCCGCCAACTTGACAAAGCCGCCCGATTCCCGCATTGGCCCGGCCGAACCGGACGCAGCGGGACCGCTGTGCCCATTTTCGAACCAGTTTCAGCGTTTTTCCCTGCTCCGGCAGGAAGGGCGCCCTTTTTGTCGAGGAAGCGGTCATGGCGAAGCCAGCCACAGTCAAGATCAAGCTCGTCAGCTCGGCTGACACCGGCTTCTATTATGTGACCAAGAAGAACCCCCGCAACACGACCGAGAAGATGAGCTTCCGGAAATATGATCCCGTCGCGCGCAAGCACGTCGAGTTCAAGGAAGCCAAGATCAAGTAAGCGGGTGCGCCGGGCAGCCCTGCCCGCGCCAACAATATGCACGGAGGTCCGGGTGCGCAGCCCGGGCCTTTTTGTTCGTGCGGATAACCGGGCAGCGGCGCGGTTGAACCGCATTCGATCCGAGCGACGCGGTCCCCGGGTCTTGTCCTGTTCGGTTTGCCCATATCGTGCTCTTGCGCAGGCAGGGGACCAAGCGGCAGCGGTCCGCCCGTGCGCCGTCTCCGCAGGTGCCCTACGGCCCCGGTCTAGCTGGCCGGCGGAGCGCCCTGGAGCAAGCCGTTCACCACTTCCATGAAGCGCAGCACCGAGATCGGCTTGGAGACATAGGCGTTTGCGCCGGCCGCGCGAATCCGCTCCTCGTCGCCCGGCCCGGCATAGGCCGTGACCGCCATGATCGGCACAGCGGCAAAGGCCGAATCCGCGCGCAGCGAGGCGATCAGGTCCAGCCCGGTGACATGGGGCAGTTGAATATCGGTGATGATGAGATCCGGCACGAACGCCCGTGCGCTATCGAACGCCTCCCGCCCGTCACGCACCGCGGCGGTCTCATGGCCGTGGGCGCGCAGCAGGTCGCAGAACAACTTGAGATTAAGCTCATTATCCTCGACAATCAGGACGCGCTTTGCCACGGCTTCTCCCATGCCGCTCCATCAATGCGCCTTCCTTTTGAACAGCTTTCGGAAAGCGGGCGGGACCGGATGACATCGGAATATCCTATCAACGAGGCGGATGAAACCTTGGCGTTGCAGGTCATCGGCTGGATCGTCGCGGATCAGGACCGCGCGGACCGGATGCTGGCGCTGACCGGCCTGGATGCCCCCGCCCTGCGCGCCAGCCTTTCGGACCGGGGGACGCTCACCGCGCTCATGGATTTCGCGATCAATCACGAACCGGATCTCATCGCCTGCGCCGAGGCGATCGGCGTCTCGCCAGCCCGCATCGTCGCGGCACGCGAGCGGATCGCGCCATGAGCCGGCCGCTGATCCTGAGCGATTGCGACGAGGTGTTGCTGCACATGGTCGTGCCGTTCCGCGCCTGGCTGGATGAACTGCACGGCATCCATTTCAGCTTCACCGATGGATTCGAGCGGGCGCTGCGCCACAAGGATAGCGGCGACCCGGTGGAGCGCGACCAGATCTGGAGCCTGCTCTCCGCCTTCTTCGAGACGGAGATGGCGCGGCAGACGCCAATCGCGGGCGCGGTCGCGGCGATGGCGCGGCTCGCGGAGCGGGCGGACATCGTGATCGTCACCAATATCGGCGAGGAGATGCAGGATGCGCGCGCCGCGCAGATCCACCGCCACGGCCTGCCTTATCCGGTCATCGGCAATCGCGGCGGCAAGGGACCGGCGGTGGCGCGGCTGATGCGCGAGCGGGCGGCGCCCTTCGCGCTGTTCATTGACGACCTCGCCAGCAACCATGTCTCGGTCGCGCAGCATGTGCCGCAATGCTGGCGGCTGCATTTCGTGGGCGAACCGGAAATGGCGCCGCATGTCGAAACGGCGCTGGACGCCCATGCCCGCATCGACGACTGGACCGCCGCCGAGCGCTGGATCGAGTCGCTGCTCGATGAGCATGAGGAGACGCTGGCGCGGATGCCACGGGAAGATCGCCATGCTTGACGCGACTCGCCCCGCATGCTGTGGCTCGCTGTCATGAGCCGTATCGATCTCCACATCGCCAATGAGGGCCTGACCCTCCCGGAACCCGCCGCGCCGGTCGCCGCTTATGTGCCGGCTGTGCTCGCCGGCGGCCTGCTCCACATCAGCGGGCAGATCCCGTTCGGGGCGGATGGCCAGCTCATGACCGGCAAGATCGGCGGCGCGCGCGATCTCGCCTGGGGCGCGGTTGCCGCAGAGCGCTGTGCACTGATGCTGGTGGCGCAGATGAAGGCGGCGCTGGGCGATCTCGACCGGGTCGAGCGCATCGTCAAGCTGGGCGCCTTCGTCGCCAGTACGCCGGATTTCACCGATCAGCCCAAGGTCGCCAACGGCGCGTCCGAGTTGATGGTGCGCATCTTCGGCGAGGCCGGGCGCCATGCCCGCAGCGCCGTGGGCGTGCCCTCCCTGCCGCTCGACGTCTCCGTCGAGATCGACGCGATCGTCGCCGTCCGCGGCTGATGGGCGCCCGCACGGCGGCAAGCGATTTCCTGACGGCCCGGCCCTACGCGCATCGCGGCCTGCATGGCGCGGGCGTGCCGGAAAACAGCCTTGCCGCCGCGCGCGCCGCCATGGCGCGCGACCTTGGCATGGAGTGCGACGTGCGGCTGAGCCGCGACGGGATCGCCCATGTCTTTCACGATGCCCGGCTCGGCCGGATGACCCAGCGCGACGCTCTGTTTCACGCGCTGGATGCAGAGGCCATCGCCACGCTCCGCCTCAAGGGGAGCGACGAGCCGGCGCCGCGCCTGACCGATCTGCTCGCGCTGGCGGGCGACAGCATGCCGCTGCTCATCGAGATCAAGTCCGACCGGGGGCCGCGCGCCGCGCTGCGTCTCTGCGCCGCCGTCGCGCGGGATCTGGGCGCTCGCCCCGGCAAGGTGGCGGTGATGAGCTTCGATCCGCTCGCGGTCCAGTGGTTCGCGCGGCATCGGCCGCATCTGCGGCGCGGCCTCGTCATCAGCCGGCGCTTCCGCTGGGAGCGCCCGCCCCACCGCGATCCGGCGGACATCGTTGCCCGCGCGCAACCGCACTTCATCGCCTGCGACGTGCGCGATCTGCCCCGCACCGCAACGCTGCCCGGATGGGCAGGCCTGCCCCTATTGTGCTGGACCGTCCGCACGCAGGCGGAGCACAAGCGCGCCGCCGCAAGCGGAGCGCAGATCATCTTCGAGGAGCGGCCATGACGGGCAGGGAAGACAGCTCCGCCACTGCCATCGTGCATCTCGATACGGCGGTGGGCGCGCTCAACAGGGCGCAATGGGATGCGTGTGCGGGGGCGGATAACCCCTTCGTCAGCCACGCCTTCCTCTCGATTCTGGAGGAATCGGGCAGCGTCGGCGAGAGCACGGGCTGGGCGCCCGCGCCCATCACCGTGCGCGATTCGGCGGGCGCGCTTCTCGCCGCCGCGCCGGCCTATCTCAAGAGCCACAGCCAGGGCGAATATGTGTTCGACCATGGCTGGGCCGATGCGTGGGAGCGCGCCGGCGGGCGCTATTACCCCAAGTTACAGGTGGCCGTGCCCTTCTCTCCCGTGCCGGGGCCGCGCCTGCTGCTGCGCGACCCTGCCGCCGCACCGACGCTGATCGCCGGGCTGGAGGCGATCACCGACCAGAACGGCCTCTCCTCCGCGCACGTCACCTTCCTTGCGCCCGAGCAGCGGCAGATGTTCGAGGATGCCGGCTGGCTGATCCGGCAAGGCACGCAGTTCCATTGGGCAAACCAGGGCTATGGCTGCTTCGACGATTTTCTCGCCGCGCTCTCCAGCCGGCACCGCAAGGATCTGCGCAAGGAGCGCGCCAGGGCGCAGGCCGGGCTGGAGATCGTCCACCTCACCGGTAGCGCTCTGACCGAAGCGCATTGGGACGCATTCTGGCGCTTCTATCAGGACACCGGCAGCCGCAAATGGGGCCACCCCTATCTCACGCGCGCCTTCTTCTCGTTGCTGGGCGAGCGCATGGCGGACAAGGTGCTGCTCGTCTTCGCGCTGCGCGAGGGCCAGCCCATTGCGGGCGCGCTCAACCTGATCGGCGCGGATACGCTCTATGGGCGCTATTGGGGCTGTGTGGAGGAGGTGCCGTTCCTCCATTTCGAGCTATGCTATTATCAGGCGATCGACGCCGCCATCGCACGCAGCCTGACCCGCGTTGAAGCCGGCGCGCAGGGCGAGCACAAGCTGAGCCGGGGCTATCGTCCGGTGCCGACCTGGTCGGCGCATTATATCCCCAACGCCAGCTTCCGCCGCGCCGTGGCCGACTATGTCGCGCGGGAAAGCACCGCATTGGCCGAGGACCGCGACTGGCTGGATGAGCGCACGCCATTTCGCCGGAGCGAGCCGCCCGCCTGAGCGCCCTCTACGCCGGCAATTCCGCGCCGCCAGTCAGGCAGCGCGGCGGGTGGTCTGCAAAATCCAGTCGCGCGCCAGCCGCTGCGCCTGGGCGATCTCACGCGCGGTCATCTCCCCGGCCACCTCCGCCCGGCAATGCTGCCCTTCCTCGCTGCCCACGAGAGCGGCGAGATTGAACCACATATGGGCCTCGACCAGATCGACCGGCACGCCCCCCGCGCCGCAGCTATAGGCCACCCCCAGATCGAACCGCGCCTGAGCATCGCCCCGTGCCGCATCCCGCAACCGACGCTCCATCAGGAAGCGGGCATTCTCCATGCTTTTCGCCATTTCCAAGTCACCCCCACGGCAGACTGAACAAGCTGGTGCAATGCCCGCAACCAACCATGGCAGCGTGAAGAAATGGTTAACGGCGTGGAAGGGATAAAATCGCCCTCGAGGGGATCAGGGGCTGACGGCGATATTGTCGATGAGCCGGGTGCGGCCGATGCGCGCGGCGGCAAGCAGGCGCGCCGGCCGGTCCAGCGTGGCGAGCGGCGCCAGCGTCGCGGCATCACACAAGGCGACATAATCGACCGATGAGAAGCCCGAATCGAGCAGGTAACGCGTCCCCCAGGCGAGGATGGCGGGCACGTCCTCCCCTGCCTTGACGCCTTCGCCGGCGGTGACGAGCATCTCCGGCAACGCCACGGCGCGGGCGCGCTCGTCCGCATCGAGATAGGCATTGCGCGAGGAGAGGGCCAGCCCGTCCGGCTCGCGCACGGTCGGCACGCCGGCAATCTCCACCCCCAGATCGAGATCGGCGACGAGGCGGCGGATGACGGCGAGCTGCTGATAATCCTTCTCGCCGAAACAGGCGATATCCGGCCCCACCTGGCCGAACAGCTTGGCGACGACCGTGGCGACCCCATCGAAATGGCCGGGCCGGGCTGCACCATCCAGCCCCTCGCTCACCCCGGCCACATGGATGCTGGCGGCGAAGCCGGGCGGATACATGGTCGCCACGTCCGGCGCCCACAGGGCGGCGACACCGGCCTCCGCCAGCAGGGCTGCGTCGGCCGCTTCCCGGCGAGGATAAGCGGCAAGATCTTCATTCGGCCCGAACTGGGTGGGGTTGACGAAAATGGAGGCGACGACATGCGCCGCCCGCGCCTTCGCCGCCGCCACCAGCGCCATGTGGCCGGCGTGGAGCGCGCCCATGGTCGGCACCATGGCGATCCGCCCGCCATCGGCGCGCAAGGCCGCCAATCCGGCTTTGAGGGAGGGAAGATCACGGAAGGTTTGCACGCCGATCCAGGCTCCGATAAGGCCCGACCCTGGGCTTGGGGGAGGCTTCGCCTGTCCCGGCCGGGCGGTCAAGAGGCCGCGAACCAGCCTGCGAGAGTTTCGACACGTCCATGACCAGTGCCACCCCGCCCCGCGCCGCATCGCCCACCGGCTCGCCGCACCTCATCGTCTTTGCCAACGAGAAGGGTGGCACCGGCAAGTCAACCACCTGCGTCCATACCGCCGTGGCGCTGGCCGCGCAGGGCGTGAGCGTCTCCGTGATCGACCTCGACCATCGCCAGCGCACGGTGGCGCGCTATTTCGAGAATCGCGCCGAGACGGCGAAACGCCGGGCAGTCGACCTGCCCGCACCGAGCTATGCCGTCTATGCCGGCGACAGCACGGACGGGCTGAACGAGGCGATCGCCACGGCCGCGGCGACGGCCCAGGTCGTCATCATCGACACGCCGGGCCGCGACGATCCGATCGCGCGCTATGCCGCCACCTGCGCGGCCACGCTGGTCACGCCGATGAACGACAGCTTCGTCGATTTCGACCTGATCGGCCAGGTCGACCCGGAGAATTTCAAGGTGAAACGGCTCAGCTTCTATTCCGAGCTGATGTGGGAGACGCGCAAGACCCGCGCCAAGGCGGACGGCACCACCATCGACTGGGTCGTTCTGCGCAACCGCCTGCATCATATGGAAGCGCGCAACCAGCGCCGCGTGGGCGAGGCGCTGACCGAGCTGTCCCGCCGCGTGGGCTTCCGCGTCATCCCCGGCCTTTCCGAGCGCGTGATCTTCCGCGAGCTGTTCCCATCCGGCCTGACCCTGCTCGATCGCGGCCATCTGGGCGAGTTGGGCGTCAGTCACATTGCGGCCCGGCAGGAACTGCGCGAGATGATCGCCGGTCTCGCCCTGCCGATGCTGACCGGGCGGACGCGGACCCAGAGCGCGGCCTGAGCCGATGCTGCTGCTCGCCGCGCTGGCCGCGCTCGGGCTGTGGTGGTGGCTGCGCAAACGGCGCAAGCGCATTCCCGCGCCATGGCTCGGCGTGGGCGGCACGCTGATCGGCACGGTGCTGGCGGCCAAGGGCATGCCGGCCGTGGGCGCGTTGCTCGTCGCTGCATCCGGCCTGTGGCTGCGCTATGGCGCAAGCCTGATCGGCAAGGCGCCACCCACTCCGCCAACAGCCGCGCCCTCCCCGGCCGCGCTGGACCGGGCCGAGGCGGCCGCGTTGCTCGGCGTGCCCGTTGATGCCGACGCCGCGACCATCCATGCCGCCTATCGCCGGCTGATGGCGCGCAATCACCCCGATGCCGGGGGAACGGCCGGCCTCGCCGCGCGTATCAATGCGGCGCGCGACCTGTTGCTAAAATCGCAAGATTCCTGATCTAGCCAGGCAGCGATCCGATTCTGCCCGGCCCACAAGCGAGGTTCCCCATGACTCACCAGTTCCACCCGACCACCCTGCGCGAATATGACATTCGCGGCATCATCGGCGAAACGCTGGGCGAGGCGGATGCCTATGCGATTGGCCGTGGCTTCGGCACGCGGGTGGCGCGGGCAGGCGGCAGCCGCGTGGCGGTGGGCTATGATGGACGGCTCAGCTCGCCGGTGCTGGAGGCCGCGCTGGTGCGGGGCCTCAACGAGAGCGGCATCCACGTGCTGCGCGTGGGCATGGGGCCGACGCCGATGCTCTATTATGCCGAGGCCGTGCTAGGGGTGGATGGCGGCATCCAGATAACCGGCAGCCACAATCCCGCCAATTACAATGGCTTCAAGATGGTGCTGCAGCATGGCGCATTTTTCGGCGCGGATATCCAGGCGCTCGGCACGATGGCCGCCGCGGGGGACTGGGTCGAGGGATCGGCCGGCAGCGAAACGGTCTATATCATGGATCGCTATGTCGACCGGCTGATCGAGAATTTCGACGGCACCGGCTGGCGGATCGGCTGGGACGCGGGCAACGGCGCGGCCGGCCCGGTGGTCGAGAAGCTGGTCCAGCGCCTGCCGGGCGAGCACCACACGCTGTTCACCGATGTCGACGGCAATTTTCCCAACCATCATCCTGATCCTACCGAGGAGAAGAATCTGGCCGATCTGCGCGCCCTCGTCGCCGAGAAGAAGCTCGATTTCGGACTGGCTTTCGACGGGGATGGCGACCGAATCGGAGCAATTGACGGCGAGGGGCGAATCATCTGGGGCGATCAGCTGCTCGCCATCTTCGCCGAGCCGGTGCTGGCGGCCGAGCCGGGCGCGACGATCATCGCCGACGTGAAGGCGAGCCAGGCGCTGTTCGACCGGATCGCCGAACTGGGCGGCAGACCGCTGATGTGGAAGACCGGCCACAGCCTCATCAAAGCCAAGATGAAGGAAACGGGTAGTCCGCTGGCCGGCGAGATGAGCGGGCATATCTTCTTCAAGCACCAATATTATGGCTTTGACGATGCGCTTTATGCTGCGGTGCGGTTGATTCGCGCGGCGAGCGAGATCGGCCAGAGCGTCACCGCCCTGCGCGGCGCGATGCCGGCCATGGTCAATACGCCCGAACTGCGCTTCCAGGTGGATGAGAGCCGCAAGTTCGCGGTGATCGAGGAAGTGCTGGCCCGGCTCGCCGCAGCGGGCGCGCAGGTGGACGCGACAGACGGCGCACGGGTCAACACGGCCGACGGCTGGTGGCTGCTACGTGCTTCAAATACGCAGGATGTTCTGGTTGCGCGAGCCGAGGCGCGGGATCAGGCGGGCCTCGACCGGCTGCTTGCGCAGATTGACGAGCAGCTTGCGCTTTCCGGCATCCAGCGCGGGGCGCAGGCCGGTCATTGATCCCAAGCGATTGTCTTGAGAAAGGCAATGAGTGCATAAAGTGCAATCATGCCACGCCTTTTCGCAATTGCAGAATATTTGTATGTAACGCATACAGTTCCTGCCTTTCAGGCATCCTCTCCTAAAACTTCCAGGCCGCTCCTCACGGGGCGGCCTTTTTTTTGGCCGAATCGGGCGAGAATCAGCGGGCTTCGGGGATCGCAAGCCATTCCAGGCGGCGGACCTCGCCTTGGATCGCATGTCCCTGAAGCGCCTCCATGGTATCTGGCGCTTATCCATATGCTTCAGCGGTTCCACCTGAAGAGCGCCACCCTGCCTCGCGAATCGAGACGCTCCGAATCACGGCATCCAAAGGGCTTGAGCGCGGACGACACGCACGCCACCTTGGGGCCATGGCGTCCGCCCTCCCCGATCCCATCGCCGATTGGTTCGCAGCGCGCGGCTGGGCGCCGCGCCGCCATCAGATCGCCATGCTCGACGCGGCGGAGCGCGGCCGCCACGCCCTGCTCATCGCCCCGACCGGCGCGGGCAAGACGCTGGCCGGCTTCCTGCCCAGCCTCGCCGATCTCGTCCGCAACCCGCGCGAGGGGCTGCACAGCCTCTATGTCTCGCCGCTCAAGGCGCTGGCGGTGGACGTGCAGCGCAACCTGCTGACGCCGATTGCGGAGATGGACCTGCCGATTCGCGTCGAGACACGCACCGGCGACACGCCCTCGGACCGCAAGGCCCGGCAGCGCGCGCGGCCGCCGCACATGCTGCTGACCACGCCCGAATCGCTCTCGCTGCTGCTCTCCTACCCGGATGCCGAGCTGCTGTTCGGCGCGCTGGAGACAGTGGTGATCGACGAAATCCACGCCTTCGCCAACGGCAAGCGGGGCGATCTACTCAGCCTCTCGCTCGCCCGGCTCCAGACGATCCGGCCGGGGCTGCGCCGCGTCGGCCTTTCGGCAACGGTAGCCGACCCGGACGCCTACCGCCGCTGGCTGGCGCCGGGTGGCGCGGCGGAGACGGTCACGCTGGTCGAGGGCGATCCGGGGGCGCCGCCGGACCTCTCCATTCTCATCCCGCAAGGGCGCGTGCCCTGGTCCGGCCATAGCGGACTCTATGCGGCGCGGCAGGTGATCGAGATCATCGCCGCCAACAGGATGACGCTGGTCTTCTGCAACACGCGCGGGCTGGCCGAGCTGATCTTCCAGCAATTATGGGCGGAGAACGACGCCAACCTGCCCATCGGCATCCACCATGGCAGCCTCAGCCGCGAGGCGCGGCGCAAGGTGGAGGCGGCGATGGCGGCGGGCAAGCTGCGCGGACTCGTCGCCACCGCCAGCCTCGATCTTGGCATCGACTGGGGCGATATCGACTGCGTGGTGCAGATGGGCGCGCCCAAAGGCTCGTCGCGCCTTCTCCAGCGCATCGGCCGCGCCAATCACCGGCTGGATGAGCCGAGCAAGGCCATTCTCATCCCCGGCAACCGCTTCGAATATCTGGAGGCGCAGGCGGCCTATGACGCGGTGATGGCCGGTGAGCGTGACCGCGAAACCTTCCGCCCCGGCTCGCGTGACGTGCTCGCCCAGCACATCATGGCGCTGGCCTGCGCGGGACCGCTCGATACCGATGCATTGCTGGCGGAAGTGACCAGCGCCGCGCCTTACGCTTGGCTGGACCGGGACGGGCTGGAGGCAACGCTGCGCTTCATCTCGACCGGCGGCTATGCGCTGCGGGCCTATGATCGCTTCCAGCGGCTGGTGCAGGAGCGCGACGGGCGCTGGCGGCTCGCCCACCCCCGCTTCGCGCAGGCGCATCGGCTCAATGCCGGCATCATCGTCGACCAGCCGGCGGTGGCGGTGCGCTTCGCCAATGGCCGCAAGCTCGGCACGGTGGAGGAAATCTTCGCCGCGACGCTCAGCCCCGGCGATCGCTTCTTCTTCTCCGGTATGTCGCTGGAGGTCGTCCGCCAGACGCAGGACGAGCTGATCGTGCGGGCCTCCGCCAAATCCGCGCAGATACCGAGTTGGGGCGGGACGCGCATGGCCATGTCCACGCATCTTGCCGGGCGGGTGCGGCATTTCCTCGCCGACCCCGCGCAATGGCACCGCTTCCCCGCCGATGTGCACGAGTGGCTGGCGATGCAGGCCGTGCGCTCGGTGCTGCCGCGCCCGGACCAGCTGCTCATCGAGACCTTCCCGCATGAGGGGCTGCACCATATGGTGGTCTACAGCTTCGAGGGATGGAACGCGCACCAGTCGCTCGGCATGCTGCTGACCCGGCGCATGGAGGAGCGGGGCCTCAAGCCCATCGGCTTCGTCTCCAACGATTATGCGCTCGCTATCTATGGGCTGGAGCCGGTGCGCGACCCCGCCCCCCTCTTCTCGGCCGATATTCTCGACCATGAGTTCGTCGCCTGGGTGGAGGAGAGCAGCCTTTTGAAGCGCGCCTTCCGCGACGTGGCGGTGATCTCCGGCCTGATCGAGCGCCAGCAGCCCGGCAAGCGCAAGACCGGGCGGCAGGTGAGCTTCTCGACCGACCTCATCTACGATGTGCTGCGCCGTTACGAGCCGGACCATCTGCTACTGCAAGCCGCCTGGGCCGACGCGCGGGCGCGGATGACGGACGTGGGCCGGCTGGGCGAGCTGATCGACCGCGCGGCGGCGACCATGCTCCACAAGCCGCTCGACCGGGTCAGTCCGCTCGCGGTGCCGGTGCTCATCATCATCGGGCGCGAGCATGTCGCGCGGCGGGAGACGGACGACGCGCTGCTGATCGAGGCGGAAGCGCTCGCCAGGATCGCCATGGCGCCGGATTGAACGCGCGCGCTCACAAGAAGCATTTTGCGCGGCCCCTTCTCGTGATAATCTCACGGGTGGAGAGGGATGCCCATGCTGACCCGAAGGCGCCTCGCACTCGTCATTCCCGCGCTGCTGGCGGCCGCTCCGCTGCCGGCCCAGACCACCGCCGCGCCCCAGCCGCCGACGGACAGCAGCGCCTTCATCATCACGCCCGGCATGCTGGCGGACCCGCTCGATCCCCATCATTTCGACCTGACCGAGCAACCGATGCGGATCGGCCGCGACGAGGGCAGCCGGATGACCATGCCCGTCGAGATTGCGGGCAACAGCTATGACTTTGTGATCGACACCGGCTCGCAGCGCACCATCATCGCCACCGAACTCGCGCAGAAGCTGGCGCTGCCGCAATTGCCGCCGGTCGAGATCGTCAGCATGGCGGGGCGGGTGACGGTGCCGGTCGTGACGCTAAACGGCCTGCGTTACGGCGACCATTTCGTGGAGCAGATGGATGCGCTCAGCATCGGCCATGCCGATCTGGGCGGCGCCGGCCTCATCGGGCTGGATGGCCTCAAGGACAAGCGCCTCACGCTCGACTTCAAGGCGCGGCGCATGGACATCGGCAAGAGCCGGCGCGCGCCGAAAACACAGAGCGACCCGGACACGATTGTCGTGGAAGCGCGCAGCCGGCTCGGCCAGCTCATCCTGGTCGATTCGCGGATCGACGGGAAGCGCGTCAGCGTCATCCTCGATACGGGCGCGGAGATCAGCGTGGGCAACATGGCGCTGTTCAACAAGCTCAAGGTCAAGAAGCTGCTCGTCCCGCCCACCCCCACCACGCTCACCAGCGTGACCGGCGTGGACGTGCCCGCCCTGTTCACCGTGGTGCGGACGATCTCCATCGGTTCCGTCGCGCTTGAGAATGTGCCGATGGTGTTCCTTGACGCCGCGCCGTTCGCTGAACTCGATCTGGCCGACCGGCCGGCGATGCTGCTGGGGATGCGGATGCTGCGGATGTTCGACCGGGTCGCCATCGATTTCGGCAACCGCCATGTCGACTTCCGCCTCAGGCAGAGCGCGGCGGACTCACCGGCAGTGCAGGTCGCCGCCGCATCGAATGCATTGGTCCGCTGAGCCGGCGGAGGCAGCACCGGCCTCCAACGAAACGGGCAATGAAACGGGTTGTCCGCACCGGGCGCACAAGGCTGCATCGCCAATCCGCTCGCCATGAGTGATCGACACGCGCTCATCGAACAGGAAACAATCGCCGCGCCACAGGCTGTCCCGCGCCTCGACCTCCGCTAAATAGGCGAGGATACCGCCCTTGAGATGATAGACCTGATCGAACCCGCGCGAGCGGGCGAAGGCGGTCGATTTCTCACAGCGTATGCCGCCGGTGCAATACATGGCGATGCGCGGCGCGCGGCCCTGCGCCCGCCATTGCCCGGCCTGCGCATCGAACCAGGCGGGGAAATCGCCGAAGCTGGCCGTGCCGGGATCGACCGCGCCGGCAAAGCGGCCGAGCGCGACCTCATAATCGTTGCGCGCGTCTATCAGGATCGTGTCGGGATCGGCGATCAGCGCATTCCATTCGGCCGGCGCCACATAGGTGCCCGCATCCGCCACCGGATCGACGCCGGTGACGCCCATGGTGACGATCTCCGGCTTCACCTTGACCTTCCAGCGCGCGAAAGGCAGCGCATCGGCCTGATGGACGCGCGGCGCAAGCGCGGCAAAGCCCGGCTCCGCGCGCAATCGCGCCAGCAGCGCATCGACGGCGGCCGGCGCGCCCGCAATGGTGCCGTTCATGCCCTCATGCGCGACGATGATCGTGCCAACGAGCGCGTTCTCCGCGCCGAATGCCCGCAAGTCGTTCGTCAGCCCCGTGGGATCGGCAACGGGCGCGAAGGCATAGAAAGCGGCAACACGGACGGGCGGCGAGAAAGCGGGCATGGGCGCGCCCTTATCCGATCCGGCTCGCCGCCGCCAGCATGGGTGCGGAGGGCGGCAAATGGCGGGGACTGTTCGACGTCTGCCAACACAGCCTGTGCGCTCCGCACGCAAAGATTGCGCCCAACGCCAGACATGACCGATCCGACCTTCGCTGCCCCGCTACCTGCCCATCTCGTCCGGCTGGGCCGGGCCGGGCCGGGCATGACCCCGCCCGTGCGGAAGTTCCACCTTTGTTCGATCGTGATTGCAAGGAGCGGCGCGGCGCGGCATAGCGGACGCATGGCCGTTCCGCCGCCTTTCTCCTTCGCCGGGCAAAGCTGGCAGGCGCTGCCGCAAGGCGCGCTGTTCTGGCGGGAGCGCGCAGCGCTGATCGTCGCCGACCTCCATTTCGAGAAAGCGAGCGCCTTTGCGGCGCAGGGCCAGATGCTGCCACCTTATGACAGCCCCGCGACGCTCGACGCGCTGGAGGCGATCATCACCGCCACGGCCCCGCGCGAGGTCTGGTGCCTGGGCGACAGCTTCCACGATATGGGCGCGCGCGACCGCATGAGCGCCGAAAGCTGCGAGCGGCTGGCACGCCTCACCCGCGCGCGGCGCTGGACGTGGATCACCGGCAATCATGACCCCGCGCCCGCCGGCGACCTGGGCGGAGATGTGGCAAATGAGACACAGATTGACGGTCTATTGCTCCGCCACGAGGCCCAGACCAGCGAAACGCGGCCGGAAATTTCCGGGCATTTCCATCCCAAATGGCGCGTCACCCTGCGCGGCCGCTCCGTCTCCCGCCGGTGCTTCGTGCTGGGCGCGCATCGCCTCATCGTGCCCGCCTTCGGTGCTCTGACCGGCGGCCTTGACGCAGCGTCACCGGCGATCCGCACCCTCGTCGGCCACCGGAGCGAAGCGCTCGTTCCGCTGGCCGGGCAACTGCTGCGCTTCGCGGTGCGGGCTTGATCCTCGCGCCTGCTGGCCCTGTCGCAAATCCGCAACAGACTGATCCAGACTGCAAAGGAAGGGATTTCAAAGGAAATTCCCCATGGCATATGATGGTGGCGGATCGGCGCATGACGGCGCTGACGACACAGACGTAGGAGAGATGTCCATGAAGCGCCTGTCCATTCTCGCGTCCGCCAGCATCGCCGCCATTCTCTGCGCGCAGGCCGCCCCCGTGCTGGCGCAGGAGACCGCTTCTCCCGCCCCGCAAGCGGCGGACGGCAGCACGGACGCGGAGGCCGACATTGGCGGCGACATCATCATCACCGCGACGCGGCGTTCCAGCCCGCTCTCCTCGGTGCCGATCGCCGTCTCCGCCGTGACCGCCCAGTCCCTCCAGAACAGCGGCGCCAACGATATTCGCCAGCTCAACCAGCTTGCCCCCTCGCTGCTCGTCTCCTCCACCGGATCGGAAGCCAACGGCACCGCGCGCATTCGCGGCATCGGCACGGTGGGCGACAATCCGGGGCTGGAAAGCTCGGTGGCGGTGTTCATCGACGGCGTCTATCGCTCGCGCACCGGCGCCGGCCTCACCGAGCTGGGCGAGGTCGAGCGGGTCGAGGTGCTGCGCGGGCCGCAAGGCACACTGTTCGGCCGCAACGCCTCGGCCGGCCTGCTCAACGTCGTCACCAAGAAGCCGAGCTTCACCCTGGGCGCGAACGGTGAAGTGACCTATGGCAATTATGATTATTGGCGCGTCGCCGGCCGTGTCACCGGCCCGTTGACTCAGACGATCGCGGCCAGTCTGGACGGCGTCTGGTCACGCCGCGACGGGTTCCTCAAGATCGTCGATTCTGCCGGCCAGACGATCGGCGACACCAATGATCGCAACCGCTACCTGCTGCGCGGGCAATTGCTGTTCGAGCCGAGCAGCGACCTCTCCATCCGCATCATCGGCGACTATACCAACCGCGACGAGAGCTGCTGCGGCGCGACCTATATCGACACTTATGAGGAAGTCGGCACCAGCCCGCTCGGCGCCACGCGCAACCCGACCAACCGCATCGTCAACCTGCTGAACGCGCTGGGCACCAGCTTCCCCAACGGGGCGACCCCCTACACGCAGGACCCTTATGGCCGCCGGGTGAGCATCACGCCGGGCCGCGACTATGTGAGCGACCTGAAGGATTGGGGCGTCTCCGGCGAGATCAACTATGATCTGGGCGGCGCCAAAATCACCAGCATCACCGCCTATCGCGACTATAAATCCGCCGATTATGGCGACTATGATTATGCGACGGCGGACCTGCTGTATCGCGACCCCGGCACCTTCCGCCAGTTCAAGACCTTCACGCAGGAACTGCGCGTGCAAGGCTCGGCCTTCGGCGACGCGCTGGATTGGCTGATCGGCGGTTATTATGCGCATGAGAAGCTGACGCTGCGCGACAATATCCGCTTCGGCGCGGACTATGGCCGGTTCGCGGCCTGCCGCCTGATGGCTGGGGCCGGGGACACCAGCAACCTCAACGCCGCGCAGCTCAGCCTGTGCGCCGCGCCGATCGACGGCAACCCGCTGACGCCGGATGTCGGCAATCTGATCGCCGCCACGCAGGCCAATCTCAACGCCGCTTTGACGCCCGCGCTCGGCGCGACGCAGGCCGGCATCATCTCCACCGGGCTGGGCCAGGGCCTGTCCGCACTCACCCTGATTCCCGCCGGCGCGGGGGACACCGATTCCCGCTATTATCAAACGAGCGAGAATTGGGCGCTGTTCACCCACAATATCATCCACCTGACCAGCCAGCTCGATCTGACGCTGGGCCTGCGCTACACGCATGAGAGCAAGGGTTTCCGCGGGGATCTCAACAATAACAACGCGACCTGCGCGGCGCTGCAAGCCTCCAGCCTGCCCACACTCGCCGCCACATCGCAGCTTGGCGCGGCGGCACAGCTTGCCGGCGGCATATTGACGCTGGGCTGCCTCGGCAACGCCAGCACCGGCCTCAACAGCCTCGATCTGCGCGACAGCTTCAGCGATGGCGAGTTTTCCGGCACCGCCGTGCTCTCCTACAAGCCGACCAGCGACCTGATGATCTATGGCAGCTACTCGCGCGGCTACAAGGCGGGCGGCTACAATCTCGACCGGTTCGAGCTGGGCAACACCGGCATCGCGCCGGGCCTGTCGCCGTTCACCTATTTCTCCCCGCGCAGCAATGCGGACGCGGCCTCGCTCTATTTCGGCGCGGAGACGGTGGACGCCTTCGAGATCGGCCTCAAGGTCAGCAAGCGCAGCTGGGGCGCCAATCTCGCCATCTTCCGGCAGGAATTCAGTAACTTCCAGCTCAACACCTTCAACGGCACCAGCTTCGTGGTGCAGAATATCAACGGCTGCAAGGGCACCATGGCCGCCGACGGCACCTGCGCGGACACGAAGCCGGGCCTCGTCAGCCAGGGCGTGGAGTTGGAGGCCTATATCGCGCCGACCCGCTATCTGCGCGGCTCGGCCGGCGTCACCTACACCAAGGCAAAATTCGCGGACCGGCTGGTCGGCAATGACAGCGGATCGGTGCCGCTCGATCCGGCGCTGTTCCTGCTGCCGGGCGGCACCAACAGCAATGCGCCGCGCTGGGTGACGACCGCCAGCCTTGCCTGGACTCCCCCGCTCGGCGGCTCCGGCCTCTCCGGGCTGATCTATGTCGACGGGCGCATGACCGACGATTACAACACCGGATCGGACCTCTATCCCGAGAAGATCCAGGACGGCTACATCATCGCCAATGCCCGCATCGGCATTCGCGGGCCGGACGAACGCTGGGCCATCGAGTTCTGGGGCCAGAATATCTTCAACAGCGATTATACGCAGGTCGCCTTCAACAGCCCGCTGCAGAGCTCCAGCCCGAACAATCAGTCCATGGCGCAGCTTGGGCATAACGGCACCATGTCGAACCAGCTGTTCTCTGCCTATCTGGCCGAGCCGCGCACCTACGGCGTGACCTTGCGCGGCAAGTTCTGACGGGCTGGCAAAGGGCGGCGGCACATATGCCGTCGCTCACGCCGCAGGCATCGACCATAGGCACGGCACGCCGCATCACGGAGTGCGCCGGCCGGTTGCGGCCGATCCGCGGCGTTCGTCAGGCGAGGCCGAGATGATCGGCCAGCGCGGCATAGCTGGCGAACACCCGGCCGACGCCCTCGGCCGCGAGCGCATCGCTCAGGGCGGGGCGGCAATGGCTGCCCGCCGTCAGTCCGACGACACTGGCCCCGGCGGCCAGCGCGGCGCGGGCGCCAACCGGCGAATCCTCGATGACCAGAAGGCGCGCCGGCGCAATGCCGAGCGCGGCCGCCGCGTGCAGGTAAATGTCCGGAAACGGCTTGCTGCGCGCCACATGCTCACGGCCGCTATAGATATGGTCGCCGAAATGGCCCGCGATGCCGATATGATCGAGGTTGGCGCGAATATAGCCGGTCGAGCTGGACGAGGCGATAGCGCGCGGCAGGTGGGTGGTGCGGGCGAGGAAGGCTTCCACGCCGGTTATGGCCGGAACCGGCTGGGCAAAGGCGATCGTCGTCTCGGCGGCGAGGCGCTCGGCCATGTCGGTCGGGACGCGCGCGCCCCAGCGGGCGGCGATGGCCGCCAGCGTCTCCACCCGCCCATAGCCGGTGTAGCGCTCCAGCGCCTCCTCCTCGCTGGTCGGCAGGCCCGCTGCCGTGAGTGTGCGGCCCAGCAACTCGGCCGAGCGAATCTCGCTATCGGCAATGACGCCGTCGAAATCGAAGATGATCGCGTCCGGCGTCACGCCGCTGTCGGGCGCCGGCCGAACAGGGCGGTGCCGACGCGGACATGGGTGGCGCCCAGCATGATCGCTGTCTCATAATCGCCGGACATGCCCATCGAGCGGCCGGGCAGGCCATGGTCACGCGCCAGCTTGTCGAGCAATGCGAAATAGGGCGCCGGTTCCACGTCGAGCGGCGGCACGGCCATCAGCCCGATCACAGGGAGAGCGGCAACCCGCGCCTGCTCCAGCAGGGCCGGCAGATCGGCCAGCGCGCAGCCGCCCTTCTGCGCCTCCGCGCCGATATTGACCTGCACGAAGCAATCCGGGCGGCGGCCGGCCTTGTCCATCGCCCGCGCCAGCGCCGTCACCAGCGACGGCCGGTCGACCGAATGGATCGCATCGAACAGCGCGACCGCATCGTCCGCCTTATTGGACTGGAGCTGGCCCACGAGGTGCAGCGCCACATCGCCATGCGCGTCCCGCAGCGCCGGCCACTTGGCCTGCGTCTCCTGCACGCGATTCTCACCGAACAGGCGCTGGCCCGCGGCAATGAGCGGCAGGATCGCCTCGGCCGGATGCGTCTTGCTGACCGCGACGAGCTGCACCGATCCAGCCCGGCGCCGCGCGATCCGCTCCGCCTGCGCGATGGCCTCGCCCACCTCCGCCAGCCGTGCGGCCGCGCTCATCTGCTTGCTATCCCCGCTCATCGCCGCCGCTATAAGAGGCGCCATGCGGCAAGGCCATGACAAATCGCGCGCAAGGAGAGGGGCGGGTCAGCGCCGGCCGGCACTGCCGGCGGTATGGCTGATGACCGACGAGCGGACCGCGCAGGCCGATCTGCTGCGCGCCGCTGCCCGGCTGCCACGCGGATCGGCCATCATCCTGCGCCATTATACGCTGGAGGCGGCGATGCGCCGGGCCTTGTTCGACCAGCTCAAGGCGGTCGCACGGCGGCGGCGCTGCCTCATCCTGCTTGCCGGCGATCCGGCCGAGGCGCGGGCCTGGGGCGCCGATGGCCACCATGGCCGCGCGCCCGCATCGCATCGCCACACCGACGCGGGCCGGCGCTGGCTACACAGCGCACCCGCACACAATGCCGGGGAATTGATCGCCGCACGGAAGGCGGGGGCCGACGCCGCCCTGCTCTCACCCCTGTTCGCGACCCGATCCCACCCCGGCGCCGCGTCACTCGGCCCGGCCTGCTTCGCCGCGCTGGCCCGCCGCGCGCCGCTGCCGGTCATCGCGCTCGGCGGCGTGCATCCGCGCCATGCCCGCCTCGTCCGCCGCCTCGGGGCGGCCGGCTATGCCGCGATCGACGGGCTGATCGGGCATTGACGACCGAGTAGCTTGGGGCGCCTGGAAATACGGCTCCCGAAACGGGATTGCACCGGCCGCCATGCTGCCCATCTGATCGAAGGCGAGAAGGGTCGATCCTGCCCGCATGAGAAGAAACCGTCCTCCTGCGAAAGCACGATATCATTCATCCTGACGGGCTGGCCGCCGTTATCGCGCCCGGTCCGCGCCCGCCGCATCACCATTCGCACCGACCAGATCGGACCAGAACGGAATGAAACGCACCGTGCCGGTGACGGGCTGCGGGGGAAAGACGCCCGGCTCGAACTCACGGCGGATATAATCGGCAAGGTCCGCGCCATAATGGATCACATCCGACTGCCAGACCGAAAAGACCGGATTGCCCGCCCGATGCGGCTGCTCGGGAATATAGCGATGGCCGAAAATGGGGATGAGCCGCGGCGCGGCATGCACCAGATCGGTCAGCACCTCCGCCCGTCCGCCCATCGTATCGGGCCGCTCGCCCCATTGCGGCAGCCAGAGATCGCTATGCTCCAGATCGAACAGCAGCCCTTCCAGCGGCCATTCCAGCGCCTTGCGAATCGCCTCGTCATCCCGGCGCCAGTCATAGGCCTGCACCGGACGGCGCGCCCGCAGCAGCGCCACGAGATCGGGCGGGAAGCGCAATCCATAACGCTCCTGCGCCTCGTCCAGCTCCGCGGCGCTATAGCCTTGCGTCCACTCGTCCATGCCGCTCTCCCACCACCAGGGGCGGACCATCCATGCCCGCAAGGGAAGAACGCCGGGGGACGGCCAAAGTGCCAACAGGCGCGCCGCAGGGCCGGTACCCCTACCCGGCCTGCCTTATCGGAGCGGAAAAAGCGGCGTTAGAATCTGAAGCCTAGAATTTGAAGGTGGTGCCGACGTAGACGGCTTGGCTGTCCTGCGCCTGATCGGTGACGGTGGGGGCAAGGCGATTGCTCGGCCCCTTGTAGCGCACGCCCGCCTGCACATTGAGGTTGCGGGTCAGCGAATAGGAGCTGGAGAGGTCGACCGCATAGCTCTGCTCGCTGCCGAGCGTCGCGGGCGTATCCTCGGTCGGCGCCGTTGCCGTCAGCTCGCGATTCTGGACCTGAAGCGCGGCCGAGAAGCGATCCTTCTTCGGGCGCAGCGTGTAATTGGCGACCGGCTCGACCACCTCATGCTCGATGACGGGCGCCGGGGCCGCCGGATCAAGCCGCGCGCCGGTGGAGAATTTCGCCAGTCCCGAGGTCGTGCCAAGCTTGTAGGCAACCGGCGCGATGCCGAGATTGGGCAGCACGCGCTCCTGCTTGCCGAAATCCGGGTTGCTGGGCGCACGGACCAGGATCGTCAGCGACCGGCCGCTGATCGACCCGCTGGTCGGCGTGAAGCGGAAGTTGCGGCTATGCGCCTCCTTCGCCGCCTGAGCATAAGCCTTGGCCAGCCGGTCATCATGCGTCACCGGTGTGAAGGAGCCGATGCTGCCAAGCATCTTCAGCGAGACAGGGGCGAATTCGCTCTGCGCGGAAAGGGCATCGCGCACCGCGGCCAGGGCCGGCGAAAGCGCGAGCGAACAGGTCGCCAGAACGGCGCCCGTTATTGCCAGCTTCCCCTTCTTGATACGCACGACAACTCGCTCCCGAATCCGGCTTATCTACCGGAGTAGATGAACATAACATGAGGGAAACGGCATAACCAGCGGACAGCGCAGAATTGCCGGCGGCCGTGACCCAATATCCACAGTCCGCCCCGCACGGTTCGCCGCGCGCCCCTCCCGTTCCTGACCCCTGCGCCCTTGCCGTGGGCCGATCAAGGGCGGAATCTGCCGCTTGTGCCCCCGACACGGTCGACTATAGAGGCACATCGACAGGGCCGGACATCACGGGAACGAATGAATATGGTTCGCAACGGACAATTGAAATTGGCAACCGGCCTGCTGCTGGCGACGGCGACCCTGCTCAGCGCCTGCGGCGGCGGGAAGGAGCGCCCCCGTGCCGATCTGGCCGCCTCGCGCGTCACCAATATCGGCGTGAACAGCTATCTCTGGCGGGCCAGTCTCGAAACGCTTTCGTTCATGCCGCTCCTCCAGACCGATTCGAACGGCGGCGTCATCCTGACCGACTGGTACATCAACCCCGATGCCACCAATGAGCGGATGAAGCTGACCGTCACCATTCTCGATCAGGACCTGCGCGCCGATGCGCTGCGTGTCGCCGCCAGCCGGCAGGCGCTGCAGAACGGCCAGTGGATCGATGCGCCGGTGCAGGCGGCGACGACGCAGAAGCTCGAAGAGGTCATCCTGACCCGCGCCCGCGACCTGCGCCGCCGCGCGATCGGCGGCTGACCAACCCCGCCCGCCGCGCACGCGGGCGATACGTGAAGATGAGGCAAGTGGTGAGCGACAGACGCTTCAACCCGGCCTTGGCGGATGCCCGCTGGCAGGCCGTCTGGGACGAGCGACAGACTTTCAAGGCCGGCACCCGCGCCGGCGCGCCGCGCAGCTACGTGCTGGAGATGTTCCCCTATCCCTCCGGGCGCATCCATATCGGCCATGTCCGCAACTATTCGATGGGCGACGTGCTGGCGCGCTTCCGCCGCATGCGCGGCATGGACGTGCTCCACCCGATGGGCTGGGACGCGTTCGGCATGCCCGCCGAAAATGCCGCGATGGAAAAGCGCGTGCACCCCGGCGCCTGGACCCGCGCCAACATCGCCGCGATGAAGGCGCAGCTCAAGAAGCTTGGCTTCGCGCTCGACTGGAGCCGGGAACTGGCCACCTGCGAGCCGGACTATTACGGCCAGGAGCAGGCGCTGTTCCTCGATCTCCATGCCGCCGGCCTTGTCTATCGCAAGGAAAGCGCGGTCAATTGGGACCCGGTCGACATGACCGTGCTCGCCAATGAGCAGGTGATCGACGGCAAGGGCTGGCGCTCGGGCGCGCCGGTGGAGAAGCGCAAGCTCAACCAGTGGTTCCTCAAGATCACCGATTTCGCCGACGACCTGCTGGACGGCCTCGGCACGCTCGACCAGTGGCCGGACAAGGTGCGGCTGATGCAGGAGAACTGGATCGGCAAGAGCGTCGGCATGCAGTTCCGCTTCGCGCTGGAAACGCCGGTGCACGGGGCTGACAGCCTGGAGGTGTTCTCGACCCGGCCGGATACGCTGTTCGGCGCCAGTTTCGCCGCCATCGCCGCCGATCACCCGATCGCGCTGGCACTGGCGCAGGACAATGCTGATCTCGCCGCCTTTGCCGAGGAGTGCCGCCGCAGCGGCACCGCCGCGGCCGATGTGGAGACGCAGGAGAAGAAGGGCTTCGACACCGGCCTGTCCGTCGTCCACCCCTTCGACCCGGCCTGGAAGCTGCCGCTGTTCGTCGCCAATTTCGTGCTGATGGATTATGGCACCGGCGCCGTGTTCGGCTGCCCGGCGCACGACCAGCGCGACCTCGATTTCGCGCGCAAATATATGCTGCCGGTCGAGCGCGTGGTCGCGCCGGCGGGCGAGGAAACCGCGCCGATCCAGGATGAGGCCTATACCGGGCCGGGCCGCTTGGTGAACTCGCGCTTCCTCGACGGGATGAGCGTGGAGGATGCCAAGGCCGAAGTCATCCGCCGCGCCGAGGCTGAAGGCTGGGGCAAGGGCACGACCGTGTGGCGGCTGCGCGACTGGGGCGTCTCGCGCCAGCGTTACTGGGGCACGCCGATCCCGTTCATCCACTGCGCCGCGTGCGGCGTGGTGCCGGTGCCCAAGGAGCAACTCCCGGTCACGCTGCCAGAGGATGTCAGCTTCGATACGCCCGGCAATCCGCTCGACCGGCACCCGAGCTGGAAGCATGTCGATTGCCCCCAATGCGGCAAGGCGGCACTGCGCGAGACGGACACGCTCGACACGTTCGTCGATTCAAGCTGGTATTTCATCCGCTTCGCCAGCCAGCCGGGCGACAAGCCGTTCGACCGCGCCGAGGCGGAAAGCTGGATGCCGGTGGGGCAGTATATCGGCGGCATCGAACATGCCATCCTCCACCTGCTCTATGCCCGTTTCTGGACGCGCGCGCTCAAGCATATCGGCCTGATCGACGTGGCCGAGCCGTTCACCGGCCTGTTCACGCAGGGCATGGTGACGCACGAGACCTATCAGGCGCCGGACGGCCGCTGGCTCGCGCCGGAGGAGGTCCAGGTGCAGGGCGGCAAGGCGACCATCATTGCATCCGGCGAACCGGTGACGGTCGGCCGCGTCGTCAAAATGTCCAAGTCCAAGAAGAATGTCGTGGACCCGGACGACATCATCGAGCGCTACGGTGCCGATGCGGTGCGCTGGTTCATGCTCTCGGACAGCCCGCCCGAGCGCGACCTGCCGTGGACAGAGGCCGGCATCGAAGGCGCGTGGCGCTTCGTCAACCGGCTGTGGCGGCTGTTCGGCCAGAGCGGCGAGACCGGCGAGACCGGCGACGGGGCGCAGGACAAGGCGCTCGACCGCAAGCTGCACCAGACGATCGACGGCGTGGCCAGGGACATTGAGGCGCTGGCCTTCAACAAGGCCGTCGCGAAAATCTACGAGCTGACCAACGCGGTGGAGAAGGCGAAGCCCTCCGCCAGCCGCGCCGCCGCGATCCGGGCGCTCGCGCTGCTGGTCGCGCCGATGACGCCGCATCTCGCCGAGGAAGCCTGGGCCGAAATGGGCGAGAGCGGCCTCGTCTCCGACGCGGCATGGCCGCCGGTCGATCCGGCGCTGCTGGTCGAGGATGAAGTGACCGTCGCCGTGCAGGTGCAGGGTAAGCTGCGCGATACGCTGACCGTGGCCAAGGGCACCGACAAGGCCACGCTCGAAAGCCTCGCGCTGGCCACGCCCAATGTGCAGCGCGCGCTCAATGGCGCGGCGCCCAAGAAGGTGATCGTGGTGCCGGACCGCCTCGTCAATCTGGTGGTCTGATGCGCCGGGCCGCGCTCTCCCTCGCCCTGCTCGCCGGCCTTGCCGGCTGCGGCCTGCAACCGCTCTATTCGGGCGGGCGCAGCGGTGCGGCGGCGCAGGCGCTGGCCGGCGTGCGGATCGAGCCGATCGCCGGCAAGGCGGGCTGGCTGATGCGCAACGCGCTGCAGGATCGGCTGGCCGCCATGGGCCAGGGCGAGCCGCGCTATACGCTCAAGGTGCAGCTGGACGATCGCATCGAGGGGCTGGGCGTGCGCGCCGACGATACGGTGACGCGCGAACGGCGCACACTGCGCGCCCGCTACCAACTGGTCGACACGGCCGATGGCACCACATTGCTCGACGAAACGACAGGGTGGGATGCCGGCATCGACGTCGCCAGCAGCGAATATGCCACTGTGGCGGCGGAGGACAGTGCGCTGGAACGGCTGACCGAGATCGTCGCCGACCGGGTGCTGGCGCGCGTGGCGCTGGGGGCGCAGCGGTGAACCGGCGCGGCGGACCGCCGGCCAGATGAGCCTGCGCGCCGACAACGCCGCCGCGCTCAAGGCGCTGGACGCACCGGCCGACACCGTCCGCCTCTACCTGCTCTACGGCCCGGACGAGGCGGGCAGCGAGGCGCTGGCCATGCGGCTGGGCAAGGCGATGGGCGCGGGCGCCGAACGCGTCGACCTGGATGGCTCGACCTTGCGCAGCGACCCCGCGCGCCTCACTGACGAAGCCGCCGCCATCTCCATGTTCGGCGACAGGCGCTGGGTCCGCGTGCAGCCCGCCGGCGAGGAGGCTCTCGCCGCGGTCGAGGCGCTGCTGGAGGCGCCGGCCGCCGGCAACCCGGTGGTGCTGATCGCCGGCAATCTGCGCAAGACCAGCAAGCTGCTGACGCGCGTGGATGGCGACAAGGCCGCCCTCGCCATCGTCAGCTATGCGCCGGAAGGCCGCAATGCCGATGCGCTGGCCGTGACGCTGGCGCGCGAAGTTGGGCTGGAATTGCCGGGCGACCTCGCCCGACGGCTGGTCGCCCTGACCGGCGGCGAGCGCGGATTGCTGGCCGGCGAGATCGAGAAGCTCGCCCTCTATCTCGATGCCGCGCCCGATTCCCCCAAGGCCGCGACGCCCGAGGCGCTCGATGCGCTGGGCGCGGAAGGCGGGGAGCAGCAATTGTTCAAGGCCGCCGCCATCATCCTCTCCGGCAATATCAGCGGCGCCGAGCGCGAAGTCGCGTGGCTGCGGCGCACCGGCGGATCGCTTGCCGGGCTGCTTCGCATCACCCTGCAACGTGCCATCGGCCTCGCCCAGACGCAGGCCGGCCAGGGCCAGCGCTTCGGCGGCGGACGGGGCGACGACGAGCTTGCCGCCCGCTGGACGGCCGCCAGGCTCGATCGCGCCATTCACCGCATGGCCGAGGCCGAGCGCACCAGCCGCCTCTCCTATGGCGTGGGCGAGATCGTTCTTGCACAGGAACTCATCACTGTGGCCCGCCTCGCCGCGCGGCGGTAACGCCCTCCGCATGTCCGGCGCGGGGGTTCCCATCGCCTCCTGTCACTGCCAGCGCGTCGCCCTCATCCGTGCCGCCCGCGGCCCGTCAATCGACGCGGGTCATCCGCACCGCGCGGCGGCCTTCGATCTTCCCGAAATAGCTGCCGACCGCGCCACGCTTGATCTCGATCGCCTGGCCCGCATCCGGCTCTCGCCCGACAATCGACTCGGTCGTGGCCCATCGCGCCCCGCTATCCAGTTCGATCTGCCACTTGCCAAAGCCGAGGTTGCGGACCGACTTTATGGTCGCCTCGATTGATTGCAGCGCCGCGTCTTTCTCGTCGCCCTCGTCATCCTTGCCCCCGCCGAGGAACGGCAGCCGGGGCAGGGAGAAACCGAACAGCGAGCGCCGGGTCTCGCGAACGGCGTCCTTGTCCAGCACGGCAATCTCGTTTTTCGCGTCCGCCGCATCGAGCGCGGCACTCTCACGATCGAAGCAGGCGAGTCGCGCGCTGTCCCCCTCAAGCTTGCGGCAATCAAGCAATGGCCGGATCACCGCATTGCGCTCGCCAGGCTCGGATGCCGTAGCGGCAACCGGCATGATAGCGGCCAAAAAACCCATCGTCACAATGGCCATGCGCAGGCTCATCATCGCGTCCCTCCTGTGTTTTCCAGACACACTTCTTCTGCCCCTCATTATCGCCAGCGACGCTTGAAGACCAAACGGAGCATGGATCGCGCGGCGTTAGATGGCCTGTTTTTACACCATCGCCCCACATTCCGCGAAACCCTGTTTTTCGTCTAATTACTGCAAGATGGTCATATTTTTTGGAAGTTCTTTCCGCCAGTTCGGGAAATGACGCAACTTTGTGTTGCGGGGTCGTTACCAATCAACTCATTCACCACCAATTCATGTTGCCAAAATGCTACAACTGGAGCCAAACACTGTGCCTATGATGTTGTTAAGCTTTACAGGCGACACTCTGTCGCGCCATTTTTGGCGGCATTACGAACAGGGGTAAAAGTCGGCCACGCCTCCACCCTGTCGTTTGAGCATCGAACATTTCGAAGCTCGTGTTCATTCCAGAGCAAGGGACTGGATCGTGAAAAAACTCTCATCGCAAACATTGCTGAAGGTCGCCGCGGCACCGGCCGTGCTGGGCCTGGCCCTGCTGTCGACTGCCGCTTACGCGCAGGACGCGCAGAGCGCCGACGACGCCCCCGAGGGCGAAGCCATCATCGTCACCGGCTCGCGCATCGCGACCCAGGTGGTCGACGCGCCGAACCCGATCCAGGTCGTTACGGCCGACGTCATCCGTGGCAGTGGCATTGTGAACGTGCAGGACGCGCTGGTCCGCAACCCGGCATTCGGCACGCCCTCGATCAGCCGCAACAACTCGAACTTCCAGACGTCGAGCGCCGGTGTCGCCACCGTCGACCTGCGCAACCTCGGCTCGGACCGCACGCTGGTTCTCGTCAATGGCCGCCGCTTCGTGGCGGGCATTCCGGGCAGCAGCACGGTTGACCTCAACACCATCCCGACCCAGTTCATCGACCGCATTGACGTGCAGACTGGCGGTTCGTCGGCCGTTTACGGTTCGGATGCCGTCGCGGGTGTGGTCAACATCGTGACCAAGAAGAATTACCAGGGCGTCGAGCTGAGCGGCAAGATCGGCATCTCCGAGCGCGGCGACAATCTCGAGCAGGAACTCGGCATGCTCGTCGGCGGCAACTTCGCCGACAACAAGGGCAATGTCCTCGTCTATGCCGGCTACACCAAGCAGGGCGCCGTCTTCTCACGCAACCGCTCGAACCTGGGTGCGGACATCGACCAGATCAGCTGCGTCTATGTGAACTGCGGCGACGATCAGATTTTCGAGGCTTATGCGCCTTACTACTCCAGCTTCGCGCCGCAGGGCCGTTTCTTTGCCGGTGACCAGCAGTTCACCTTCGACCGGAACAACAATCTGCTGACCGGTTTCGACACCAATGGCGATACGCGCCCGGCCGATGGCTTCAACCGCTCGGCCTATCGCACGATCGCAGTGCCGACGGAGCGCTATCTGCTGGCGCTGAACGCCAATTATGAGGTCTCGGACTCGATCAACCTGTTCGTCGAAGGCAATTACGCCTCGACCAAGGTGCGGACCCAGATGGAGCCGTTCCCGATGGATTCGGCCGGTCCGAACGGTATCTTCCCGGCGACGGGCGGCATGTTCAACATCGAAGGCTATGCCATCGATCCGGTGACGGGCGCACGGACGCTGACCCGCAACCCACTCGTTCCCCAGGCGATCTATGACGCCGCTACCGATACGACCAATGACGGTCTGCGCGATATCGGCTTCACCAAGCGCCTGTCCGAGTTCGGCAATCGGGGCAGCTCGGTCGACCGCGACACCTTCCGTATCGTTGCCGGCGCGAACGGCAATCTGAGCGATCGCTGGAGCTATGAGGTCTATTATAATTACGGTCAGACCCGCGAATCCCAGCAGACCGGCGGTCAGGTCAACGTCCTGAACTTCGCCAACGCGCTCAATGTCGTGCAGGACGTCTATGACGTGAACGGCAATGGCGACACGACCGACGCGGTCTGCGCCGATGCCACCGCACGGGCGCAGGGCTGCGCACCGGCCAATGTCTTCGGCTTCAATGCGCTCAGCCAGGATGCGATCAACTACATCATCGCGCCCAGCTCGCTGACCAGCCTGACCTCGCAGAGCGTTGCGGGCGCCGGCCTTGTCGGTAGCCTGCCCGGCCTTGCGGCGGGCGACATCGGCCTCGCCTTCGGTGTGGAATATCGCAAGGAGAAGTCCGAGCAGGTCTTCGACGCGCTGACCAACGCCGGTCTGAACGGCGGCAACAAGTTGGACAATACCTATGGCCAATTCGACGTGAAGGAAGCCTATGGCGAAATCCGCCTGCCGCTGATCGCCGACGCGCCGTTCTTCAATACACTCGAACTGTCCGCTGCTGGCCGTGTGTCGGATTATTCGACCGTCGGCACCGTCTATAGCTATAACGTGTCGGGCATCTGGGCACCGGTGCGCGATATCCGCTTCCGGGCGACCTACTCGCAGTCGACGCGCGCTCCGAACATCGGAGAGCTGTTCGGCGGCGCCGGTCAGGATTATCCGAACGATATTGCCGATCCCTGCGAAGGCATCGAAGCGACCAGCACCGGCACACTGGCCAGCCAGTGCCTTGCCGATGCGGGCGTGCGGGCGAATATCGCGACAAGCGCTGACGGTGCCTTCACCGTCAACCAGGCGGACGTCCAGGGTATCAGCGGGTTCAATTTCACCAACCCGGAGCTGGGCGAAGAGCAGAGCAAGTCGTGGACCGTTGGCGTAGCCATCAACCCGCGTTCGATCCATGCCCTTCGCGGCCTCCAGCTGACGGTCGATTACTTCGACATCAAGATCAAGGACGCGATCGTCTCGACGCCTCGGGCGTTCATCCTCGACCAGTGCTATAATCAGGCCAATGAAGACTATTGCAGCTTCATCACCCGCCGTCAGGCGGCGGCCGGGGCCAATAGCGCAGGTTCGCTGGAGTTCGTTGACACCACGTTGTTCAACAGCGGTGGCCTCAAGACAACGGGCCTCGACGTGACCCTCGGCTACAACCAGAATGTGGCCAGCGGCGTCGCGAGCATGAACGTGTCCTACACGCACGTCTTCAAGGGCTATGTCATCCCGCTGCCGGGTGCCGCGCGTGATAACTTCGCGGGTGAAAGCGGCGCTTCCAAGGATCGTGCCACCGGCACGCTCGCCTGGAACAACGACCGCATGGGCCTCACGCTGGTCGGCACCTACATCGGTGGCGCCTATCTGGATGACCAGTTCATCGGCGACCCCGAGCTGAGTCACTCGAAGGACTATCGTCAGAACTCGCGTTTCTATCTCGATACGCAGGTTCGCTTCACGCCTGGCGATCATTTCGAGTTCTTCGCGGGCGTCAACAACCTGCTCGATACGTCGCCGCCGCGGTTCATCACCGGCCTGTCGTTCAACACGACGGGTGCGGAAACCGATGCAAGCACCTACGATCCCATCGGTCGTCGCTACTATGCCGGTGCGCGCATGAAGTTCTGATCCGTTCGATCCGGACGATATGAAAGAAGGGGCGGTGCCGATGGCGCCGCCCCTTCTTCGTTTAGCCGTGGATGCGCCGCCTCACCTCACCTTCAGCGCCAGCCCGCCATCGCCTTCGTCGATCCGCACCGTCGCGCCATCGGGCACGTCGCCGCGCAGGATGAGGTCGGCGAGCGGGTCTTGCAGATATTTCTGCACCGCGCGCTTCAGGGGCCGGGCGCCATAGACCGGATCATAGCCCACCCGGCCCAGCCAGGCGCGCGCGGCATCGCTCAGATCGAGCGTGATCTTGCGGTCCTTGAGCAGCCTGCCCACGCGGGCGACCTGAATGTCCACGATGGGCGCCATATGGTCCGCGCCCAGCCGGTGGAACAGGATGATCTCATCCAGCCGGTTGAGGAACTCCGGGCGGAAATGCGCGCGGACAACCTCCATCACCTGATCTTCCACCTTCTCGACCGGCTCGTCATCGCCAAGGCCGGCGATATACTGGCTGCCGAGGTTCGATGTCAGCACGATGATCGTGTTGGTGAAGTCCACCGTGCGGCCCTGCCCGTCGGTCAGCCGGCCATCGTCGAGCACCTGGAGGAGCACGTTGAACACGTCGCCATGCGCCTTCTCCACCTCATCGAACAGCACGACCTGATAGGGCCGCCGCCGCACCGCCTCGGTGAGCACGCCGCCTTCCTCATAGCCGACATAACCCGGAGGCGCGCCGATCAGCCGGGCGACGCTGTGCTTCTCCATGAACTCGCTCATGTCGATGCGCACCATCGCGTTATCGTCATCGAACAGGAAGCCGGCGAGCGCCTTGGTCAACTCCGTCTTGCCGACGCCAGTGGGGCCGAGGAACAGGAAGCTACCGAGCGGCCGGTTCGGGTCCTGCAAGCCGGCGCGTGAGCGGCGCACGGCGGTGGAGACGGCCTTCACCGCATCGGCCTGCCCGATGACGCGCTTGCCCAGCGTCTCTTCCATGGTGAGCAGCTTCTCGCGCTCACCGGTCATCATCCGTTCGACGGGAATGCCCGTCCAGCGCGCGACCACCGAAGCAATGTCCTCGCTGGTCACTTCCTCGCGCAGCATCGCGCCCTTGGCCGCGCCCTGCGCCTCGGTCAGCTTGCGCTCCAGATCGGGGATGCGGCCATAAGCCAGCTCGCCCGCCTTGGCGAGATCGCCCCCGCGCTGGGCCTGCTCCAGCTCGATGCGCGCGGCGTCCAGCTGCTCCTTGATCCGGCTCTCGCCCGCAATCTTCTCCTTCTCCGCCTGCCAGCGCGTGGTCAGCTCGGCCGATTGCTGCTCCAAGTTGGCGAGGTCATCCTCCAGCGCCGCCAGCCGGTCCTTGCTGGCCTGGTCGCTCTCCTTCTTCAGCGCCTCGCGCTCGATCTTGAGCTGGATGATGCGCCGGTCGAGATTTTCAATCTCCTCGGGCTTGCTCTCCACCTCCATGCGCAGACGGCTGGCGGCCTCGTCCATCAGGTCGATCGCCTTGTCCGGCAGGAAACGGTCGGTGATGTAGCGGTTGGAGAGCGTCGCGGCGGAGACCAGCGCGCTGTCGGTGATCCGCACGCCATGGTGCAGCTCATATTTCTCCTTGAGGCCGCGCAGGATGGAGATGGTGTCCTCCACCGTCGGCTCGCCCACGAACACCGGCTGGAAGCGCCGCTGTAACGCGGGGTCCTTCTCGACATGCTTGCGATATTCATCGAGCGTGGTGGCGCCGATGCAGTGCAGTTCGCCGCGCGCCAGAGCGGGCTTGAGCAGGTTGGAGGCATCCATGGCCCCTTCCGATTTGCCCGCGCCGATCAGCGTGTGCATCTCATCGATGAACAGGATGATCTGCCCCTCGCCGGCCTTCACCTCATCGAGCACGCCCTTGAGGCGCTCCTCGAACTCGCCGCGATATTTGGCGCCGGCGATCAGGCTGCCCATGTCGAGCGCCATCAGCGTGCGGTCCTTGAGCGTATCGGGCACGTCCCCATTGGCGATGCGCAAGGCGAGGCCCTCCGCGATCGCCGTCTTGCCGACGCCCGGCTCGCCGATCAGCACCGGGTTGTTCTTGGTGCGCCGGGCGAGGATCTGGATGGTGCGGCGGATCTCTTCATCGCGGCCGATCACCGGATCGAGCTTGCCCTCGCGCGCGGTGGCGGTGAGGTCGCGCGCGAACTTCTTGAGCGCGTCATAGCGGTCCTCGGCCGAGGCGGTATCGGCCGTGCGGCCGCCGCGTAGCTGGTTGATCGCGCCGTTCAGCGCCTCCGCCTTCACGCCAGCGGCGGCGAGCGCCTTGCCGGCGGCCGTGGTCGTCGCGAGGGTGAGAGCGAGCAGCAGCCGCTCGACCGTCACATAAGAGTCCCCCGCCTTCTGCGCGATCTGCTCGGCGGAATCGAGCACGCGCACCGCATCATTGTCCAGCCCCGGCGCCTGCTGCGCGCCGCTGCCGGAGACGGCCGGCACCTTGGCCAGCGCGGCATCCGTCTCGCGCAGGGCGGTCGCGGGGTCGCCGCCCGCCGCCTTGATGAGACCGCTCGCCATGCCCTGCTCATCTTCGAGCAAGGCCTTCAGAAGATGTTCGGCGCCGATCCGCTGATGGTTCATGCGGATCGCCACGGTCTGCGCGCTCTGGAGAAATCCCTTGGCGCGATCGGTAAATTTTTCGAGGTTCATAAAGACTCCCTTCGCCAGCCAGAGAGGTAGTGTTGCTAATGTGCCACACAAGGGGAATGAGGCAAATTTTATGCGCGAGCCACGGAGGCAGTCCATGGCATGGATCAAACGCGGACGACGCGCCTCGGGCCTTGTCGCTCCTCTCGCCTGAGCCGATCATGCGGCCGAGGCGTTCGCGCTGTGCGCGCCGGGGTCCGAAGACGACCGCGCCGCCGATCAGCGCGCGACCGTCTCCGCAATGGCCCGGCCTTCGCGGCGCGGATCATAGCCGCCGTCGAACTTGCCGTCGCGGATCATCACGCCCTGCACGCCGGAATCCTCGCCCTGCCCTGGCCGCAACACGATGCCGCGCGCTTTGAGGCCTTCCAGCACGGCGGGGGAGAAGCGATCCACCTCACCGCCGAAACTGGCGCCGCGCGCCACCAGATTGGGCAGCGCCAGCGCCTGCTGCATCGGCAGATGCCAGTCGACCGCGCCCACCAGCGCCCGCCCGACATAGGCGAGGATCGCATTGCCGCCGGCCGAGCCGAGCGCACCAGCGAAATGCCCCTCCCGATCCAGCATGATGAGCGGGATCATCGAGGAGCGCGGCCGCTTGCCCGGCGCCACGGCATTGGCGGCGGGCCGTCCATCCGCATCGCGCGGCAGGAAGGCGAAATCGGTAAGCTGGTTGTTGAGGAAGAAGCCGTCGACCATCCGCCCGGTGCCGAAGATGGATTCGACCGTGGTGGTCATCGAGACGACGTTGCCCTGCGCATCGCCCACGATGAAGTGGGAGGTGCCACCCGGCTCCAGTGTTGTATCGGCGGCGGCCAGCGCGGCGCCGGGCGGCGTGCCGGCAACCGGCGGCGGCCCGGCCGTGGCGCCGATCAGCCTGGCGCGCTCAGCGACATAGGCGGGATCGAGCAGGCCGGCGATCGGCACATTAACAAAGGCCGGATCGCCCACATACCGATCCCGGTCGGCATACATCAGGCGGCTCGCCTGCGCGAACAGGAACCAGGCCTGCGGATCATCCGGCCCGCGCGCCGCAATGTCGGTATGCTCCAGCAGCATCAGCAGCTGGAGGAAGCCGACACCGCTGGAGGGCGGCGGCGGCACGCAGACGAGATAGACGCGGTAGGGGCCGCACAGCGCATCGCGCTTGACCGGCTGGTAGCCGGCCAGATCGGCCAGCGTCATGCCGCCGCCGAGCGGCCCGGCATGCGTTTTCTCAACGATGCGCCGCGCCGTCTCGCCGGCATAGAGCGCATCCGGCCCCTGCGCGGCGAGGCGCTGGAGGAAGCCGGCATAGGCCGGGTTGACCAGCCGGTCGCCGGCTTTCTTGAGGCCGCCTTCCGGCGCGGCGAAATAGGCCTGCACGTCCGGGGCGTTCAGCTGCGGAAAGCCGCCGGCCAGGAAGCGGCCGAGCCGGGGCGAGATGACGAACCCTTCCCGCGCCATCCGCTCGGCATCGCCGAACAGGCTGTTCCACGCCAGCGCGCCATGCTCATGCTGCACCATGGCGAGCATCTTCAGCGCGCCGGGCACGCCGGTCGCCCGGCCGCTCAGGACCGCCTGCGCGAAGGGCAGCGGCTTGCCATCCGCATCCAGAAACAGGCCGGGCGTCGCGGCGGCCGGGGCAACCTCGCGCCCATCATAGACCACGACCTTGCCGGCCTTCGCATCGAAGAAGGTCATGAACGCGCCGCCGCCCATGCCGGAGCTTTGCGGCTCGACCAGCGAGAGCATCGCCTGCACCGCCACGGCCGCATCGGCCGCGCTGCCGCCGCGCCGCAGCACGGCAAGGCCCGCCTCCACCGCCTGCGGATTGGCCGCGGCGACGAAATAGCGCTGCTCCGCCACCGGCCGCGCCGCCTGCGTCCGCTCGGGCGGCGGCGCGGTCGCCGTGCCGACCGCGCACGCACCCAGCGCAAGGGCAAGCAACAGGCCGGTGAGCGAGCGGAGCAGGATCATGCGGAAGGAACCTTCAAGGAATAACAGGGCGATGCCGAGGCGCAGCAGCGCCGCACAGTGGAACCTCCCCGGCCCCAACGCAAGAGCGGTGCAGGGATGGCCCTGCCACGGACGGCGCTCTATATGGAAGGGCGATGCGCCGCACGGCACGGCGCATCATCATGTCGCGGGAGAAGATGGTGCGCGCAGTCGAGACGATCCCGAGCCTGACGGCGCTGTTCTTCATCCGCGCGGAGGAGCGCGGCGACCGCCCGTTCCTCTGGGCCAGGCAGGACGGCGCCTGGCGCTCGACAAGCTGGGCGGAGGCGGCGCGGCTGGTCGCCTCGCTGGCGCAAGCGCTCAAGGCGCAGGGCATCCAGCCGGGCGATCGGGTGATGCTGGTGAGCGAGAACCGGCCGGAATTCTGCATCGCCGATCTCGCCATCATGGCCGCCGGCGCCATCACCGTGCCGACCTACACCACCAACACCACGCGCGATCATGAGCATATC
>Ga0182736_1000183_pt1 | contig 124336 bp, 110 predicted proteins | sample eDN5th30CKraftBY_FD_128882 | JGI IMG/M metagenome (GOLD analysis project Ga0182736, IMG submission 128882) | Enriched backyard soil microbial communities from Emeryville, California, USA - eDNA 5th pass 30_C Kraft BY (version 2) (version 2) | ecosystem: Environmental > Terrestrial > Soil >... | reverse complement strand
GGAAGTGGTCGACACCACGGAACCGCTGCCGCTGGTGCGCTGGGATGCGCCGATGCGCGATGTGGTGTTCGAGATGACATCCGGCGGCAAGGGCGTGACCGGCGTGGTCGATGAAGCCGGCGCGCTTGTCGGCATCATCACCGATGGCGATCTGCGCAGGGCCTTCGATCAGGTCCTCACCGCGCGGGCCGCGGACGTGATGACACGCAAGCCGATCACCGTGCCCCGGCATGCCCCGGTCGAAAATGTGCTCGCACTGATGAACGAAGCCAAGATCACCGTGCTGTTCGTCACCGAGGTGGATGACACCACACGGCCGGTCGCGATTGCGCATATTCACGATCTGGTGTCATAAGCCGGTCTCAATTCGAGGCCGCGTCACCATTTCCATGCCGGACATCGCAGCATCCCATCATCCTGACGCCACCGTGACAGCCAGAACCGCCATCATCATCCCGGCGCGCTATGCATCCAGCCGCTTCCCGGGCAAACCGCTCATGCCGATCCGGGACAGGACCGGAGCCGCCAAGCCGCTGATCCACTGGAGCTACGAGGCGGGTCGCGCCGTCCAGGGAGCCGACGACATTCTCGTGGCGACCGACGACCGACGCATCGCCGATGCCGTCACGGCGTTTGGCGGCAGGGCGTTGATGACGCCGGAGGCATGCGCCAACGGCACCGAGCGGGTCGCGGCCTGCCTCGATGCGCTGCCCGAAGCGGACCTGTTCATCAATCTGCAGGGGGACGCCCTGCTCACGCCCCCCCCTTTCGTGGAAGCGCTCATCGCCTATATGCGCGGCCACCCGCAGGCGCAGGTCGCCACCATCGCCGTGCGCTGTTCGCCCGACACGTTCCGGCACCTTGCGGACGATGCCGCACAGGGGCGCGTGGGCGGCACGACGGTGGTGCTCAATGCTGCCGGCAACGCCCTTTATTTTTCCAAGCGCATCCTGCCGTTCCTGCCGGCCGATCATAGCCCGGATACTGACACGCCTGTGCTGCTCCATCTCGGTCTCTATGCCTATCGCCGCGCGGCCCTTGAGGCTTATGTCGCGGCCGGAGCGACGATGCTGGAGCAAGCTGAAGGCCTTGAGCAGCTCCGTTTCCTCGTCGCGGGTGTGCCGGTGCAGGTGCTGACGATGGCGGAAACCGGCTATCCCATCGTTGAGGTGAACAATCCGAGCGACATAGCCATTGTCGAGGGGATATTAAGCGGGCGAGGCAGGCCCTAATATGGCGCGATGACCATTAGCGAGACGAAGCACGCACATCGGCAAGCGGAATGCTAGGCGACACACTGACGTTATATAAGGCGTGGCCATTCATGACTGCTCTGATGCTGACTTTGCCGGGCGGATGCGCTCTCCCGCGCCACCTCCTCTATTCACCGGACAGGCCGCCGGTTCCGATCGCGCAAGCCGGTCAGCCAGCCCCGACGCAGATTGCCGTGCAGACGGACGACGGGCTGACCCTGCCGGGCTATTACTGGCCCGGCGCGCCGAACGACCGTGACGTGCTCATCTTCTTCCACGGCCGAAACTGGAACCCCCAGATGGGCGCCAACGCCGCCGGCCATCTGCTGGGTGATGGTAATGCGGTGATGGTCGCATCCTATCGCGGGTTCGGGGATAATCCCGGCGCGCCCAGTGAAGCCGGCATGATGCGCGACGCAGCCGCATTCATTGCCGAGGCCCGGCGACGCGGCGGCCCTCACGCCCGCATCTGGCTGATCGGCCACTCGATCGGTGCGGCGGTCGCCCTGCACATCGCCGCGGCCGATACAGGAGTCAGCGGCGTCATCGCGCTCAGTGCCTTTTCGCGGGTTGCTCAAGCCGCGCCACCGATTGCCCGCCCCTTCATTCCCGACCGCTGGGACAATATCGCCGCGCTCGCGACACTGCATATCCCCGTGATCTTCCTGGAAGGCGAGCGGGACCGCTTCATCCCGGCGGAAAGCGGCGACATGCTGTTTTCCAGCTATACCGGCCCCGCCAGCCTGCTGCTTGGCGAAACGGCGCATCATAATCCCGACATGACGAGGCTGGCGCCCTGGATCAATCAGGCCGTGGCCGCGATGCGGGCCGGCTCGCTCGCGGATCTTCCCAAGCCACCCGCCGGCTGGATCGAGAAAGTGCGGCGGCCATGACCGATATCGCTCAGGCGCTGTTCGCCGTTCCTCCATTTCCGGGAGCCTCCCCGGCCGCCATGGTGAGCGCAGGCACGGCCAAGGCTGCGCATGCCGTCACCGCCGAGCAATTGATTGCCGCCTTCCGCCACTACAAGGTCGGCGGCCCCTTCTGGCAATATGCGGCCGGGCCGGGCCTCATCGCCGATCCCTGGTCGGATGCGCCCGCCCCCCTCCCCATGCGCGCAAACGACCCGCAAGCGCTGCTCGCCGCCATTGCCGGGCAAGCCATGCAAATCGAGGGGGACGGACTGTTCACGCTCCTGGCGGGCATCACGCCGGCCAGCGCCGAGATGGAAGCGCTGCTGCGCGTGCTGGTGCAACGCCACCTGCTGACCGGCGTCTGCTATCACGACCCGTTTACCGGAGAGCCGACCAGCCCATTGACTCTATTGGAGATTCTCGCCGGCTGGCGCGATCTCATCGAGGCGAACCGGCCGATTGCCGCCGCCTTCGGCTTCGCGCACTGGAAGCGGGATACTGTCGATCCGCTGCTGTGGGGCGGGCATGCCGTGCCGTTCCTGCCGGCGCGCGTGGGCGAGCTTGAACGGTTGGCGCCCGACGCGACGATCGCCGTCTGGAAAGCGCGCATTTCCCCCCAGTTTCTCGATCGCCTGGAGAATGGCGCCTGGCAGATCGTCGAGGTGGAGGATGGGTTCATCCGGTCCGCCGGGCTTGGCGCGGATTGCGTGCCGCCGCTCTCTATCGTGGCCGACGATCTGGGCGCCCATTATGATCCGCAACGCCCCAGCCGGCTGGAGCAGATGCTCGCGACAGGCCGCTTCTCGCCCGCTGAACTCGCCCGGGCCAAGCAATTGCGGACCTGGCTGGTGAGCGCGGGCATCAGCAAATATGGCGTGGCGAGCGACGCCGCGCTGCCCCGCCCGGGCGGCGGTCGGCGGCACATTCTCGTCACCGGTCAGGTGGAGGACGATCGCTCCGTACAATTCGGCAGCGGCGCCGTGCGCACCAATCTCGCCCTGCTGCAAAATGCGCGCAAACGCGAGCCGCGCGCCTGGATCATCTACCGGCCCCACCCCGACGTAGAGGCGGGGCACCGCCGCGGCGCCATTCCCCCGCAAACCGCGCTGCAATATGCTGACAGCATCGACGCGGTAAGCCCGATCAGCAACCTCATCGCGATGGTCGACGAGGTCCATGTCATGACCTCGCTGGCCGGTTTCGAGGCCCTGTTGCACGGCAAGGCGGTGACGACCTACGGCATGCCCTTCTTTGCCGGCTGGGGCCTCACCCGGGATCTCGGCACGCCGCTCCCGCGACGCGGCGTGGCGCGCACGCTGGATGAGCTGATCGCCGCCGTGCTGTTGCGTTATCCACGCTATCTCGATCCGGTCACGAACCTGCCCGCGACGGCGGAAATCCTGGTGATGCGTTTGCTCTCTGGTGTTCGGCGTCAAAATGGTGCACTGGTACCGCTGCGGCGATTGGTGGGACGGGCGAGGCGCACCATAGCGCATCTTGTAGGCATAAGATGAAATTTCAGCCGATAACACGTCGCAACTTCCTGTTTTTGCAAGGCCCGCCGGGGGAGTTTTTCTGGCGCCTTGCCAAGCGCCTGGAACTGCTTGATTGCGGCATTTTCCGCATCAATCTGAACGGTGGCGACCATGCGGACTGGCCCGGCGCCGCAACCGACTATCACGGCACCCGCAAACGCTGGACCTTGTTCATCGACCGCTATCTGAGCGATCACGCGATCACCGATCTTGTCCTGTTCGGCGATTGCCGGCCGCTGCATGTCGCCGCGCGCCGCATGGCGCAGCTCCGTCAGGTGAGCGTGCATGTGTTCGAGGAAGGCTACATCCGGCCCGACTGGCTGACGCTGGAGCCGCGCGGCGTCAACGGCAACTCCTCCCTCCCGCGCGATCCCGCATGGTATCTGGGCGCCGCGAGAAAGCTGCCGCCGCTCCCCGCGCGCCCACCGATCACGGCCAGTTTCAAACGCCGCGCGCGCGACGCCTTCCGCTATTATTCGCGTGTGGCGCTCGCCACGCCCTTATACCCTTTCTATCGTTCGCACAGGCGCAGCGCCCTGTTGATGGAAGGTCTGGGCTGGCTCCGGAAATTCGCAGGGGAAAGCCGCGATCTGGCGCGCGCCGAGCAAGTGCTGGCACGGTTGCCGGAAACGCCCTATTTTCTCTTCCCGCTGCAACTCTCCAATGATTACCAGATCCGCGAGCATTCGCCATTCGAGGACATGGCGGAAGCCGTGGATTATGTGCTCTACAGCTTCGCCCGCTGCGCGCCGGACGGCGTGCGGCTGCTCATCAAGGAGCATCCGCTCGACGCCAGCTTCGTGAACTGGCGGCGCCACATCAACAGGCGCGCTCGGAAGGCCGGCATTGCGGATCGCGTGCTGCATATCGCCGGCGGCGATCTGGCCGAACTGACCGATGGCGCACGCGGCATGGTCACGATCAACAGCACCTCGGCAACACTCGCGCTCGCAGCCGGCGTGCCGACCATTGCGCTGGGCAAAGCAATCTACAGCATTCCGCAATTGACCAGCCAGGGAAAGCTGGACGAATTCTGGTCACGCCCTCCGCTCCCCGACCCGGCGGTCTTCGATGCCTTTCGCCGCGTGCTCTACGATCGCTGCCTGATATATGGCGGCCTCGCCAGCGCATCCGCCACCGAGACGCTGGTGCAATCGGCCATCGAGCGACTGGTGGGCGATCAGGTCAGCCACTGGGCGCCGAGGCTCATTCCCGCTTACGGCTGAGATCGTCCAGAAACGCATCCACACGGGCGAAATGATCCTCCCAGGTCGGCGGCGCCCAGTCGGCCAGACGCGCCAACTGCGCCTTGCGCCGGGGGCTTTCATCCCGCGCATAATCCTCAACCGCACGGAGCCAGCCAAGCCCGTCAATTGGGTTGAGATAATCGGGGATATCCCCCGCCAGCTCATGAAAGACTGCCAGATCGCTCGCGATCACGGGGGTTCCGCAAGCCAGCGCCTCGACCAGCGGCAGACCATATCCTTCCACGAAGGACGGGAAGAGCAAGGCGCGTGCGCCGCGCATATAGGCCATCAGCGTCGCATCGTCGCAGCGCGGCAGTTCGATCACATGATCGCGGATCGCCGCACTCCGCTCCAGCATATCCACCGCCTGCTCGCACTCCCAGCCGCGCCGGCCGATGATGACGAGCTGCGGGCAGGCCGGGCCGAGACGCCGCGCCATGTCCACCCAGGCATTGAGCGCCAGGAGGTGATTCTTGCGCCCCTCGATCGTGCCCAGCATCACGAAATAAGGGCGTGCGGAGGGCGCTGGCCTATCGAGATCGAGCGGCGCCGATGGCATCTCGATGCCGAGCGGCGCGACGAGCGACGGCGGCACGGACAGCCCGCCCCGGTTCGCTGCAAATGCGGTCAGTTCCCGGATCGTGTCCCGGCTGTTCCCGATGATCCCCGCCCCATGGCCGAGCATGGCGGCGATGCGGCGCTCGTGCTTGGCCGGTTCGCCCGGCCGGCAATATTCGGGATGGGTGAGCGGGATGAGGTCATGCACGAAATAAATGGCGCGCGGCCTTGCCCGCTCCAGCCACTGGGCATGGCCCGGCTTGTCGAGGCCCGTGTGACCGACGTTCAGATAAACTGTCCCGGGCGGCACCTGCCGGGAGGAGAGCAACCCCGAAGGAATGGCCCGCAACAGCCGCGCACGTGCCGACGGACCGCCATCCAGCAAGATATCGAACAAACGCGACGAAAGCTGATCGGACAGGATGTGGGCATGGCCGCGGCGTTGCAGCACGGCCAGGGCGCGGTGCCGGAAATGCCTGAGATAAGCCAGCGCCGTGCGATCTATGCCGGTCGGCAGCACTCCGGTCCATGTCCGCCAGACCAGTCGGCTGACATCGAGCAGAACGGGCTGGCTGGCATCGGCACTCATCTCATCCCCCAATGCGGCTCAGGGGTTCATCACCCGTTGCACCGAGATGATGGGATAGACGACTTGCGAGACGACCTGCAGGAATTTCTGGAAATCAGCCAAGGGCGAGTTGGAGACATAGATCAGGTCCCGATCCCGAATGGGGAAGGATTGCGCGGCGAACAACGTCCCCGGATTGCGCATATCGACACGATAGATGACGGGCACCTTGCCATTGTCGCTGGTTGGCGGCGGTGCCTTGCCATTGGCCGTGAAAACAGCCGGCTCCTCGAAACGGAAGATGAAGACGCCGCGCACATTGGCCCGCTGATCGTTGATCCCGCCAATCCGCCCCAATGCCTGTGACAGCGTCAGGCCCGTGCTCTCGAAGGGAATTTCTTCATTGCGGCCGGCGGCGCCAAGCACGGTGAAGCTATAGGGCTGGAAAAGCGCCGTCACCACATCGCTGGCCTTGAGACGCACATTCTCCTGCGGGTCGCTGATGACGGCGGACAGCGGCATCGCGGCGACCATGTCGCCGCGCGTGATCTGCACGGTCATCTTGCCGACGGGCTGGCGCACGCCGCCGGCACTGGCCAGCGCATCGAGGACGCGCTCGCCTTTGGTGGTGAGCGGCATCCGGGTGCTGGTGGCGACATCGCCGACCACCGTAACATCCGACGCCGCGTTGCGGACGATCCGCACGACCACCTGCGGATCATGCGCCTTGCCCGCAAGGCGCTGCTGAATATCCTGCGCGATCGCTTCTGGCGTCCGCCCCTCGGCCTGAATTGCGCCAGCGAAGGGAACGCGGATTGTGCCGTCCTGGTTGACGAATTGCTGGGGAAGACCGGTATTCGCGCCGGAGGAATCGGCCGCCACACCCGCCGGTCCAGGCGTCACAGCGCCATAACTGCCGAACAAGACGGCGGGCGGCGCTTCCCACACGCCGATATCAAGCACATCGCCCCGGCCGACGACGGAACCGTAAGGCGCGGTTTCCCCCAGAAGCGCGGCGAAGGATTGCGGCTCCATCACCTCGAGTAATCTCCGCGTCACAGCGCCCGTGACCTCGAGCATCTGCACCGGCGCATTTTCCACCGCGCCGCCTTCCGTGCCGAAGCGATAAATCTCGCTGGACTTGGGGCCTCCGCGCGGCAGGTTGGAGCAGCCCGACAAGACCAGGGCCGCCAGAGCGGCTCCGGCCATCCAGGCTGGCGCCCGTCGCGGGCCGGTCAACTTGCTGCTACGACGTGCGGTCATCACTCACTCTACCGATGCATTGATCAATGGAACAGGCGAACATCTGGACGGAGCCCGACGCCCAAAGCCGTATATCCGTGCGCGGGGTCTATCGTCGGCTTCATGGGATGTCATCCAACAATTAAAGGCGAATGCGTCACGCAGCGATCAGGCGATGAGAGCCGGCGACGAGCCGCGCGCCACCTTACGCCGCACATAGCGCCACAACGCCGGATCACGCCAGCGGCACCGGAGGAGATAGGCCCGCAACCGACGTGCCTCCTCGCGCGCGGCCGGATCATCGGCGCGCTGTAATATATCGCTCAGGTCACATAGTTCGCGAACGCCGATATGCGCGCGGTCGACGGTCGCGAAAAAGCGGAGAAACGCCTCGATCCCCATTTCATGCGGCATATTGAACAGGCCGTGGAACCCGAAAGACTGCGGCGCGCGACCCATCCGCTCGTAGGAAAAGCGCTCCGCCACATCGAGCGGCGCGAAGCGCAGGCCATGCGCTTCTTCCAGCAGAGCGCGATTGGTGTGACAGATGACCACGTCCTCGGGATGGCCGGGTTGGAACCCCGGCTCCAGACAGGCCTTGAGCAGCCGCTGCGAGCGCAGGGAAAAACCGCCATTCCCAACGGCTACCCCAGCCGGAAACTGCGGCCATGGCGCCCCGATATAGTCATAATCGAAGAAGGCATCCGTCCAGTTTTCCGGCCGCACCGGATACCCATCCCACTGCATCACCATGACGAAGGGCGTGTTGATATGCGGCGCGAGTTGCATCTGCACTACATGCGAATAATCCTCACGCGAGCGCAAGGAAGGCACCTGCGCCACCGCGACTCCCGCCGGGGCGGACACGGCGGCAGGGCGGTCGGTCACGAACAAGACCTCCCCAAACGCGATGCCAGCGCGCGCGCGCTCCATTGCCGCCAGCGTTTGTGGCACCAAAGTCCCGCTCACGGCGCAAAGGGTCACGTCAGGGAGGTTGAGCAGAGCGCTTCTCCTGCACGATGATGGATTGGGGCCAGACGCCGGATCACGTCAAATCAGGTCCAACCCGGCGAGACGCTCCGTCATCAGGCGCCCGATCGTGCGCGCAGACAACGCCGACTGGACATGGGCCTGCCCTCGCCGCGCGATCTGCTCCGTGCTGGCCCGATCCGTATAAACCGTCTGCATGTGCCGTGCGGCATGATCGACATCCGCATCGGCCCAGACTTGCCCGTCACCGAAGACATATTGGCCGGGCTGCACCGGCACCAGCCGATAGTCCACCAGAAAGCTGTTGTCCGGCAGGGTGAAGTCCATATTGCCCGAATAGCCTGTCACGATCACCGGTTTGCCCAGCGCCATCGCTTCCGCCGGCCCGCGCCCGAAACCCTCGGAGCGGTGCAGCGACAGGAAGCAATCGCAGCAATCCAGCAGCGCCAAGGAGTCCGCGCGGTTCATCGCCTCATTGATGACGATGATCCGGCTATCCTCGCCAATCTCGTCCAGCATCGCGCGCCAGCGCGGGTCATGTGCATCCGCGTTCATGACCTTCACAATAAGACCGGTCTTCTCCGTTCCCTCCGGGAAAGCCGCCTTAAAGGCACGGACCGCCGCGATGGGGTTTTTCCGGTCGATATAGGATAGAAAATCGAAGGCGAATATGAACAGGCAGCGATCATCCGGCAGGCCGAAATAGGCACGGCTCCGCCGCTCGAATGGTGGCAATTCCACGCATTGCGGCATCAATGTCACCGGCCTGCCGGTCTTGCAGGCAAGCGCTTGCTGCACGAAACGGGATGGCGCCCAGAGTTCATCCAGAAAATCGATGGCGGGCACCCAGCCTTCCGGAAACGTCTCCAGTTCCCAGGCCCAGAAGCCGATATTGTAGCGCTGCTGGAAGAAGCCGTGCCCAAAATGGCAATAAGCGTTGAGCATTTGATCGGCATTGATGTGGAACAGATTGACCGAGAAGTGATTAGTTTCAGCCAATGCAACGCGCTCGGATGCCGGCTGCTGACGATCCCTGGCACCGTTTCGATAATCAACGAACGCGACGTTGCAATCGACCGCGGTAAAAGCGGCGGCCGTCATGCGCATATGCTCGCCGAGGCTGAGCAACCCGTTGGCATAGCCGACCAGATTGACGCCCCGCCGCAGCGATTGCGGCGCCCTCTCCTTGCCGCGCCCAACGCCACGGGCCGATAGCGCGATGCCCGCGCGCGTCCACCCTCGCAGCAATCTCCGTCGGACTGGCAGCGGCAGCCACTGGCCGAAGCGCGAGGCGCGCTCAGCCATGGCCTTCATGTCATAGAGGAGATTGGAGGAAGCGGCAGGCGTGCGCCCATCCACGGGAATGAGAGCGGGTATGCGAAATTCGCGAGGCGCCGCATCCCGATACCACCGTATGAACCGCTCTCGCCCCCTCGGCTCATCCAGGTCGAACGCCGCCTGCAGATCGGGACGGGCGCGCCAAATCAGATGCATGAGGTTGCTGATCGTCTCTCCCTTGCGGGTTGGCGGCAAACCAACCGGCGCATGCAAATGATCAATTGGCATGTGTATCCGCGTTTCCAATATCTTCCGCAGCCGCTCCTTGTCCGGAGCCACTGGTATCCGGCCGGCTATCTTACTCCCAGACCCAACAGCCGTTTACGGGCTTTTCGCCAGAGACGATAGGGCATACTCCGCCCCGCATTGGGCACGGGATCGCGCGCCGCGTCCGGAAGAGGGACAATCCGGGACGAACCGATCAAAGCCTGCCGGGTAAAGCGCGGATCCAGGCCATATTCGCGGCATGGCGTCCCCTCGAACCAGCGGGCGAAGGCCAGAACACCCTCCCGCGTGGCCAGATTGAAAGCAGCCTGCAGGTCCGGTCGCGTCTCATGGACGTGCATCATCAGGGCCGTGACGATGGCCCGGCCGCGTGCAGCTGGAAGGTCAACGCGCTGATTACACATGCGAAAAATGAAGTCGCTGTCCAGGTTGATTTCAGACGGCGCGTGCCGCGGGTAGCGCTTGCGATAAAGACCCCGGATCGGGCCTGAAAGCCGGATTCCATCTACATCGTCATAGGCATAGCGAAGCGTGCGGCTTTCGGCCCAGCCATTCTGCATCAGCGACTGGCGATAATCGGTGAACAGTTTTTGAGCGTCGCCCAGATCGGCCCATTTGAGCCGCTGCTGATGCTTGGAGACCAGCTTCGGCTCCTCGAAACGCAGTCCACTATAATGGAAGAACACGAGCGGCTCGCCATTGACGAGCATCGCCCCGCCCGGCCCCGCCGTGATCTGGCGATGCGCCAAGTTCCAATAGGCAACATTATAGCCCGGATGGCGCAAAAGGGCGAGTTTCTCCATGAAACTCGGCGCGAAATCACACCAGCGCTGGTCGGTGAACAGATTGTTCCCAACGTCCGAATAGCATTGGAACTGCAAGCGCCGGCCCCACCAGGCAATGAAGTCCAACGCCTCCTGCTGCCGCGTCATCGCTGCGAAGCCGAGATTATAGACGCCGGATTGCAGGATATCATGATCGTCAGGCTGCCCCCCATCCTCCAGCGGGCGCATAATATGGGGCGTGAGAACGCCGGAGGCGCCCGCATCGAGCAGAGCCTCGACCTCAGCCAAAGGCCGATAAACGCAGATATCGGGATCGAGATAGATGGCCCGGTCAAAGCCTTGTTGTTCGAGCAGCCAGCGGAACATGAAGGGCTTGATGGCAGTGTTGAATTCCATCACGTCATAGCGGAACGCCATATCGGAAAAATGCGGCACGCCGATGGTTGAGGCCTCGACAATCCGCGCATCGCCCCGTGCAGCAAGGGCGTCCTCCGGAACGTCGACCAGGCAGATAAATCGCTCGAATGAGGGGTTACTCTTCCCCAGGGATTCGATCAGCGTGCGCGCATAAGCCAGATAGTTATTCGAGACGATCGTAAAAACGGCTGTTCTTGGCATGGGGTTCCCATCGAAAATCCGGCTGCGGCGCTCTCGCGCATCCCACCACATACGGGCGTGAAAGTCGTCCGCTATGTGGCATGCGGCCCCGCCGCCTTCACCTTCCGAAGACGCGCGCGCATCGTTCGCAACGCCGGCACCTATGTCATAAAAGCATCATACTGGATTGCGGCTGAAATCCATATCTTATATCCAATTGCGGCGCGCTAGACGGCAATTCCCCTGGAGACAACGTGCCCTTGGCCCGGAAACTGAATCATCTGAAAGTTGCTTATAAATATAGAAAGCTGCGGCCGTATATAGATTCAGCATTCTACAACGCAACCTACCCCGATGTGGCAGATCAGCGCGTCGATCCGCTCGTCCATTATTTGCTCGATGGCTGGCGGGAAGGGCGGGATCCATCCCCCTGGTTCTCCACGACATCCTATCTGGGCCTGCATCGTGACGTCGCCACGGCGGGCATAAACCCGCTGCTCCATTATATCCAGCATGGCCGCGAGGAAGGGCGCGCCTTGCGGCCCAGCAACATGCCGCGGCCATTCAAGCCGTTCAGGCCATCGCAAGAGGTGGATCATGTCGCAGCCATGCGGCGCTATATTGCCCTGCGCCACGGACCGCACGCAGACCGGCCGGAGAGCCTCGACATCGATCGGCTCGCGCAGGCCACCATCTCCGAAAAGCTAGCCGCCGCCGACCCCGAGCCGATCCTTCCGGCAGATGACAGCGCATTGACCCTGCATATGGCCGCCGTCCACGGCCTGTTCGACAGGGACTATTATCTCGAGAATAATACGGAGCCCTATCAATCCGGCATGGATCCCCTGGAGCATTATTGCAGGCAGGGGTGGAAAGACCTTCTGAAACCCAATCCGGATTTTGATCCATGGTGGTATTGGCGCGAAAACCTGAACCCCAGGCATGAGACGATCGACCCGCTCCTTCATTATGCCCTGGTCGGGCGGGATTTGGGGCTCGAAACCAAATCGATCGGCCCCAAAGTCCGCCAAGATAGCGGAACACGCTATGGAGAAGACCAGATCATAAAGAGGATATGCCTTTTCGCGGGCTATGATCCCCATGGCTTGATCGATGACTATGTTGTCGAATATTTGAAAGAACTCTCAAAGTTCGCGGATATATTCTACCTTTCCGACTGCCGAATGCAGGCCGGAGAAACCGCCAAGCTGAACGGCATCGTCAAACAGGCGTGGCATATCCGCCATGGCGAGTATGATTTCGGCTCCTATGCGCGCCTCGCCCGCGACCTCGTGGGGTGGGAGACCATTGCCCAATATGATGAGCTGATTTTCGCCAATGACAGCTGCTATCTGGTCAAGCCGCTAGAGCCGGTTTTCCGGAAAATGGACGCCCTCACCACGGACTGGTGGGGCCTGCAGGCGACCAAGGGCCTGCTCGATTCCCGCGTGGAAGAGCGCAAGCGCTATCCGGCCGCCATCCCCATGGAGATCGTGAAGCGCGACTATCTCGATGTGTTCGAGAAAGACTATAATTATAATTTCTTCATTGGATCTTATTTTACCGTTTATCGGAAAAACATCCTCTCCGAGGCAACCTTCCAGAATTATATCAATAGTATCGATTCTCAAGATAGTAAGCTACAGATCATTCGGAAATATGAAATTGGCCTATTTCGTTTTCTGCATGAGAACGGCTATCATTTCGAGACATTTCTGGATGATTTGTACCCGATCCATCCCATTTATTCCGAGACGATTTTCGAACTGATCGAGGGCGGCTTTCCTCTTTTCAAGAGGCTCACCGTCTCGGAAAATAATTACTTCATAGAAAATCTCGGAGACTGGAAGGCCAGGCTGGCCCGCGTCGCGCCCGATGCCAATGTAGATGCCATCGAAAGCAACGTCCTCCGCGTCTCCGACAATGAGCGGCTTTACCAGAATTTTCACGTCCGAAAGGACGCCGATTTCAACCCCATCTATCCGCAATTGCTGAGCGATGCGGAGATGGCCGCGCAGGACCTCTCAACCCCCAAGCATGACAATTGGTGGGCCTTCCCCGTCTGCGCCTACGATCACAGCTTTGCCAGCAATGAGCGCGCCGTTTTCGAGGCTGTGCGGCACGATCCCACGATCAAGAAGATCATATTGACACGCAGCCGGCACATCGCCCTGGATGGCGAAAATGTGGAAATATATCCACTGAGAAGCCCGGAAGGGCAGCAAGCTCTGCTGAAGTCGAAGGTGATCTTCATCAAGCACACGCCCATCAATAATGCCCTATATCCGCTTTCCGGGGAGCATCATCACTTCATCGGCCTGTGGCACGGCATACCGCTCAAGAGGATAGGATTTGCCTCGCTGGATGCGCCGGAGGATAAAAGCATTCTCATGCGCGAGCACGCGAAACTGACCGCCGTGATTAGTTCCTCCAAAGTCGATACCATGGCCATGGCTGCCGGATTTTATCCCCTGAGCTATCATGACATCTGGATGACGGGGCTTCCCCGCAACGATTTCATTACATGCCCCTTCGAGCGCTTGCCGGACGATCTGCAGGAGGAAGAGCGCCGCCTGCGGGAGTCATTGGGAGGTCGGCGCCTGATCCTATTTTGCCCCACCTTCCGGAATGGACGAAACGGCACCGGCTATCTTTTCACGGACGAAGAGAAGCAAAGACTGCACGGCTGGCTGGCCGAAAACAACGCCGTGCTCGGCATCCGTGAGCATATGGCCGACCGGCACCAGCTCTATTCCACCCGATTGCAGGGCGAGAACATCATCAATATTTCGTCCACCATGTATCCGGACATTGAGATATTATATCGCGCCTCGTCTTGTCTTGTAACAGACTATTCGAGCTGTTTCGTCGACTATATGCTGACCGGTCAGCATGAAATCAGCTTTGCCTACGACCTCGAAAGCTACGAGCACAGCGAGCGCGGCACCTTCTACGATCTTGACTTCTGCTTTCCGGGGGATATTTGCCAGAGTTTTGACGATGTTATCGACGCATTGGAACGAGCAGCCATGCGATGCTTCCGGAATGGCGATCCTGCGCACGCATGGAAGAAGCGTCTCTTCTTCGAATTCACGGACGATCGGAACGCCGATCGCGTAGTCAGGAAGGTCAAAAATCTGCTCGGATGGGGAGTGAAGAATGACTAAGATCATTACATATGGTACATTCGACGTGCTGCATCGAGGCCATATCAATTTGCTGCAAAGAGCGAAATCCTTGGGCGACGAACTTTATGTCGGCCTGTCCAGCGATGAATTCAACGCAGGCAAGAAAAAGACTTCCGTCCTTCCCTATGATGACCGGAAATGCGTCCTTGAATCCCTCTTCTTTGTCGATTTCGTCTTCAAGGAAGAGAAATGGGACCAGAAAATCCCCGACATCGTCAAATATGGCATCGACATCTTTGTCATCGGTGACGACTGGGAAGGGCATTTCGATTTTTTAAAACCCCATTGCAAGGTGATGTACCTTCCCAGAACGCCGGGAATTTCTACAACGTCGCTCAAGGAAAAGGTTATAAGCATGAATGGCTGACCTAAATCATATTGGACCGGCGCAATCATGAAGCGTTGTGATCATCACCCATCCTGGCATTGCGCTATCTGCGTATAAAGCGTCCGATTCTTACGAGATCGAACCGATGCGCTACGCCGTGCGGAGCATTGAAGGTTTGACGGAAAGCACTGGCTACGCATGCCCGACCCAACTCGGTCTGAAAATATTATTCCGTTTCGGATTTTGACGAACACTTCCGAATCTTGAGAAAATCATTTGGATTTGAAATGATGCCTAAGAATTTTTCTATTCCAATGTTGGAATCGATAAAAAAAAGTCAGAAGCTATTGAGAAATAGAGATTTAATATCTGATTTATTTAATTCAGACTATTATCTGAATCTATATCCAGATGTAGCCGAATCCGGGCATGATCCTATTGAGCATTTTTTGAAGCATGGGGGCGCCGAAGGGCGAAGGCCAAACGAGGTTTTCGACAGCGCCTTCTATCTCGAACGCCATGAGGACGTCGCGAAGGCCGGTATAAACCCTCTTGTCCATTTTGTGGAATTTGGCTGGCGCGAACTTCGCAATCCCTCTGCCGATTTCGATACGGGTTGGTACTGGGTGGTGCACATGGGCGCTTCTTTCGCGCAAGGAGATCCCTTGCGCCACTATCTGACACAGGGCAAATCCAGCCGCCTCACAACCAAGCCGCATGCGCCGCTATCGGCAAGCGAGACGCGAGAGATCGAGGATTCTGTTAATAACATACTGAAGAGACAGAATATTCTACCCGAGACATGCGCCACTATCGGCGATTTTCTTGTCAGTCGCAGCCTGTGGCCGCAAGCAGAACTCGTCTATCGCGCGCTGGCAGGCCTTCGGTGGGATGACGCCGCCGTTCATGAGCGATTGGCCTCAATCCTGGCCACCCAAGGGAACTGGTGGCAGCAGATCGAGGAACTGACGACCGCCATCAAATTGGCCGGGGGGCGTGCCGACTGGTTTTACCGGCTGGGTATCGCGCAACAGGCCATGGGTCGCTGGCAAGAGGCAGCGGAGTCATACGAGAACTCTCTGGCCCTCGCCCCATCGTACGCCGATGCGCATTATCGCCGGGGCTTTGTTCTGGAAAAACTCGAACGCGAGACATCCCAAGAATGTTATGGGCAGGCCATTGCTTCGTCCGGAAACAAGGACGCCGCGCGGTTTGGTGTCGGGGTGTTCCATCAAGCCGAGGGCTACTGGGACGAGGCAGGCCACGCGTATGCACAGCAACTCAAGAAGCAGCCCCTTGATGCCCCTCTGCACTATCGGCTGGGCATGGCGATGGACCGCTGTTATCGCTGGAGTGACGCAGCAAAACACTATCGCACCGCGATCGCGCTCGATCCGAACGTGCCCTCTTGGCATTATCGCCTCGGCTTCGCCCTGGAACGGATGCGGCAATGGCAGGAAGCGGCCGATGCCTATGCAAGAGCCTTTCGCCTAAGCCCTGAACCAAGGCCCTATTGGAAATATCGCGCAGCCTATGCGCTGATGCAGGCGGGCGCCTACCAAGCCGCATGCGCCGCATTTTTGGATATGCATCCGGCATGGCGAGCCGACGGCAGCGGGGATTCTTCCAATGCCGTCTCGGGCACTTTCGCCGCGATTGCCATTCCGTTGATCCAAGACGCGCTGGCCAAGGATTATACGCATGCGGATTGGCATTACGAGCTAGGACGGCAATATGAGCGAGCACTGGAGTGGGACAAAGCCGCATCTTCCTATAGCGCCGCGATCGATCGAAGCGACACCCATCGCCCGACCTGGTTTTTCCGCTTGGGTCTGGCGCTCACGGAAGCCGGGCGATTTCAGGATGCCTGCCAGGCGTTCGCCCAACTGCGTATCCTGCAGCGCCCCTACGGCGTTCCGGAAAAAGCGTTCAATCAAAATCCGGATCAGAAATTAACGACCAGCTATGTTGAATTTTCTGAATGCCTTCCCGTTCGGGAGAACGTCATCCTCTACGAGAGCTTCAACGGCAATGCGATCACATGTAATCCACTAGCGATCTTCAAGAGGATCGTGGATGATCCCGACTTCGCGGATTATCTCCACATCTGGGTCTTGAACGATAAGGCTCGCATCCCGGAAGAACTTCGAACGAAACAGAATGTAATATTCATAAGTCGGGCATCCCACGGCTATCTACGCCATATCGCGACAGCGGAATATCTCATCAATAATAGTGGATTTCCGCCTTATTTCATTCGCAGGGAAGGGCAAAAATATCTTGCGACATGGCACGGGACACCGCTGAAAACCTTAGGCAAGGAACAGAAATACAAATTTTATGACCATAAGAGGACCCAGAGAAACTTCCTGCAGTCCACTCATATCATCAGCCCCAACGAATTCACGACGGGCATATTGCTCGACAGCTACGACATCAGGCCGATCTATTCCGGAAAAATCCTAGAATCGGGCTATCCGCGCATCGATCTCACCCTCAATACGACCATGGCGGAAAGGGCAACCCTGAAGCAACGCCTAGGCATTCCCGAGGGGAAGCCTGTCGTGCTTTACGCGCCGACATGGCGTGGAACGCTAGACGATGTACAATTCGACACACAGCGCCTGGAAAATGACCTCAATGCGTTGAGGCAACAAAACTGTCATGTTCTGTTTCGAGGTCATAGCCTGCTCGAACGCGTGCTTGAAAACGATGATTCTGCTTGCAATGTCGTACCGGCCGATATCGACAGCAACGCGCTTTTATCCATTGTCGATATTTTGATAACGGATTATTCAAGCATATTTTTTGACTTCATGGCCACTGGCCGCCAAATCCTATATTATATATATGATCTCGAAGAATATGAAGCCGAACGGGGCCTCTATTTTGATATGGAGAGCATGCCAGGATACAAGTGTCGCTCTATTGAGGAACTTTGCACGGCGCTCTCCCACGCTCTGTCAGGCGAAACCCTGGACCAGAGACATTATCACGCGTCTCAAAAACGCTTCAACCATCACGATGACGGTAGTGCGACGAACCGCGTCGTTGACTTCTTTTTCCGTGATAGTAGAAAAAACATATTGACAATTTCGCGTGAGGAGAAACCATGTGCTCTCATATATGCTGGGTCGTTCTCTCCAAACGGAATTACGACTTCCTTTATTAATCTGGTCAACAATCTTGATGGAGGAAAAATAGATCTTGTATTGGCAATTTCTCCAAACAATCTAGAGAGATCTGAGGATCGCTTGTCATTGTTTAGAGAGCTGTCCTCCGAAATTTATACAGTGCCGCGCTACGGCAATATACCGATGACCATCGAAGAACGCTGGCTTAGAGCGCGTCAGGAAGCTCAGCCCTTCAGCCTCGGCGAAGAGGGTAAGGCGATTCTTAGAAACGCCTATCAGCGAGAATTTGTTAGAATTTTTGGGAAGTCCAGATTTGATTCCGTCGTGAGCTTTAGCGGATACGATGCTTTCTGGTCCTCCGTTCTTATCAAGAACAATTTTGAATTTAAGAAGGTGATCTACCTACATAATGATATGTACTCTGAATTTGTTCAAAAGAATCCTAGTTTAAACAGGATGTTCGAACTTTATCGGGAAGCTGACTGTCTTGCGTCTGTATCCTGCGAGATGAGTATCACCAACAAAACCAAACTTTCGGATAGATTTGGAATTCCTCCAAATAAATTTACACATATTGAAAATATGATCGATTTATCCAAAATCATCGATTCGTCAAATCAAGAAATTGATGCTGATCTTTTACCATTTTTTAATGGTAAAAAGACATTTCTTACAATGGGTCGGATGTCCGTTGAGAAGGATCACGGAAAGCTACTACGCGCTTTCAAGGGCATCATAAACATTCATCCTGATGCTCGCCTCGTCATTCTCGGGGATGGACCGCTGCGGCACGAGCTGGAAATGTTGATCGAGAGCTTAAATCTCAAGAAATTCGTTTTCTTGGCCGGACAACGGAGCAACCCATTCCCTGCGCTGAAGGCCTGCGATTGCTTTGTATTGCCATCGAACCATGAGGGGCAACCAATGGTTCTGTTGGAGGCAATGACTCTCAACAAGCCAATCGTAGCGACCAATATCGACGGGAATCGTGGCGTTCTCGCTGATCGAGGCGGTTGCCTCGTCGACAATTCCGCCGAGGGTCTCGCCGAAGGAATGATATGCTTTCTCAAAGGAGAAGTGGCCCCCTGCCTATTTGATGCCGAGCAATATCAAACTCAGGCATTGAGGCAGTTCGAAAACGTTATTTTGAAGAAGGATGGTTCAACAGAAGCCTCCTCGCCGTCTCTCATTCAAAGTCGATCCGGTTAAAATTAGGTATAGAACGTGATCGTTCCATCATAATTGAATCTCGACTCTATATATTTATATCCGTAATTTTAGGATGAATTATAATATGCTTAAATGTATCGCCATAACGATAATGAAAAACGAGGAAGATATCGTTGAATCTTTTGTTAGGCATAATGCAAAATTTGTCGAAAAATTGTTAATCGCGGATAATATGTCTAGTGACGGAACTAGATCTATACTAGAGTCATTAATTGATGAAGGTTATCCAATTTCTATTTTTGATGATCTTGATCCAGCTCATAATCAGTCGGAAAAAATGAATCGGCTTTATCGTAAATATGTTTTTGGTAATGGGTACGATATTGTATTTCTTCTTGATGCTGACGAACTTTTGACTATTAATAAATCCGCTCTTCATGGAATGTTTGAAAAATTTGGCAGGGGAAGCGTATTTTATATTCCAAGAAAGAACTATCTTTACTCAGGGGGAGAGCGAGAAGTAGATCATCCAGTGCTCCGAATGCGCCATCTGGACAAAAGAGAGCAAACGCCAAAATCTATGATCTTCCATGGGGATGCCGAATGTTCAAATTATGTTATTGGTAATGGAAATCATCATGTTAGAAGCAATAGGGCAATTGTGTCACGAAGTTCTGATTGGCCTTTTGCGATAATTTATCATTACCCAATTCGATCGGTTAACCAATATATTACCAAGAATCTGACCGGCTGGCTTGCCATGCAGATTCGATCACCTGACGCGAACGAAAGCGCCGAGCCCATCGCCTCTCATTGGCGCGCTCACTACAATAGAATAAAGAAGCAAAATTGCTCTCTGACGGAGGAGCAGGTAATTCTCAATCTCTATGGTGCCGGCGGAATTGGTGCCCGAAGCGCAGGGGAAAGGCCCTACGAGAACGCAATGGACTTGCGCTATCAAGATTTGATGACAAAAAAATCCCCCCTATTTCAAGTTTTGAGTATGTATGAAGATACGATCAGACTTGATTGGGAATGTAAGCGTCAGTTGAATCAATCAGCTCAACCCTTACGCTCGGATACGGTTTTTGTAGCTCCAAAGGTCACTAGTAGCAAGCCAATCCCACTATACTGGTGGAGCGTAAAGAGGAATTTTGGAGACCTGATTGGTCCATGGCTTGTATCAAGAATTACCGGACAGCCGGTAGTTAATACAATGGGCATCGGCAGCAAACAAGAACCGGGATTGGTTTCAGTAGGATCACTACTTAGTTCCTTGGAACGACCTGGACTTGACATATGGGGCACTGGCAGCATCCGCCCCCTGGACGAAACGACCGTAGCGAAGCTGCAGAGCAGGAGGCCCCATGCTATTCACGCGGTTAGAGGCTGGAAAACCGCAAATGAATTAAGATCGAAACTCGATTGGAAGGTGCCTTCAGTGTATGGGGATCCAGCGCTTTTATTGCCCAGATTCTTTCATCCGAAAAAGAGCGCATTCTCGAACGGAAAAATAGTCATCGTACCTCATTTTCATCACAAAAAATATTTTGAATCGCTGAATAGGGATGAATTTCATATCGTCGACGTAGAGCGCGAAATGGAGATAGTTGTTGAAGAGATTGCTTCTTCGGATATCTGCTTGTCGACATCACTACACGGCTTGATCGTAGCCCATGCCTATCAAATACCTTGGGTTTGGTTACGTGTAAATGAAAAGGGTCTCTTAGGGGGAACCTTCAAGTTTGAGGATTTCTTTACAGTGCTTGATCGGAGCAAGGTTGCAAGCGCAGAAATATCGGCACTTGATGTAAATGGAGAAACTATCAGGATGCTTGCTCGCCGGGCCGCATTACCGAGAAACAAATTCAGCTTCGATTCTCTGTTGGAAGAGTTCCCTTGCTAGCTTCTTTCACTGCTTGCTGAATAACATCTTCAAACTGCACAATTTTAATGCACCCCTCCTCCCTGCTTCATCAAGTTATCATAATAGCGATAAGCACTTTTAACGTCGTCAAAATGGCGCAAAACACCATGATCGAGCACCGCCGCCCTATCACAATGCTTCCGCACAAAGTTTGCGTTATGGGACACGATGATCATCGCCCGATCTCCACGTTTCCCAAACAATTCCTGCTCGCACTTGGCACGGAAGCGGGAATCGCCCACCGCCACAACCTCGTCGATCAGAAAGCAGTCAAATTCGATGACCATGGAAATCGCAAAGGCAAGGCGGGCACGCATGCCTGACGAATAGGTTCGGACAGGTTCCCGCAGATAGCGGCCCAGTTCCGCAAACTCTTCGACGGGGGCAATCTTGTCTTCCGTCGACACACCATAGATGCGGCAGATGAAACGCAGATTGTCCAACCCGGTCAGGGCGCCCTGGAAGCCGCCGGAAAAGGCCAACGGCCAGGATGTCGTCATGCTGCGCCTGATGCGCCCACTGGTCGGACTCTCCGCCCCCGAGATCAGCCTGATAAGCGTCGATTTCCCGGCGCCGTTGCCGCCAAGGATACCGATCTTCTCGCCGGGCGCGATCGTGAGGTTGACGTCGGACAGGATATGGATCCGGCCCTGCCGGGTCGCATAATCCTTGGTGACATTCTCGAGGCGTATCATTCCTGCTTCAAGTCCCGAGAGGCCAGCCGAACCAATATGAGCGCAAGAAACGCCAAAACCAAAGTGACGCCTGCCAAGTAAGAAAGGTCATAATGAGCGCGATACTGCGAGCCGAAATAACCCTCGCGGACCATTTCCACCGCATTCACCATAGGAATCCATAGAACAATCTGCTGAGCGCTTGCCGGGAGCGCATCCACGGAAAAGGCAGCACCTGAAAGCGGGAAGAAGATATAGGACATGGGATGCCAGAACTTGTCGACAAGTTCGCTGCGCTCGTTGAGGGACCCAAGGATGATCCCAAGGGCGGCGCCAAACAGGGCCAGAAGGACCCATGCGACCACGATCGTGAGCACATCCTCGGGAGGATCGATCCAGCCGATTCCCATGAAAAAGACCGACAGAGTCACAAACGAAAGTGTTGCCCCTATGCCTTCCACCAATACTCTCGACACGAAAATATCGATGATCTTGACATAACGATGGTGCAGCAAGCTGAAATTGGGCCGCACGGCACCAATGCATCGCGCCGGCATGTTCCGCCACAGAAGCACGGTGGAATAGCCCGTCAGCGCGAAGGCCGCGATCGGAAGCGAAGAGCCGTGATAGCGCTGGAGAGCCGTCCACAAGGCCGTCACACCGAGTGTGAACATCATCGGCTCTACGAAGAGCCAGAGGAAACCAATATTATGCCGGCCATAGCGCGTAATCACTTCGCGCAGGCATAGCGCCCCGATAACGCGGCCCTGAATCCGCAGACTGTCCGCCAGCGGATACTCTTCCCGAACCGCGCGCTCCTCAGTCACGATGTTCCCGCACGCCGGCGATCAGCATGGAAATCACGCCCCAGACGACCAGCCCCACGACGAAAGCCGTCAAAATGCCCCGCACGCGCCGCGGCTCCAGCGCCTCGTCAGGCATGCTCGGTTCAACGATCCGCTCAACATAGGCCTGTTTACGCTGAGCTTCGGAACGCGCTTCTTCAAAGGCTGCCATGGCTGCCGCCAGTTGCTTCTCGGCAAACTGATTGTCGAGAAGCACCCGTTGATATTGCACGGCCGAACCTGCCAAGGACTCACGCCCACCGACGATCTTCGCATTTTCCTGCTCGATCTCGCCTTGCAGACTGCGAACACCCGCTTCCAGCACCGGGATCTGCGGGTTATCCGCGGCCAATCGCTTCAATTGAACCAGCCGCATCCGCGTCGCGATCAATTCGTCCTGCAACTTGGAAATCATCTGAAGCTGCACCGACGCCTGCTGGCCGGGATCCACGACGCCACTCCGGTCACGAAACCGGGCGAGCGCCAAGGCAGTGGCGGTCACCTTCTGTTGCGCCTTATCCACCTCGGATTGCGCCAGACGGATCAGATCGCCCTGAGCACGCACGCTCAGACCGTTGACGAGATTCTCCGCGCGCGACAGCAAGATCGTGTTGAAGCGATGCGCGGCCTCCGGCGTATAGGCGCGCACCTGCAGAGTCATGATGGATGACGTCGTATCGTGAGCGACCGAAACCTTGCGCAGATAATATTGATACAGGCTTTCCTTCGAGCCATTCAGGCTCAGCGGATTGAACCGGTCAAAAATCGAGACTGTGGGGCTGCCATATGCGTTCGCGACTGCATCATCCTTGTTGAGTTGGCCAAGCGCGTCGCGAGACAGGATGTAATCGCGCGCGGCATAGACCTCCGACCCGGCGCTGCCCCAGCCAGCCGAACGAAGCAAAACGCCGAGATTGCCAGCGCTGCTCGCCCGCTCCGGCGCCCGGACCACAAAACGCGATTCCGAGACATAGACGTCCGAGGCGAATAGCCCGTAATAGATCAGCGCCAATAGCGTGGGCACGCCGACCACGCCGAAAAACAGCGGACCGAGCTTGCGCACTCGTTCCACCCCTCTGGCCAGAAGGGACGATTGTTCGGCAGCGGGCAGACCCCGTTCCGCTGCCTCTGTTTCGGAAAGACTCGAGGTGCGGTTCAGCATCGTTTGGGCGAATTCTGTCTCGTTGCGACGGTCACGCTCGTTGCATTACGATGGAATAGCAGTTTTGCAATGCAAAAGCAGGCCGCACCGTTCGCTATTCGTCTCAACGCCGCCCATGCACTGTTGACCGCCATAGATGGAAGGCAGGCCATTAAGTGCGCGGACTGCCTAGAAGGATCGAGACAGGAACGAAATTTGACAATAGACGCAATTCTCCCCGCTGACTCCGGCGACGCCGCTTCTCCGCCTTCGGGGAAGAGGCCCGCCGTTTCCTTCGCTGGAGTTTCGATGACCCACCTATTTCCCGCCGAATGGGCACCGCAGGATCGCCTCTGGATCGGTTTTCCCGGCGACCCCGCCGAGTGGCCCCGCGCGCTCCCCGATGCCCAACGTCAAGCCGCCGCATTTGCAACCGCCGTGGCCGAGCGCGGCCAGGCCGTCTCTCTCCTCGCCCGCACAGCCGAGGATACTGCGATTGCCCGTGCACTTGCGTCCCCTGCCGTCGAGGTAAACCACGAACCCTTCGGCGACATCTGGCTGCGCGATACCGGCCCCCTTGGCGTGGTCGGTCCGGCTGGTGCGCGCGCGCTGGCGGATTTCGATTTCAACGGCTGGGGTGGCAAGTTCGAGATGCCGGGCGACGCGGATATTGGCACGCGCCTCGCCGCCACGACCGGCCTTCCATGCCGGCACGTGCCGATGATTTTCGAAGGCGGTGCGATCGACACGGACGGCACCGGCCTCTTTGCCACCACCGAGCAATGCTTGCTCAATCCCAATCGCAACCCGTCGCTGGACCGGCGACAGATCGAGACCATCCTCGCCGGCGCGCTCGGCCTCTCCAGCATGCTCTGGCTGGGCGATGGCTTGCTGCACGATCATACCGACGGCCATATCGACAATCTCGCGCGCTTCGTCGCGCCAGGCGTCATCGCCGTGCCACAAGCCAGCATGGATGACGACCCCAACGCCGCTATCTTTGCCGATGCTTCCGCGCGCGCCCGCGCCTTCGGGCTGGAGGTGGCGCCGATGCCGTCGGTGGGGCGTTATACGATCGACGGAGAGATCGTGCCGGCCAGCTACATGAACTTCTGCATCACCAACCGCGCCGTCATCGTGCCGCAATATGGCGCGCCCAATGATAGCGCCGCGCTGGCCGCGCTCGCGCCCTTTTTCCCGGAACGCGACCTTGTCGGCCTGCCCAGCGATGCCATATTGCGTGGCGGAGGCAGCTTCCACTGCATGAGCCAGCACCTGCCCGCCGCTTCCTGATCCGCTTCGCAGGACGATTGCACGCCCATGACCCAGATCACCGTCGCCGCCCTCCAGCTCGCTTTCTCGGACGACGAGGCGGATAATATCGCGCTGGTCGAGGAGCATGTCCGCATGGCGTCGGCGCGTGGGGCCAGGATCATCCTGCCGCCCGAATTGTTCGAAGGCCCCTATTTCTGCACGGTCGAGGATGAAGCGCTGTTCGCCCGCGCCCGTCCGCTTGAGGAGCACCCTGCCGTGCTTGCCATGCAGCGCCTGGCCAAGGCGGAGGGCGTCTATATCCCCACCAGCTTCTTCGAGCGGGACGGGCAGCATCATTATAATTCGCTCGCCATGATCGACGATGAGGGCGAGATCATGGGCGTCTATCGCAAGAGCCATATTCCGGACGGGCCGGGTTATGAGGAGAAATATTATTTCCGCCCCGGCAATAGCGGCTTCAAGGTGTGGAAGACGCGCTATGGCACCATCGGCGTCGGCATCTGCTGGGACCAATGGTATCCCGAATGCGCCCGCGCCATGGCCCTGATGGGCGCCGAGCTGCTGTTTTACCCGACCGCGATCGGCTCAGAGCCTTATGATACGGATCTCGATACCAGCCGTATGTGGCGCCGGGCGATGCAAGGCCATGCCGTCTCCAACTGCATGCCGGTCATCGCCGCCAACCGCATCGGCACGGAGGAGCTGCCCGGCAGCCGGGGGCCGCAGAGCTTCTACGGGCATAGCTTCATCGCAAACGAATGGGGCGACCTCATCGCCGAAGTGGAAGAATGGCAATCCGGCGCACTCGTGGCCACGCTGGATCTTGCGGCCGCACGCACCCACCGCGCCGGCATGGGCTTCTTCCGTGATCGCCGGCCGGAGCTATATAATCGCCTCGTCCATGATATCTGAAATCGTCACACAGGAGAAAAACCGATGACTGTTGCTCGCATATACATCATCCCCGCCGCCGAAGGGAAAAGCGCGGAGATGGAATCCGCGCTTGCCGGCGTCTCGAAAATCGTCGCTACGCGCGATGGCTGTGAAGGGGTCGAGGTGCTCCGCGATCTCGGCAATGAGCATCGCTTCATCCTGATCGAGAAATGGGCGAGCGAAGAACATCACACCAAGTCCTTCGCGACCATGCCGGAAGGCGCGCTGGATGGCGTCAAGGATGCCGCAGGTGGTCCGCCGGATGGGGCTTATTACGATTATATCGTCCGCTAAGCCGGACTCGATAAAAAAGGAGGGGCCGTTTGGTCCGGCCCCTCCTCCTATAATTCCCTTAGCGGATCGCTGGCATTACCGGCACTTGAGATCGCCCTTGTCGATTTCACGGCCAAGCAGGCCACCGCCCACGGCACCGATGATCGCGCCGAGCGTCTTGTCACCGCTACCGGCAATCTCGTGGCCCGCAAGGCCGCCCGCTGCCGCGCCGATCACGAGGCCGGTGGTGCCATTGTCGCGCTTACAACGATAGCGCCCGTCATTGCCCCGCCAGACACGGTCCGAGCGCCCGAGGCGGCGAGGCTCGGTATAACGCCCGCGCGAGTCATACATCCGCTTATGCTTGGCCCGCTTGCCATGCGCCTGCGCCCAGCGTGGCGAATCGGCCAAGGCCGGCGCAGTCGGCATCGCCAGTCCTATCAGTGCCGCCGCGATGATGAACGTTCGCATGTGAAAACTCCCTACTTGTTGTGCAGTCCAGAAAGCGCTGAACGCCTTAACAGTGCCTGTCAGCATGGCCGTGCGCGCGATGAACGGAAGGCTCGCCGCGATGAACGGCTTGGAGAATCAAGGGATCGGTGGGCGGGAGCGCCAAGCCGGGGACGGATCGGCCCGTCACCGCCGATCCGCCTCATCCCGCAACGCCACGGCCCGCGCAAAGACCGCCTCGAACATGTCCGCCGTCAGCCGCCCGGTATTCTGATTGTAGCGCGAGCAATGATAGCTATCGACCAGCATCCGCCCGTCCGGCATCCGATGCTCCGCCAGATGGCCGAAGCGCGCCTTGGGCAATTTGCCGCCCAGCACCTTCACCGCGGACTGGTGGGCGATCTGGCCGAGCGCCACAAACACCCGCGCCCGCGGCAGCCCGTCCACCCCGGCTTGGAGGAACTGCCGGCACGTGCGAATCTCCACCGGCAGCGGCTTGTTCTGCGGCGGCAGGCATTTGACGCTGTTGATGATCGCGCAATCCACCAGCTCCAGCCCATCGTCGACCCGCGCCTCGTAAGTGCCGCGTGCGAGGCCGAATTTGGCGAGCGTCGCGAATAACAGATCGCCCGCATAATCGCCGGTGAAGGGGCGCCCCGTTCGGTTGGCGCCATGCTTGCCGGGCGCAAGGCCGACCAGCACGATCCGCGCCGCCGGATCACCAAAGGCGGACACCGGGCCGTTCCACCACTCCGGATATTCAGCCCGGCACGCGTCCCGGAACGCGACGAGGCGCGGGCAAAGCGGGCAATCGCGCGGCGGCTCGCTGCGCGGCACGGGGCTGACGATGGGATTTTGCGGGGGGCTGGTCAGCGTCATGCCAACGCGATAGGCCGCACCCGACAAAGGATGCAAGGACAAGGCCGGCATGACGAGCGGAGCGAGACGATGACGGGAGAGCCGATGCAGACCGCCCATCTCTACGCCGTCGGCATCGGCTCCAACAGGCCGCTCTCGCGCGCTCTTGGCCCGCGTGCCATCGTGCAGGCGGCCTTCGCCGCGCTGGATGAAGCGCCGCTGCGGCTCATCGCCCGTTCGCCGATCATCGCGACCCGCCCGCTCGGCCCATCCCTGCGGCGCTACGCCAATGCCGCAGCCCTAGTCGCGGCTCCTTTGGACCCGCTGGACATGCTGGACCTACTGCAAGCCATGGAGCACCGCTTCCACCGCCGCCGCTATCGCCGCTGGGGGCCGCGCACGCTCGATCTCGATCTGCTGCTCTGGTCCGGCGGCATGGTGAACAGCAAGCGCCTCACCATCCCTCACCCTGCCTTGCGCGAGCGGAGCTTCGTGTTGGAACCGCTGCATAGCGTCGCCCCCGACTGGCGCGATCCCGCCAGCGGCCTTACCATCGCCCAGTTGTGGGCACGCCTTGCTCATCCCAAGCCGGTTGACCGCAGCCCACACCCTCTTTAGGGGACCGCCATCCACGCACCCCATGGGGCCCATAGCTCAGTCGGTAGAGCAACTGACTTTTAATCAGTAGGTCGCTGGTTCGAACCCAGCTGGGCTCACCAAGGTTTTTCAAGAGACTGCCCGACAGTCGTCGTGAGCCGGCTCGCCGCTCAGGATGTCCGGCTCGCCAGCCGTTCCGCCTCGCGGCGGCGTTTCTTGTCCAATATCTCCCGGCTCGCTTGATCGAGGACCACGCTGTCAGCCATCACGGCGCCGCGCCGGCCAATCGGCCGATCCGGCCCAACGGTCGAATCCACCATGGTCTGCCGTTCCATTTCGCTGTTGATCTCAGCGCCGATCAGCACGGCATAGGCCGAGAGGAACAACCACATCAGGAAGATAACGACCGCCGCCAGCGATCCATAGGTCGCATTATAATTGGTGACGTTGGTCACATAGAAACCGAATCCCAGGGTGATCGCCACCCAGAACAGCGTGGACAGCACGGAGCCTACGGACAGCCAGCGCCATTTCGCCGCGCGGCGATCCGGCGCGTAACGGAAGAAGATCGCGAAGGTCATGCTGATCAGCGCGCCCGCCAGCAGCCATGTCGCCAGTTGCACGAGCAGGGTCGCCGCGTTGCCCAGATAGGGTGACAGGAACCGGGTGACATAGGCGAAGAAGGAAATCGCCATCGTGCCGATAATCACCACGCCGACCATGCCGATGGTGATGGCGGCGGCGACCAGCGTGGCCCTGATAATTCCGCGCGTCTCATGCTCCTCGTAGATGATGTTGAGCGCCGCCATCATCGCGGTCGCGGCCCGCATCGCGCCATAGAGCGAGAACAGAAGCGCGAAGACGAGGCCGATGCCCTGCGCGGCCTTGCTGCTGGTGACGAGCGCCAGCAATTGATCCTGCAGGATGGTGAGCACCTCGGGCGGCGCGATGCCCTCCAGCAAGCCGATGCTGTCGGCCACCGTTCCGGGATCGCCCACGAAGCCATAAAGCAGCACGACCGAGGCAATCAGCGGCACGAAGGCGAGAAAGGCGAAGAAAGCGACGCCCGCGGCCAGCAAGCTCAGATGATGAAAGCCGATCATCACATAGACGCGCTTCATGATCGACCACCAGGCCGCCCCCGGCAAGGCATGGGGCGAGGTGCTGGCCGCGCCGGGGATCATCTCCTCCAGAACCGCCGCGTCATGGCGAGGCAGTGGGCGGCCCTCGGCAGGCGGCGCGCCGTCACCGCCCGGCGGCCCTTGGTCGGTTCCGGTCATCGCCCCGCTTTCTCCCGGCTTGCGGACGGAGCGGCCATGTTGCCGGCCGAGCCGGGCGCGGCGGCGTTGAGCTGCCCGGCAAGCTGCGCTTCGATATCATCGGCAATCGCCGTCACGTTGCGCGACGTCTGCTCATAGTCCTGGTCGAAACTCGCCTTGCGCTCGCACGCGCCGAGGGCAGCGACGATGGCCAGGGCGATCAGCACGCGCATCAATAATCCTTCCGGTAGCGCAGGTTCACGCTCGATCCACCGAAGCTTCCGGTCTGGCTGAGCACGGAGAGCGCTTTGGACAGGCTGACCTCCAGCTGGGTCGCTGTATAGCCGCGCGCGTCGGTGACGATCTCAACATAGATATCATTGCTGATATACTGCCCGACCGCCAGCGAGGTTCCCCGTCCCGTCTCCTTGTCGGCCCCCAGCAGACGCAGCCTGTCGATGCCGCTTGACGATTGCAGGACGCCGAGCGGGTTCAGCCCGCCGCTCCCGCCGCGCAGGCTGTTGAGCGAGGCGGCAAGCTGCACGGCCTGCATGGCCGACAGCTCGCCCACGGAATTGCCGAACAATATGCGGGCCATCAGCTCATCCTGCGGCAGCGCCGGGGTCGAGGTGAATGCGATCTGCGGGTCATTGCCCGATCCGGTGATAGTGATGGTGATCGTCACATCCTCGACCTCGCCGGATGCGACGATGCGCAGATCCGGATTGGTGATCTCCCCGCCGTTGAAGGTGATACGGCCTTCCTCGAGATCGAAGCTGTGCCCGGCAAAGCCCAGCGTTCCGCGCACGAGCTTGACGCCGCCGGTGATGCGGGGCGCGCCGCTGGTGCCGCCGACCTTGATATCAGCCGCCCATTCGGACTCGAGGCCCATGCCGGTCACGTAAATCTTGTTATCCGCCTGCACGGCAACATCGAGCCGCCAGTTCGAGGGGATGCTCTCCATCGGCTCGGGCGCGCCGCTGATCCGCTCGCGGCCGAGCCTCGGCTTGCGCCTCACCCCGGTCAGCGTCGCAACCCGGGCCTCGCCCTGGCGGACGATCCGATAACGGGTCTCGGGCAGGCTGATCTTGCCGCTGATGGTCGGCGGTTGGCCGGGACCGTTGACGACCTGGATATTGCCGGAGGCGCGCGCCTCCATATCCTGCCCGCGCGCAAGCTGCGCATCGTTCATGTCGATCCCGAGCTGAATGGGGAAGCCCTCCGCGGAACTCAGCGAGACGAACCCGCTGGCGCTCACCGTGCCGCTGCCCGCACGGGCGGTCAGGCTCTCGACCTGCAACCGGTCGTTGGTGAAGCGGCCGTTCAGCGCGAGATTGGTCAGCCGCGTGCCATATTGCGCATTCTCATAGGTAAGATTGTTGGCCCGCACCACGCCGCTCAACTGAGGCGCATCGAGCCGGCCGCTGAAATCCGCCGCCAGGCCGATCGGCCCCTTGAGGCTCTGGTCCGACAGCGCCGCGAGCGAAAAGAGCACGTCCGCCGGGCCGTTATAGCGCACGCCACCCGACAATGGCGCCGCTGAAAGCCGCTCCATCCAGCTACCAGCGGCGGGGATGGGCTGGAGGGCGACCTGCATCTGGCCAATCGACGCGCCGCGCCGGCGAATGACGGCGTGCAGATTGCCGCCTGTCGAGGCGAGCCGCCCGACCATGGCCATGTCGACCGGCTCCGACACGGCGGCAAGGCTGGTGCGGGTGAAATCGTCGATCTGGAACCGCATGTCGGCGGTTGGAAGCGCATCCGCATCCGTCTGGTTGAAATCGAGGCTGCCGCTCGCCATGCCGCCAAGGCCCAGCCCCGGCGCGAACGGATTGGCGATTGCGAGATTGACGTCGCTCAGCCGCGCCTGGAGCGCCATGCCCCCGCCATAGCGCCCCGCAAGCTGGAGCGTGCCCTTGTCGACGGACAGGGTCGCGGGCTGCAACGTATAACCGCCCTCGGTGGGCAGGATGCGCATCGACTCCTTCGTCGCTACTTCGATGCCGTTGAGCCGCCCATTCAGCGCGACCCGCCAGAGTTTGGGATCAAGCAGCGCATTGGCGGCCAGCCGGAACGGATAGCGCGTGCGCCCCTCGACCAGCAGCTTGGCCTGCCCCGCGCCACCGCGATAATTCACATTGGCGCGCGCACCCGCAATGTAGAGATCGCCAAGCCGCGTTCCCGCCAGTTGCGCATCGGCAACGATCTGCGGCTGATCGTAGAGGATCATATCGGCTTTCACCAAGCCGCGCCGGGCGGTCAGTCCGACCTTGCCGGGCAGGCTGACGTCCCGCGCCGTGGCATCCACCACTGCGCGCTGCTTGCCGGAATAGGTGGAGAGATCGACCCGGCCGTTCACTCCCGAGCCATTGGCGAGCAGCGTGCCCGCAAAGGGACCAGCATCGTTCTGCGTGATCCGCCCGGTGAAGCCAATGCCGGCAAAGCGGGTGCCCTGGCGCAAATCGACCGCCAGTGGCCCCTTGCCCACCGTCACGGCCGCATCGGCTTCAAACGGTCCATAATCCGTGCCGCCATTCGCCGCGATCAGATAGACGCCATTGTCGCCACGGATCGTCGCCTCGACATCGGCCAGACCAACGCCAAGGCCCGGGCGGGCAGCGGTGATGCGGGCAACCGGCCGATCCACCGTGCCGGTCACATCCACGCCGAGCGGCCCATATTGATCGGAACTGGCCCGCGCCGTGAACGTGATCCGCCCGGCGGCATCATACCACCCGCGCCCGCCGGTCAACCGGAACTGCGGCGCGGCGACCCGAAGATTGTCGAGGCTGGCCACGCCATTGCTGTCATAGCCGACATTCGCCGCAATGAGCGCATTGCCGCCGAGGAAGCCCTGCAGGGATTCGTTGATCAGGCGGGTCGAGCGCACCGCCACACGGCCACCCAGCTTGAAATAGCCATCGGCGCCGGATTTGAGGTCCATATCGGTCTGGACGTTGAAGATGCCGACACTTTCGACCCGATAGCCGTTCACGCGGCCATTGAGCGCGCCGGTATAAAGCGCCTTGCCAAGATCTGCGACAATGATCGCCGTCGCGTCGATCCGGTCGGACCGCAGCTTGAGATTATCCGAGAGGAGCCGCGCATTGGCATAGGCCAGATCGCCATCCAGTCGCACATTGGTCAGCAATGGCTCGATGCTGGCATTGACACCGGTGATCCGCGCCGCGCGACCATGCACGGGGATGCGCCACTGATCCTTGTCGAGCGCCGCGCTGCCGGAGACAGCAAGGCCCTCCACCAGCGTTGCGCCAAAGCCGATCTGGCGGGCGTTCAGGCCATAGCTGATCTCCGGCGCGACGAAGCGGCCGTTCAGCACTGCGTTGGCCGCAATATCCGCTCCCCGCAGATTTTCGGCAATCGCGCCCGGCTTGAGCAGCCGGAAGCTGAGCTTGAGGTCCTCCATGCGGCTCTCGCCCAGGTCGATCAGACCATCGGCATCCGCCTGGAAATTATCGCTCGCGACGCCGCCCTTCAGTTGAACCCGGCGCTGCTCCGCTCGGGCGACCAGATCGACCTGCGTGACCGGCTCCAGCATGGCGCGCCCCGGCCCGGTCAGGAACAGTCCTGGACGGATCGGCCCGCGCACAGTGAACGTGCCGTCGCGCGCCGTCAGCGCAACATTGGCGAGCCGCTCGGCGCCCATCGTCCCCGCGAGCGCGCCATCCCACGCTTTCCAGTCGCCCTTGCCGGCGATGGAGAGGGCGAGCGGTTGCGCGACACCGCTCATGCCCGCGACCAGCCCCTGTGCGGGTGCGTCAACCTTCAGGTCGATCGCGAGGCGATTATCGTCCGGCAGTGCATCGAGCAGCAGCGCCAACCGGTCCCCACCCGCCACACCCGGCGCGGCAATCGCCCGGCCGTTGACACGGACCTGCGCACGGCGATCCGCGATGTGAACCGTGCCGGACAAAGCGAGCAGATGCCGCTGGCCGGTCAGTGGTGGATCAATCTGGAAACGGCCAATGTCGAGCTTGCCCACATCGATATCGAGATCGGGCAAAAGCGGCCCCTCGCTGGGTGGCGTCGGCTTGAACTCCGGCAGGCGGTAGAGGCGGCCGCTCGGCACCGCGAGCGAGCGGATATCGATATGATTCCAGAGATAGGCGAGCGGACGATAATCCAGCTCGACGCTTTGCGCCGTGAGAAAGACGCCCTTGGGATCGCCGATGGACACATCCCGCAAGCGCATATGCTTGAAGATGGAGCCTTCGATCCGCCCGAGGCCGATGGTCATGCCGTTCTCGAAGGTCAGCCCTTCGATCTGCCGTGCGACGAAACCTCGCCCACTATCCGTATTAAGCCAGAGATAGCCGCCGCCCACGAGGGCGAGGAGCAACAGCAGCAGGCCGAGCAGCCCGATCAGGGCGCGGCGGACCCAGTTGGGGCGGCCCGTGGCCACGACACCTTCCTCGCCCGCCATCAGAATGCCTGCCCGATCGAGATATAGACGGCAACGCGCGATTCACCCGGCCTGCGGCGCAGCGGCGTGGCGACATCAAGCCGCATCGGCCCGAAATTGGTATAGAAGCGCCCGCCAATGCCGGCGCCGAAGCGCCAGTCGCTGAATTGCGGCATGGAATTGGTGTAGACCTGCCCGCCATCGATGAACGCGACCACGCCATAATCGCCGAAGCGATAGCGCACCTCCGCCGCCGCTTCGACCAGGCTGCGCCCGCCGATCGGCCGGTTCTCCGGGTCTTTCGGCCCCAGCTCCTGATAGCCAAAGCCGCGCACCGATCCGCCGCCGCCGCCATAGAAGCGCCGCGACGGGGCGATCTGGCTCCGCGCGGCCCCGCCAATCATCCCGACACGAGCGCGCCCGGCCAGGACGAGATCATCCGAGACGGGATAATAGCCCGTCCCCTCGAACACTGCCTGCGCATAAACCTGCGCGCCACTACCCAGCGAACTTTCCGGCGACAGCTTGGCCGAAAGCCGGAAGCCCTTGGTCGGATCGAGCAGGGAGTCGGACGTGTCGAACGTCACCTGACCGGGCAGCGCCAGGACATAATAGGTCCGCCGGCGCAATTCCCCCGCATCGAAATCATAATCCTGCTCGTTGGTGCCGATAATCTCGATGCCGTAGCTGTAGGTCAGCCGCTTCTGCCAGATCGGCGTGCTATTATAGGCGATGCGGGCGCCGAGCCGTCCGGTGAACGCCTCATAGGCATCGAAATTGCTGTGCCGCGCGTCGGCGGTCAGCTCGAAACTGCGGTCACGCCGGCCCGCGTTCGACCGGCGGAAGGTAACGCCCAGCCCCTGCTCCTGCGTGCCGACGGTCGCCCCGGCAATCAGCGCGCCTTCGGGCGGGAACAGGTTGCGATGGGTCCAGCTCCCCTCGACCTTGATCCCTTGGCCGGTCGCGTAGCCGGCCTGTCCGGCAATCGTCCGTGGCGGGCCAGCCTCCTGATCGACGACGAGCGTGGCATAGTCCGTCCCATCGCCGGCAGCTTCGCCACTTGGCTGCGGCTCGACCGCGACCACCGAGAACAGCCCGGTCGCCACCAGTGCCTGACGCAGATCGTCAACCTTGCGGCTATCGTAGAGGTCGCCTTTCTTGAAGCGGGCGATCTTGGCGATATGCGCCGCGTCGAACACCGGTTCGGCACCGCCCGCCCCGATATCGCCGAAACTGCTGCGCGGGCCCGGCGTGACCGGAAGCGTATAGTCGCCAAGGCGCGTCTCGCCATCCAGCAGAATATCCCGCTGGCCGACCTTCACGAAAGGATAGCCGTTCTGCGGCAACTCAAGGGCGATGCCGGCTTCTCCCGAGAGGATACGGTCCGCGACGATCGGCTCGCCCGATTTGGGCACGAAGGCGCTGGTGATCAGATCATCGGGGATGACCGGCGCGGCATCGAAGGCCACCTTGCCCAACCGGTATCGCGGGCCGGGGGTTACGTTCAGGATCACGGTGATCGGACCGCTATTGCCCTGCTCCGGCAGTTGCAGGCTGCCGCGGACGCGAGCATCGAAATAGCCCTGGGCCGTGAGAAGGTCCGCCAGCAGCTTCTGGTCTTCTTCCAGCCGCGCATTGATCATCGCGCCGTTCGCGGCCTTGCCGTCGCCATCGTTCAAAGCGGAGAATTGCTTGAACTCGCCGCTTATATCCTCCGTCGTGACCGGTGCGACCGGATCAGCATCGCGCAATCCCTCCAGCCCTTCGATGCGATAGCTGTAACGCACTTCCGTCGGCTGGCTGTCGGCCTCTTCGGTGTAGCGGCTGGAATCGAACGCTTCGACATCGAAACTCTCCAGCGGCGTGAGCGGCTGGTCGATCTCCGGGTCGTCAAGCGGCGGAAGCGGCGCCAGACCGGCGCCTTCCACGGCCGGGGACGATGCCGGCACAGAGGAGTCCGGTGTCGCGCGTTCCACCGGCTCGCCGGTCGCCCCCTCGATCGGCGGCACGGCCGCCTCGAACTCATCATCGGGAATGATCGGGCTGCCATCCGCGGGCATGGTCCGGGCGGACCGGCCCTGATCGGCAGCGGGCGCGGCCTCAGCCTGCCTCGCACTGACCCGGCCACCATGCAGATCCAGCATGATGCAGGCCGCCAGGGCAATCAACCCAACGGAACCAGAATGAAATTTGAGACGAACGGACCTCAAAGGTTCCCCCACACCGCATGCCGTAAAGAAATGTCGCGAAGCATGTGAATAATGGTCCTGTGCCGAGATGGTTTCTGCAAAGGCCTCTTTTGGGCCACATGCGGTCATTTACGCAAGGTTATGAGCGGACTCGTACCCGGAACGCCCCCACAGGACCGTTATTCCTGAGCCACCTCCTCTCCAGGACAGCGGAGTGCATTTCCGATGCCATGGTGAGCGGGCAATGCCTCTCCTCCCCGATCAGTTGGTCACATGCGCATGGACGGCCGTGTAGGGCGGCTGGAAATAATCGAGCACCTCGCCCGCCGCGCGGCCGACCCGGCCACGGCTGTTCTTGAAGAACAGTTCGCGCAGGTTGATGCCCACACCGACGAAGACACGCCGCTTGGGCTCGATCCCCGCCGCGCGATCCTCATTGGTGAAGTCCTTGCCGTAATAGCCGGCATGCAACTCCAGGAAGCGCAACGGTCCCCGCTCGAACGCCTTGAAACCCGCCAGCTTGAGGGCGAAGAAATAGCGCTGCTGCTCGAAATGGCGTTTACCCTCCACCGTGATGATGTCCGAATTCGGCTCGATCATCAGGCGGAAATCGAGCTTGCGATCCAGCCCCGGCACGGAATTGCGCAACAGCGACATGCCAGAACCGAGGGAGTTGAACGCCACATCCTCCCAGGACCAGCCCGCGCTCTTCTCGATACTGTCCCAGAACTCGGTATAAAGCATGGTGGCCGAGGCGAGGGTGGCGGCGGTGACGGCGATGCCCGGCGCGTCTCCCGTTTTGTATTTGAGCCGCCCATAGAGCAGCTCGGCAATGACATAGGCGCTATAGGTGTGCGCCAGCTTGTCCATACCGAGGTTCCGCGTGGATTTGCCGAACCACCCTTCCTTGTGGAAATGCGGCGCGGTGGCATCCTTGAACAGCTTGGGGCCGTTGATCGCGGTATAATAGGCCAGGACGGCCCCCATCTCCCATTTGATGGCCCCCAATTGTCGGCCGAACCCATGGAATTGCGCCGGATCGGGCTGGTCCGGCGCAACCGAGGCGCGCGTGGGATCGGCAGGACCGTAGGCCACGGGCGTCGGCTCTTCGGGCGGAGCGGCAAGCGCCGTGGCGACCGCCGGCTCGCTCTCACCCACGATCCCTTCAATCCCGGCCGGGTCAATCCCCTCACCGCCAACCGGCTGCGCGGCCGTCACCAGCACGGCTTCCGCAGACGGAGCGTCGAGCCGGAAATCGCTGATCTCCGTCGGCGCGGTCGACCAGGCGAAAGCAGGATGCGGCACAAGAAGCGGCGCAGCCAGGGACAGCAGCAGGCGAGCCGTGCGGCGCGTCACGGTGGACGAGAAGATGGACGAGGATGGGAAGGTCAATTCGGCAGGCTCTTTTTTGTGGGCCGATCATAAGGGAATGGTCGAAGCGCGCGGATATGAAACGAAATTGCCAATTTCGGCAAGGCGATGGACACCCCTTGACGCAGTCGATTCATCCCCCATATGCCCCGCCTCGCCCCGTTCATCTTCCGTTACCGATTGATGACGCCTTTTTCCTGCCCAATTTTTCCGGCACTTTGGATCAGGGCCATAGCCGTTGGGTGTCGGCTGGCATGCCTCCAAGGAACAGAACCAGCGGCACCGAATTCATGAATATGCCTCATTTCCCTGTCAGAAGCCGGTGGGCTGCCCTCAACCCCGTGCCGCGCGAGAAGCTCGCGCTGCCGCGCGTGGGCGTCATCACCAATCCGCGCAGTCACCGCAACAGCCGTGGCGTGAAATGGCCGCTCGATCTCCCGCAGGCCGTCGTCATCCGTCACAAGCCGGATACGCGCGACGCGCTGGAGCGCGCGATGGAGGATTTCGCGCGGGAAGCGGTCGATCTGATCGTGATCGACGGCGGCGACGGCACCGTTCGCGAAGTGATGAGCGCGGCCTATCGCGTCTATAACGGCCGCCTGCCGCGCCTTGCCGTGCTGCGCTCCGGCAAGACCAATGCGCTGGCGATGGACCTGGGCATCCCCGCCCATTGGTCGCTGGCGGAGATTGTCGAGGCCTATTGCGATAACCGGATCGAGTGGCGCAGCCCCATCCATATTCGCTGGCCCCATGGCCGCCACCGCGATCAATATGGCTTCATCTTCGGGTTCGGCGCCTATGTCCGCGCCACGACGCTGGCGCAGCGCGTCCATGGCAGCGGGTGGTTCAACGGTGTCGCCGTGCTCATCACGCTGATCTGGGCGCTGCTCCAGACGTTTCTCGGCGGCCCGCGCAGCCCATGGACACGGGGCGACACCGTCCGCATCTCGCATGAGGATGTCGATATCGTCAGCCAGAACATCTATCTGATTTTCGGCTCGACGCTCCGCAACATGCCGCTCGGGCTGCGCCCGTTCGGCCCGCCGCGCGACGGCCTCAAATTCCTCGCGATCAAGGCGCCGCCGCGCCATCTGCTTCGCTCCCTGCCGCGCGTCCTGTGGGGAACCCGTACCGCGCAGCTTCAGCGAGACGGGTTCGTGCGCCGCGATGCCGAGCAGCTGATCCTCTCGATCCGTAAAAGCTTCATCATGGATGGCGAGAGATTCCCGGGCGGCAACCTCACCATCAGTCGCGGCGCGCCCATCGCCTTCCTGGTGCCATGACCGAACTGGCGGCGCTGGTTGCGCGCGGCCTCCGCCAGCCGATGGCTGCGGACCTTGCGACGCTGGCGGCCCATCTGCGGCAAACGCTCGGGGGGGAGGCCGTGCTGTTCTACGGCTCGGCCCTGCGCGCGGACAAGATCGAAGGCGTCCTCGATTTCTACATGCTGTGCGCCGCACCGGAAGGCCAGCGCCCGACATGGTCCTTCCTCTGGCCGCGCGTCAGCTATCATGAAGTGGAGATCGGCGGCCAGATCGTCCGCGCCAAGGTCGCAACCATGCCGCTTTCCACCTTCGAGACCGCAGCGGGCGGCGCCATGCTGGATACGACCATCTGGGCGCGCTTCGCCCAGCCGGCACGCCTCCTCATCGCCACGGCGCCGGCCATTGAGGAACGCGTGGTCAATGCGATCCGGGATTGCGTGCATACCGCCGCGCGCTTCGCCGCTGCATTGGGGCCGGAATCCGGCCGCGCCGAGGATTACTGGCTCGCCCTGTTCGCGCAAACCTACGGCGCCGAACTGCGGGTTGAAGCGCAGGGCCGGGGCCGCTCCATCCTGATCACCGATCCCGCTTATTATCGCGAGGCCCTTCGCCTGGCCTGGCAGGACCTCGGCCTGATCGGCGCGGAGCAGTCCGAACCACTCCACCCGGCCGTGAGCGACACCCACCGCCGACAATGGCAGGCGCGCTGGCGGCGGCGGGCGCGCGCAGGCAAGCTCATCAACATCCTGCGCCTCATCCGGGCCGCCTGGACGTTCGATGGCGCGACCCGTTATGCGCTCTGGAAGATCGAGCGCCACAGCGGCATTTCCATAGCGCTTACACCCTGGCGCGAGCGGCATCCGATCCTCGCCGCGCCCGGCGTGCTCTTTCAACTCTGGCGCGCGGGGGGACGATGGGCCTCACCGTCCTGATCCTTGCCGGCAGCCGTGCCGAAGGCGATCCGCTCGCCCTGCATGAAGGTCTGCCCGCCAAGGCGCTCATCGAACTGGACGGCCAGCCCATGCTGTCACGGGTCGTTGCCGCCGTGCGCGCGGCGGGAGTCGATCGGATCGCCGTGTCCGCCTCCCATCCTGAGGTATCGGCATTGGCCGAAGCGCTCGGCTGCGAGGTGCTCCCTGCGCGCAGCGGCCCCAGCGAGAGCGCGGCGGAAGCCTTCCGCCATTCTGGCGCGCCGATGCTGCTGACCACGGCCGATCATGCGCTGCTCGATCCGCAATGGGTGCGGTTTCTGGCGGAGGCCCACCCGATTGGCGCGGATTTGAGCGTCCTCCTCGCGCGGCGCGAGACGATAGAACAGGCCGCGCCAGGCACAAGGCGGACCTATCTGCGCCTTGCGGATGGCCACTGGTCGGGCTGCAACCTGTTTTATCTGGCGACCCCCGCCGCCGGCGCCGCACTGGACCTCTGGCGGCAGGTGGAGAGCAACCGGAAGCGTCCATGGCGCATCGCCGCTCGCTTGGGGCCGGGTCTGTTGCTGCGCTATCTGTTCGGTCGCCTGACCGTGCGCGAGGCGATTGCGCGGCTCGGCCGTCTGGCCGACCTGCGCGCCGAGGTCGTGGAAAGTCCGTTCGGCCTCGCAGCCGTCGATGTCGACAAGCCCGCCGACCTTGCGCTCGTCCGCACGCTCATAGCGCGGCCCTGAGATACTCGGGCAAGCCCGCCCATCGCTTCAAGCTGGTGACGTCGCCCCATGCGCCGGGGCGTATCGCGCAAGGCCGATGCCGAGAAATAGCGCCGTCAGCACAGCTCCCAGCAAGACGCTGACGCTGGCGCCCCATGCGCCGAATGGCGGCAGCAGGAACGCCATGGCGACAAACTGGATCGCCACCGCGCCGCCGCGCGCCAGGATGACGGTGCCGGCGCGGCGCACGCTGAGCAGGATCGGCTCGAACGCGGTTGCCGACAGTTCCACGCAGCCCGCGCCCGCCAGCCAGAGCAGGAGGATATAGCCCTCGGCAAAGGCCCGGCCGCCCACCACGGTGAGCAGCGAGTGGCCGGCAAGAACCACGATGAGCATCACCACCGCCGCGCCGGCAAGGCTCCCCAGCACCATCCGGCCGACCAGCCGCCAGAACCCCTCGCGCGAGACGCTGCGGATCGAGCGGACAATCTCTGGGAAGGCCGCGCGCATGACGAGGGTGGAGACTTTGGAAAGCGCGTTGGCAAGCTGCATCGCCAGCCGGAAGGCACCTGCCGCGGTCGGTCCATCGAACCCGCCGACCAGCAGCAGCGCCGCCTGCCGTGAGGCAAGTCCGAGGCTGGACTGCACATTGGTGCTCCACATGAAGCGCACGATGCCGACATTTTCGGCCAGCGCCACCCGCCACTCGAACGCCTGCCGGCGGAGCGCGGAGAGATCGATCGTGCGCAGGGCGACCAGCCAGCAGGCGATGGCCGTGAGCAGTTCCGCAATCGCATAAGCCAGTAGAAAGCCCTGGATCGTCGGCCAGAAAATCAGCGCCAGTACTGAGCCGACCAGCCGGCCGATCGGCTGCACGCTGTCCGCCAGCGCCGCGCGATCATATTTATCCTTGAGGCGCAGCAGGCCGGTGGGAGTCGAGCGCATCGCGAGCAGTAGCGCCGCGGCATAGGCCATGGCGTAAGGCCGCACGTCTGGAGACAGGTTGAAAGGCTTGCTCCACAGCAGGAAGATCGTGGCCACGCCGGCGATCCCCACGATGGCGCTGATCAACTCGATACCGATCGAGGCCTGGACGAGCCGCACCATGGCCGGCGCATCGCCCTTCGCCTCATGCTCTAGCCCATATTGGACGATGATCTTCCACGTCTCGAAACTGGCGAGCACGGTCAGCATCTGCGCAGCGCTGGTGATGAGCGCGAAACGGCCGAAATCGGTGATGCCGAGACTGCGCGTGATGATGCCGATATAGATGAGGGAAAGCACCGCCATCAGCGCATTGCTGGCCAGCAGCCAGCCCAGATTGCCGGCCAGCATCTGCAACCAGCGGCGCGGCGCCGATTGCGTGATATGTCCCGCGTTGCTCATGAGTCGATCATGTCCAGGATCGCGGCCACCGCGCGCTCGGAGGCCGTATGCGCGGGATCGCGGGAAACGGTATCGGCAAACAGCTGCTCCTGCCGGCTCCGATAGAGCGGCGCGCGCTCGGCGAAGGCCGGCAGCAGGCGCACCAACTCCCCGGCGGAGCGCGCGACATCGCCCGCCTCCCACGCAGGATAGCGCCCTTCGCGCGAACGGCGGTCGTGCGAGAAGCAATCAAGGAAGAAGGCCGGACGCGGGCGGATAAGAAACTCGTATATCTGGCTCGACACGTCCCCGATATAGGCATCGGCCGACAGTGTATAGCTCATGTCCACCAACCGCTCGCTACCGGTGTCGATCAGAATATTCGACGCTTCCCGCCAGGCCTGCCGGACATCCGGGCGCAACCGGGCGGTGCGATACTCCAGAGAGACATGAAGCTTCTTGCGGAACAGCATGATATGCGGCGCGAAAACAAGATTGAAGCGCTGCCCTTCGCCGGTAGCGAACCAATCGAGCAATCCCGCGCCCTCATCATACCAGCTGGAGAGAAAAGGGTCGAAATGCGGATTATAGAGGAACACCGGCCGATCATTGTCGAACAGGCGGAGCCGGGGGCGGTCCGCCACGCTGTCGAACTTGGGATAGCCGATGACGCGCACCTTGTCCGCCGTGACGATTCCGCGCCCGATCAGTTCGCGCGCGGTCTTGTCGCCCGCCACTAGGAGCCGATCGAAGCCGCCCTTGGCCGCATGGAAGCCAACGGCGCGATCCCCGGCACCATGAGGGACATGCACGAACCGCGCATGGGAGCCGAACCGCGCCTGATATTTGCGCAATCGCAGGCAGGTCCGCTCGGTGCTCACCAGCACGTCACAATCGAGCAGGGCGCGGGCATGATGATCCAGCTTCGCCAGCCGCCGGACCGGCGCAACCCGGTTGGGCAGCGCCAGCGCCCGGTCGAGCCACGGCGGCAAATCAATATCCAGCCACGCGACGCCGCCTGCCGCTGGGGCGCCCAGCAGCGTTTCCAGGTAATGGCGGATCGCCGGCGAGCCGGTCGCGCAAACGATCTGCGCATCCGGCCGCGTTTCATGCATGGCGCGCACGATGCCGCCCAGATGCCCGATCTGGTGCGGCGCATCATGATTGAACAGGAACATGATCCGGGCGGAACGCATGGATGTCCGATTGCCCATGCCGCCGCATGTTGCAAGCGCTGCATGAGGCTGGCCATCGATCACCAGTCCATTTTACCCGAAGGTGAAGCTGAATGCCTCCACCGCCGGATCGAGGAATTCGATGGCGAACAGATGCTCGTCACCCGCCTGCTTCAGTCGAACGAGCTGGTAAAGCCGCTGGCTGTCGACCGTGCCATTCCCGGCCGCATCGACATCCATGCCCGCATCCGCGCCGGGCGCTTTTCCGTCGATGGTCACGCGGAAGCGCACGGGATGCCCCTCCTTGCCCGGCCCCATGACCAGATGCAGGTCACGCGCGCGGAAATGATAGAGGATACGCCCGCCGGCCTTGCCCAGCGTCGCGCTTTCGCGGCCCACCGTCCAGGTGCCGGTGAGGCCCCACTGATTGAGCGCCGCGGGGTTCGCTTCATAAAGCTCAGGCTTGTCACGCACGGTCGCCGGCTGCGAGACAGAATGTTCGGACCGCGCGTAGCCAATGTATGTTTCAGGCGAGCGGCGCCCGCCCGTAGCAGCCGCTTCCACGCCGGTTCCCTGCACGGACACCGTCCCGTCGAATGTGCGGCCCGGCTGCGCCTCGGCCAGCAGGCGCTGGATCACCCGCTCGGACTCGGCATAGCTGCCCTCCCCATAATGATGGTGGCGGATGCGCCCCTTCGCATCGATGAAGTAATGCGCCGGCCAGTAATTATTCTTGAAGGCGCGCCAGATGCGATAATCATTATCGACAGCCACCGGATAGCGGATACCCAGATCGGATATGGCCTTGCGAACGTTGGCAACATCCTTCTCGAACGCGAATTCGGGCGTATGGACGCCGATGACGACCAGCCCGTCGCGCCCATATTTCTCGGCCCAGGCCCGCACATAGGGCAAGGCGCGGAGGCAATTGATGCAACTATAGGTCCAGAAATCGACCAGAACGACCTTGCCCTTCAGCCCCTCGCGCGTCAGCGGCGGACTGTTGAGCCAAGTGACCGCGCCATCGAGCACCGGCATCGGCCCCTCATCGGCAAGCGTTGCCTGTTCGCCTTCATTTTTCTGCTGCGCGGGATTGGCGATGCCAAGGCGCGCCATCAGCCCCTCCTCCACCCGCGTCGTCCCGGCGAGCGAGATGCGGGAGAGGAAGCCCGTATCAGCCCCCAGCGCGATCGCGGCCACCGCAACGAGGACCGCCGCACCCACCGCGCGCCGCACCCACTCGCCAATGCCCAGCGATTGCTTCATGGCCCGGAAAATCCGGCCGCCGACCAGCAGGGCAAGCGCCAGCGAGGTCGCCGCACCCAGCGCATAGGCCATGAGCAGCAGGCTCGTGCCCGCGCTGGCGCCTTGCAGCGCCGCCCCGGTGAGCACCAGACCGAGGATCGGCCCCGCGCAGGGCGCCCAGAGCAGCCCCGTCGCGATGCCGAGCAGCAGCGAGGCGCCGACGCCGGAGCCGCCCGCATCCGCCTGTGCCGAAAGGCGTGATCCCCAGCCCACCAGCGGCCGGGTCAGCCGGTCCGCCAGTCCCGGCAACAACAAGGCAAGGCCGAACAGAGCGAGCAGCAGCAGCGCGGCGATCCGGCCATATTGATTGGCCTGCACCGCCCAGCCCCCGCCCACAGCGGCCAGTGTGGCAACGACCATGAACATGAGCGCCATGCCGATCAGCATCGGCAAACCATTGGTCAGAAAGGGCCGCCCGGCGCGCGCGAACACGAACGGCAGCACCGGCAAGATGCATGGGCTGATGATCGTGAGAACGCCACCGAGATAGGCGAGGATATAGAGGACCATAAACGTATCTCCTTCGCCCCGCCTCTCATCGCCATCGGCCACCTGACGACACGGCATGTCCTGATGCCGCCCATCCACGCCTGCCCATGGCTCATGGCCCCTGCGAGATCCGCCAATCCCCCGTGCCTCGCTCACCCGGTCAAGCGGGCAAGAGATGGGCACAGCCACGACCACGCGCATCTATGGCCGATCGGCCTCTATTGTTCAACGCATCAGGATAACATCGCCCGGGCCATGCCTATCGGCCATAGCCAACTCTGTATCGAAACAGTCGGTCATGCTGATCCTGATCGTTCAGACAGCCTCGCACCAGACCAATGCCAGCACGCACGCGAGATAGGCCCTGATCAACACTCTGCGAGGGAACGCGACTTTCATTCACTCATTACCGGCTGCGTAACAATCATTCGCGGAACCAGAGCAAAAAGAGAAAAAAGACCGATCATCATTATGCGACTCGCTGAATTTCAGCCAAATTTACCATCTTATGACAGCAGCCTCGTCACAGCACGGGCGCCTCAGCGGATCATTCGTAACAGATGGAAAACAAATCAACCATCTGAAATATAATGATATTTTTTGATCCAAAATGAACCAAGCCTAGGGTACGGTCAAAGCTTAACTTAGTTTACGCGATGTTAAGCATAAGCTATTTGGCGACACGTCGGTGCAAAAATCCGACAGATAATAGGAGTCGTCGATGGTTAATGAGCAGATCCTCGTTGAGGAACTTAACGAAAACGAAATCGAAGCAGTTGCTGGCGGTCGTCCGAACAACGAAGGCAGCACCGGCCCCCGTGGCTGATTGAATTGCCGGGCGGGGCGAGCTTCATGCTTCAGCCTGCCCGGCTCTCTCATATTCGACCGAGTTGACATCGCACGGCGCCTGACATCGCGCAGCCTTGTCAGTCATCTAATGTGCGCACGTAAAAGCGCCGTTCCCCGCGATTGGGGTCGATCCCCTGCCGTGGTTCTTGCATATTGCCATTGTTACCTGCCATGAGAAGCGCTGATCGGCGCGCGGCACAACAAGCCGGCAGCTTTTCAGAAACAGCCCCCAATTTTGGGTAGCCCTCTCCGGGAACCGGCCTACAAGCAGCTGCAGGGGTCGAAATCATGCAGCTCTTCAGACAACAAGCGATCGACTATCAACAGCGCCTCTATGGCGAAGTATTGCTCGTGCCACCGTTGCGCTGGTCCGTCGTCATCGGCCTCATGTTGATCTTGTTCGCCGCCACGGCCGCCTTCCTCATCTGGGGAACCTACAGCGCAACCATCGCAGTGAGCGGGACCAGCCTGCCCGGCGATCGGGTCGCGCTTCGTGTCTCCCCAACGACGGCAGCGCAGTTGAAACCGGGGCAGCCTGTCCGCCTTCTATCCCTCGACCACGGCCAGAAAGATGCCTCCCTGCTTCATGCGGCCGTCGAGCGTATCGCCCCAGCGCCCACCAACTCGCGACAATCATTCACCCACGTCACCGCTCGCCTGATATCGGCCGATCCTCACGCACCGATCATCAAGCCCGGAGTTGAGCTGGAAGCACGGATCGTCCTTGCGCCGCAACCATTGCTGCGCTGGGTCTTCCCCTCACAGGCAGGCGCGCGATGAGCCTGCTGCCCGCCGCTCTCACCGGTCGCAAGCGTATCCGGCCGATCCGCCAGACCGAGGCGGCAGAATGCGGTCTGGCCTCTTTGGCGATGGTCGCCAACTGGCATGGGCATGACGTCGATCTCAATATGCTGCGCCAGCGCTTCGGCATCAGCGCGCGCGGCATTGGCCTGCGCCAGCTCATGCAGACGGCGGACGCGATGCACCTGCTCACCCGGCCGCTCAAGCTCGACCTCAATGGCCTCCATCTGCTCCATCTCCCGGCCATCATGCATTGGGACCTCAATCACTTCGTCGTGCTGGAGCGGGTCGCGGGAGGCCGCGCCTATATCGTCGATCCGTCCGGCATTGCCCGCTGGTATCCGTTCGACGAACTGGGTCGGCATTTCAGTGGCGTCGCCCTCGAACTGCGACCCTCGCATGATTTCCAGCCTCTTCAAGCCCGGCAGAGGCTGCGCTTCCGTGATCTGTGGAGTGGCATGACCGGCGCGCGCCGCACGTTGCTCCAGACCCTCCTCCTCAGCATCGTCATGCAGGCCTATGTGCTGGCAACGCCCTTCTATCTGCGGGTGGCGGTGGATAGCGCCCTGCCGGCGCTGGACGAAGGACTGCTCGTCACGCTCGCAATCGGCTTCGCCGCGCTGGCCCTGATCGGCGCCGGGGCGACGCTTCTGCGCAAATTCGTGCTGCTCTCCTCGGGCGCCGCGCTGTCCTTCGGCATCACCTCCAACCTCGCGCGGCGCTTGTTCCGCTTGCCTATCGCGTGGTTCGAGAAGCGCAAGGTCGGCGATGTGCTGACCAAGTTCCTGTCTGTGCTACCTATCCAGCGCTTTCTCATCGAGAGCGCGCCTTTGGCCTTGATCGACGGCACGCTCTCGATCCTGACGCTGGCCATGATGCTCTTCACCGCGCCGCAACTGGCTATCGTCACGCTGATCGGCCTGCTTTCTTATTGCGCGATCCGCGTCGCCCTGCTGCGTGCTGAGAAGCAGCGCGAGGAGGAATATGTGAAGGCGCTCGGCCGCGAACAGGGCGCGCTTATCGAAACGTTGCGTGGCATCGTCACACTGCGCCTCGCCGGTCGTGAGGCGATGCGGCACAGCTATTGGCAGAACAAGCTGACCGACGCGCTCGGCGCCCGCTATCTCCATGAGAAGACCATCGCCTGGCATGAAGCGGCGAAAGTGCTCATTCCTGCGGTGGAATTGGTCATCGTCATCTTCCTCGCCATCCGCAGCACGATGATCGGCGCGCTCAGCCTCGGCACGCTGTTCGCCTATCTCGCTTATCGGCAGCAATTCGTGCAGGCGGGGCAATCGCTCCTGGATGAAGGGGTCAAATTGCGCCTGCTCGATCTGCATCTGGATCAGCTTGCCGACATCGCCCAGAGCGCGGAGGATAGCGGGTTTGACGAGCCGCTCACCCAGGCCGGCTTCGAGGGCCGCATCGAATTACGCAATGTGCATTTCGCTTATGGCCGCCATGATCCGCTGGTGTTGGCCGGTATAAATCTCACCATCGCCCCCGGCGATTATATCGCCCTCACCGGCCCTTCCGGCGGTGGCAAAACGACATTGGCCAAGTTGATTCTGGGCCTCATGGACCCGACCGAGGGGGAGATACTGGTCGATGGCACCCCTCTGCCCCAATATGGCCGCCGTGCGTTCCGCAACCATGTCGCGGCCGTGCTGCAGGACGATGTGCTCTACGCTGGCTCCATCGCCGACAATGTCGCATCCTTCGAGGAGGTCGAGATGGACCGCCTCGACGAGTGCCTGCGTGCCGCCGCAATTCTGGATGACGTCATGGCGATGCCGATGCGGCACGAGACTCTGGTCGGTGACATGGGGTCCACGCTCTCAGGCGGGCAGCGCCAGCGCATCCTGCTTGCGCGTGCGCTGTATCGTCAGCCCCGGCTCCTGCTGCTCGATGAAGGCACGGCCCATCTCGATCTTGCGCATGAAGCGCTGGTCAACGCGGCGATCCACAACCTCGGCATCACGCGCATCATCATCGCGCATCGGCCGGAGACGATCGCCGCCGCGCGGCGTATCGTCCGGCTGGAAGATGGCAGGCTGAGCGAGCAGTAACGCCAGCTGGAATCTCTCGGAAAATCGAAAGACCACATCGCCTGCCAATCCCGTGCGAACATGACGTGGACGCATGGCGATGAGAGCGCCTTTAATTTCTGGCACTTGGGAAGAAGTTGTTCATAGTTTCCTGCCATTATCCATCATTGGTGGATTGCGCCGCCCTGAGAATGGACCATGTTTCGATTGCGCCTCCTGGCGAGCCTGACCAAATCGGCTCGCAGCATCCTGATCGCCACGGCCTGCCTCATCGGCTTGGTCGCGTCGATATCGGGCGTCAGCAAGGATACGGACAACCATCTGCGCAACCTGCGCTATGAGTATTTCCCCAAGAAACCCAGCGGCCAGCTCGTCCTAGTCACCATCGACACCTCCAGCATCAAGGCCCTGGGAAACTGGCCATGGCCACGCGGGCGTCATGGCGCTTTGGTCACGATGCTGAACCAGGCGGGCGCGAGCAGAATCGTCTTCGATATCGTGTTCGATCAGCCTGCCGCGGACCCTCGGCAGGATCAGCTCTTCGCCACGGCGCTGGCCCAGGCAAAAACCGATGTCTTCCTCGTCGCCATGCTGGAAAATGCCGCCAATGGCGCAGAAAAGCACCAAGCTTTGCCTACCGCAGCCCTTCTGCCCTATGTAAAGCCGGTTTCCAACTGGGTTTTCAATGACCCCGACCAGATCCTGCGCCGGGTTCCTCTAAATATCTCCATTCTCGGGGAAACTCTCCCATCGGCCACCCAAGCGCTGGCCGATACACATTTTCCGGATGACGGCCCCATCATGGTGGATTGGGCTTACTCGCCCGAAACCATCGCCCGCATCTCTTATTCGGACGTTCTCGCTGGCCGGTTCTCCAGCAACTTCTTCAAAGGGAAGACCATCCTCGTCGGATCAGATACTCTGGGAATGGGCGAGCAGTTCACCGTTCCCTACCATAGTCGCATCGCGGGCATGTATGTCCATGCCATTGGCGCCGAGACGCTGATCGCCGGCCGCCCGATCATCCTGAAGGATGGGCCAGCCCTTCTCATTGCCCTACTGATCGTGGGCGCGAGCCTCCTCTTCAAGCCGCGATGGCGGTTCATTCTGTTGGGCACAGGCCTGATAGCGCTGGGGCCGGCGCAGATCGCGATCGAGAATGCCACGATCCTGCGCGTCAATGTCGGCCCTGCCATCTTCACGCTCATCGGCGCCCTGCTCGTCCAGGCCGTGTTGACCACCGGCAAAGCCATGCTGGATCGCATCACCACCTCCGCTGAGGCCGGCCTGCCCAATCTCGCCGCCATGGGGCTGCAGGAGCAGCTGGCGGGAATCACCGTCGTCGCCTGCCTGCGCAATTATGTCGAGACAACCGCGCTGCTCGGCTTCGCGGCTCAGGGCACATTGCTCAACAAGATTCGCGACCGGCTGATCCTCGCCGCCGGCCATGACCGCATCTACCAGATCGACAATCACAGCTTCGCCTGGCGCAGTGCCGAGGAAGTGCCGGAGGTCGTCGCCAGCCTGGAAGGGTTGGAAGCGCTCTTCGCACCCGGAATCCAGGTGGACAACCTCACGGTCGATATCACGCTCAACGCGGGTTTCTGCGAGAATCTCGCGCTCCCCGTGCAGGAAGCGCTTCCCAAGGCCGTGATGGCCGCCACCAATGCGATCAATCGCGGCGTGCTCTGGGAGCGCTATGAGACCGATGAGGAGGAGATGTTCTGGAAACTCTCCATCCTCAATGAGTTCGACCAGGCGCTGCGGCGCGGGGACGTGTGGGTCGCCTATCAGCCCAAATATAATCTGCACAGCCAGACGATCAGCGGCGCGGAAGCCCTGATCCGCTGGACCCATCCCGAGCGCGGCTTCATCCGCCCGGATCGCTTCGTGCGCGCCATCGAGGATGCCGGGCGGATCGAGAAGCTGACCCTCTATGTGTTGCAACGTGCCATCGCGGATTTCGCGCCACTCGGCCTCAACCTTGCGGTCAACCTTTCGATGCGGATGCTGGGCAACAACCGCCTGGAAGCCCCCCTGCGGCGCCTTCTGGACGCTTATGACATGCCTGCGGAGCGGCTGACACTGGAGATCACCGAATCGGCGACCATGGCCGATGAGCGGGGCATTACCGAACTGGAAGCGCTCCGCCGGCTTGGCGTGAACATCTCCATTGACGATTATGGCACCGGCCAGTCGACCCTGTCCTACCTCAAGCGCCTGCCTGCCTCGGAACTCAAGATCGACCAGAGCTTCGTCCGCCAGATCCTCACCAGCCGGAGCGATGCGGTGCTCATCAACTCGACCATCAAGCTCGCGCATGAACTGGATATGCATGTCGTTGCCGAGGGTGTGGAAGACCAGGCCGTCATGAATGCGCTCGCCCAGATGGAATGCGATATCATCCAGGGCTATCACATCGGCCGACCGGTCGCTCTCGGCGAATTCGTCAAGCGCTATCAGCCCCGCAGTGCACGGGATGCCGCTTAAGCCATCACGACAAACAAAAGACGTCTCAAAGGCAATCCAGTTCAATCAGAACCGGATCGACCCCCGCTTATTGGTGGAGGGAGAGGCACGGCCCCTCCCTTGTGATGCCCTCAGCGCATGCGCCCGCGACGGATCAGGTTCACCGCCGCCAGCAGAATGATCGCGCCGAGCAGCGATATGACGATCGACGCCAGCGAGATGACACCGGCCGTGATCGGCGGCGTGCCGAATAAGGGCGAGAGCACCAGCCCCGCCAGCACCGCCCCGACAATGCCGACGACGATGTTAAGCAGGATGCCTTGCTGCGCATCGGTGCGCATGATGAGGCTCGCCAGCCAGCCAACCACACCGCCGACGATCAAGAGAATGATGAAGTTCATCGCACATCTCCTTGCTGTCATGGAGAAATGACTTGGCCGGCGAGTGGTTCCGCCGGGCGGCAGCGTCAGCCGCCGCAAATGATCCGTTCGAGATCATTGAAGCCATATGGCTTCTTGAGGATACGCGCCGAACTCCAGCTGCCAGCCGGCTCAAGCTCATCACCAAAACCGGTGGCGAAGACGATGGGCACATTCCGCGCGGCCAGTTTCTCGGCGACCGGCAGGCTGTCTTCATCGCCCAGATGAAGATCGAGAATGGCGAGATCGAACCGCTCTGTCTCGATCAGGGCCAGCGCTTCGGCGACATTCGGCGCGATGCGCACGCCCCCCACATCCAGCTCAAGCAGTAACGCTTCCGTGTTCATCGCGATGATCGGGCTGTCCTCGACCAGCAGGACGAGCGAGGGGCGCGCGGCCGCTGCCGGATCATGTGTCGGTAAAGGCATGGCCCCGCCTTTGCCATGTCCGGGCATTGCCGTCCATGCACTTGCTGTGGCCACGGCTTCCGTAGGTCAGGATTGCACGACCCTGTCCAGTTCCGCCAGCACGTCCGTATGGGCCACGGATTGCACGGGCAGGCGCGCGCCCGGCTGACCATTGGCGCCCAGCATGTCTTCGAGACTGCGCCGTGCCCGCGCGACACGGCTTTTCATCGTGCCGACCGCGCATTTGGCGATGGAAGCCGCTTCCTCGTAGCTGAAGCCGCCAGCGCCGACCAGCAGCAGTGCCTCGCGCCGCTCCGGCGAAAGCTGCATCATGGCATTGCGCAGATCGCCCATGTGCAGACCATCCTCCTGGCTCGCCGGCTGGCTCAGCAAACGCTCGGCGGCATCCGGATCATAATCGCCACGGAAACGATTGCGGCGCGCCTCGCTCAGATAGACGTTGCGCAGGATGACAAAGGTCCAGCTGCGAATGCTCGTCCCCGGCTGGAAGGAATCACGCGCCGCCCACGCCTTGAGCAGCGTTTCCTGCACGAGATCGTCCGCATAATCGGGCCGGCCGCAAAGGCCGCGCGCAAAAGCGCGCAGGTGCGGTGCGACGTGAGTCAATTCGCGCCGGAAGTCGAATGGCTTACCGCCGTTATTTGCTGTCACTATCGCCATCCAGCTTCTTCAGGAGAGCGAGGAAGTCGTCGGGAAGCTTCTCATCGACGACTTCATCATACATACGCTTCAGGCCATCGGCCCATACCGGCCGGCTGCGCACGGGGCGCCCCTTCCTTAACGCGGATGTCGACTCCGATTTACTGGACATATTGCCATTAGTGCCATGGCCAGCGAGATTGTCGAGATGAGATTCCATGATGCCGTATAAATGTCTGGATGAAAGGCCGGTTCCAGTGCTCATGCCGCAACTGCTCGCAACATCCATACATTCTCCTCATGCTTGCCGATCCGGGCGGTCAGCATGTCGGCGGTGAACACGTCGTCCGCCTTGTCCGCGACCGCCACCGAGGCGCGCAAGCGCCGGGCAATGGCTTCATTGTCCTTGATAAGCGTCGTGACCATGGTCTCCACCGAGGCCAGGGTCGTCTCGCTCTCCACCACGCTGCGCTTGGCGAAATCGCCAAAGGCCGCGGGGGCGAGATGACCCAGCGCGCGAATACGCTCCGCAATCGCATCGACCGCGAGGCCCAGATCCTCATATTGCGCTTCCGTGAGCTTATGCAGGCCGAAGAAATTGGAGCCGACAACATTCCAGTGAACGCCGAGAGTCTTGAGATAGAGAGAGAAGCTGTCCGACAGCGCATTGCAGAGCTCGTCCGCAACAGCATCCGTGCCGGCGCGCGAGATGCCGGTCTGGACGGTGGTCGCCTTGGGCTTTGCCTTGAGCGCTGTATTGGCCATGTGATTCTCCCGATCTTAAGGGCTTGTCCGCTAGGAACGAATTGATGGTCGATGAGTTCCAGAGCTGGGAAGTCCAGAAAGTGGGTGATGAGGTCCGGTAAATTCGGTGAACAGGCAAAGGGGCGCTTCGATCGTTGGCTGCGCGATTATCCGCGCGCGACGCCCATCGGCGTGTTTCTGTTTGCACTGCTCCTGGTCGGCATCAGTGCCTGGTCGGTGGAGTTGGCGGGCGAGCGCACCCGACAAGCGGATGCAACGGTGCAGGCGAGCGAGATCGCCGCGGCAATCGAGCGGCAGGCCGCCGCCAACAACGCCTATTTCCAGGCAACCAGCGCCTTGTTCGTGGGGCCTCAGCCCATTTCGCCGGTTTTCTTCCACCAGTTCGTCGAGCAGCTGCGGCTGAACTACGATCTAACCGGCGTGGTCGCGCTCGGCTGGTCGGAGTTCGTGCCGCGCGACCGCCTCCCCGATCTCGCGCGCCGCATGACTGCGGAGGGCCATCCGAACTTCCGCCTCCATCCCGACACGCCCGACGCCACCGAGCCGGCCGATGTGATTACCATGGTGGAGCCGCGAACCCCGCGAAACCTAGGGCTTATCGGCTTCAACATGCGCAGCGAGGCACGGCGCATCGAAGCGATGGAGCGTGCCCGCAAGACCAACAGCGTCGCCGCCACCGATCCGCTCACCCTCGTCATCGACCAGGATGCCGAGCAGATGCCGTCCTTCGTCGTCTATGTTCCGGTGACGTCGCTTGGCGATACGCCCGGCTTCAAAGGGTTCGTCTATGGAGCGATCCGCATTCAGGACTTTATCCACTCGGCGCTGAAGGCACGCTCCACCTTCCCCGGCCATATCGAAATCTTCGATTCCGGGACGGCAGGCTTCCACCGCATCTTTTCATCCGTGGAAAGCGGTGCGTTGCTTGGGAAACCGGTCGAGCAACGCCTTGCTGTGTTCGACCAGCAATGGCTCCTGCGCTATGCGCCGCCGGGCCAGCACGTCTTCTATCCGCTCACGCTCGTGGTCCTGATCGGCGGCGCGTCCTTCTCCCTGCTGCTGCTCGCCTACATCCTGCTCGTTCAGCGCCGGAATGAAGACCTCCACATGCTGATCGCCGCCCAGGGCGAGCGGGAAACCGAGCGCGCTGCCTTTGTCCGTGAGCTGAACCACCGGGTGAAGAATACGCTCGCCAACGTAACGTCCATCATTTCGCTGACGCGTCGCAATGCCACGAATATCGACAGTTTCACCAGCGACCTGCTGGAGCGCGTCCGGGCGCTGGCCGCCAGCCACTCGCTGCTGGATGGCGCGCAATGGGGTCCCACGGACCTGCATGCGCTGGTCGAAACGCAGATCGGCCAAACCGGAGGCCTGGGCCAGCGCGTCCATATCGACGGGCCGAATGTGCTGATCTCGCCCAACGATGCGCTGACCGTGGGCCTGGCGCTGCATGAACTGCTCACCAACGCCATTCGTTACGGCGCCCTATCAACCGAGAGCGGGCAGGTGACGATAAGCTGGCGGATCGACAGCACGGCCGATGCCGTGGCGGTGACGTGGGAAGAGCGGGGCGGACCGACCATCATGCCCCCCGAGCGGCGCGGCTTCGGCCTCAACCTCATCGAGCGCGCGCTGGCGCACGAACTGGGTCAGCCGATCACCATCGAATTTCCGCCGAGCGGCCTGCGCTGCCACTTCTCGGTGTCGCTGCGCAAACCCCGGCCGTTCCGCCTTCGCCGCTGAGTGGATCGCGCGAGGCCGATCAGCGCAGCGGCGCCGTCGACCCGAAGAACGTGACCTGGCCGATGGTCGCGCGCACGAAATCGTCACTGAACGGCTTGGTGATGAGATAGGTCGGCTCCGGCCGCTCGCCGGTCAGCAGCCGCTCGGGGAACGCCGTGATGAAGATCACCGGCACCGAGAATTTGGTCAGTATCTCATTGACCGCATCAATGCCCGAGCTGCCATCGGCTAGCTGGATGTCCGCAAGCACGAGATTGGGCCGATGCGCATCGAACAGGGCGACAGCCTGGCTGTGCGTTGCGGCGATGCCCACCACATCATGCCCAAGCGAACGGACGATCTCCTCGATCTGCAGCGCGATCAGCGGCTCGTCCTCGATGATCAGCACCTCGGCCCGGCTGCCCGCCTCGATCTCGGCCACGGCCGCGTCGATCATGCCCTGCACGCCGTCTTCCGGGCAGCCGAGAATGGTCGCCACATCGGCGGGCGTGAAATCCTCCACGGCGGATAGCAGCAGCGCCTGCCGCGCCTTGGGCGTCACCAGTTCCAGCCGGCTGGCAACCGTCGCCGTCTCGGCCGTGCCATTGTCGCTCATGGCCAGTTCCGGCCCGGCCGACTCATAAATGCGGGTGAAGGCAGCGAACAGGCCAACCCGCGAATGGGAAATGCGATCGCGCAGAGCCTCATCCGCCAACGCCGCCTCGAGCAGCTCGCGCACGAACCCGTCACCAAGCGCCTGCGAACCGGTCAGGATGCGGGCATAACGTCGCAAATAGGGAAGCTGGCCTGCAATCAGATCCGAGAAAGCCATGGTCCATAAACCTCCATTCAACAGGCCGGAACTGTAGGTTGCCAAACCGCATAGCCACAATGAAATTATTTTTCCCGAGCGCGGGAACCGATCCGATCCGGTCGCATTATAGCACCGAGACTGACATTCATCTGCCCCCGAAATGTCAGTTCGAACTGGCCGGTCCCCGTCCCTCCTCACCCCCCAAGAAACGGGGACCGGTCGCATTCCTCCCCCAAGTCAGTGCACCTTTCCCGTCCGGCTTGACCGGGCGGGAACGCTTTCGAATCCCACCCGTTTTCTCTCCGATCCAACCAATGCACAGCTAATGGAGAGAGACCATGCCCAGCCTCCGCCGTTCCGCCCGATCGAATGGTCGTGAAACAATCGAGGCCTTGCGCGGCAAGGTCGGGCAGATCCGGTCGACCGCCCTGCCGCGCGCAGCGGAGATGGCGGAACATACCGGCGAGACGGTTTCCAAACTCGCTTTGTCCTCCTCCGAGCATCTGGCCCATGCGCTGCGGTCTCGCCAGCCGAGCAAGGCCACATCATTTGCGACCTTTCTGCCGCCGCTGATGCGCACGGGCGTGCGCTTCGCCGCGCGCAACCCGGCCTTCGTCGCCGGCGTGGGTCTCGGCGCGCTGGCGGCTGGCTTCTTTGCGTGGCGCCGCCAGCAAGCCTCCAATGCTCAGACCATGGATGCGGATCATCCGTCCGAAGATCAGGCGGATTTCAGGGAACTTTAAGACTGGCCATCCATTTAGGGCCAGTGATTTGGCATCACCGGGCTATTTCGATGCTGCTGGCCTGATGGTGCCAAATCCACTTCATATGTTGGCTCGCGTGGCGGCTTGCCCGCTACAGACCAAAAATACCGCGTTATCTGAAACTTCACCGCGCTCCGATCGTTTCCTTCCAGACAAATCAGGGAGAAACGATCGGCGTGCGTGTTCATGACAATGTTTTGTTGAGGATGCTCGATCCGGAGAGCAGCGCCCGCCTCACGGCCATCGGCGCCCTCGCGGCATATCCCACTGGCACGGTCCTGCTTGAGCCGGATGACCTGATCGATGCGATCCATTTTCCACTCGGCGCCTCTCTCGCCGCCCAACTCGTCACCCTGGAAGGCGGCGCCTCGGCGGAGGGCGCGCAAATCGGCCGGGACGGCATGATCGGCGTGCAAGCCGGCGATGGCCCGACCCCTGCCTTCGCGCAGCATATCATCATCCAGGGGGGCACCTTTTTGCGTGTGGCCCTGCCGGATTTCCTGGCCGCACGCCAGCAATCCCCCGCCCTCGCGGACGTCGCCGCCCGTTATGCGGCCTCCCTCGCCGCACAGCATCTCCAATCCGTCGCCTGCAATGCCGTGCACAGCCTGGAACAGCGCACCGCTCGCTGGCTGCTTGCGGCGGCCGAGCGGACCGGCGACCTTTATATCAGCGTCACGCAGGAGCAACTCGGCGCTCTTCTCGGCGCCGGCCGCAGCTATACCAGCCGGCAAATCCAGCACCTCAAGGCACGGGGTCTCGTGCGCACGCGGCGCGGCGGCGTCGCCATCACGGATTATGAAGGCATAGCGAAGCAGGCCTGCTCCTGCCATCAGCGGATCAAGGACCACGCCAGGATCCTGTTCCGCGACCGGCCGGAAGGCAGCACGGGCCAAACCGACCTGCACCTTCAGAGCATGGGCTGAGCCTGCTCTCCGCCCGGCGGTCATGATTGACAATTTTGCCCATTGGCTCGATTAATCGCTATAAGAGAGCGTTCCGTCGATAGAGCCGGGGAAGATATCCCGGCGCGGCGGGTGAAAGGTCGCGCAATGGATCATGCCGCCAGGATCATGTGCAGCAGTCGGAATGCGGTGTCGTCGCGCCGTCGTGATCCCTCGGACACGGCCTGTTGATGGCGTATTCATCGACGCGACTGGAACCGATGGCCGCCATCGCACCGGATCGTCCTGCCGCCTCCCTCAAGCGCCGCCTGATCGGGCACCTGCTGCCGGGTAAATCTTCTCCCAGGCTCGGCACCCTCACCGCGAGGTCCTTCGCGCCGCGCGCCGTGCAATTCACCCTGCCCTTGCCCGGAGCGGACGAGCCGGATGGCGCGCCTCATGCCCAGATCGCCGGACCTTTGTTCCACGAGACGCGCACTGTCGAGCCGGTGTTGAGTTACGAGCAGGCCAGTCTCGAACAGGTCATTCCCGGCGCTACGGCATCGCCCCTCCCCGTCCAGGACCATCTCCTGCTCCCCGGCGGCACCGGCCTCATTCTCTATGAAGCCCATGCCGGCGCCATGGCCTATGATTGGATGCGCTGGGGCGGCCGGAATGCCAACCCGTTCGGCGCGACGGTGGACATCCAGAACTTGTGCCAGAGCAGCCGCAGCCAGCGGCGTCTCGCGCGGCGGCGGTGCGTGGTGCCTTTGAGGCGCTTCTCCATCCCGGTGCGTGACGGCGCGGTCTGGTCGCACCGCTGGATCGAACCGGCGCCCGGCGCCATCGTCTGCGCCGCTGGCCTGTGGAGCGCCGAGAAAGACGCCGATGGCACATTCGCCATGATCACAGCGCCCGGCCCGGCGCATCAAGGCCCGTTGCTGCTCGCCGAAGACGACATCCTTCTCTGGCTGCGCGCGCCGCTCGAAGACGCATTGGCGATCGCGGATCATGTCGCCAGGACGTCCCGCACGGGCGCGGAGAGCCAAGGGAGCGCCTAAAGCAGATTGAATCGGGTAGATGCTCCGGCAGCCCGATCGTTCGCGCGCCCTATGGCAAGTTCAGCGTGACGAAGGCCGGTCATCTGGGCCATAGGCGATGCACCAGTTTACGGGCCGGAAGATCCATCCGCCTTCCACCACGACGCATGAAAGAGGAACGATGCGCGAAGCAACCCATGATGTGCTGGGCGTCGGCAATGCCATTGTCGACATCATTGCCCAAACCGACGACGCTTTCCTGGAAACGCATGGCATGGCGAAGGGCGGCATGGCGCTCATTGATGAAGCGCGCGCGCATGCGCTCTATGCGGACATGGGATCGGCCATCGAGGCCTCAGGCGGATCGGCCGCCAACACCATCGCCGGCGTCGCCTCTTTCGGCGGGCGCGCGGCCTTCATCGGCAAGGTGCGCGACGATGAGTTCGGCCGCATCTTCGGCCACGACCTGACGTCGCTGGGCGTCCATTTCACCACGCCGCCCGCCACCAGCGGCGCCGCGACCGCGCGCTGCCTGGTGCTGGTGACAGCGGACGCACAGCGCACGATGAACACGCATCTGGGCGCGTGCGTCGATCTGACGCCGGCCGATATCGACACCGATCTCGTCGCGGCATCGACCATCACCTATCTGGAAGGCTATCTGTTCGATCCGCCCGCCGCCAAGGAGGCTTTCCGCAAAGCGGCAACCGTGGCGCGCGGCGCCGGTCGCAAGGTTGCGCTCACCTTGTCGGACAGCTTCTGCGTCCATCGCTACAAGGATGAGTTCAAGCAACTCATCGACGAGCATATCGACATATTGTTCGCCAATGAGGCTGAAATCGAAGCGCTTTACGACAGCCGCGACATTGCCGCCGCGGCAGATGATCTTGCAGGCCGGGTCGGCGTGGCGGCGATCACCCGCAGCGAGAAGGGATCGCTGCTGATCAGCGGCGACGAGCGTGTGACCGTGCCGGCGGCGCCAATCGAGGAGCTGGTCGACACCACCGGCGCGGGCGATCTCTACGCGGCCGGCGTGCTTTACGGCCTGAGCCGTCAGCACGCCCTCGCCGAATGCGGGCGCCTTGGCAGCCTCGCCGCCGCTGAAGTGATCCAGCATTATGGCGCGCGCCCGTTGCAGCCATTGGGCTCATTAGCCTGAACGAACGGACGCGGTTGTCTCAAGCTTCCGGATAAGTGCTCCTGCGAAAGCAGGAGCACGAGACGATGCGTTTGGAGCGGCTAATCTTCACGAGCGCGCGGTAGCCAGAGTGAGCACGCTCCCGTCCGTTTGTATCGAATAGAAGCGCGCAGCCTTCATCCTCTCATTCCATGAAGGCGATCGTCCTGATCTCGATACTCTGTCGGGGGAGCGAATCCGCTGTCGAGGCCGGGTCTTCGAACGCACTGTGGCCGGTCCATTGAACCGCATCCGGATCGGAATCGAACAGGCGGAAGGCGAAGGCCTCATCCGGCTGCATGCGCGGTGCGTAATACCAGCGATGTTCCGGATTATGGGCGAGGTTGAAGCCCCAGAGCGAGCGGCGCCCGGCATCGCCCAGCCCGCCGCGCACCTCGCTGGGGAAGAGGTCGCTCGCCGCGACGCTGCTCGCGTCGCACAGCGCCAGCGGAGAGCGCTCGACGGTGCGGAGCGGCCGCCAGATGTTGATGAGCATGTGGCGCCCCGCCAAACGCCGTTCGGCCTCCTCCGCCGGCAACAGGTCGAAGGTGAAGTCACGCACCGTCCGCGCGCCATAATCGACATGCGCGCCGAACGCAGGAAGGTTGCCATCGCCGGCCTCCTTGGCGTCGGTCCGCAGCATCGTGCCGAAGGTGACGACCTTGGCGGCGCCGGTGAGGCGGGTGATGAGCGCCACCGCCTCCTGCGCATGCAGGCGCTTCATCTCCGCCTCGTCGGCCGCGCTGGGCACGGCTGACTCGCCCTTTACCAGCACGAAACCGTTGCGGTCGAAGGAGAGCGTATCGACGATGGGCCGCACGTCACGGACGGGGACGATATGCTCCTCGATCGGCCAATAGCTTTCCGTGCGGTTGGCGGCGTTGAACACCGCGCTCTCACCGCGCACGATATAATTCATCTTGACCCTGATCGGCTCCACAGCCCGTCGCTCCTCTCCATTTCTGCGGCCGACCATATGGCCATTGCGTTCCGTCCAACGGCACCATAGCCTGCCCGGCAAAATACAGACGAGGGGCAGGATGACAGGCGATTATGATCCGCGCAAGGCGCTCGGCGCGCGCCCGATGCTGCTCGTCCAATGGCTCATCATCCTCATCCCGGTCTCCATCAACATGGTGGATGGCTATGACATATTGGCGCTGGCGCAAGCCGCACCGGTGCTGGCAAGGGAATGGCAGCTCGGCCCGGATCAGTTGGGCGAGCTGCTGAGTTTCAGCCTCGCCGGCATGGCGCTGGGCGCGCTCGGCGTCTCGCCGGTGGCGGATACCAAGGGGCGGCGGCCCGCCATCCTGTTCTGCCTGTTCCTGATGAGCGGCGGCATGTTCGGCGCGGCGCTCTCCCACGGCTACTGGGGCATGGCGCTCTCCCGGCTCGTCACCGGCATCGGGATCGGCGGCATGACGAGCACGGCCGGCACGCTGGCGATGGAATATGCCTCGGACAAGCGCCGCGAGTTCGCACCCAGCTTCGTCGCCTCGGCCTATCCCATCGGCACCATCGTCGGCGGTGTGGTGACGATCAGCGTGCTCGACAGCTTCGGCTGGCGCGGAATCTTCTGGGTGGGCGGGATGCTCTCCGCCCTCCTCATCCCGATCAGTTGGTTCTGGTTGCCCGAATCGCTCGATTTCCTGCTCGCCCGCCAGCCGCGCGGCGCGCTCGCCAAGACCAATCGCGTGCTCGACCGGCTGCGCCTGCCCCGGCTCGCTGAACTGCCGCCGATGCCGCCCGCCGCGAAGGACAGCGACGCAGTGCGCGAGATCTCGGCAAAGGAGCATCGCTTCGAGATCCTCCGCCTGTGCACCGCGCACGCGCTCAACATGTTCTCCTTCTATTTCATCATCAACTGGGCGGTGAAATGGGTGACGGAACTGGGCCTCTCCACGGCGGCCGGCATCTCCTATTCCATCTATGTCTCGGTCGGCGGGATCGCCGGCGGGCTGATCGCGGGCTGGATCGCCGGGCGTGTCGGCGTCAAGCGGCTGACCTTCATCACCCTGTTCGGCGTGGCGGCGATGATCATCCTGTTCGGCCTGCTACCGCCCAACCTGCCGCTGCTGGTCGGCAATGCGCTGCTGCTCGGCGGCATGCTGTTCGGCTCGGCCTGCGGCTGCTGGCTGACCATCGTCTATGCCTTCCCGGCGCAACTGCGGGCCACCGGCCTCGGCATCGCCACCACGGTCGGCCGCATCGGCTCGATCTTCGGCCCGCTGACCGCCGGCTACCTGCTCGCCGCCGGCATGGGCAAGCCGCTCATCTGCATCCTGCTCGCCATCCCCGCGATGCTGGCCGCGCTGATCTTCTCGACCGCGCGGCGGGCGTAAAGAGCAAAGCCTGTTCTCCTGCGAAGGCAGGAGTCCAGGACCCAGCCCCAGTTCCTTACCGCCCCGGCCTCCTGCCTTCGCAGGAGAACAGGCGTCTCAACGCAACGCTTCCCTCGCGCCGCGACACCCTCTAAGATGCCCCGCATGGCAGGTCTTTCCATGCCAGAGCAGCAACTCCACGCGGCTCTTCGGGGCAGGCAGGCGGCCATGGCTGCGACTCTCACCGAATGGGCGGAGATCAACTCTGGCAGCCGCAACCTCGATGGCCTCGCCACGATGCGCGCACGAATCGCCGGCCGGCTGGAGCCGCTGGCCGACACGGTCACGACCCACGCCGCAGATTCCGTCACCACGCTGGACGATACGGGCGCCGAGATCGCCGTGCCGCATGGCGCCAATCTGCTCGCCCGCAAGCGGCCGGACCGCAACCGCCGCCTCATCCTCACCGGCCATATGGACACGGTATTCCCCGCTGATCACCCCTTCCAGCAGTGCCGCCGGATCGACGCCAATACGCTCGGCGGCCCCGGCACGGCGGACATGAAGGGCGGGCTTCTGGTGATGATCGAGGCGCTCGCCGCGCTGGAGGCCGCCGGCGCTATCGACAACATCGGCTGGGACGTGGTGGTCAATGCCGACGAGGAAGTGGGGTCGCTCGGCTCGGCCGCGCTGCTGCGCGAGACGGCGCGGCGCTGCCAGATCGGCCTCACCTTCGAACCGGCCGTCACGCCGGAGGGGCGGCTCGCCAGCGCCCGGCGCGGCAGCGGCAATTTCGTCGCGACCCTCACCGGCCGCGCCGCCCATGCCGGACGCAACCCGCAGGACGGGCGCAACGCGGTGGTCGCCGCCGCCGATCTCGCGGTGCTGCTGGACGGGCTGAAGCACATTATTCCCGGCCTCTCGGTCAACGTCGCACGCGTGAGCGGCGGCGGCGCCAACAATGTCGTGCCGGACGCAGCGGCGCTAAGCTGGAACATGCGCCCGCTCGATGCCGAAGCGCAGCAGCGCGCCGAGCAGGCGATGGCGACAGCGCTGGACGATGTGCGGCGCGCGCATGAGGTCGCGATCCGCCTCGCCGGCGGCTTCGCTCGCCCGCCCAAGCCGTTCGACGCGCGCCACGCTCTGCTGTTCGGCCTGGTGCGCGATGCCGGTGCCGACCTTGGCCTCGCCATCGAGTGGCAGCCGAGCGGCGGCGTATGTGATGGCAACAACATCGCCGCCGAGAATGTCGTGGTGGTCGACACCATGGGCGTGCGCGGCGGCGCCATTCACACCGATCGCGAATATGTGCTGCTCGACAGCCTGAGCGAGCGCGCCGCGCTGGCTGCCATCACGATCCTGCGGATCGCGCAGGGCCGGCTCGATGGCATTATCGGGCAGCCGCCCAATGGGGAGGAAAAGGCACATGGCTGATCGCGAAGGCTGGTTCGTCCGCCCCGCCACGCTCGACGATCTCGACGCGGTTCACCAACTGGCCGGGCAGACCGGCCCCGGCTTCACCAACCTGCCCAATGACCGGGACGCGCTCAAGCAGCGACTGGAGCGCAGCACGCGCAGCTTCGCCACCGCCCCCGCCGCGCCGGACGACGGGCTGTATCTCTTCGTGCTGGAACAACAGGGCACCGGCCGGATCGGCGGCACGGCGCTGATCTTCGCCAGCGTCGGCACCAAGAAGCCCTTTTATTCCTACAAGCTCACCCGCCTTTCCCAATATTCGCGCCAGCTCGACCGGATCGTGACGACCGATGTGCTCAATCTGGTCAATGATTTTGCCGGGGCCAGCGAGGTGGGCGGGCTGTTCCTCATCCCCGAGCTACGCCGTGGCGGGCTGGGCGCGCTGCTCGCGCGTAGCCGCTATCTGTTCATGGCGCTGCACCGCGAGCGGTTCGGCACGCAGGTGCTCACCGAATTGCGGGGCTATCAGGAGCCGGAGGGGGTTTCGCCCTTCTGGGAAGGGCTGACACGGCGCTTCTTCGATCTGGAGTTTGCCGAAGCGGATCGCTTCCACGCGCTCAACGGCAACCAGTTCATCGCCGATCTGATGCCCAAACACCCGATCTACACCATCCTGCTCCCACAGGACGCGCAGGACGCCATCGGCAAGCCGCACGCGCAAGGCGCGGCCGCGATGAAGCTGCTGGAGGCGGAGGGCTTCACCTATCAGGGCTATGTCGACCTGTTCGACGCCGGGCCGACGATGCAGGCTCAGGTCGCCAATCTGCGCACCGTGCGCGAAGCCATGCGCGGGACGGCGCGGCTGGACCTTGCCCCGCAGGGCGGCACCCGCACGCCCTCGCTCATCGCGACCGGCCGGCTCGGCGCCTTCCGCGCATGGCTGGCCGAGGGGGGCGTTGCGGACGAGGGCGCGGCGCTCCATCTCGATGCGGCGGGCATGGCGCTCGGCCGGCTCGCCGAGGGCGACCCCGTCCTCCATGTCCCCCTGCGCTGAAAGCCCAAACCATGCGCGATCTCATCTCCACCGACCCATGCACCGGCGACACCGTCTGGCGCGGCCCGGTCAGCGACGCCCGCACGGTCGACAGCGCCGTGGCACGCGCCCGCGCTGCCCAGCCGGGCTGGGAAGCGACCCCACTCCCTCGCCGTATCGCAATTCTGGAAGCCTATGCCGCCCGCGTCACCACCCGCGCCGACGAGATCGCCCGCCTCATCTCGCGCGAGACGGGCAAGCCCTATTGGGAGACGAAAACGGAGGCCGCCAGCGTCGCCGCCAAGGTCGCCATCTCCATCCGCGCGCAGGCCGAGCGGGCCGGCGAACACCTCACCGACACGAACGGCGTCACGCAGGCGCTCCGCCACCGCGCCCATGGCGTGCTGGCGGTGCTCGGCCCCTATAATTTCCCGGCGCACCTGCCCAACGGCCACATCGTCCCGGCCCTGCTTGCGGGCAACACGGTGGTGTTCAAGCCGAGCGAGCTGGCCCCCGCTACCGCCGAGCTAATGGGCATCCTGTGGGATGAAGCCGGGCTACCCGCCGGCGTGCTGGAGATTGTGCAGGGCGATGGCGAGACGGGCCACGCGCTCGCCGCCCATGATGGGACGGACGGGCTGCTGTTCACCGGCAGCTCGGCGACCGGCAAGCTGCTCGCCCGCCAGTTCGCCGAGACGCCCGGCCGCATCCTCGCGCTGGAGATGGGCGGCAACAACCCGCTGCTGGTGTGGGATATGGCGTCGGACGATGTGGACGCGGCGATCGCGCTCATCCTCCAATCCGCCTATCTCTCCGCCGGGCAGCGTTGCACCTGCGCACGCCGGTTGATCCTCTCGGATGCCATGGCGGATATGCTGCTGCCCCGCCTGCTCGCCGCCATCGACCGGCTGATGATCGGCGCACCGTTTGAGGAGCCGCAGCCCTTCATGGGACCGGTGGTGGACAATCACGCCGCCGACACGGTGCAGAGCCGGGTGGCGGACCTGCTGGCGCTGGGCGGCCAACCACTCCGGCCGCTCCACCGGCCGGACGCGCGCATCCCCTTCCTCACCCCCGCGCTCATCGACATGACCGGCCTGCCCAAAGCGCCGGACGAGGAGATTTTCGGCCCCGTGCTGCAACTCTGGCGCGAGCGGGATCTGGGCGCCGCTATCGCCCGCGCCAATGCCACCCGCTTCGGCCTTTCCGCCGCCATGCTCGGCGGCACGGCCGAGCAATTCGTGCGTTTCCGCGCCGGCATCCGCGCCGGGGTGGTCAACTGGAACCGGGCGACCAACGGCGCCAGCTCCGCCCTGCCCTTCGGCGGCCTTGGCGACAGCGGCAATCTACGCCCGAGCGCTTATTACGCCGCCGATTATTGCGCCCACCCGGTCGGCGGGATGGAAGCGCCGGTTCTGGCGGGCGAGATCGCCATCGGGATGAAACCGGCATGAGCGCGCGGGACAGGACTGGCCGACAAACCCCATTCGTGCTCCTGCAAAAGCAGGAGTCCAGGGCGGCGAGGCACATCGGTTTGGCCCTAGTCTCCTGCTTTCGCTGGAGCACTGACCTCTCCCGGCCGGCCCGCCCCCTCTCTCTAATCATCGCACGGAGCGCCGCCCCATGACCGCCGCCCCGCCCCTCGCCATGCGCGAGATCAATTTCGACGGCATTATCGGCCCCACGCACAACTTCGCCGGGCTGAGCCAGGGCAATTTCGCCGCCACGCTGCATGCGGGTGAGCCATCCTCTCCACGCCATGCCGCGTTGCAGGGGCTGGCCAAGATGCGGCTGATGCTCTCGCTCGGACTGGGGCAGGGCTTCTTCCTACCGCAAGCGCGCCCGGATGTCGGCTGGCTGCGGCACTTCGGTTTCGACGGCACGCCCGCGCAGGTCTGCGCGCGCGCCTGGGTGGAGGAGCCGTTGCTGTTCGTGCAGGCGTTCAGCGCCTCGGCGATGTGGGCGGCCAACGCCGCCACCGTCTCCCCCGCGCCGGACACGGCGGACGGGCGCATCCACATCACCCCCGCCAATCTCGCCACCATGATCCATCGCAGCCACGAATGGCCCGAGACGCTAGCCCAGCTTCGCCGCATCTTCCCGGATGAGCGCTATGTCGCCATCCATGAGCCAGTGCCCGGCCGCTTCGGTGACGAGGGCGCGGCCAATTTCATGCGCGTTGCCGATCCCATCGGCGACCCCGGCGTGGAGATCATGGTCTATGGCGAGAGCGGCGGCCCCTTCCCCGCGCGCCAGTCCGCCGAGGCGTGCCGCGCCATCTTCCGCAACCACGGCATCGAAGATGGGCTGATCGTCCAACAATCGCCCGCCGCCCTCGCCGCCGGGGCGTTCCACAACGATGTGGTCGCCGTGGCGCATGAGAGCATCCTGTTCGCGCATGAACAGGCATTCGCACACAAGGCGCCGTTCTACAGGACGCTGACCGATCACTGCCCGGACCTCGTCATCCTCGAAGTGCCGGCAAGCCAGGTGAGCCTGGAGGATGCCATCGCCTCCTATCTGTTCAACTCGCAGCTCGTCACTCTGCCGGACGGTAGCCGCGCGCTCATCCTGCCGATGGAATGTGCCGAGACGCCTTCAGTCAAGGCATGGCTGGACCGCAATATCGGCGCCAACGGGCCGATCCATGCCGTCCATTTCATCGACGTGCGCGAATCCATGCACAATGGCGGCGGCCCCGCCTGCCTGCGGCTGCGCGTGCTGATGTCCGCCGAGGCGGAGCGCAGCGTCAACCCCGCGCATCTACTGAGCGAACGCACCGCCGACCGGCTGGAGGCGCTGATCGCGGCACACTGGCCCGAGCGGCTGACTCCAGCGGATATCGGCCTGCCGCAGACGTGGGAGGCGGTGTGGGAGGCCCGCTCGCGCCTCGTCACATTGGTCGAGGAGGGGTTGGCATGAGCGCCGACATCATCGCGCCGGACGCCGTCCGCCTCGCCTTCTCGGATGCCATGTCCGCCATGTATCGCACCGAGGTGCCGCTCTATGGCGATCTGCTGCGGATCGTCGCGCAGAGCAACGCGGCGGTGCTGGAGGCCGACCCGGTCCTGCGCGAGCGGCTGGCGGCGGCCGGCGAACTGGAGCGGCTGGATGCCGAGCGGCACGGCGCCATCCGCATCGGCACGGCAGAGGAGCTGCGCCTCATGCGCCGCCTGTTCGCGGTGATGGGCATGCAGCCGGTCGGCTATTATGACCTTGCGGCGGCCGGGCTGCCGGTCCATTCCACGGCCTTCCGCCCGGTGACGGGCGCGGCGCTCTCCACCTGCGCCTTCCGCATCTTCTGCTCGCTGCTGCGGCTGGACCTGATCGCCGATGAGACGCTGCGCGCGCAAGCCGCCGAAAGCCTCGCCAGCCGCCGCATCGTCAGCGAGGGCGCGCTGGAGCAGATCGAGCGCTTCGAGCGTGATGGGCGTCTCACCGCCGAGCATGCCGAAAGCTTCGTGCTGGAAGCGCTGGAGACTTTCCGCTGGCACCGCGAGGCGCTGGTCGACCGCATCACCTATGAAGCGCTCAAGGCCGCACATCCGCTGGTGGCGGATATCGTCTGCTTCCGGGGGCCGCACATCAACCACCTTACACCGCGCGCGCTGGATATCGACGCGGTGCAGGCGGCAATGATCGCGCACGACATGCAGACCAAGGCAGTGGTCGAAGGGCCGCCGCGCCGATCCGTGCCGGTGCTGCTCCGCCAGACCAGCTTCCAGGCGCTGGAGGAAGCCATTTTGTTCCGCACGGGCGATGGGACCGTGCCCGGCGCCCATACCGCCCGCTTCGGCGAAGTCGAGCAGCGCGGCGTCGCCCTCACCCCGCGCGGCCGGGCGCTCTATGATACCATCCTCGCCAGCGTGCCCGCCGGCCCGGATTATCCCGCGCGCCTCGCTGAAGCTTTTACCGGGATGCCGGACGATCTCGACCGTCTGCGCCGCGACGGCCTCGCCTATGTCCGCTACCGCCCCACCGCGCAGGGCGCGCAGGCGCTGGTCAAGGGCAGCCTGCCGGACGGTGCGCCGGAGGACCTCATCGCCGCCGGATTACTGATCGCCGAGCCGATCACTTACGAGGACTTCCTGCCGGTGAGCGCCGCCGGCATCTTCCGCTCCAACCTGCGCGACGCGGCGGATGGCTCGCTGGCGGCACAATCGTCCCAAGCCGATTTCGAGGCCGCGCTGGGCGCCGCCTGCCTCGATCCGTTCGGCCTCTATCTCGCACAGGAAGAAGAATCGCTGGAACGGTTGAAGGGCGCGCCGTCCTAAAAGTGCGTCTCGTGTTCCTGCGAAAGCAGGAACCCAGGCCCCAACCGCAGCACCCTATCGCCCTGGACTCCTGCCTGCGCAGGAGCACAACGCGAAAACGGCGCCCCTTCATTCCCGCTCACCCGAACTGGCACAGCTCGATCTCATGCCCTTCCGGGTCGTCCAGCAGCGCGACCTTGACGCCGCCCTCCACCACCAGCACCGGCCCTTTAGCGGTCGCGCCCGCCGCCAGACAGGCGGCATGAGCGGCTTCGATATCGTCGGTGGCAAAGCCGGTCGGCCCGTGCGCCCGCGCATCGGGCAGCGGCCGCCCATCCGTGTAGCAGAGCAGCATCAGCGTCACATCGACCCCGTCCTGCCCGAGAATCACTTCGTCAAAATCCGCTGTCTCGAACCGTCCCTGCTCGGTGAAGCCGAAGGCCTGCTCGTAGAAGCGCTGCTGCGCCGCCAGATCGCCGACGATCAGCTTGATGAACGCGAATTTGGCCTGCGCCATGCCCTGTTCTCCCCTCAAATCCCCTCGGCCATCGGCTTGCCCGTCGCCGGGTGCGGATAATGGAACGGCATGAACGCCGCCCGCGGCCATTGCGCTGGCTGCTCCCGCAACTCGTCCGGCCCGTTCGGCACGTCGGGATAAGTGCCCTGCCATGGCGTTATCATGATCGGCTCGTCGGGCGAGCACCCCCAGCCGCCTTCATAGGGCGCCTGAAAGGTCAGCCGGTAGTTGAACAGCGCGATCTTCCACACGCCATCTTCCAGCACATATTCATTCTCGTGCACGCCGCCCTCCCAGAAGCTGTCCCGGAAGGCTGGCGGGAAATCTTCGCGATAGCGCTCATGCGCGCCCATCTGGAGAAAGGCGCGAAACCGCCCCCAGGCCCGGCTGCGATCCGGCGCGACATGGACGATATCCTGCGCGATGACATGCTCGGAGAGCATTCCGTCGCGCGGGCCGTAAGCGCCCTCGGTCCAGCTATAGAGCCGCCGCGCGCCCGCCTTGCCGCGCCAGATGCCGTTCAGGAACCGCAATTCGCAATCCTCCGCGAACAGATCGACAATCTCCTTGAACAGCCATTTGTCCATGCAATAGCCGTAAGTGTGGTGCAGCGTGCGGATCGCCTGCACGTCACGCAGCAGCGTCATCTCCTGCGTCAGCGCGGCAAGCTGGGTTTCAAGCTGGGCGATGCGGGGATCGGTCATCGCGCGGCCTCCTTTTCTGCGGCCTCTTCCTCCGCCGCGCGCTTCCACTCGTCTATGGGGTCGGGCAGCTCCATGTAGTGGCCGGTGAGGATGTCGTAATCCCCCGCCGCCAGCACCGCGCAGCGCTGGGCAGTGCGGTGGAGGTCCGCGTCGCTATTCTCGCGCCCGCGCCCCTCATCCAGATAGTTCAGCATGTGCGGCATCCATTTGCGTGCATCCGGGTCGTTATAGGTATCCTCGGCAAGCTGGGTGATGACGAAACCCGGCTCCACTGCAAAGACCTGAACATTATGCGGCCGGGCTTCCTCCGACGCCATTTCGACCAGCTTGTTGAGCGCCGCCTTGCCGACGCTGTAGGCAGAGAGAAAGGGCAGCGTCAGCTTGGTCGCGATGGCCGAGATGCAGATGATCCGCCCGGACCGCGCGGCGATCATGTCCGGCATCAGCTCGTGCATGAACAGATAGGGTGCGCGGATATGCACCGCCTCCGCCTGCCACCATTTGTCGATATCCGTCTCCCACACCGGGCCGAACGGCCACGGAACGCCGGCATTGCTGACGAGGATCGAGGGAGCCCCATGCGCCGCCCGCGCCGCGTCGCACGCGGCCCTCACCTGCGCCGGATCGGTCACGTCCGCCGGCGCGGCAATGGCCCTGCCACCCGCCGCGCGGATTTCGTCAACCACACTTTCAAGCTGATCCCGGCTGCGCGCCACCAACGTCACCGCTGCTCCATCCGCCGCCAGCCGCAGCGCGATCGAGCGGCCGAAGCCGCGCCCCGCGCCCGTCACCAGCGCCGATTGCCCCGCCAGCCGTCCCGTCATGCGCTCTCTCCTTTCCCCGCGTCGAACCACGGGGCCGTCTCTTTCCCGCGCGGACAGTAAGCCCAGCCGCGCGTCCGCCGCAAGGCCGCTTGCGCCGTGCCGCCAGTTGCTTATGGTCGCCGCAAAACAGGCGCCGGGGGAGAGGATCGGCCACATGCCAACGCACCACAAGGCAGGCTACGAGTTGCGCGTCGTTCTGCTGCTCGGCCTTGCCTACGGCTTTGCCTTTTATGACCGGATGACCATGTCCTTCCTCTCGCCTTTCGTGGTGGAGGATTTCGGGCTTAACAACACGCAGGTCGGCGCGCTCGGCTCCGGTCTGTCGCTCACCTGGGCGCTGGGCGCCTATGTGTTCGGCCGCTGGTCGGACAAGACCGGGAAGCGCAAGCCCTTCCTGCTCGCCGCCATGCTGGTCTTTTCGGCCTGCTCCATCCTCTCGGGCCTCTCGACCGGCTTCTGGACGCTGCTCGCCTCGCGCATCATCATGGGCGCGGCGGAAGGCCCGTTCCTGCCGATCTGCCTCGCGATCATCGCGGCGGCCTCCATGCCTCAGCGGCGCGGCCTCAATAGCGGCATCGTGCAGAACGGGTTCGGCTCGCTGCTCGGCAATGCGCTTGCGCCGCTGCTCGTGGTCGCCATCGCCAGCTGGTGGGGCTGGCGCGCCAGCTTCTTCACCGCCGGCCTGCCCGGCCTCATCCTGTGCTTCCTGATCTGGCGCTTCATCGACGAGCCACCCGCCGTCCCCGCCGACCAGCAACCGCTGGGGGAAGACGCCCGGCCGGCGGACGGCTTCCTTGCCATGCTGCGCCACCGCAACATCGCGCTCTGCTCGGTGATAAGCTGCCTCGCGGTCGGCTCGATCGTGCTCGGCTCGATCTTCCTGCCGCTGTTCCTGACGCAGATGCGCGGCTACGCACCCGCGACCATGGCCAATATCATGGCCATTCTCGGCCTCTGCCCGGCCATTGGCGGCGTGTTCGTCACCTGGCTCTCGGACCGGATCGGCCGCCGCCCGCCGATGATCGTCTTCGGCTTCCTCATGGCGCTCTGCCCACTCGCCGCGCTCGCTATCGAGGGCAATATCGTGCTGATGACCGGCCTCATGTTCATCGGCTGGATCGGCATCGGCATCTTCCCGCTGTTCATGGGCGTCATCCCCGGCGAGACGCTGGCCTATCGCAGCACGGCGGCAGCCATGGGCATCGTCGTCGCCATCGGCGAGATTGTCGGCGGCGTCGGCGCCCCGCTCCTCGCCGGCTGGATCGCCGACCAGAGCAGCCTCGTCCTCCCCCTCGCCATCCAGGCCGGCATGGGCATCGGCGCGGGCCTCTTCGCGCTGGCGCTGCGGGAGACGAACCCGGCGGTGATTGCGCGGCGGACGGCGGTGGCGGTGTAGCCGGCCATAGCCTGCCGCCGGAAGCACTGGAAGCAGACGCACGAGGATTTGCAATAAGAGGGACTTGTAGAACGACCGGACACTCCGTATCTGCCCTGCGCGGGCCGGGCCCCTCTGGCGATCCTGACAGGATCGTGATGTCGGACCGCATCGAGTGCGCTCGATGCTGGTCGGATTTTTTTTCTCATGCTGCCGCATCGTCGCCCTCGGTCGAAGCAACCCGAGGATAGCATCCCGTCAAGGCCGATCGCCGGGCTTGACCACGGGAAGAAAGAGGATCGTTGAAATGACCAATTCTGGCGCAGGCATGCCGTGCCCCGTCTGCAAAGTGCCGCTGGTGATGAGCGACCGGCAAGGCGTGGAGATCGATTATTGCCCGCTATGTCGCGGTGTCTGGCTCGATCGCGGTGAACTGGACAAGATCGTCGACCGCAGCCGGTCGACCGAAGCGCCACAGCCGCGGCCCGAGCCGGGCTATGGCGGCTATGGTGAGAGCCGTGGTCGCAGCCATGGTTACCCCAAGAGAAGAAAATCATTCCTGGAGGAACTGTTCGATTAGGGGAGCCTTGCACCCCGAAGGAACCAATGCCGCGCGAATATGCATGGCGTCATCTGGATAAACGTCATCCGGATAAAGGCGGGATCGGGTGGAGACACTCGATCCCTCAGAATATCCCGTTGCCGTGCGGCAGCACTTCGGGAATTTCCTGCACCACCTCCCAATGCTCCACCACCTTGCCGTCCTCGGCGTGGCGGAAGATATCGACGATGTTCATGCCGGGGTCGCCAGGGTGGCGGATGGTGTGGACGTGGAAGATCGTGCGGTCGCCGTCCGCATAGCTGGCCTTGAGGCGGATATCGACGTCGGGAAAACCCGCGCGGCGATCGTCGAGGAAGGCCCGAAGCCCCTCGCGCCCTTCGCTGGCGGCGGTGCTGTGCTGGATATAGTCCTCGGCAATGTAGGTATCGACATGCTGCGAATCGAATTTCATCAGCATCTCGTGATACATCGCCTTGGCCATCGCCAGGTTGCGCATCTCCGTTTCGCTATAGGCCATCGCCGCGCAGTCCTCCCCGCTTATTTGCTGATGTCCATCGAGGGTCGTCCCTCTTCATCAGCAGCGTCGCGATTATTCTCCTCGCAAACATATTCGCGAATATCCCAGTCGCGCTTGCGAATATAATTGGTCTTGAGGTTGTAGGTGCCCACGAACAGGGCCGGGTCGGTAATCTCGGTTTCCACCGTCATCAGATCCGGCTCGGCGAGATGGAAGCGCTCCTTGATGCGCGTGTTCTCCGTGGGGTGCAGGCCGTCCATCAGAGTGGTCACGGGGTTGAGGCCGATGGTGTCGACCACCAGCGTATCGCCGTCCCAATGGCCGACCGACCAGCCGTTGAAGGCAGGATCCGGATCCTCGGGCAGAGCGCGGCCATCCGTGTAGATGCGCCGCACCTGGCTGTATGTTTCGTGCGCCAGCGTCACCCGTCCTGGGGTGAACAGAAACTCGATCGGATAGGGCTGGCGCATGATGCCGGGCATCCCCGGCGGAATGCAATTGGCGGAGCGACTCTGCAGATTTTCGCCATGCTCCTTTGCCGCGTTGAACGCATCGACCGTCTTCTTGGCTTCCGGCGTCAGCGTCGGCGGCTTGGGTGCGTTAGGGCCGAACAGGCCGGACCAGTCAGGCTGCCAGACACCGCCCCAATCGGGCAGTTTCTCCAGCGCGCCATAGCCCTTCTCCTGAGCCACCGCGGCAGCCGGCACAAGCGCCGCGGCAGGCGCCAGCCCGACGGCCAGCGCGATCAATGATCGGAATGCGAGATTCATTCGGCTCCATCCTCTCCAGCATCTCAGCCCATTATCCCGGCTTCATCCGGCCGGTTTTCTTGTTCCGCGGACATAGTGGATTCAGTCCACTTCAAGTCAAGCGCAATATCGCAGCACCCGGCCATGTCCCGTTCATGTTCTGTAACGTATCAGTTCATGTTACATTTTGTGCCGAATAGGCCCCTTGTTGATCTTGTCAACAGATACCGATCATGCGATGGAAGCGCAGGATTCGATACAAGAGCCGTTTATGGAGTGGATGATGGCCCTGAAGACGATTATGAACCGCCGCATAGGGGCCATGCTTCTCGGCAGCGCGGGCTTCGCGCTGCTGGCTCTCCCCGCGCCGGCCCATCACTCGACCGCGATGTTCAACTGGGGCAAGGAAGTGCCGATGAAGGGCGCGACCGTGGAGCGCTGGGATTGGACCAATCCGCACACCTTCCTCTACGTGACCGTGCCCGGCAAGAACGGCGCGGCGGAGCATTGGGCCTTTGAAGGCATGAGCCCCAATCACCTCGGCCGCACCGGCTGGAGCAAGCGCACGCTCAAGCCCGGCGACAAGATCGACCTCACTTATTATTCGCTGAAGGACGGGCGCAAAGGCGGCTTCAACGTCTCCGTGAAATTGCCGGACGGCAAGGTCATCCGACAGCTCGAAAGCCCGACGACGCGGCCGGATCGCTAAGGCGCGCTTCCCGCAAAGGCCGGGGGTATGCCAGCCGCATCCCCCGTCGCAGCGGATGCCGCCTGATCAGGCGGGCACCGTTTCTCGCTCCAGCATCTGACGGGCATTGCCGGCCAGAATGGCGATGAGCGCGACATAGGCCTCCCGTTCCTCGGTGGAAAAGGCGTTCAGCAACCCTTCCTCGCGCGCGAGGCCGACTTCATACATTGCGCGGAACACCTCCATGCCGCGCGCGGTCGGTTCAAGCAGGATATCGCGACGGCGTGTCGGGCGGGTGCGCTCGATCAAGCCGGCGGCTTCCAGATATCCCGCCGTCCGCCCGACCTGGCTCTTGTCCCGGCCGACGATCACGATGAGCCGTGCCAGCGGCATTGGCGGCGCCGCGCAGATCCGCGAGAGCACCTGCCACTGGAAATGGGAAAGCCCCTCGCAGCGCTGATAGACCAGCATTGCGCTGCGATTGAGATAAGCAGCGAGGCTGATGAGCTTGGGCGTGATGAGATGCCCGGGCGGCGCCTTGGCCCGGCGCCCCTCCGGCCACGGCGGCAGATCGAGGCTGCTCGCGCTCGGGTTGATAATCCCTGCCTCGGCACTGCGCCGGCGTTCCTCCGCATACATATGCGCCGCCGCCACCGTGAGCTGCTCGGTCATCGCCGCGAAACGCCGGAGCCGCTCAGGCTCGATCCCGGCCGTCAGAAGCGCATCGCGCTCGCGCCCCATCGCGAGGAGGCGATTATACATGGTGCGCCCCTTGGTGCACAGGGTCAGCTTTGCGCGCAGTCGCGGCCGGGCGATCAACTCCGCTTCCTCCAGCGGCTTGATGGCACGACTGACCTGCGCCTTCTCATGGCCGGTCAGCGTCACGATCTCCTGCGAGCTGAGGCCACCGAACATCCCGATCATGATGATGAGCTGACGCTGGATTTCCTTATAGTTGGCCTCGCGTTCATAGCCCGGCACCCGGCTTTCCCGGATCATCCGCAGCAGGCGCGCCAGGCGCACGCCCAGCAGTTGCAGATGGGCCGGTTCTTCACGCGGTTCGTCTATCTTCTGTTCAAGCTGACCGATCAGTGTCACGCCCTTTGTGCACTCCTGTCGCCGGCGGTCAGAACGGCGCCATGGTAAACCCGATCCAACGGCCGCAAGCAATTACCCCCAGCCAGAGCGATACGGAAAGCAGCCCGGCAACGCGCGCCCCGGCCGGCAGCGGCCCTGGCCCATCGTTTACCCGCCCACCCCGCATCGTCACCAGATGGAAGACCAGCATGTTGAGTCCCGCCAGCACTAGCAACACCATTTTTGCGCGAAATGCAGTGTTTTCGAAATAGCCATAGGCGTTGGACGAAAACAATAAGGCCCCGGTGATCACCGCGCAGATAAACGCCGTCCAGGTGATCGGCAGAATGGTGCGGCTGAGCGCCAGCGGGGGATAGTCACGCCCGGCCACGCCGATCAATCGCAGATCGACCAGCAGGATCGACCCGAACACGACGACGATGCTGAGCACATGCGCCACTTCGATCCACGGGAAGGCAACGGCATTTTCGGCGATGAACGTGCCCACGGCACTGTTGCCGATGGCGTCCAGCAGCGTTTCAATCATGGCCCAACGCCCCCTCTTCCCTCATGTTCCTGTCCGTGCCATTCCGGCCAAGCCGCAGTATGCGGGCCTCCATGCGATCAGCCGGCATAAGCGATCCAGCGGCCCGCCATCGCCACGCAAATCCACAGCAGCACGATCACCAGGGCGACGATCCGCACGACACCGCTGGCCGGACGCCCACCCGGCGGCCGGCGCAAATGCCGGCCCAGCACGCCCGCAACGATCAGCGTAACGACCACCAGAAGCATCTTGGTGCGGAAGACCCAGTTCATCAGTTCGCGCTCAGGCTCGGCAACGATCATCACGAGGCCGGTCGCGAGCAGCACCCACAGAGCGGTGACGGTGGAGCCGTGAAAGTAGCGGGACCAGCGCGCCAGGCTCCAATGCCCGCCAGCCAGTTCCAGACCGCGCAGGGCCACGATCAGCGCCCCGGTGAAGACCAGTGCCACACAAGCGATGTGAATGCTCTGCACGGCTGGCACGATCCAGCCCGCATCCCGGATGGTCGCATGCACTGACAATGTGTCGAGCCAGTCGACAACGCCTCGTAGCAACTCATCCACGCGCGAATCCTCTCTCTATTGCTCCCGGCGCCCCGGAAGGCCCCGCACCTTAAGATGTGCGCCCGGCTTGTCCATCGCCAACTCCAGGCCGATCACCCCATGTTTCACGGCATGTGATCTCCTTCCGGCCGCACCGCATGGCGCACCTCGCAGAGCGCTGCTTCCCGAGCCATTTTGGTCTGATCTCTTGCACCTGGAACGATGCAGATGAAGGTGCGCAATCGGATCGTCGCGCAGCGTATCGGACGGCGATTGCGCCAGCCAGCCCCGCCTCGCCCAACCGGCGGCATTATGCGGATTATCGTCCCACTGGTGCTCCTGTGGTGGAGCGACGGGGCAAGGCAAATATGGTCACGATCGGCGGAGAGCACATGAGCGGCCGGGCTGCTGCCAACTCGGGCCGACATGGCGCAGAGCAGGGGCGTAGCGGCCGGCAATGCCGTCACGGCTGCGCGGTCCACGCGTCCTGCCATTCGCTCCTCTCCCTGTTGCCATCCTGCTTCTGAAAAGCAGATGCTCTGGCGCCTTTGCAAAACCGGCATGGCTATCAAGCGCGCCAGGTTGACAAAGTCAATGTCATTTCGGCTGGAAAATTTGACTGGCACGCACCGCGTCGGACCACGCTCCCAAGCTGGCACGACGCCATTCGCTCCGCTATGGCGGCGTGCCAAAACATCAACGGAGTGCGCCGTGCTGAAGCTGTTTCGTTACATCGCCCTGGTCGAAGGGATCACGACCATCGCCTTGTTCCTGATTGCCATGCCGCTCAAATATGGCTTCGGCAATCCGGTTCTGGTTCCGCCCGTCGGCCTGATCCATGGCCTCGCTTTCCTTGCCTATGTTGCGGCAATGCTGGTGGCGCTGCCGGGCAAGAGATTTGGCTTTATGGGGTGGCTGCGCACGCTCCTTGCTGCGTTCGTGCCGTTCGGCACTTTCCTCAACGATGGCTTTGTCAAACGGCATGAAGCGCGTCACGCCGCTCTCGCCCGCTCCTGATCGAAAGCACTGCGGCAGATAGAAGGATCGCGGACAAAAAAAGGGTCACGGGCGTGTGGGATCGCCCGCGACCGAGAGCAGATATCAGGTGTGACTTCAGGCGCCTTCGCGGGTCAGTGCATTGGAGACGACTTCCGACACATAACCGAAGATGGCGCCGATAATGACCGACAATATGGTCGGGATCAGCGCCGCCTCGGGCGCCACGCCATCACCGAGCAGAATGAGGCCGGCAATGGCGGCAAAACCGTAAACGCTGGCCGGGATCGCGGCGAGCAGCGAGAGGCTGGAGGCCAGCACGATCACCGTCGCACCGAGGCCGACCGCGACCGGCGCGGCAAGGGAACCAAGCCCTCCCAACTGACCGGCCAGCATGACGGCCACCATGCCGACCAATGCGCCGAAGCTCATGCAGATCACCGTATTGCGGCTACCCAGATTGCCGCCGCCGCCATGGAAATGGCACCCCCATGCAATGAAGGCCTGCCATACCTGAAGCTTGGCGGCCACCAAAGGATCAAGGCCGAAAATCCAGGTCGCAACAACCGCAAGCACACCAACGGTAACAGCAAGCGCAATAAGCCTGGGCATGGAATCCTCCCCCGTTTCATGTCCGGGCGCATCATCTTTCCATGCACCCGGCCGGGATGCTACGTGAGGACTTTGTCAACGTCTATAGCCAATCGACAGAGCAGGAAAGAGCCGCGCATTTAGGCGAGGGCCGGCGGGAATACGCCATGAGAACCGGACCGCCGATATGCGGCAAAAGCGCGGATAGGTCCGGCTCCTTCCATCCGCTCCTGCCGGACCATGGTTCGGGAAATGGGCTGGCACTGGCGCCAGACATGCCGCCGCTCAGCCACTGGCCAGATACGTCCGCCTTGCTCATGCACGCCCTCCGCGGCCCACCGTTCCAAGCAAGGAGCGCGCCCCACATCACCGGACAAAGCGCTTTGCTCGCCCCGCTTGCAGAGCCTCATTTCATAGGATAGGGGGGTATCCTATGGCACATATTCAATCGAACAAAGCGCAGCTGGTGCTGCGGGTCCGCCGCATCGCCGGTCAAATCGGCGCGGTGGAAAAAGCGATCGCGGAGGATGCGGGCTGCGAGGCGATCCTGCATCAGGTCGCCGGCGTGCGCGGCGCGGTCCTAGGATTGATGGACGAGCTTGTCGAGGACCATCTGCGCGCCCATGTCGCGCGTCCCGGCCTGTCCGACGAACAGCGCACGGCGGGCGCAGATGAATTGATCGCCTCCATCCGCCGCTACCGGAAATAGGGGGACGGGTCATGACGCTGGACGACGACATCGCCGCGCTCAGTCACGAGCATATCTTCCTCGGCACGCGGCATGACGAGAATGCGCGGCGCACGCTCTGGGTGGTGGCGCTGACGGCGATCATGATGGTCGGCGAGATCATCGCCGGCACCATGTTCAACTCGATGGCGCTGCTTGCGGACGGCTTCCATATGGCCACTCATGCGGGCGCCCTCGGCGTCGCCGCGCTGGCTTATGCTTATGCCAAGCGTCACGCCCATGGCCGGCGCTACAGCTTCGGGACCGGCAAGGTCGGCGATCTCGCGGGCTTCGCCTCCGCGCTGGTGCTCGGTCTGGTCGCGCTCGGCATCGCCGTCGAATCGGTGGGACGATTGTTCGATCCGCGCCCTGTCGCCTTCACGGAAGCCACCTTCGTCGCCGTGCTCGGTCTCCTGGTCAACATCGCCAGCGTGCTGCTGCTCGGCAACCATGGCCATCACGGGCATGGGCACGATCATCATGGGCATGGGCATGGGCATGACCACAGCCACGATCACCCCGCGCATGACCATCACCATGGAGGCACGCATGAGCATGACAACAATATGCGCTCGGCTTACGCGCATGTGCTGGCGGATGCCCTCACCTCAGTCCTGGCGATCGCCGCGCTACTCGGCGGCCGCTACCTCGGCTGGGTCTGGCTGGATTCGGTGATGGGTCTGGTGGGGGCGACCGTTATCGCGCTCTGGTCATGGTCGCTGATGCGCGACACCGCCGCCGTACTGCTCGACGCAAGCGACCCGCAGCTGGAAACGGAAATTCGCGAACAGGTCGAGGGGCCGGGCGATGCACGCATTACGGATCTGCATGTCTGGCGTGTCGGCCCTGCTGCCCATGCCGCCATCGTCAGCGCCGTCGGCACCGATCACGCGACCATCCGCCAACGCCTGCGGCCGGTGCATGAGATCGAGCATCTGACCGTGGAAATACGGTAAGGTCAGGGATCGTCCGCTTCAGCCATGAACCGACTTGTTCTCCTGCGCTGGCAGGCGAGCAGGAGGCATGAGCCGTTCGTTACCGTCTTTGGCTTCTGCCTGAGCAGGAGCATTGATCCCGCCTCATACGAACAGGCTCCGGCGACCGCTCCCCAGCCGCACCCTATCGCCGCCAGGGGTTTACACGCAGGCCCTGAGGGCGCCGCCGTGCCTCTCTTATTTCACCCGCGCCGCATGCCAGCGAACATGTTCGGCCATGAAGGTCGAGATGAAATAATAGCTATGGTCATAGCCCGGCTGCATGCGGATGGTCGCGCTTTGGCCGGCTGCCGCGCAGGCCGCTTCCAGCAACTCCGTCCTGAGCTGCTCGCCAAGGAACGGATCGGCATCGCCCTGATCGACCAGCAGCGCCGGCAACCGCGCGCCATTCTCGATCAGCGCCACCGCGTCATGCTCCGCCCAGGCGGCCTTGTCGGCACCGAGATAGCCCCCCAGCGCCTTCTCGCCCCACGGCACCCGGCTCGGTGCGACAATCGGCGAGAAAGCCGAAACCGAGCGGAACCGCATGGGATTGCGCAGGCCGATGGTCAGCGCGCCATGGCCACCCATGCTGTGGCCCATGATCGCCTGCCGGCCCATATCCACCGGGAAGTGCTCGGCCAGCAGCGCCGGCAACTCCGCCTCGATATAGCTGCGCATCCGGTAATTGGCTGCGAAGGGAGCCTGCGTCGCATCGACATAGAACCCCGCGCCCAGCCCGAAATCATAGGCGCCCTCGGGATCGTCCGCCACGCCCTCTCCGCGTGGGCTGGTATCCGGCGCCACGAAGATGATCTTTTCCGCCGCGCAGGCCGCGCGATACTCGCCCTTCTCCATCACATTGGCGTGGGTGCAGGTGAGGCCGGAGAGATACCAGAGCACCGGCAGTATCTCGCCCGGCTCATGAGGCGGGACGAAGACGGCGAAGGTCATCGCCGTCCCCGTCTCCCGCGAGTCATGCCGGTAGACGCCCTGCACGCCGCCATAGGCCTTGTTGGTCGAGAGCGTCTCCAGCGTCATGACTCAGGCGCCCTCGGGCAGCTGGCAGAAGGTGCAGACCTTGTTGCCGCTCGGGTCGCGCAGATAGGCGCCATAGGCATTGCCCGGCGCCTGCGGGCGCTTGCCCGGCTCCCCCTCGTTCGTGCCGCCATTGGCAAGACCGGCCGCATGCCAGGCATCGACCTGTTCCTTGTTGGCTGCCGCAAAGCCGATCGTGCCACCATTGGCGAAGGTTGCCGGGTTGCCGTCCAGAGGCGTGCACACGCCGAACGCACCGCCATTATGATTGTAGAAGACGCGGCCGGGCATGAACTCCTGTCCCTCGCCCGCGCCGAGCGCGCCGAGCGTCGCGTCGTAGAAAGTTTTGCTCTGGGCGACATCCTTGGCGCCGACCATGACGTGCGTGAACATGTTAGTCCCTCCTTCTGTTGCGGTTGGGTTGGATAGGGTCAGAAAATGACGACCGAGCGGATGCTCTCGCCGGCATGCATGAGGTCGAAGCCCTTGTTGATCTCCTCAAGGCCCATGACATGGGTGATCATGGGGTCGATCTCGATCTTGCCGGTCATATACATGTCGACAATCTTGGGGACGTCGGTGCGACCCTTGGCGCCGCCGAACGCGGTGCCGCGCCAGTTGCGGCCCGTGACCAGCTGGAACGGACGGGTGCTGATTTCCTTGCCCGCTTCCGCCACGCCGATGATGATCGACGTGCCCCAACCGCGATGGCAGGCTTCCAGCGCCGTGCGCATCACGTCGGTATTGCCGGTCGCGTCGAACGTATAGTCCGCGCCCCCGTCCGTCATCGCGACGATCTTGGCGACCACATCCTCGCGGCTCATGCCCTTGGAATTGAGGAAGTCGGTCATGCCGAACTTACGGCCCCATTCCTCGCGATCGGGATTGATGTCGACGCCGACAATCTGCTTCGCGCCGGCAAGCCGCGCGCCCTGGATGACGTTCAGGCCGATGCCGCCCAGGCCGAACACCACGACCGTGTCACCCACCTGCACCTTGGCGGTGTTGATCACCGCGCCGACGCCGGTGGTCACGCCGCAGCCGATGTAGCAGCTCGTCTTGAACGGCGCGTCCTCGCGGATCTTCGCCACTGCGATCTCGGGCAGCACCGTGAAGTTGGAGAAGGTGGAGCAGCCCATATAATGGAAGATCGGCTGGCCCTTGTAGGAGAAGCGCGTCGTGCCGTCCGGCATCAGCCCCTTGCCCTGCGTGGCGCGGATCGCGGTGCACAGGTTGGTCTTGCCCGAGAGGCAGGACTTACACTGGCGGCATTCCGGCGTGTAGAGCGGGATGACATGGTCGCCCGGCACCACGGACGTGACGCCCGCGCCCACTTCGCGCACGATGCCGGCGCCCTCATGGCCCAGCACGCTCGGGAAGATGCCTTCGCTGTCGAACCCGTCCAGCGTATAGGCGTCTGTATGGCAGATGCCCGTCGCCATGATCTCGACCAGAACCTCGCCAGCTTTCGGCCCCTCAAGGTCCAGCTCGACAATCTCCAGCGGCTTCTTCGCCTCAAACGCTACAGCTGCGCGCGTCTTCATCCCTCATCCTCCGAAACTCTAGAATCGAGGCGCATCCCGCGCCGGTCCGAGCGCTTGTTGCGACCTCCCACCGATTCGGGCAACCCCCAAGCTGCCCCGACAATGGTTGTTTTGATCAACTTTTTATGAAGTGCCGCCATGCCTCCGCCGATCCGGTCCGCAGCGAGAGGGCCTCCCCTCCGATGAAACGACCGCCCCGGCACACCCCACGTTCAACGCTCTCCCGGCTACCGGTCATCCGCGCAGGCAGGCCGCGCTAGCCGTTGCCCGCCTCGGCTTCCATCGCGGCGCGGTCGAGGATGATGACGGCGCGCCGGTCCGGCAGGTCGATGATGCCGGCTTGGCGCAAACGAGTAAGCTGGCGGCTCACCGTCTCGATGGTCAGCCCGAGCAAATCGGCCATTTGCTGCCGGGTCAGCGGCAGATCGAACCGCTCCTGAAGCTGGGCGCCGCTACAATTGGTTTCGGCCAGGCGCCGCGCCATATCGAGCAGAAAGGTCGCAACCCGCTCGCTCGCGCTCTTGCGGCCGAGCAGCAGCATCCAGCCGCGCGCACGGTCCAGCTCATTCAGGGTGCGCTCCAGCAGCTTGTGTTGCAGCTGGGGATATTCGCGCGCGAAGCTGTCAAACGATGGGCGGGTGAACAGGCAAAGCTGCGCGTCGGAGAGGGCCGTCACGCTATGCTGGGTCGTGTCGCCGAACGGGCGGCCGATAAAGTCGGACGGATAGACCACGCCGACAATCTGCTCCCGCCCGTCCGCCGTGGAGGTGGAGAGCTTGAGCACGCCTTCGATCACATTGGCGACCAGTGCGCTCTCCTCGCCCTCCCAGATCAGCGTCTCGCCCCGTTGGACAAGGATGCGCCGGCCCATCCGGTTCAGCGCGTCGACCTCGGCATCGCTCAACGCGGCGCAAATTGCGCGGTTGCGCACCACACAGGTCTGGCAGCTGCTCATGAAGGAGCAAATATCCGTTCCCCGCCGATATTCCAATGAGCATACGGCCGGATCGCGCTCTGGCCGGTGCCCGGCGCGCATCGAAGACAAGGCTGGTGCAAACGTGCATCAGTCCCGCCGAGGCGGCCGGAAGGAGGGCCATCGGCACCTCCCTTATATTTCAGCACTTTGCTCCGGCGGGCGCCTCATATTGCGCTCGACCGCATGGGGGCGGGCGGACAGCTCCTCAGACCGAGCCAAGCCGCCCTACCCCATCCATCAGGTCAATAGCCGATGGTGAAGCGCTCATTCTCATGCTTCGGCGTTTCGATCTCGTCGATCATCGCGATCGCGAAATCCTCATAGCTGATCGAACTCTTGCCATCCGGCGCGGTCAGCACCGTCTCGGTGCCGAGGCGGAAGGTGCCGGTGCGCTCGCCGGGGCCGAAGAACATGGCCGGCGAGAGGAAGGTCCAGCTGAAATCAGCCTCGTTTTTCAGCCGGTTGAGGAAGTCGCGCGCCGGGGTCGCCTCCACCTTGATGAAGTCGGGAAAGCCCGGCGTATCGAGCAGAACCACGCCCTCCTCATTCTTGAGCGAAGCCGCGCCGCCGACGACCAGCAGCCGCGTGCCGCCCTTGCGGGCCACGGCAAAGACGTTGTCCACATTCAAGCCATTGAACGGCATGGACAGGATCGCCGCGTCATGCCCGGCAATCGCGCTCGCCATGGCGTTGACATCGTCGATATCCGCCTTCACCCAGGTCACGCCGTCGCGCGGCGCCTGTGCATCCGCATGGCGGGAAATCCCCGTCACCTGATGGCCCCGGCTGGTCGCCTCGTCGACGAGGCGCTGGCCGGCATTGCCCGTTGCGCCCATGATCGCGATCTTCATGATGATCCTTCTCCCTCTTCGCGAAACGGGCGCCCCATCGGCGCGCGGCTCGCATGCAATCAGGCGAACATTAGGAGCCAAACGGGCGGGAACACAAGAGCGCCCTGCGTTCCGCGACCGCCAGGCCGCCAATCCCGATCATGGGCCAGCCGGCCAGACCTCCATCGCGGAAATCAAACCGCCTCAGGAAACAACTCAGCGCTCCATCGCCCCTTTGCCGGCGATGATCTTCTCGCGAAAGCGGGCGATACGCTTCACGCGCGTTTCGGCCTGCTTCGCCGCGTTGAGATTGAGAACATAGCTCTTGCGCCGGCCGGGAGTCAGGTCATGAAATGCCTCGGCAAGCTCCGGGTCAGCGTCCAGAGCCTCGGACAGTTCGGATGGCAGCTCCAGCTCGCTCTCGTCCCTCGGCGCTTTCAGCCCCTGCTCGGCATAAGCCATCGCCTCACGCAGATAGGCACGGATCACTCGGGCCATCTTCTCGACATCGTCATTGGCCGTAAAGCGCAGCATGGACGGATGTTGGCTGTTCGGCCCCTGCCTTTCGAGGAGAGTCTCCGGGTCTTTCAACAAGGCGGCATTCATGAAGCTCAGGCGAAAATCGTCACGAAAGGCCCCCATGACGGCGATATTGCGCCGCGCGTGCATATAACAGGGATGTGCCCACTTCACCGTCTCCTCAAGGCCGAGGCCAAGGCAAATCTCCCGCAATGCCCGCAGCCCCGATTCCCATGGCCGGGTGGAACAATCCGGCGTGTCGAACCGATCGCAACGCCCGCATCCTCTGGTGAAAAAATCATCGACATCGGTAATCATCATGATCGCTTGTCTCACGCTATATCGTCCGCAGGGCGCGATGCGGTTATCGCATCCCCCTTCCTAAACGAAAAACCCCTCCTTTGCGTCTCGGCGTGATTTGAACGATCAATCACCGTGGACGGTCATCATGCAGGCGCGTCACCCCTCGCCCCGAGATTATCCAGCGCCCGGCGCATATGGTCGACAATTGGCATTTCCGCGATCTGCACCGATTGACCGTGATCGGCAAACAGGAAGCCGAGCCGCCGGGTGAGATCGAACCCGGCAAGGCGCGGCCAACCGATAGCGCCCTCCCTGATCGTTGACGAAGCGCGGTAGCTCTCCGGCATCAGCGTCAGCCCCAGGCCCGCCGCGACCATCGCCAGCACGCGCTCGTCATTGGTGGCGCGCATCGCGAAAAAGGGGCGCACGCCCCGCTCGGTGAAGTGCCGACTGGTCGCCGCCAGAACCTCGCAATGCCGCCGCGCGATCATCGCTTCACCGCCCAGTTCCTCGGCGGCAACCGCCTCCGCATGCGCCAGCCGATGGTCCCCCGGCAGCGCAAGCCGATAGCCCTCCTCACCCAACGGCTCCTGTGCGAAGCGCGTGCCGTCCGCACGGATCAAGGCGACCGCCAGATCGACCCGCCCGCGCGCAAGATGGGCATGCAGGTCGCGCTCATTGCCCTCGACAATCTCCACCTGCGTCCGCTCGCCTGCCTTGCGCGCGGCGGCCAGCGCAACCGTGAATCGTTCCGCCGGGATGCTCGCCAGCCAGCCGATCCGCAATCGCTCCGGCACCTCCACCGCCGCCAGCGCGCGCTCGGCACGGGCGAATTCCGTTTCGATCCGCCGGGCATGGACGAGCAGCCGCGCGCCCGCGCCCGTCAACTCGACCCGCTGGCTGGAGCGCAGGAACAGCGGCGCGCCCACCGCCTGCTCCAGCTTGGCGATCCCCACCGAGAGGGTCGGCTGCGCCACATGGCAGGAACGCGCCGCGCGCGAAAAATTCCCCTGGTCCACCACGGCAAGGAAGTAACGCAGCAAATAGCGGTCAATCATAGATTCCATCTATAATGAAGCTCATGATATTTCAATTTTTCCAATAGATCATGTTGCGGTAGGATCGGGCGGCCGCACAATGGGAGACAGGAACCCGGCCGGGCAGACAGGCATTGCTGTCCAAGCAGGCAGGCCGGAAGGAGAGGCTCGATGGACCAACTCGACTTCGCGCTCGGCGAGACGGCGGAGATGGTGCGCGAAACCACCCGCCGCTTTGCCGTTGACCGGATCGCTCCCCTCGCCGAACGGATCGACCGCGAAGGCTGGTTCCCCATCGACCTTTGGCCGGAAATGGGCGCGCTCGGCCTGCACGGCATCACCGTCGCGGAGGCGGATGGCGGCCTGGGCCTCGGCTATCTGGAGCATGTCATCGCCTGCGAGGAGATTGCCCGCGCCTCCGCCTCGGTGGGCCTGAGCTATGGCGCACACAGCAATCTGTGCATCAACCAGATCGCCCGCTGGGCTACGCCCAAACAGAAGGCGCGCTATCTCCCCGGCCTGATCTCCGGCGCCCATATCGGCAGCCTCGCCATGTCGGAGGCGGATACAGGATCGGACGTCGTCTCCATGAAGCTGCGCGCCGATCCCGCACCCGGCGGCTACATGCTCAACGGCACCAAATACTGGATCACCAACGCGCCCTATGCGCAGACGCTGGTCGTCTATGCCCGCACCGATCCCGCCGGGGGATCGAAGGGCATCACCGCCTTCCTCATCGAGAAGGATATGGCGGGCTTCGCCATTGGCCAGACGATCGGGAAGATGGGCATGCGCGGCTCCCCCACGGCCGAATTGGTGTTCAGCGACTGCTTCGTGCCGGCGGAGAATGTGCTCGGCGCGGCGGGCGGCGGCGTGCGCGTGCTGATGTCCGGCCTCGATTACGAGCGCGTCGTGCTCTCCGGCATCCAGCTTGGCATCATGCAGGCCTGCCTCGACACCGTGCTGCCCTATGTGCGGGAGCGCAGGCAGTTCGGCAAACCGATCGGCACCTTCCAGCTCATGCAGGCCAAGGTGGCGGACATGTATGTCGCGCTCAACTCGGCCCGTGCATATGTCTATGCAGTCGCGCGCGCCTGCGACGCCGGCCGCACCACTCGCTTCGACGCCGCCGGCGCGATCCTGCTCGCCAGCGAGAACGCCGTGAAGGTCGCCCTCGAAGCCGTCCAGGCGCTCGGCGGCGCGGGCTACACCACGGACTGGCCGGTCGAGCGCTATCTGCGCGATGCCAAACTGCTCGATATCGGCGCCGGCACCAACGAGATCCGCCGCATGCTGATCGGCCGCGAACTGGTGGGGGCGGAGGCATGAGGAGCCGCCATCGGTCGTCGGGCACTCTCCCCGCTCTGGCTAGCGTAGGAAGGTGCGGATGACCGCCCCCCTTCTCCCCACAACCATCGACCCGGCGGACGCGGGCTTCCTCGCCCGCGCCGTCCATAACCGGGCGTTGCGCGACCGGCTCCGCGCCGATGTCGCGGCGGCTGCCCTTGGCGGCGGCGAACGTGCACGCGATCGCCACATCGCGCGCGGCAAGCTGCTTCCCCGCGAACGCGTCGCGCAGTTGCTCGATCCCGGCAGCCCGTTTCTGGAGATCGGGCAGCTCGCCGCGCACAATGTCTATGACGAGCCGATCCCCGGCGCCGGCCTCATCGCCGGCATCGGCCGCGTCTCCGGCCGACAGGTGATGATCGCCTGCAACGATGCCACGGTGAAGGGCGGCACTTATTACCCGCTCTCGGTCAAGAAGCATCTGCGCGCGCAGGAGATCGCGGCGGAGAACCGCCTGCCTTGCATTTATCTGGTCGACAGCGGCGGGGCTAACCTGCCCCATCAGGCGGAGGTGTTCCCGGATCGCGACCATTTCGGCCGCATCTTCTTCAATCAGGCCACCATGTCCGCACGGGGCATCGCCCAGATCGCCTGTGTCATGGGCCTGTGCACCGCCGGGGGCGCCTATGTGCCCGCCATGGCGGATGAGAGCGTGATCGTGCGCGGGCAGGGCACAATCTTCCTGGCCGGTCCGCCGCTGGTGAAGGCCGCCACTGGCGAGGAGATCAGCGCCGAGGATCTGGGCGGCGGCGATCTTCACGCCCGCACGTCCGGCGTGGTGGATCATCTCGCCGAGAATGACGCGCACGCCCTCACCATCGTCCGCGATATCGTCAGCCAGCTTCCCCTCGACCGCGTGCCGGATATCCCGCTCCTCCCCCCGCGCCCACCGAAATACGACCCGGAGGAATTGTACGGCATCATTCCGCAGGACGTCCGCGCCTCCTTTGACGTGCGGGAGGTCATTGCCCGCCTCGTCGACGGCAGCGAATTTCACGAGTTCAAGGCGCTTTACGGCAGCACGCTGGTCTGCGGCTTCGCGCATATCTGGGGGATGCCCGTCGCCATCCTCGCCAACAACGGCGTGCTGTTCAGCGAGAGCGCGCTCAAGGGCGCGCATTTCATCGAACTGGCCTGCCAGCGCCGCACGCCCCTGCTGTTCCTCCAGAACATCAGCGGCTTCATGGTCGGCGGCAAATATGAGGCGGAGGGCATTGCCAAGCATGGCGCCAAGCTCGTCACCGCCGTCGCCACCGCGCAGGTGCCCAAGATCACCGTGCTGATCGGCGGAAGCTTCGGCGCGGGCAATTATGGCATGGCCGGGCGCGGCTATTCCCCGCGCTTCCTGTTCAGTTGGCCCAACAGCCGCATCGGCGTGATGGGCGGCGAGCAGGCCGCCAGCGTCCTCGCCACCGTGAACCGCGATGCCGCCACCTGGACGCCGGAAGAGGCCGAAGCCTTCAAGGCGCCGATCCGCGCGCGGTTCGAGGCGGAAGGCGACCCCTGGTATGGCACCGCCCGCCTGTGGGACGACGGCATCATCGACCCCGCGCAGACAAGGGACGTGCTAGGGCTGGCCCTCGCGACCACCCTCAATGCGCCGATCCCGGAGGCAGCCCGGTTCGGGCTGTTCCGCATGTGAGGCGGAGGGGCATGGCTATCGGGCCTGCTCGGGCATTCGGTCGCCGTCCGATCAGGGGAGGTGCCCGATGTTGACCTCCCTCCTCATCGCCAATCGTGGCGAGATCGCCTGCCGCATCATCCGCACCGCGCGCAGGCTCGGCGTCCATAGCATCGCCGTCCATAGCGATGCGGACGCCCATGCGCGCCATGTCCGCATGGCCGATGAAGCCGTCCCTATCGGGCCTGCTCCCGCCACGGACTCCTATCTGGTGGGCGACAGGATCATCGCCGCCGCCCAAATGACGGGCGCGCAGGCCATCCACCCCGGTTACGGCTTCCTCAGCGAGAATGCCGCCTTCGCCCAGACCGTCATGGACGCTGGCCTCATCTGGGTCGGCCCGCCGCCGGCCGCCATCCGCGCCATGGGTCGCAAGGATGCCGCCAAGGCACTGATGCAGGCGGCGGGCGTTCCCGTCACCCCCGGCTCACTCGGCGAGGATCAGTCGCCAGCCCGCCTTCAGGCAGAGGCCGACACCATCGGCTACCCCCTTCTCATCAAGGCGGTGGCGGGCGGCGGCGGCAAGGGCATGCGCTGTGTCGACACGGCCGCCGCCTTCGCGGACGATCTCGCCGCCTGCCGCCGCGAGGCGATGGCCGCATTTGGCGATGATCGCGTGATCCTTGAAAAATACATCTCCGCGCCGCGCCATATCGAGGTGCAGGTCTTCGGCGATACGCATGGCCAGATCGTCCACCTGTTCGAGCGGGATTGCTCGCTCCAGCGCCGCCACCAGAAGGTGATCGAGGAAGCGCCTGCACCCGGCATGGACGCCGCCACCCGCGCCGCGATCTGCGCCGCCGCCGTCCGCGCGGCCCGCGCCGTGGATTATGTCGGCGCCGGCACGGTCGAGTTCATCGCCGACGGGAGCGGCGCGCTCTCGCCCGAGCGCATCTGGTTCATGGAGATGAACACGCGGCTCCAGGTCGAGCACCCCGTTACCGAGGAGATCACGGGGGTCGATCTGGTCGAATGGCAATTGCGCATCGCCAGCGGTGAGCCATTGCCGCTCCGGCAGGAAGAGCTTGCCATCCACGGCCATGCCATCGAGGCCCGCCTCTACGCCGAGGAGCCGGCGCGCGGCTTCCTGCCCAGCACCGGCCATCTCGATCACCTTGCCTTCCCCGCCGCAGCGCGCATCGAAACCGGCGTCGATCAGGGCGATGACGTCTCGCCTTTCTACGACCCGATGATCGCCAAGATCGTCGCCCATGCGCCCACGCGCGCTGCGGCCATCGCCCGCCTCGCCGCCGCTTGCGGATCGGTCGAGTGCGCCGGCGTGCGGACCAATGCCTGGTTCCTGCGCCGCCTGCTGCTGGCCCCGCCCTTTGCGGCCGGCAAGGTGACGACCAGCTTCATTGCCGACCATCTCGACAGCCTCACCGCGCCTCCGCACGCCAGCGCGACCCTGCTGGGCCGCGCGGCCGACGCAGTCGCACGCGATAGCTCCGGCCCGCCGGTCTCCGAACTGGCGCGCGCCCTCTCCGGCTTCCGGCTGAACGCGCCGCCGGATATGCGCATCCGCCTTGCCGTCGATGGTGCGCTGACCGACGCCACGCTGGATGCCAGCGCCCGACCTCCCGCCACCGCACAGATGCCGGAGGGCGGCTTCTATGCCTTCGAGCAGGGTGCCGCCTTCCACATCACGCCCGCCCGCACGGACGTCTCGGCGGATCGCGCCGGGAGCGACGGGGCTATCCTCGCCCCCATGCCCGGCCGCATCCTTGCGGTGGACGTCACGCAAGGCCAGCATGTGACGAAGGGCCAGCGCCTGCTTACCCTTGAAGCCATGAAGATGGAACACAGCCTGACCGCGCCTTTCGCGGGCATTGTCGCCGCCCTTCCGGCCAAATCCGGCGCGCAGGTGCAAGTCGACGCGCTGCTCGCGCGGATCGAGCCGGCGACAGCGCAATCACATGAGTCAGAATGATGGAAAAGGCCGAAACGATGACAGCGAGATATTTCAACGCATTGACCATCGGCGACCGCATCGTCCACCCCGTCCGCCGCACCGTCACCGAGACCGACAACCTGCTCTGGACGACGATGACGCATAATCCCCAGCCGCTCCATCTCGATATCGAGGCGGCACGCGCGACCGAGTTCGGGCAGATCCTCGTCAACTCCACCTTCACGCTGAGCCTCATGGTCGGCCTCTCGGTGGAGGGGACGACGCTCGGGCCGCTCATCGCCAATCTCGGCTTCGACAAGGTGGTGCTGCCCAAGCCGGTGTTCATCGGCGATACGCTGCGCTGCGAAAGCAGCGTGACCGCGCTGCGCGAAAGCAAATCGCGCCCCAATGCCGGCATTGTCACCTGGGAGCACAAGCTGTTCAACCAGCGCGACGAGATCGTCTGCCAGGGCCTGCGCACCGCCATGCTCAAGCGGCAGCCGGACGCATGAAGGCGCTGCGCTCCCTATTGTTCGTCCCCGGCGACCGGCCGGAACGCTTCGCCAAGGCGGTAGCGAGCGGGGCGGATGCGGTGATCCTCGATCTGGAGGATGCTGTCGCCCCCGCCCGCAAGGCGGAGGCCCGCGCAGCCGTGGCGACGTGGCTGGCAGCGGAGCGCACGGTGCCCGCCATCGTGCGCGTCAACCCGCTTGGCAGCCCGCATCTCGCCGAGGACATCGCCGCCCTGCGCATCGCCGCGCCGGACGCGCTGATGCTCCCCAAGGCGGATGGCGCCACCTCCATCGCCGCGCTCGATGCGCTGCTCGGCGCCTTCGATCCGCCGATCATCCCCATCGCCACCGAAACACCGGCCGCCATCTTCGAGTTGGGCAGCTACCGCGCCTGCGCGGACCGCCTCGCCGGCCTGACCTGGGGCGCGGAGGACCTGCCGGCCGCCATCGGCGCTACCGCCGCGCGCACCGAGGATGGGGGCTACACCGCGCCTTATGAGACAATCCGCGCCCTCGCCCTGTTCGCCGCCCACGCCGCCGGCGTCCCCGCCATCGACACGATCTTCCCCGCCATCAAGAACGAAGCCGGCCTCTCGGCCCATGTCGCCCGCGCACGCCGGGACGGCTTCACCGCCATGCTCGCCCTCCACCCCGCACAGGTGCCTGTCATCAACGCCGGCTTCACGCCGAGCACGGCGGAGATCGCCCATGCTCGTGCCATCGTGGATGCTTTTAGTGCCAACCCCGACACCGGCGCGCTGCTGCTCGATGGCCGCATGATCGACCGGCCGCATCTGGTGCAGGCCCAGCGCATCCTCGCACTGGCGGAGATTTTGCGATAACGAAGCGCCGCTGCATATCCTGAGCCTTGAAAGACTCGGTGCTCCTGCTTTCGCAGGAGCACAACGTGGCCTCAGCAGTCAGAGGCGCGCAAGGCCCATCATGCAGACACGGCCTGCCTTCACTCACACATGAATGGCCTGCCCCAGCGCCTTGAGCGCGCTCTCATGCACCATCTCGCCCAGCGTCGGGTGCGCATGGATGATGCCCGCAACATCCTCCAGCGTCGCGCCCATTTCCACCAGCGCCGCTAACTCTCCGGCCAGCTCCGAGATATGCCGGCCGACCGCCTGGATACCGACGATGCGCCCGCTCGTCTTCTCCGCGATCGTTCGCACGAAGCCGCCCGTATCGCCCGCACCCATGCTGAGCGCGCGGCCGTTCGCGGCAAAGGGCACCTGCCCCACGATATGCCGCTCATCCACCCGCGTCAGCCCGACCGAAACGATCTCCGGCTCGGTGAAGCAGATGGCGGGAATCGCCACCGGATCGAACCGCCGCCGCTGCCCGGCGATGATCTCCGCCACCACCGCGCCCTGCGCAGAGGCGCGGTGCGCCAGCATCGGCTCGCCGGTCACATCGCCAATCGCCCAGACATTGCGGGTCGAGGTAGCGCAGCGCTCATCCACGCGGATGAAGCGCCCGGCCATCTCGATCCCCATCGCCTCCAGTCCCCAGCCTTCTATATTGGGCGCGCGGCCGACCGTGACGAGGATCGCCTCGGCCGGAATGGTGAAGCGGTCGGTCCGCTCCGTCTCGATGGCCAACCCCCGCGCCGCCTTGCCCTGCGCCCGCGCATTGAGATGCAGTTCCACGTCATGCGCATGCAACCAGTCAGCCACCGGCCTGGTCAGCGCCGCATCATAGAGCGGCAGGATACGCTCGGCGGCCTCGACCAGCGCCACCCGCACGCCCAGCTTGGCGAAGGCGATGCCCAGTTCCAGCCCGATATAGCCCGCGCCGACCACGGCGAGGCTCTTGGGCAGCGTCGTCAGCGCCAGCGCTTCCGTGGAGGAGAGGACCTTGCCGCCAAACGGCAGCGTCGGCAGTTCCACCGGCACCGATCCGGTGGCGAGAACGACATGCTCGGGCGCAATCTTCACCGGCCCGTCCGGCGTCTCCACCGTGCAGGTCTTGGCGTCGGCGAAGCGCGCCCAGCCCTGCATCACGGTGACACGCGCGCGGCGCAGTAGGCCGGCGACCCCGCCGCTCAGCCGCTCGACCATCCCGTCCTTCCACGCCATGGTGGCGGCGATGTCGATCCGGGGCGGCGCATCGAGTTGGATGCCGAGATGCCCCGCCTCCCCGCTCGCCCGCGCCATCTCCTCGTAAAGCCCGGCCGCATGGATCAGCGCCTTGCTGGGGATGCAACCACGCGTCAGGCAGGTGCCGCCGAGCCGACCGCTCTCGACCAGCACTGTCTCCACGCCCAGTTGGCCGGCGCGGATCGCCGCGACATAGCCGCCCGGCCCGCCGCCGACGACGAGCAGCTTCGGCCTCAGCACCCTGCTCATGCGCCGTCTTCCATGAAGATCAGCGCGGGATGCTCAAGGCGCCGCTTGATCGCCTGGATGAACTGGGCGGCATCATAGCCATCGACAATGCGGTGATCGAAGGAGGAGGAGATGTTCATCAGCTTGCGCACGCTGATGAACTGGCCCGCCACCACGGGTCGCTCGACGATACGGTTCGGGCCGATAATCGCCACCTCCGGGCGGTTGATGACCGGCGTGGTCGCCATGCCACCCAGCGGCCCGAGCGAGGTGATGGTGACGGTCGATCCGCTCAGTTCCTCGCGGGTCGCGCTGCCATCCCGCGCGGCTTGGGAGAGGCGTGTAATCTCACGAGCGATCTCCCATACGTCCAGCGCCTCGGCATGGCGCAGCACCGGCACCATCAGGCCGCCCGGCGTCTGCGTCGCGATGCCGACATGCACACCCTCCTGCATGTGCAGCACGTCCGCCTCGTCGTCATAGAGGGCGTTGATCTGCGGAAACTCCGGCAGAACCCGCATCATCGCACGGATCAGGAAGGGAAGCAGCGTCAGCTTGGGCTGGCCCTCGCTGCGTCCCTCGTTCACGGTCGCCCGCAGCGCCTCCAGCTCGGTTACGTCGATTTCCTCGACATAGCTGATATGCGGGATGCGCCGCTTGGCCTCCTGCATCCGCTCGGCGATCTTGCGGCGCAGGCCGATGATCGGCTTGTCCGTCACACCCGTGCGCCGCCCCGAGCCGCCCGGCGCGCACGCCACGCCCCCGGCCGCGATGAACGCATCGAGATCGGCGGGGAGGATACGCCCGCCCGGCCCCGTGCCCGGTACGAATTGCAGCGGGATGCCCAGCTCATAAGCGCGCTTGCGCGTCGCCGGTGCGGCAAAGACCTGCTCCCGGCCGACGGTGCCGGGCATGGCGCCCCGCGTCTCGCCTGCCCCGCCTCGTCCAGACGTTGCCGGCACCGGTCCCGTTGCCTTGGATCGCGCCGACCGCTGCGGTGCCGACCCATCGAGGTGCGATGCCTTCGCTTCGGCAAGAGGATCAGCGGCCACATCGCCCGGCTGGTCAGCGCCATCCTCATCGGCAAGCACCTTCGGAACGGGGCCTTCGCTGGCCCCAGCCTCACCGGTATTGCCCTCACCCTCAACCTCCAGTTCGACCAGCACCGACCCTACCGGGGCCATCGCACCGATCTCGCCATGCACCGCGATCACCGTGCCATCGACCGGCGAGGTCATTTCCACCGTCGCCTTGTCGGTCATCACGTCGGCGAGATTATCGTCCTCGCGCACACGGTCGCCGGCCTTCACATGCCAGGCGACGATTTCCGCCTCGGTCACGCCCTCGCCAACGTCGGGCAGGCGAAAGAGATAGCGGCCCATCGGCTCAATCCTCCATCACGCGGGCAAGCGCGGCGGCCAGCCGGCCCGGCCCCGGCAGATAATCCATCTCGAAGGCATGGGGATAAGGCGTGTCCCAGCCCGCCACTCGCGCAATGGGCGCCTTGAGCGCCCAGAAGCAGCGCTCCTGCACCAGCGCCGACAATTCGCTACCAAAGCCCGCGAAGCGCGTTGCCTCATGCAGAATCACGCACCGCCCGGTCCTGGCGACGGAGGCCGTGATCGCCTCGATATCCAGCGGCACGATGGAGCGCAGGTCGATCAGTTCCGCATCCACGCCGCTCTCCTCGATGCCGGCCATGGCGACATGCACCATCGTGCCATAAGCCAGCACCGTCGCGTCCTTGCCTGCGCGCACGGTGGCCGCCTTGCCGAGCGGCACGGTATAATGCCCCTCCGGCACCTGCGCGCTCGGCTCGCCGGCCCAATTGCGCAGTTGCTCACCCTGCCGGCCGTTGAATGGCCCGTTATAGATGCGCTTGGGTTCCATGAAGATCACCGGATCGTCATCCTCGATGGAGGCGATCAGCAACCCCTTGGCGTCATAGGGGTTGGAGGGGATGATCGTCTTGAGACCGGTCACATGGGCGAACAGCGCCTCGGGCGACTGGCTGTGCGTCTGCCCGCCGAAGATACCACCGCCATAAGGCGAGCGCACCGTGATCGGTGCGGAAAACTCGCCGCCCGAGCGATAGCGCAGCCGCGCCGCCTCGGAGACGAGCTGGTCATAGGCCGGCAGGATATAGTCGACAAACTGGATTTCCGCGACCGGCCGCAGTCCATAAGCGCCCATGCCGATGGCGCAGCCGATGATGCCGCCCTCGGCGATCGGCGTATCGAAGCAGCGGGTAAGGCCGTGTTTGGCCTGCAAGCCCTCGGTCGCGCGGAAAACACCACCGAAATAACCGACATCCTCGCCAAAGACGAGCACGTCCGGGTCGCGCGCCAGCATCACGTCGAGCGCGCTGTTGATCGCCTGGATCATGGTCATGCTGCGCGTGTCGCCGGCCATCGCCTACACCCCCAGTTCGCGGCGCTGCTCGATGAGGCGCCAGTCGGGCGTGGCGAACACATGCTCGAACATCTCGCGCACCGGCGGCTTGGATTTGCCGAGCGTGCCCACCGCCTCGCCCTGCTTCACCGCCGCGCGCACTGTCTGGTCCAGCTCCTCGGTCAGCGCCGCATGCCGCGCCTCGTCCCACGCGCCGAGCGCGATAAGGTGCTGCTTGAGCCGCTCGACAGGGTCGCCGAGCGGGAAATGGTTCGCCTCGTCGCCCGGCCGATATTTGGTCGGATCGTCCGACGTCGAATGGCCCGCCACCCGATAGGTGACGAATTCGATCAGCGTCGGCCCCAGATTGGCCTGCGCCCGCTCGACCGCCCATTGCGTCGCGGCCCAGATGGCGAGGAAATCGTTGCCGTCCACCCTCAGCCCCGGCAGGCCGAACCCGATGGCGCGTGAGGCGAGCGGCGCCTCCTGTGCGCCGGCAAAGCCGGAGAAGCTGGAGATCGCCCATTGGTTGTTGGTGATGCAGAGCAGCACCGGCGCGCGATAGACGCTGGCGAAGGTCAGCGCCTCATGGAAATCGCCTTCCGCCGTGGTGCCGTCGCCCACATAGGCCAGCGCCAGGCTGTCATCGCCCTTATAGGCCGATGCCATCGCCCAGCCGACCGCATGGCTCATCCGGCTGCCGAGATTACCCGAGAGCGAGTAGAAGCCATAATCGCGCGCCGAGTAGAGGATGGGAAGCTGGCGGCCCCGCAGCGGGTCGGCCTCGTTGGAGAAGATCTGGTTGACGAGGTCGATCAGCGGATAATCCCGCGCCATCAGCCAGCCGAGCACGCGGTAAGTGGGGAAGCACATGTCGCGCGCGCCCAGCAGCAGCGATTGCGCGATGGGGATCGCCTCCTCGCCGGTCGACTTCATGTAGAAGCTGGTCTTGCCCTGCCGGTGCGCGCGGAACAGCCGATCATCGAAGATGCGGGTGAGCATCATCGCCCGCAGCCCGCGCAGCAGCATCTCGGGCGCGATGCGCGGCGCCCACGGGCCGACCGCCTGATGCGCCTCGTCCAGCACGCGGATGAAACGATAGGGCATGTCGCGCATCTCCAGCCCCGGCGTCTCGGCCAGCGGGCGCCGCGCGGCACCGGCCGGTTCGAGGTGGAGATGGGAGAAATCGGGGACGCTGCCCGGCCGCGCGGATGGCTCGGGAATATGCAGCGAAAAGCCTCGGTCGTTGCGCATCGGGCCACCTCTCCGAAGTGGTTCTGTCTTATCCCCGATTGTCTCACGGACCCCGCGAAACAATATTGCTTTCTCTCTCCTGCAAACCGATAATCGCGGAAGATGGTTCCCCGGAGAGGGCCGATCCTGGAACAGCATTCCCTTGATCTATTCGACCGGAAGATACTGGCGGCCGTGCAGGCCGATCCGGCGCTGACGGTCGGCGCGCTCGCCGAGCAGGTCGGCCTCTCGCAAACGCCCTGCTGGCGCCGCCTCAAGGCGCTGGAGCGGGAAGGCTATATCGCCCGCCGCGCGGTCATGCTGGACGCGCACAGGCTGGGCTATACGGTCGACGTGTTCGCCCATGTCCGCCTCGCCCGGCATGACGAGGAGACGCTGAACGCCTTCGAGGATCAGGTGCGCAGCCATCCACAGGTGATGGAATGCTTCTCGATGACCGGCGAGAGCGACTATCTGATGCGGATCGTCGGCCGCAGCATCGAGGAATATGAGCAGTTTCTCAAGAAGGTGCTGCTCCACCTCCCCGGTGTCGCCGCGGTCAACTCCAGCTTCTCACTCAAGACGGTGAAGATGACCACCGATCTGCCCATCGACCTGACGTGAGCGATCACCGGCATTGCCTGCCCCGGCCGTTGCGGCAGCCGGGGCAGAGGCAGGCTTTTACCAGGTCACGTTGAGGCGGCCATAGAGATACCGCCCGTTGAACCCGAATGGCGAATAATAAGGGAAGGCCACGGTGCCCGTGCTGTTGTTCGCAATCGACAGCGGATCGGGATAGACATCGAACAGGTTGTTCGCACCGACCGCCAGGCCGATATTCTGCGTCACCTGATAGCGGCCTTCCAGATCGACAATGGTGTGCTTGCCCGTATGCGTATCGCCCGCCACGCTCGAACCGGGCTGCGTCACATCGCCATAATAGCTCGCGCGGATCGTCGCGCCGACGCCGCCCAGCTTCCAGTCGACCGCGCCGACCAGCTTGGTGCGCGGCGTGCCCTCCTCAATGCTGACGATCCGCTGGCGGGAAACCAGCGTCGGCGTCGGGTCGAGGTCGACCGCCGTGGAGGTCGGCACGCTGTTGACCTTGAGGTCGTTGAAATTGCCGGCCGCCGTCAGGTCGAAGATGCCAGCCGCGCCGCTATCCCAGCGATAATGCGCCACCACGTCGATGCCCTTGGTCGTCGTGCGCACGCCGTTCACGAAGAAGCGGGCAGCCGACACGCCATAGGGCGCCAGCAATGCAGCCACCTGCGGGCTGAAGCTGTTGGCGATGTTCTCCGAGAGGCCGATGCCGTCGCGCACGCGGATCCAGTAGCCGTCGACCGTCAGGTTGAAGCCGCCAGCCCGGATCACCGTGCCGAGCGAGACGTTGGTCGATTTCTCAGGCCGCAGCGGCAGACCGCCTAGCGCCACCGCAATCGGGCTGACCGACGGGAAAGTGCCGGTTTCCACAATGTCCGGCGCCACGAAGACCGACGCGGTCGATGTATAATATTGCTGCTGGAGCGCCGGCGCACGGAAGCCGGTCGAGGCGGTGCCACGGATCGCGATCCACGGCGCAATATCGAAGCGCGCCGAGGCCTTGCCCGTCACAACGTCGCCAAAATCCGAATAATGCTCGCCGCGCACCGCCGCGCCCAGGGTGAGCGCTTCGGTGGGCTTGGCCTCCAGATCGAGATAGAGCGCGGCGTTTTCACGTGCACGGTTGATCTCATTGGAAGGCTGGAAGCCGGGGAAACCCTGCGCGCCGCTGCCCAAGCTGGCACCAAAGTCTGGATCATCACCGAGGGGGCCACGGTCGTAAGAGGCCGGCTCGCCCGCCTCGATCTTGTAGCGCTCGCGGCGGAACTCCCAGCCCCACGCCACGTTCAGCGTGCCGTCGCCAAGCGCATATTCCTTGGCCATGTCCATCCCGCCGATGAACTGGTTATAGACCAGCGCGCCATCGTAAAAGGCGGTCGGCGAGGCCGCGCCATAGGTGCCGTTGACCGAATTTTCGGTGCGGAAATCCAGCCGGTTGCGTCCGTAGGAGAGCTTCACCGTTGTCGCCCAGTCGCCGACATCGCCGCGCAGGCCGCCCGTCACCGTCAGATCCTTGGAGCGCACGTTGATGAGCGGCAGGAAGCCATCGGGATAGAGCGGCTGCGTCGCGATGACATTGGCATTGCTCGGCACGCGCGGGAAGGCCGCGCTGGTGCTGTCCCGATATTGATAGCCGCCGAAGCCGAAAATCTCCCAGCCATCCGCCACCGGATGCGCGGCATTCAGATAGACCGTGCCCTGCTCGACCTCGGGGTCGCCATAGCGCGACCGCACGACGGCAGGCGTCTCACGCGGGTCGATATCGCCCCGGCTCGTCGCCTTGCGGTTCAGATATTCGCCGCTGATCGTCAGGAAGCCGTCGTCACCAAGGCCGAACCCCTGCCAGGCCGAGGCGGTGACCGTCTCGCCGTCATGCGCATCGCGCGACGAGCGTGCCGCGTTGATCTCCGTCTCATACTGGCCGTATGTCACCGAGGCGCCGCCGCCGCTGCGCGCTTCCCGCAAGCGCAGGTTGACCACGCCGGCAATCGCGTCCGAGCCATATTGCGCGGAGGCACCGTCACGCAGCACCTCGATGCTCTCCAGCGCCACACTGGGGACGGTATTGAGATCGAACGCCGCCGAGCCGCGCCCGACCGATCCGTTCACGTTGAGCAAGGCCGAGGTGTGGCCGCGCACACCGTTGACAAGCACCAGCGTCTGGTCGGGCGAGAGGCCGCGCAGCGTTGCGGGGCGAACCGAATCGGTGCCATCCACCGCGGCATTACGCGGGAAGTCGATCGACGGCGCGACGGTCGCAAGAGCCGCGCCAATCTCGGTCGTGCCCTGCTGGCGCAAGCTGTTGGCCGAGAGCACGTCGATCGGCGCAACGGAATCGAGCCGGGTGCGCCCCTGCGCGCGCGTGCCGGTGACGATGATTTCCTGCTGATCGCCGGTATCATCGGCCCCCGCTTGCGATTGCGCAAAAGCCGGCGCGGCCAGAGGCAATGCGGCCAGGCTTGCGGTGGCGAGGAGAGTCTTGCGAAGATGCTGCATGGGAAACACCCCTATTCATTCTGAAACTGCCATTCAGCACGGCTGAACGTCCACCCAGATAGATACTACTATTTCGATAGACAATTTATTTCGCTGCGATTGCGAAAAACCGGTGGCGGAATGATGCAATTCCGACACAGCTTTTTCGTCAGCCAGAAAACGCAGCAAAGGCAAAAAAGTGCCGCACGAGGGCGCGCGACAGCATTTGGCGTTCAGGAAGAACGCGCCTTCAAAATCTCGGGAGACGGGCGATCAGACCTGCAAACCGTCAAACATGCTCCGGCTTGCCCTTGCGCTTGCCGTGGGCCAATTCCTCAAGCTGCGTCTCGCTCATCGATTCATACATCTCGCGCGAGGCGCCGCGTAGATCACTCTGCTTCGTTTCGCCGCGCTTGGCTGAGAGGGCAGCGCCTGCCGCCTTCTGCTGGGATTTGGATTTGGCTGGCATGGCCCATCTCCGGCAGGGGGCCGGCACGGCGGCGCGAATCCGCCGGCCGGCCGCTGCACACTCAAATGAAGGGGTAGGACAAACCCCAATAACCATAGACCTGGCGGCCATATAGGTCGTCATAAGCCTGGTCGTGCTCGGTCGCATAGCGCGGGGCCTGTTCGAGCCGCTCCTTGTCGATATCGACCACATAGCCGCCCTGATCGACATCATAGGACAGCATTTCCCAGGGAATGGGATAATAATCGCTGCCGATACCGAACAGGCCGCCAAATTGCAGCACGGCATATTCCGCCTTGCCGCTCCGCTTGTCGACCATGAAGCTTTTCACCGATCCCAGCCGTTCGCCGTCACGGCTATAGACCACAGTGCCGTCAACCTTTTCGGACGAGATCAGCCGGTTGCTTTCTTCCGTTGCGAGTCGCTCGGCCATTGCCTTTCTCCTCTCTCCATGCGTGGCAGATCAGCCTCGTCTGGCAGGCACCGCGTCCGCTTGGTGCGGGCGTCACCGCCGGTTCGAGGCCTGAAGCGGGGCGATGTTCCGCCGCTTCCTGTCAGGACAACGACTGGAGAGGCAGGATGTTCCGGCAGGCGGCATGGCTGGTCGCGCCCTCGCCACGCCGTATCGTGCAGGCCGGCGGCGACGGCATCGCCCGGCATCAGACCATATCGGCCGGGCGCACCACGCGATCGAATGTCGCCTCGTCCACCAGCCCCAGGGCCAGCCCGGCCTGCTTGAGCGTCAGCCCCTCCGCATGCGCATATTTGGCGATCTTCGCGGCATTGTCATAGCCGATATGGGGCGCCAGCGCCGTTACCAGCATCAAGGAGCGGTCGACCAGTTCCGCGATCCGCCCTTCATTGGCGACCAGCCCTGCCACGCAGCGCTGCCCGAAGCTGTCCATGCCGACGGCGAGCAGATGGATCGACCGAAGCACCGCCGCGCCGATCATCGGCTTGAACACGTTCAGTTCCAGATGGCCCTGCAAGCCGCCCACCGTCACGGCCTGATGGTTGCCGATCACCTGCGCGGCCACCATGGTCAGCATCTCGCATTGGGTCGGGTTGACCTTGCCCGGCATGATCGAGCTTCCCGGCTCATTGGCCGGCAGATCCAGTTCGCCAAGGCCGGAGCGCGGCCCGCTGCCGAGCAGGCGGATATCATTGGCGATCTTGGTCAGCGCTACCGCCAGCGTGGCGAGCGTGGCCGACACCTGCACCAGCGGATCGTTGGACCCGAGCGCCTCGAACTTGTTGGGCGCGCTGTGGAAGGGCAGGCCGGTGAGCGCCGCAATCTCCGCGGCCACTGCCTCGGCGAAGCCCGCCGGCGCATTGAGGCCAGTGCCGACCGCCGTGCCTCCTTGCGCCAGCGGCATCATCTCCTGCGTCACCGTATGGAGAAGGCGCGCCCGCGCATTGGCAAGCTGCTGGGCATAGCCGGAGAACTCCTGCCCCAACGTCAGCGGCGTCGCATCCTGCAAATGGGTGCGGCCGATCTTGACGATCTTGCTCCAGGCCTTCGCCTTGGCGTCGAGCAGGGCATGCAAATCGTCGAGCGCGGGCAGCAACGCCTCCGTTGCAGCGCGGGCGACGGCAATGTGCAGCGCGGTGGGGAAGCTGTCGTTGGAAGACTGCCCCATATTGACATGGTCGTTGGGGTGCACCGGGCTTTTGCCCCCCCGCGCGCCTGCCAGCACCTCATTGGCGCGGCCGGCAATCACCTCGTTGACGTTCATGTTGCTTTGGGTGCCGCTGCCGGTCTGCCAGATGACCAGTGGGAACTGATCGTCCAGCCGCCCTTCGGCAACCTCGGCCGCCGCTTTCTCGATCGCATCGGCCAGTCGCCCGTCCAACCCATGCGCCCGGTTGACGCGGGCCGCCGCGCGCTTGACGATCGCGAGCGCGTGGACGATGCCGATGGGCATCCGCTCCATCGCGCCGAAGGGGAAATTCTCCAGGCTCCGCTGGGTCTGCGCCCCCCAATAGGCCTCCGCCGGCACCGCAATGCTGCCGATGCTGTCCGTCTCGCTGCGGGTCGCGCCCATGCCGTCCATCCTGTCGCTGCCGATACTGCAAAGGTGGGAGGAAACGCTGCGCAACGCAAGCCGCATGGGGGCAAACGCCCGGGCGCATCGCCATTGCGCGCGCACGGCCTCTCTTCACGACCGTTATGGAAGCATGCGCCTGATCGGGGTGTCGGCCGAACGGGCGGGTGGATCGCCGGCGGAGCCTAAGCGACATGCTCCACCGCCACGCGCTCCGCCTCGCCGGCGCGGGCAACGTCGATGGTGCGAATCTGGCCGTTGCGCAGGCCATAGATCACGAACACCCGCACCGCGACGGCCTCCCCCTGCCGCAACGGCGCCACAACGAAATCCGGCGCATCCACCTGGGCGATGAAGGTGCTGGTGCAATCCACCGCAATGCCATTGTCGTCGATCATCAAGGCATGGACGGTCAGATGCTCGCGCACCGATTGGAACATGCCCTCATAAAAGCCACGGATCGCGTCGCGCCCCTCCATCGGCGGCACCGAAGGGAGCCGCAGCGTGCAGTCTTCGGTATAATAGCGCGACGCCCGGGCGATATCGCCGGCACTGAACGCCGCCGTATAAGCATGATAGGCCGCCCGCCCCCCGGCATGGCCGGACAGCATCGGCGCCTTCGTGACGCCCTGCCCGGCCGGCCAGGTCATCGAGCAGAGTTCGCGGATCAGTCCCTGCTCATCCAGTTCGTAAGTGACGAAGAAGCGCACGGTGAGGATATCGCTCGGCATCAGGGCGCCGAAGGGGAAATCCGGCCGGGGCGCATGGCAGATGAAGTCCATGTCGACATCCACGAACAGCCGGTTCTCCTGTTGCATCACCCGGCGTGGGCGCACAATCTCGCGCACGCCATCATGCGCCCATTCCAGAAAGGCGAGCAGTTCATCGCGCCCCCGGCTGGTCCGGGTCGCGCCATACATCACGCAGTCCGGCGCGAACCAGCGCTCGACGAGGGCCGCGTCATCCCCCTCGTTGAATGCCTCGATATAGGCCTCATAATCCATCGTCATCCTCTCCGGGCGTTGGCAGGCGATCAGGGGCGGGCGATCAAGGCTCGCGCCGCTCGATCGCGACCTGATCGGCATTGCGGGCCATGGTGAGCAGCAGCCGGTCGAGCGTGGCCATCTCCTCAGGCGACAGGCCGGTGGTCAGCATGTCGAAGAAGGCGCGCCGGTGCATATGCACCTTGTCGAACACCGCCTTGCCGGCCGGCGTGAGGGTCAGCAGGCTGCTCTTGCGATTGCGCGGATTATGGGCGCGGCTAAGGTAGCCGCCCAGTTCCAGGGACCGCACGGCGCGGCTCACTTCGGCCCGGTCGACAAGGGCCGCGCTGGATATCTCGCTCGCGCTCCTCGCGCCCATCACCGCGATATGCGCCAGCACCCGCCACTCGGCGAGCGACATGCCGGCCCGGTCCCGCACCTGCTGCACGGAGAGCCGGTCCAGCATCTTGCCGAGCATCAGCACGCGGTAGGGGAGATGCCGCGCATCAAAAATGCGCCAAGCCTCCTCCAGCGGGCCACGCTCGTGCGTGGCGTCCACCGGCTCCGCTCCCCCATGCACAGTCGTCTCACTTGCCATGGCCCTTCCCCCTCGGTCCCGGCGCCTTTTCAGGCCGCCTTACAGCGCGACGCTCACCGCCTTCAGTTCGGTATAGGCCTCGATGCCTGCCTTGCCATTCTCACGGCCCCAGCCGGAGGCCTTGAAGCCGCCCAGCGGCAGCGCCGGATCGACCCCGCCCGAGCCGTTGATGCGGATTGTTCCCGCTTTCAAGCGCCGCGCCAGCTTGTGCGCGGTGCTGATGTTGGAGGTGTAGATGGACGCGGAGAGGCCGAACTCCGTCTCGTTGCCGCGCCCGGCCAGCGCGTCGATATCGGCATCGTCGCCGAAGCGCATGGCGCAGAGTACCGGGCCGAAAATCTCCTCCTTGCGCACGCGCATATCCGGCCTGGTGTCGAGCAGCACCGTCGGCTGCACGAAATAGCCGCCGTCATAACCCTCGCCGCTCAGTGCCTCGCCGCCGACCAGCACGCTCGCACCCTGCTCACGGCCGGAGGCAATATAGCCCGTCACGCGCTCGCGCTGCACGGCGCTCACCAGCGGGCCGATCATCGTATCGGCCGCCAGCGTCTGGCCGACCTTCATGCCCTTCGCCATGTTGACCACGCCCTCCAGCACCGCGTCGGCCACCTTCTCATGCACGAACAGCCGCGAACCGGCCGCGCACACCTGCCCGGCGTTGAAGAAGATACCCATCGCCGCCGCCGGAATCGCCTTGGAGAGATCGGCATCGGCGAAGATATAGGTCGGCGATTTGCCGCCCAGCTCCAGCTGCACGCGCTTGAAGTTGGTCCTGGAGGCTTCGATGATCGCCTTGCCGGTCACGGTCGATCCGGTGAAGGCCACCTTGTCGACATCGCGATGCGCCGCGAGCGCCGCGCCCGCCGTGCGCCCCAGGCCGCTGACGATGTTCACCACGCCCTCGGGGAAGCCGGCTTCCAACACCAGTTCGCCCAGCCGCAGTGTGCTGAGCGGCGTCTGCTCGGCGGGCTTGAGCACCACGGTGCAGCCCGCCGCCAGCGCCGGCGCCAGCTTGCCGACCGCCATCACCATCGGGAAGTTCCACGGCACGATCTGCGCGCACACGCCGATCGGCTCGCGCAGCACATAGCTGAGCCACTCGCCCGGCGCGCTGATCTCGGCCGTCTCGCCCATGATCTTGCTTGCCCAGCCGGCATTGTAGCGCAGCTGGCTGATCGCCCCCTGCACGTCGAGCATGCGGGAGAACTGGATCGGCCGGCCCACGTCCAGCGTCTCCAGCAGCGCCAGCTCCTCGGCATTGGCCTCGATCAGCTCGGCCAGCTTGAGCAGCAGCCGCGTGCGCTCGTCCGGCTTCACCTTGGCCCATGGCCCCTCGAAGGCGGCACGCGCCGCCGCCACCGCCCGGTCGATATCCGCCTCGCCGGCGCTGGCGACATGGCCGATCAGCTTGCCGGTCGATGGATTGATCGTCTCGAACGTCTCGCCCGACACCGCCTCCACCCATTCGCCGCCGATCAGCATCTTCGCGGTGCTCCCGGCATAGCGCAGTTGCAATTGCTCAAGCAGCCCCGGATTATAGGGAGCGTTCATGGCGGGGGCGTCCTTTCCTGGTGCCAAACCGTCCGCAGGGCGCGGAGAGTTGTTGAATCATCACGATGTCCCCAATAACAGCAGGAAGAGGCTCCTGCCAGCGGGAGACTTATGCAGCCATTGGGAGAGGGCCACTGTCCAGCGCAACCTATGATTATGTGATCGTCGGTGCCGGTTCGGCCGGCGCGGTGCTGGCCGCGCGGCTGACCGAGGACCCGGCGACGCGCGTGCTGTTGCTCGAAGCGGGCGGCGGGGCGGACAGCTGGCTCATTCGCATGCCGCTCGGCTTCCTCAAGGCGCTGTTCCAGCCCAAATATACCTGGCCCTACTGGACCGAGCCAGAGCCGCATATGAACAACCGCAAGCTCATCCTGCCGCGCGGCCGGCTGCTCGGCGGCTCCAGTTCGATCAACGGCATGGTATTCATGCGCGGCCACAGTTCTGATTTCGATCGCTGGGCGCAAATGGGCTGCACGGGCTGGAGCTATGCCGATGTGCTCCCCTATTTCCGCAAGATGGAGACAAGCTGGCGCGGCGCGTCCGCTCTGCATGGCGGCAATGGCCCGCTCAGCGTCAGCCCCAACGCAACCAAATGGCTGCTGCATGACGAACTGATGGCATCGGCCAAGGCAGCCGGCTATCCGCTCACCGACGATATTCATGATGGCACCGAGGAAGGCGTCGGCAAGGTCGAACTGACCATCGACCGCAGTGGGCGGCGCGCCTCCACCTATGAGGCCTATCTCAAGCCGGCGATGAGCCGCCCCAACCTCACCGTGGTCATCAACGCCCTCACCCAGCGCGTGCTGACGGAGGGCAAGCGCGCCACCGGCGTCGAATATCGCCACGACGGCCAACTCGTCACCGCGACCGCCAGCCGTGAGGTCATCCTTTCCGGCGGCAGCTATAATTCGCCGCAACTGCTCATGCTCTCCGGCATCGGCCCGGCCGAGCATCTGCGCGAGATGGGCATCGGCGTGGTGCATGATCTGCCCGGCGTCGGCCAGAACCTCTCCGAGCATCCGCGCGTGCCGGTGCTGTTCGAGGCGTCCAGGCCCATCACCTTCGTCAACGAGCTTCGCTTCGACCGCGCGACCAAGAGCGTCCTCCAATGGTATCTGTTCGGCACCGGCCCGTTCGCGCGGCAGGTGAACAGCGCCAACCCCGTGCTGCGCACCGATCCGCGCCTTGCTCAGCCGGATATCCAGCTCTGGTGTAACCCGGTGACGCTGGACGCGCATCTCTGGTTCCCCGGCATCAGGAAGGCGCCGCCGCACAAGCTTACGGCCGACGTCATCCTGCTCCACCCGGAGAGCCGCGGGAAGGTGTTCCTCAAGTCGCCGCGCGTCGAGGATCATGTCGGCATCTTCCTCAACCTGTTCAGCGCCCCGGCCGATTTCGCCACTGCCCGCGCCGGCATCCGTATCGCCCGGAAAATCTACCGCACCGCGCCGCAGTCGGAGATCACCGGCACGGAACTCTCCCCCGGTGAGCAGGCCCAGAGCGACGCGGCGCTGGATGAGCACGTCCGCGCCACCGCCGGTACAACCCAGCACCCCCTTGGCACCTGCCGCATGGGGTCCGGCCCGATGGCCGTGGTCGATCCGCAGCTGCGCGTCATCGGCATGGAGGGGCTGCGCGTCATCGACGCATCGGTGATGCCGGATGAGACGGGCGGCAATATCAACGCCCCCACCATCATGATCGCCGAGCGCGCGGCGGACATCATCCGCGGCCGTGTCCTGCCTGCCGACGATTTGCCCCCACGCCCCAATCAGGAGAGAAACGCATGACCCGCGAAGATTTCGAGCGCTATATCGACGCCTTCAATCGTGACGATTTCGACGGCTTCTCAAGCTTCTATGCCGATGATGTGGATTTCAACCTGGGCGACCGCAAGCGCATCGTCGGGCGGCAGGGCATCGTCGATTTCTATCGCGGCGTGAAGGCCCACATCCATGAGGAGCTACGGATCATCGACCTGATCCTCGCCCCCAATGGCGCAGGCCTCCACGTCTATACCAAGTTCACGACGATCAAGGACTGGCCTGATTTCGAGCTGTGGCCGACCAAGGCCGGCGACGTGCGCGAGATTGAGAGCATCATTCTCTACACCATCGCGGGCGGCAAGTTCACCCACATCAAATCCGCCCGCTTCAAGGAACTCTGACCCGTGCCAACCCCCAGCGCCAACCCGGATTTCATCGTCATCGGCTCCGGCTCGTCGGGCGGCGTCATCGCCGCGCGCCTCTCCGAAGACCCGGATGCCAAGGTGCTGGTGCTGGAGGCCGGTCGGCGCGAGCGCAGCATCCGCCTCGCCATGCCGATCCTCTTTCCGTTCGTCATGGCGGACCCCAGGTTCAACTGGAGCTATCTCGGCGAGCCGGAGCCGTTCGCCAACGGCCGGCAGATCCGCCAGCCGCGCGGCAAGGCGCTGGGCGGCTCCTCGATGATCAACGGCATGCTCTACGCGCGCGGCCATCATCGCGACTATGACGAGTGGCGCCAGCTCGGCAATGAGGGCTGGAGCTACGAGGACGTGCTCCCTTACTTCAAGAAATCCGAGAATCACTGGGGCGCGGCGGACGAATGGCACGGCAAGGGCGGCCCGCTCAGCATCAAGCAGCAGCCCAAGGACAGCGACCTCTACCGGCGGTTCATCGCGGCGGTGGAGAAACTCGGCTATCCCGAGCGCGACAGCTTCCACCGCGCCGAGCAGGAAGGCTGGGGGCCGCCACCGCTCTGCATCCATGAGGGCACGCGCGCCAGCACGGCGGCGCGCTTCCTCATTCCCGCCATGGGCCGCCCGAACCTCACCGTAGAGACCGGCGCGCTCGTCACCCGCATCGAGGTGGAGAATGGCCGCGCCATCGCCGTCCATTATCGCGACCATGCCGGGCAGGACCGGCGTGTCACCGCCAACAACGAAATCATCGTCTCCGGCGGCGCCTATAATTCCCCGCAACTCCTGCACCTCTCTGGCATCGGCCCGGCCGACGAACTGCGCACGCTCGGCATCGAGCCGGTCCATAATCTGCCCGGTGTCGGCATGAACCTGCAAGACCATCCTTCGGTCGCGATGGTGCTGCACGCCCTGCGCGACGTCACCCTCACCAACGCCCTGCGGCTGGACCGCGCGGGCTTCTCCGCGCTGCACTGGCTGTTCAATCGCGGCGGCATGATCGCCGACATGCCGGTGACGGCCAACGGTTTCATCAAGACCCGCCCGGACCTGGAGCGGCCGGATGCGCAATGCCTGTTCCAGCCGACCATGATCGGCGCGCAGCTCTGGGCGCCCGGTTGGCGCAAGCCCAAGCCGGACGTCGTCGCCATGGCCTGCGTGCTGCTGCGGCCGGAAGGGCGCGGCTGGGTCAAGCCGCGCTCGGCCGATCCCAGGGAAAAGCCGCGCATCCTCTCCAACGTGCTCTCGACGGAGAATGACCGGGCCTTCTTCCGCCGCCTCATCCCGCAACTGCGTGAGATTTTCGCCACCTCGCCGCTCGCCGAGGTGCTCGGCGCGGAAGTGATGCCCGGCGCCGACGTGCAGACGCCGGACGAGATCGACGCGTGGGTCCGCACTGCCTGCAACACCGCGCTCCATCCCGTGGGCACCTGCGCCATGGGCAAGGACGCGATGGCGGTGGTCGATGCCCGCCTGCGTGTCCGCGGCCTCGCCGGCCTGCGCGTGGCGGACGCCTCCATCATGCCGCGCATCTGCGGCGGCAACACCAACGCCGCCTGCATCATGATCGGTGAGAAAGCGGCGGATATGGTGAAGCAGGATAACGGGCTGGCGGTGGCGTAGCCCTATTCGTGTTCCTGCGAAGGCAGGAACCCAGGGCGGCAAGCACCTACGGCTGGGCACTAGGCTCCTGCCTTTGCAGGAACACGGGTATCGCTTGGATGAGGCGAGCCAGCGTCCTACCTATCCCTATCCCGGCGAGGCCTGCTTCATCAGCACCAACCCCGCCACGATCAACACCGCCGCCGCGATCCGCATCGCGCTCACCTGCTCGCCCAGCACCAGCCAGCCGACCAGGAACGCGCCGACCGCGCCAATGCCGGTCCAAACCATATAGGCCGTGCCGAGCGGCAATGTTCTCATCGCCAACGTCAGCAGCCAGAAGCTGCCGATCATCGCAATAATCATGACGGAAGTGGGGCCAAGCCGCGTGAACCCCTCGGACTGTTTCATCGCAAAGGCCCAGACGACCTCCAGCAACCCCGCAACGCTCAACATGATCCAGGCCATGGCGGCCCTCCTTTCCAAAGAGCCGGGCCGTCCCGCATGCAGTCCCAATCGGGTGAGGTCGTCCTCGCCACTTCAGATAAGCACCCGGCGCGGGCAGTCAATGCGCGCACTCGGCCGCCAGACGCATATCTCTGTTGATTCCCCATCATCACCATGATTGAGTGGCGCGATAACCTGCCCCGGCCGGACCGGGTGCATCGGGGGGATGCTCATGAACCGATTCGACGTGGAAGCCTTCATCGATCGCACGCGCCTGGGGCGCACGCAGATGATGGCCCTGTTCGTCTGCATCCTCATCTGCTTCATCGACGGGTTCGACATCTTCATGATCGGCAAGATCGCGCCGGCGATTGCGGAGGGCTTCGGCGAGCCGACGCTGGCCATGACCTCCGTGTTCGTCGCCCAGCAGATCGGCCTTGCGATCGGCGCCTTCGCCATATCCCCACTGGCGGACCGCTTCGGGCGGCGCACCATGCTGATCTTCTCCTGCTTCATCTTCGGTGTCATCACGCTGGCGAGCATCTACGTGCATAATCTCACCCAGCTTGCGATCATGCGGGGCATTGCCGGGATATTCATGGCCGCCGGCCTACCGATGGCCATGGCGCTCATCTCCGAGATCACGCCGCGCCACCGCCGTTCGACCATGGTAGCCATCGCGCTGGCCGGCTACTCGACCGGCAGCGCCGCGAGCGGCGCGGTGGCCGCCTGGCTGCTCGATATCTACGGCTGGCAGAGCGGTTTCTGGATCGGGGGCATGGTGCCGCTGGTCTGCGTGCCACTGCTCATCCTGCTTGTGCCCGAATCTCTCAAATTCCGCGCCGAGCGCGACCCGGCCGACCCGCGCATCGCCCACACCGTCCGTCGGCTCGACCGCCGGATCGAACTGCGCGGAGACGAGTTATTCGTCCTCAATGCCGATCAGCAGAAGGGCCGCAAGGCCAGGCTTCTCGACGTATTCTCCGAGGGCCGCGCCTGGATGACCGGCCTGATCTGGGCCGCCTGCGCGCTCAGCATGACCAACATCGCGCTGATGGGTTCTTGGCTGCCCAGCTTCTTCCAGGAGATGGCCGGCATCCCCATTCAGGAGTTCGCTATCGTCGCGATGATCGGCTATCTCGGCGGCGTCGCCGGCACGCTCTGCATCGGCTGGCTGATGGACCGCTTTCGCCCGGCCTTGCTCCTCGCGCTCTTCTATGTGCTGCTGGCCGTCGCGCTGGTGGCGCTGGCCTGGGTGCCGTTCCACACCGTCGGTTTCATCGTCGTCGCCATCCTCTGGAGCTTTTTCCAGACCGGCGGGCAAGGCGGCCTCAACACCATGATCACGCTCGTCTATCCGCCGCGCATGCGCAGCACCGCGCTGGGTTGGGCGGGCGGTGCGGGCCGTGTCGGCGGCATCATCGCGCCCACGGCGGGCACCTTCGCGCTGGCGCAGCATTTCTCGCTCCACCTGACGCTGGCGCTGGCTGCCATCCTGCCGTTGCTGGTCGCGCTGCTGATGCTGGTCTTCGCGGCCGGCAAGCACGATCTGAAACTCTCGGCCGCCACGCAGAGCAGCGGCAGCTGACCGCATGGCGGCCATCCACGACCGCTTATGGTTCGAGGCCTATCTCACCGCCTTCAACCGCGGCGATTTCGATGGATTCGGCGCTTATTATGCCGATGATGTCGCCTTCCACGGGCAGGCCGCCACCCTTCACGGCCGCGCGGCGGTGCTGGCTTTCTATCGGGGCGTCAGGGCGCGCATCGACGAGCGGGTCGATCTCCTGAGTTTCGTCGGCGGAGAGAGTGTCATCGCCGCCGAAATCCGCACCACGTTGATGCCATTGGACGACTGGCCCGATTTTCCGACCGGCCCGCTCCAGAAGGGCCAGCAGCGGCAAAGCATCGCCTTCGCCTTCTACGATATCACCGGCGGTCGCTTCACCCGGATTCGCTCTGCCCGCTTCCGGCGGATCAGCTAGGGTTTGTCCTCCAGGCGCTGGCAGCATTCATGCCAAGAGGGGAGCCTGCCTGCTGTCGCGAGAGCACGGACGCGTAGCGCATCCCTCGTCACACCCGGCCCTCGCTCTGACCCAAAAAGGGGGAGGAGAGGTCAGCGCCCCCACGCCTCTCTCCTCCCCATCTGCCCCCGCACGCTCCCTCACGAACGGCGAGGCAATCCCTTTACAAGCCCGCTGGTTCAGGCCGCCGCCCCCAGCGATACGCGATATTGCCCGCTGTGCAGCGTTTCCTCCGGCACCCAAGTGCCATGGAAGGTCGACCGGACCCGGATCGGCAGCTTGAGCAGCGCAACCGGCCCGGCCGCGAGATCCTGCGCATCGAGGATCGCCAGATCGCTCCGCATCTCGGAAACGCGCGAGACCGGCACCAACAGCCAGCCATCGCCCTCCGGCGCGTCCGGGCTGCGCGGCACGAATTGCGGCTCCTGCACGCCGTCGCCGGGGCCGGGGTTCCACAGGTCCAGCCCCCCTGTCTGATGATCGAACCGTCCAATGCCGCCCGATCCATCCATCGCCCGCGCGATGACGAAGCCATAGCGATAGGGGCGGCCCTGATAGCGGTCATCCGTGCGCGGCATCTCGCACGGCATGCCGAGGATCCGCCGGGTCTCGAACCCATCCTCGTTGCTCGCCAGATCGAAGGTCATGCGCGTGAGGAACGGCGGAACGGGCGCGGTTTCCTCGCCCTGCGGCGTGGTGAAGAAGGGGAAGCAATTGCCCTCATAATAGCACAGGTCGAGGTGGATCTTGCTGCCCTCGCGGTGGGCGTTCATCATATGCCCTGCGCTGCCCGCCGGTCCCTTGAACCAGCGGATATCCTCGGCCTTGCCATAGCGCGGCACCAGCGCGACATGCACCTGCTCGTCAGGGTGCCATTGATAATAAGGCCCACCCGCCTTCACCACGTCGAGATCGGTGATGAGCGGGAAGAAGGGCACGACGATCCACTCGTCGGTGATCGCGAAATCATGGACACAGGCCGCATAGGGCATCTTGAACCACACCTCGTTGACGAGTTGCCGGTCTGACCCGAACAGATAGAAGGCAAAGTCGAGGCTCGCATCACCCTTGGCCTGATAGGCGAAGGCGAGCAGCTCGTTGGTGATCGGGTCCACCTTGGGATGCGCGGTGAATGTCTCGGCCTTGATCAGCCCGTCGAAATCCACCCGGCCGATCGTCTCCAGCGTCTCGGGATCGACCTCATAGGGCAGGTCGTCCTCCTTGAGCGAGTAGAGGTGCCCGGCATGGAACATCGCCGTGGTGTTCGCGGTGCCCAGATGCACGTCACGCGCGCTCGGATCGGCCGTGTAGCGGTTGCGATAGCGGCCGAACAGGCCGCGCCGCGCCGCCTTCTGCCGCTGGTAACGCTCCGTCTCCACCCACTTCACGACATAATCGACCTGATTGTCCTTGAAGCGGAACATATGCATCTGTCCCTCGCCGTCGATGAAGATGTCATCGGTGCGGCCGGAGGGATATTGCCGGTCCGCGCCGACGCGATAGAGCGCGCCCTCCAGGCCGTCGGGGATGGCGCCGGAGATCAGCTCCAGCCCCCGGATTTCGCTCTCGGTGCGCATCGGCTCGCCCCAGCCGGTGTAAAGCTCGACTTCGGGAAAACGGACGGGTTCAACCATGATTTCAGTCTCCGACGAAAATGGCGCGGCGCTCAGACGGCCGCGATGAAGTCCCGGATGTGGCGTTCGAGGTCGCTGCCTTCCGTGCCGATCTCCAGCACTGGCGAGAGGTGATTATGCCCTCCCAGCCAGTGCAGGCGCGGAAATGCCTTGTGGGCAGCGGCATATCGGGCGACGAGCGTGGCGGCCTGCATCTGGAAATCGAGCGGATCGAATTCCGAGACGGCGACGAGCAGCGGCACGTCCGTCGCCACCAGGCCTTCCATCGTCGATGTGGCGGGATAGGCAGCCGGATCGGCGCCATAATAGGCTGCCTGGAACTGGTTCGGCTCCGCGCTCGCCACGTCATAAATGCCCGAGACGAGCAATGCGCCGGCCACATCGGCGGAGAAGCGCGCGACCGCCTCGGCCACATGCACCGCGCCCGCCGACTGCCCCATGACGAAAATCCGCTCGGGATCGCCGCCGAAGCGCGTGACATTCTCGCGCAGCCACGCCACGGCGGCGGCGACATCCTCGCCCCCCGCCGGCCATGGATGCGCGGGCGCAAGGCGATAGGTCATCGTCACGCCGACGAAGCCGCTGCCCACCGCGAAACCGCCGATATTGTCATAGAAGGGCGAGCCTTCCGTGGTCTTGTCGCCCATCACGAAGCCGCCGCCATGGACGAACAGCAGCACCGGCGCGTCCTTGATGCCGTCGCGGGTGAACAGGTCCAGCCGGTGGCGCTCATCGGAACCGTAGCGCTCGTCACGCGTCACCCGCGCGCCGGCCGGCAGACCGGGCTGGAGCGCCCCGAAAATCGCCTGCGTGCCGCCCATCATGCCGGGCGTCAGCTCGGCGCCGAAATCCTTGATCTTCGCGCGTATCTCGGGGGTCATAGGTCGCTCACTTTCAGAACGGGCTTGATGACGGTGCCAGCCTCGCAATCGTGGAAAGCCTTGCCGATTTCCTCGAATGTGTAGGGGCTGATGAGCCGCTCGAACGGGAAGCGCCCCTGCCGCCAATAGTCGATCAGCATCGGCAGGAAGGTGCGCGGATTGGCGTCACCGCCCAGGATACCGCGCAACTGCCGCCCGCCGGCCAGCATGGCGAACATCGCCGGCGCCCACTCGCCGCGCGGCGCGGCGACGAAGCCAGCCGTGCCGTTCATGGCAAGGCACTCCAGCGCCACCGTGTGCACGGCGGGGACAGTCGTAGTGTTGAAGCTGAAGGTCACGCCCCGCCCCGTCACCGCGCGGATCGCCTGCGCCAACTCCGGCGTGTCCGCCGCGATCGCCTCGGTCGCGCCCAGCTCCAGCGCAAGGTCGAGCCGCGCCCGGTTGAGGTCGACCGCGACGATATGCTTCGCACCCACCAGCCGCGCCGCCATCACCGCCGAGAGGCCGACGCCACCGACGCCGAGCACCGCGATGCTGTCCCCCGCCTTCACCTTCAGCGCCTCGATCACCGCGCCCGCGCCGGTGATGACGCCGCAGCCCAATGGCGCGAGCAACTCCAGCGGCACATCCTTGTCCACCTTCACCGCCGTGCGCTCGGGCACGATGGCGTGGGTGGCGAAGGAAGATTGGCCGAAGAAATGCGAGTGGATGCGCTCGTCCCCGCAGCCGAGCGCCGTCGAGCCGTCCAGCCGCTTGCCGCCGAAACTCAGCGGCATGGCCAGGTCGCAATAGGTCGGCCGGCCGGCCAGGCAGCTCGGGCAGGTGCCGCACGAACTACCGGAAAGGATCACATGATCGCCCACCGCGAAACCGCGCACGCCCGCGCCCACCGCCTCCACCACGCCCGCGCCCTCATGGCCGAGCACGATCGGCTGCGGCGAATGGCGGCCGGGATGCTCGTGCAGATCGGTATGGCAGATGCCCACCGCGACGATGCGCACCCGTATCTCGCCGGCGCGCGGCTCTTCCAACTCCACCTGCTCGAGGCGCGGCTCGGCCAGACCCGGTCGGCTGACGGCGGCAGTAATCCGCATCAGGGCTGCCCGGCGACCGGCGGTGCGGTGTGCGATGGCTTGGGTTTCAGCACCACCTCGCCCTTCCACGGCACCTGATCCGCCGCCGTCCAGGCATTCACCTTCAAGGACTGGAAGCGCCACGGCCCTTCCTTGTTGGTCACATGGTCGATCCGCGTGCCGATGCCGAAGATGAAATTGGTATGATAATCGGTCTGGAACTGGACGATCTGGAAGAAGCAGCGCACGTCCACCTCGCCCTCTTCCTCGCGCGGCTCCATGATGAAATGGTTCATCATGTGCTGGCGGCCATACCACCAGGACTGGCGGTCGTTCCACAGCGACTGGAGGTTCTTGAGGATCGCCTCATGGCCCTGCACGCGGCCCTGCCAGAGATGGTCGAACCAGCAATCCTGCGTGAAGGTGGACATGGCGAGGTCGGCATCGGCCAGGTCGATGCCCCAGGCGTAGCGCGAGTAGAGTTCCTGGATTTCCAACCGGTCGAGCGCGCTCAGTTGCCATGCCATGTTCAGTGTCCTCCCGGCTTGCCTAGATGATGATCGTTCTGGATGTCGGCCACATCGCCATGCTGGGTCAGCAGCGCCTTGCGGCGCACATAGCGCAGGATGGCCTCCGGCCCGGTGCGCGCCCCGCCGCCGACACCCGAGGCGCCGAACGCGTTGGAGCCGACCGTGCGGTTCTTGGCGAAGGTGAGGAACGTATCCTGCACGAACACCGACCCGGCATTGACCTGCCGCGCGATGGCCAGCCCCTCCGCCTCGTCCCCCGCGATCACCGATGCGGTGAGGCCGAACTCGGTATCGTTGGCGAGCGCGATGGCTTCCTCCACGGTGCGGAACGGCATCACCGGCAGCATCGGGCCGAACGTCTCGTCGCGCATGATCGCCATGTCGTGGTTGACGCCGGTCAGCACGGTCGGCCGCATGTAGAGGCCGCCGCCAATCTCCTCCACCTTGCCGCCGGTCAGCACCGTGGCGCCCTTCGCCACCGCGTCGGCGATATGCGCCTCCACGATCTTCGCCTGCGGGGCAAAGGTGAAGGGGTGGAGATGCCCGGCGCGCGGATCGTCGCTGTTGAGCCGCACTTTCTGTGCCTTCTCGACCAGCATCGCCACGAAGGCATCATGGATCGCTTCCGCAACATAGATGCGCTCGATGGAGAAGCAGACCATGCCATTGGCGTGCACCGCGCCGCGCAGCACCGCCGTGGTCGCGCGGTCGAGATCGGCCGTCTCGGTCACGATCACCGGGTCCTTGCCGCCCAGTTCCAGATAGCAGGGTATCAGCCGCTCGGCGCATTGCACCGCGATCTTGCGGCCGGTCGGCACGCTGCCGGTGAAGCAGACCAGATCGGCCGCGTCGATCATCGCTTTGCCGGTCTCGCCATCGCCCTGCACATAGTCGAACACGGCGGCCAGCTCGGGCACCGCCGCGACCGTCTCGAACAGCGGCGTCACCCAGCGCGGCGTCACTTCCGATGGCTTGATGAGCACCGCGCAGCCCGCGAACAATGCGGGGATCGCGTCGAGCAGCACCAGCATCATCGGCGCGTTCCACGGCCCGATCACGCTCACCAGCGGATAGGGCACGAACTGGGTCTGCACCGCCACGCTCGGCACCGCCCTGGAGGGGCCGTCATAGCTCGCCGCATCGAGCGCGGCCTGCGCATCCTCGATCCAGCCGCCGATACTCCCCATGGTGATGAAGCCCTGGAGGTAGCTGGTGTGGCAGCCACCGGTATCAACCGCGTCCGCCTGCGCAATATCATTGGCGCGCTTGGCGACCTCGCCCAGCCAGCGCTGCATCACGCCGATCCGCTCGGCCAGCGGACGGGCGCCCCAGTCCTTCTGCGCGTCCCGCAGCCGCGCTGCCTTCTCGCGCACCTCCGCGCCGCTCGCGACGGGCAGTGCGAAATCGATAGCGCCCGTCCGCGGATTACGGACGGGCAAAGTGCGCTGATCACCGTCAGCCATGCATCCTCTCCCCCGGCGAGCCTGCGACTCGCCTTTAATCGTCAGACATCGTTGTATATTGATGTTGAGACGTCAATCAATGATATTGACGCATCCATTCCTTCTACCCGTGAAAAGACTTGATGCGCGATCAATCCCGGTCCCAGGGCAAGCAGCCGGGATAGCGCAGCCGAGCGGCATGGTGCTGCACGATCCGTTGCAGAAGCGGCACGAGCGCCGCCGCGTCATTCTGCGCCAGCGGCGTCAGCATCTGCGCTTCCGATTGGTCGGCGAGCGGTTGGACGGTCGCCGCCTGCTCGCGGCCCTCGTCGGTCGTCCGGTAGAGCGTCTTGCGCCGGTCCTCCGTCGAGCGTGAGGCGCGCAACAGCCCTCTTGCCGCCAGCTTCTTGAGCACCACGGCGCAGGTCGAGGGATCAAGACCGTAGATGCGCGCAAATTCCGCCTGGCTCAGTCCAGGATGGAGATGCAGGATAACCAGCGCCGAGAACTGGCGCAGCGTGATGACGAGAGGCGCCACGGCCGTCGCGAAATGCGCGTGGGATATCTGCAAGGCGCGCCGGCACAGCAGACTGGGCGATTGCGCGATCGGGCAGGCCTCATCGTCCCAGCGCGGCGCGCCACCGGCATTCTCGCGCGCAATCTGGCCGAGAAGCTCGGTGAGCCGGGCCGCGTCCCCGGCTGAAATGCCGGAAAGCAGCTCGTCCTGAAGCGCGGCGAAACTGGCCGTCACCGCCGGCATGCGTCGCTGGCCTTCATCGGTGAGGACCGGCAGACTGCGGCGGCGGTCGCCCTTGTCCTGCACGCGCGCGACAAGGCCGGTGAGTTCGAGATTGTCGATGATGATCGCGGTCGTCGATGTGTCGATGCCGCTGGCGCGCGCCAGGCCCACCTGGTCCCGCGCGTCACCATGCGCAATGGCGACGAGAATCTCCGCCTGCGCCAGCGTCTCGCCGCCTTGCGCCAGACCGCCATAAAGCGCATTGGCGATCTGATCGATCCGCGCCAGCAGGAAACCCGGCTTGCGCACGAAGATGCGCATCACATCGTCAATCGGCACGCGGCGCACATGATCCGCCGTGCCTGCACCCGGATGCGCATCGTGCAGGATCGGCGCTCGCACGTCAGCCATTGCGGCGGGCAGATCGGGGGTGCGCTCCATGGTTCCTTTTCGACCAAAAATCGGCGGCGTTGGCAACGGCGAATAATATCCGCCCCTCGGCCGTCTCCCGCACGGCAATTATCGGTTGATCGCGACTTGCTGCACGCCTAACTGTTGAGCAATCAACAAGATTGAAACGGCAGAGGAGCGGCGCGATGACCGAGGCGGACTATGCGGATTATATTGCGTGCTTCAACGCCAATGATTTCGAGGGGTTCGGCCGCTATTATTGCGACGACGTGGTGTTCAACCTGGGTGACAAGCGCCAGATCATCGGCCGCGAGAACATCCTCGATTTCTACCGGGACGTGAAGGCCAAGGTGCGCGAGACGCTCGACATACTCGCCGTCTCCACCGGACATGGCACGCTCGCCTGCCATGTCCGCACGGAATTCTATGGCCTCGCCGACTGGCCGGATTTCGTCGCCGGCCCACTGATGAAGGGCGAGACGCTCAATATCGAGAGCCTCGGCTTCTATTATCTGCGCGACGGCAAGTTCGCCCGCATTCTCGGCGCGCGCTACAAGACGCTGCCAACGTCCCCCGCTTCCGCCTGACCTTTTCCCAAGGAGATTCCCATATGGCGACACCCGAGCCGCCCCCCCACCCCTTCGCTCCGCGCTTCGAGTTTGCCTTCACCGTGGCGATCGACCTCACGCCGCCGGTCTGGCTGACACCGACCAGCATGGGCGCCACCCGCGCGGCAGTGTGGGCTGCGCAGGGCACGTTCGAGGGGCCGCGCATCCGGGGCATCGTCATCCCGATGAGCGGGGGAGACTATCCGCTGGTCCGGCCCAACGGCGTCATCGATTTCGATGCCCGCTATCTGCTGCAGGCGGATGACGGCACCCCCATCTATCTGCAAAGCCGGGGCTATCGCTGGGCGGAAGGCGATGCGATGGAGCGCATGTCCCGCAACGAACCGCTGGAGCCGCACGAATATTATATGCGCGTCAGCCCCAAATTCGATGTGCCCGAAGGCCCGCACGATTGGCTCGGCAAGCACATCTTCGTCGGCGTGGCGGAGAAGATCCCCAAGGCCAACCGCATCCATTATTTCATGATGCTCTGATTTCCGAGAACCGCCTCGCTTCCATCCTTGGGCGGCGACAACCCTGCCCACCGCTTATTCCCGACAGGAGCCTTGCCCGATGAACGACCCCCAGGTGCCCGCCCATCTCGATTATGTTTTCGAGATGCGGGTGGAGTTTCGCCCGGAGCGTTGCATCTTCGGCCCGCTGCCCGGTGGCGGCCATCAAGGCTACACGCCCTGCTCGGGCGGCATCATCTACGGCCCGCGCCTCAGCGGCAAGGTGGTGCCGGATAGCGGCGCGGATTATGCCACCGTGCGCGGCGACGGCACCATCGTCATCAATTCGCATTATCTGCTGGAAGCGGATGACGGGACGAAAATCTACATCAACAACAACGGTTATCTCCTCCCCGCCAAGCCGGGCGAGGCACGGCTGGACGAGGGCACGCCGCAGCCGGCCTATTTCTGCTTCTCACCGACCTTCGTGGTGCCGGAAGGCCCGCATGCCTGGATGGGCCGCACGCTGATCATCGGCACCGGCAGCCGCCGCTCCAACCCCGATCACTCGATCTTCACTTATTACGCGGTGCGCTCGGTCTGAGCCGGACCACGTTCGGGGAAAAGGCGTGAACGGCTGCTCGGTGCAGCTTGCCTCCACCTTGAGATAGAACGTCGTCGGCCGATCCTGGCTGGAAAGCTGGCGCAGCGCGCCGCTTTTCCGGTCGACACATGGAACCGCGCCACAGATGGGCCAGCCGGAGTTCAACGCCAATCCACCCGAAGACGAGGCCGACGACCCGAAGTCGCCGGCCCCCTTTTCATCAGAATTTGAAGCGCGCGCCGACGCGGTAGGAACGGCCCAGCACATCATAGAGCACATTGTTGGTCGGGCCGAAGCTCGACGGCGCATCCATCGGCGGATCCTTGTCGAATAGATTGTTGATCACGCCGAAGATTTCCAGCTTCTGGTCGCCCCGCTTCCAGACGTTCACGCTGGCGTTGAGGTTCACATAGGTCCAGGCACCGATGTGGTTGTCGCTGATGCTGTTGGTCTTGAGCGGATCATAACCGTCCTGCCCGGGGCCGACCAGCTCGGCATTATAGACACCGTCCGAGATGTGCCGCACCTGCACCTGCGCCATCACCCGGTCGGAATTGAAGGTGAGATAGCCGTTGAGCGTATAGCGCGGCACGCCGGAGGGCGCGGAGACCGGCGACCCGTTCATGCCGGCCCGGTCGACGACACCGCTGGCCGATGTGGTGATGAGATCGTCCACAATCGTCGCAAGACCGCGCACCGAGACTTCACCGCCCCAGAGGTTGATCGGGAGGGTGTAGAGCGCCTCGATATCCCAGCCGCGCGTCACCAGGCTGCCGAGGTTGATATTGCGGTTCACCACCTGCGTGATCGCATCGGACACCGGATCGCGCGTCACCAGGTCGCACAATGTCAGATTGCCCGCCTCACAACCGGACACGATGACCTGTGCGCCGAGCGTGGAGACGGCGTCATCCAGCTTGATGTCGTAATAGTCGACCGAGAAGCGCAAGCGGCCGGCCGAGCCGAGATCGGGCTGGAGCACAACGCCCACCGTCCAGGTATCCGCCTTTTCCGGCACCAGCGCCTCATTGCCGCCGAGCAGCACGGAGGAGAGCGCCTGCGTGCCCGTCCGCGGATCGAGGATTGACTGGAAGCTGGTCTGCGTCGGGCCGAACAGCTCGAAGATGTTGGGCGCGCGGATATCGCGGGACCGGGTGCCACGGAAGCGCAACCAGCTGAGCGGCGCCCAGTCCGCGCCGACCTTCCACGTCATCACGTCGCCGCTGGTGGAATAATCGGTATAGCGCACCGCACCGTTCAGCTCGGCGCCCCGGAACAGCGGAACGCTCAGTTCGCCGAACGCTTCGAACACGTTCACGCTGCCGTCGATCGGCGAGCCGGGGCCGGTGTAGAATTGCAGCGCCCGGCTGATCGGGTCCGCCTCGCCCGTGGCGACGTCCTTGCGGATTTCCGCGCCGGTCGCAGCCTTGATCGGCCCGGCCCAGCCCTGGAACAAGGTGCCCTGCATGGCCACCGAGATGACATTCTGGGTCAGCTTGGTGTCCTGCATCACCGTGCCGGTCACATAGGCCAGCGCCGCCGGGTCGGTGATGGCGGAGCCGTCTCCGAACGGATTGATCGGCACGCAGCCCGCCGCCGCCGGATTGCCATCCCGCACGCCCCGGCAGACAATGTTATCGCCATCCTTTACGGCATCCATGGCGAAGTTCAGGCGCGGGGTGATCGTCGTATTATAGCCGCGCTGCGAATAATCCGTGCGGCCATATTGATAATAAGCGTCGAGCGTCCAGTCGCCCCACATCTGCACCTTGGTGCCCGCGACGAACCGATAGGTCTCGCGCGTCACCTCCGCCCGCTGCGGACCGATGTCGTTCCATATCCGCCCGAAGGGAATGCTGGTCAGGCCGAACTGCGTCATCGTGTCGGCGACCGATTGGGGCAGGAAGGCATTGTCCTGCTGGATGGTGAGGTTGCCCAGGTCGCGCCGCTGCGCGCCCAAAGTGTTGCCCTTCACCCGGCCGTAAGAGCCTTCGAGGAAGAGCGTGGCGTCACCAAGCTCCAGCTCGGCATGGGCGAAGGCATTGAGCCGCTCCACCGGGACCGAGATCGGGAAATTCTCGTAGAAAGCCTGCTTCGCGTCGCCCCCGCCGCTCTGGAAGATCGGCACGCCGTAATAGGTGCCGTAATCATGCGGCACCAGCGTGCCATCCGGGCGGAATTCCATGCCGAGCAGGCCGGATGCGATCAGCGCGGCGTTGGGAGGCCCCGGCAGGCGCGGGATCAGACCATTGATCGTCGACGTTGCCGTGCGGGTATTGGGCAGGATCAATGTTGCGGGCAGCCCCGCGCCGACGCGCGCCGTATTGTTGCTGCCGGTCACATAAGGGTTCGCCACCGTATTATAGGAGCGCGCGCACCAGTCGCGCGTGTAGCAATCGCCCGAGCCTTTATTGTCGGAATATTCGATGCCGGCGATGATGTGGCCGCGCCCGTCCGCAAAGCCGGTGCCGCCAGCGAGCGAGAGTTGATACTCCTTGTTGTCGCCCTCATCGGTGATGCCATATTGCGCCGACCCCTTGAGGCCGGTCAGCCGCGTATCGAGCAGCAGGTTGACCACGCCGGCCACCGCATCCGATCCGTAAGCGGCCGATGCGCCGCCCGTCACCACCTCGGCCCGCTGGATCAGCGAGGAGGGGATCATGTTGAGATCGACCGTGCCGGCGCTGGCGAAGGAGCCGCCCTGAACCGTCGAGGGCACAACCCGCCGGCCATCGATGAGCACCAGCGTGCGGTTGGCGCCGAGGCCGCGCAGATCCGCTGTCGATGCACCGATATTGTTGGTGAAGATCGCGTTGGTGGTCGGCGTCGCCTGCGGGCGGAACGAGGGCAGGTCATTGAGCACCTGCGCCACGTTGGTGGCAGCCTGGCGTTCGATCTGGTCCGCGCCCAGCACGGTGACGGGAGTCGGCTGATCGAAGCCCGAGCGCGCGATACGCGAGCCGGTGACGACGATGGCCTGCTCATTGCCGGCAGCGTCGGCGCCCGCGCCCCCACTGTCCTGCGCGAAGGCCGGGCTGGCCATGAGGGCCAGGCCCATGCTCAGCGCGCACAGGCTGGCGCCATGGGCAATAGACGGAAATCGCGAACGAATGTCTGGTATCGACATGGTTTTCTCTCCTCCTGGATCATGGCGCCGATTAAAATCCGGCATCTCATTCTTGCCGTTGCCCCCGCTCTCAGCCCTGCTGGTTCCGCGAGATGCAACGATCACTGATTATCAGCGACATATTGAGGCCTCAACACATTTTCGCACCGCATCGCAGGCCCCTTGCGAGCCGCGTCGAACCGAGTGGCCTTCCTCCAAAAAAGAACGGGATTTTTATGAATTCCTGATATGTATTGTATGTTTCCGCCATGATCGGCTGAACAGTTTACCTAAAAGGCCTAACCGCCCGCCGTCAAAAATAACCAATTTGGCGCGGATTTATTCGTGTATATTTAATTAATATTGATTGCGGTACCCTAACATATGTAAGTGGCCACAAAGGTCGTGTCGCCCAGATCATTGCCCATTCGTGGCCAATATTCGGCGTTCAGAACAATCCGAAATCCATGAGAATTAGG